>Ga0181537_10005725_pt1 | contig 10002 bp, 11 predicted proteins | sample PEATcosm2014_Bin_39_FD_119765 | JGI IMG/M metagenome (GOLD analysis project Ga0181537, IMG submission 119765) | Peatland microbial communities from MTU Mesocosm Facility, Houghton, MI, USA - PEATcosm2014_Bin23_10_metaG | ecosystem: Environmental > Terrestrial > Soil > Wetlands > Peat | place... | reverse complement strand
GGCGTGACCACCAGCGAGGGCGTCTTGTCTTCGTGGAACGGGCAGCGGCCGATCAGATCCGCGCCGTGACGGGTGAAGAGCACCCCGCGTGCCTCGGCCAGGCGCTGCACCGAGATTTCGCTCTTTAGCCGCTCGATCACCTGGTCCGGGATGCGCGCCATCGAGGCCTCCAGATCCGGGGCTTGGCCAAAAAGCTGTCAAGTACCCCGGCAAGAAAATAACTCGGATGCAGAGTACTCTGATATAGAGTATTGTCAACTCGATACCGGGAGCCAAGACCTATGCTGAACGCCTCCTTGATCACCTTGGATGGTCTCGTGACCGCTTCCGATCGTGGCTTTTATCGCGCCCTTGGGCAGCGATTGGCTGAAGCGCGCAAGGCCTCTGGTCTCACGCAGACGCAGCTCGCCGAGCAGCTTGGCGTCGCACAACAGACGCTTGCTCACTACGAGATGGGACGCCTGCGCGTCGCTGTGGCGCTCCTGCCGCCGATCGCCAAAGCGCTCGGCATCACGGTTGAGGATCTGATGGGCGAGCAGACTGCCCCCTCCAAGCGAGGTCCGGCACCGAAGCTGCAGCAGCAGATCGAGCGCATCCAGCAGCTGCCGCGATCCAAGCAGCGCTTCGTCATGCAGATGCTCGATACCGTGCTGGCCCAGCAGAGCCGCTAAAGAGCCTCCCCGTGGCTCAGGCCAAGCGATCGGCCCTGGTGCCGCCTCAAGATATCACTCGCGCCATCCTCGTCCTGCGCGGCCAGCGCGTGCTGCTCGATACCGAGCTCGCCGCCCTCTACGGCGTCGCCACCAAAGTACTGCTGCAGGCGGTCCGGCGTAATCGCGAGCGCTTTCCCGAAGATTTCATGATGCAGCTGACGGCCGAAGAGTGGGCCGATTTAAGGTCACAAACTGTGACCTTAAAGAACAGCCGCGGCCAGCATCGCAAGTACCTGCCCTATGCCTTCACCGAGCAGGGCGTGGCGATGCTCTCCTCGGTACTCAACAGCGATCGCGCGATCGCCGTCAACATCCAGATCATGCGTGCCTTCGTGCAGCTGCGCGAGCTGCTCAGCTCGAACAAAGAGCTGGCTCGGCGATTCGCGCAGCTCGAGGCCCGGCTCGACAAAAAGCTCGCCGCGCACGATGAGGCCATCGCCGCCATCCTCTCGGCCATCCGACAGCTCATGCATCCGCCGGCGTCTAAGCGCAGGCCGATAGGATTCACAGCCGATATTGGCAATAAGTCATGACCGCGAAGTCGTAGCGGCTGGCGACGACAGGGGCTAGTTGCGATTTACTTGAACCGCTTGCTCATGGCCAGAGGGGCGTAGTACGTACCACACCACAAAGCCGGCGACGGGCCCGGAAACGCCCAGGATAAGCAATGCGAACATGAAATTGCCGTCTGACAAGAAGTCTGCAACGAGATGTGCGGCCGCTGCGACTAATGCCCCGATCATCGCAATGATGATTCCACCGCCGACATACGCGGCGACGTTTGAGTAGCCACAGCGAATCCAGAGACGAAATAAAGGAAAGCCGACGCCGCAGGTCAGCACGAGCGTTGCGGGCAATGCAACCATCGCTGTTAACACTCCGAATTCCAGTAGAACCCCTAAATTTATGTCGTTGTATGAAGGACGGATCACCGGCGTGCCGGAAACGAACCACAATCGCATTAGATAGGGGTACAAGCATCCGCCAAGAAATGCGACACCGATCGCGGATGTAGCAGCAGCTACAAGGGCCCCTCCGAGAGACTTGTTATCCGGGTTCAATCAATGCATCCCGGCAAAAGGTGGCCTTGGAACACCGCAGTTCGGACACCAGATAGCCGCCCCGAAAATTCCGCCCCATTGTCCTAAAAGCGTTCCGCCGAATGTGCTTGGCGGTAGACCGAATTCCGCAAAAACATCCCAATGAAACGCGGCAATGGCTCCTGCATCCGGCCAAATTGCATCAGCGGGATTATTAGGCAGATAGTTCGCGTAGGCTTGCGCTAGCTCAGAGCGTATTTGATCGAGCGTCTGTTCGTTATCACATCCCTTCTTTCGCAAAGCTCGCCGCAAATAGTCTGTCGCCAGTTGTCCAAGATAGCTGTCGTCCGCGGCGACGTGTTGCGAGAAACATGCATAAGCATCTCCGTCAGCGCACGCAAGCTGATAGTAGCCTACTGCGTTTCCACTCTGCGCAACGGCGGCCTCTGCCGGTGTCGTATAACACCCTACGCCGGGCGTGCACATCAAACCCAGCGGATCTTTGTTACTGACTGGATTCCCATTTACATATGCGTACGTTGAGTAGCTGCCTCCCTTAAGCCCTATCGGATCGCTCTCCACGTATGTCGCCCCTGACGCGAGTTCACCGTAGATGAACGCGTATTCCGGGCGCGGTGTGGCGGCTAAAGGGGCGATGACGAAGGCACGTTCTCCAGGTGCGCGGACGGGCTCAGAGGCATTGTCGCCCCGCCGTAGCGGCGGTCGCAAGGCAAGCGGGTTATGTCGCCGGCAGGCTGGACGGCTCGGCGCGGAGCTGCGGGATTTCGCCCTCCAGGGCATCCAGGATGGCGCTGCCGGTGCGGGTGAGGCGCGCCGGGTGGGTCTTCTCGTGGATCTCTTTGAGCTTTAGGATCGACACCCGCGTGTAGACCTCGGTGGTGGAGAGGTCGGCATGGCCTAACAGCGCCTGGATGTAGCGGATGTCGGCGCCGTTCTCCAGCATGTGGGTCGCGCACGCGTGGCGCAGCAGATGACAGGCGGCATTGGGGTGCGTGTCCTGGAACCGATCCAGCGCGGCGCGCTCGATGGCACGCTTGACGATTCCGGAGAGCTGCTTGCCGTCCATCCCGCCACCGTGTTTGGCGAGGAACAGGGTCCCGGGGTCCTCGGCCTCCAGGTACCTGGGCCGGATCGTGTAGAGGTACTTCTCGATCCAGGCGCAGGCGCGTTCGCCGATCGGCACCACGCGGTCCTTCTTGCCCTTGCCGAGGCGTATGAACACGGTGCCCTCGCGCAGGTCCACATCATCGATGCGCAACGCCACCAGCTCCCCGCGGCGCATCCCGGTCGAGTACAGGGTTTCGAGCATCGCGCGATCGCGAACGCCCAAGCCCGTGGGCTCCTCGACCTCGATCGCGTTGATCACCTGCTCGACCTCGGCGACATTGAGTACGTGCCGCGGCAGCCGCTGCTCCGTGCGCGGCAGCTCCAGCTCCGAGGCCGGGTTGAACAGCAGGTGATACTGGCGCGTGAGCCACTGGAAGAACATGCGAACGGAGATCAGCCGCTTGTGCTGCGTCTGGAACGACAGCGGTGTGCCGTTATCCTTCCGCCGGTAGTGGAACACGTGCTGCCGGTAGCGCTCCAGGAGCGCGCGCGTCACCTCATCGGGGCGCGTGATCGATCGCTCCTCGCACCAGTCGATGAAGTAGCCGAGCTCGATGCGCCGGTTCTTCACCGTGTGGGCCGAGTAGTGCATCGCGCCCATCCAGTCGGTGAACGCGATGAGGTAGGGCCTGAAGCCTCCGCGGGTTTCCGGATCGCCGGCATACCGCAGCGGCCCCGGTTGCTTGCCCGGCCGGCCGTTCATGGCCGCTGCGCGGCGGCATCCTGTACGTAGGATGCGTCGTGTCCGTTGGGCCGCAAGAGGTGCATTTCCAGCTCTTTAGCCGCTGCTTCTTCGGGAACAGCGATATTCATAGGCTTTGCGAGCATTTCCGCAGACCGCGACCCCACCGCGTTGGGGCCGCGATGCCCCCGCGTTGACCCCGCGAACTGGGTGTCTGACCCCCGCGACCTTGCCATCGTAGTGACATCGATGAGCCCGGACAGATGCGGCGCCTCGCTCGCCGCCGGGCCATCGAACAGCAGTTCATAAACGAACGATTGCCCACGCATCCCGCGATGCACGAGCACGTACTCCAGCTGCGTGAGCCGCTCCAGGTGCACCCGCAGCTGCGTGTCCGACAGCCCCGTGTATTCGCGCAGCTGCCGGCGGCTAAAGCGGTACGTTGCACGCGGCATCTGCTGCGCACGGCACTCGCGCTCGACCAGCTCCACCACCCGCGCGAGCACCCGACGCGTCTGCGGCGGCAGCTCATCCAGGCTCCGCCCCAGCACCTCGTGCGCCAGCACATTGGCGCAGCCGATGTCCTCCAGCGTCGCCTCGATGTACTCGATCGTCTCGCCATCCTTCTGCACGGTCCGCAAGGGTCTCTGGTACTGGTGCAAGAGCGCGATCGTGTCGATCAGCGTGAGGTACTTCTCATGGTCGCGCCGCGTGCGCGTCTTGTCGGAGAGGAACGTCAGGCGATCGGCGTACGGGTTCAGCACCTTGAGCGGCCGCAGCAGCCGCTGCGCGTGCCGGTGCTGGGCGAGCAGCCGGTGCTTTCGCTCACCGTTCACGAGCCCGGCGAGCGTGCGCCGCTCGCGTTGCAGACGGTGGATCGCCTGGGTCTGCTCGCGGCTCTCATCCACCGTGAGCACCAGGCACCGGTTCAAGAGCTCCTCATCGATCTCGATGGCGGTGGTGGTCAGGAAGATCATCACTGGACCCTCGACGTGGTACTCCTGGGTGACGAGGGTCCCGGTCGCAGGGTCCTTGCCGGTCGAGGCGATGGTGAGCTCCCCCTCGCTCTGCAGGAGTTTCAGCGCGTAGCTCGCGCGGCTCGCCCCTTCCTCCTCGACGATCGCGAGGATCTTGTGTTTGAGATTGGTCTCGCCCATGTAGAACAGGCTCTGCCCCGTCATCGCCGAGTACTTGATCCGCTCCTCCTCCGGCATGAACGAGAGCACCGCGTCCATCAGCGAGGACTTGCCGGCCGCGCTCGAGGACTGCACCAGAACGCCCAGCGGTCGATCGAGCTTGCGGCTCACCGCAGCCAGGTATCCGACCAGCTTGTTGGTCCGCTCGCCCACGAGGCCGCAGATGTCGAAGTCGGCCAGGATCCGATCCAGCAGCTTCGGATCGCGCAGCAGGTCGAGGGCGGATTCGCGCTCCGCTTCGGTCATGGTTGGGGTTTCCGGCTCGACCTTCAGCGCCGCCGCGATCCGCGCTTGCTGCAAGGCTTCGAGCTTCAGCAGCAGCCGGCCAAGATCCGCCTTCACGATCTCCTCGCGCACGGCGAGGTCCTTCGCGGCGTTCACGATGTAGAGGTGCCGCGACCGGGCGCTGTACAGATCGAACGTGTCGACGTAGTACGCCTCGCCTTGTGCGATGTGCAGATTGATCTTCAGGGTCTCGTAGGAGAGGTTCTTCGAGAGGCCCCGCACCCGATAACGCCGCTCGCCGTAGTTCACGATGACTTCGTCGGCGAGGGGATTGTCCGGTGGCGTCGTCTCAGGTTGCGCGGCCTCGGCCACGCTCGGCGCCGATACGGAAGCGGCTAAAGGGGTGATCTCTGGGATGGTCGTCGGCGCATGCTCGATCTGCTGGCCGGGGCAGTCGGTGGGCGCGGGACCCTTGCCGAGCCACACCGCTTTGCGGATCGCGATGCCCAGCGATTTCGCTGCCGGTTGCACTTTGAGCGCGTACTCGTTCGCATCCATCCCGTGCGGGAACTGGATCCGGTAGCACTCCAGCCCCGCCGCGATCAGCTTTTCGGCGAGCTTCTCCGCCGCCCGATCGCCAGCCTCGTCCCGATCGTAGGCGATCAGCACGCGCCGCGTGCCGTGCTGCTTGAACGCGGCCAGGTGATCGGCCGTAAAGCCCTCGATGCCGTACGCACTCGTCACGTTGCGGTAGCCGGCACGCCAGAACGTGAGCGCATCGATCAACGCTTCGCAGAGGATGATTTCTGTATTCGTCGCGAGCGCCGCCTCGTTCCACACCCCACGGTGCGGACCCGGCAGATACAGGTGATACGGCGTGCCTTCGCGCAGGTTGTCGTTGATCTTGCGGCCGTAGACCTCGGTGATCTCACCACTCGGACTGATGACCGGGATGACGATCGAGCCGTTGAAGTGCTCGTGACCGGATTCGCGCAGGAGCCCGAGTTTCTGCAAGCGGCTGCGGATCTCGTGACCCGCCTTGCGCGTCTTCTCCGGCAGCCGCAGGCCCAGCGTCCGATCCGCAAAGCCCAACCGGTGCCGCTCGATCAGTTCGGCATCATTGAGTCCCCGACGTGCGAGATACGCGAGCGCTTCCGGCGTCTGCTTCAAGCGTTCCTGGTAGTAGCGGATCGCCTGGTCCATCAGTGCGTGATCGCCTGCATCCAACTGCACCGGAGCGGGCAGCAACCGGCCGCGCGGCGCCGCCACCATCTCGCCCGTGCCGTGGCGCAGCCACTCCACCGCATGGCGGAACGATACCGAGCGGCTCTTCATCACCCAGTCGATCGGGCCGCCGCCGATCTGGCAGCTAAAGCAGTGCCACAGGTTCTTGGCCGGCGTCACCACCAGCGAGGCCTCCCGGTCCTCGTGGAACGGACAGCGGCCGAGCAGATCCTTGCCGGCGGGTTTGAGCGCCACCCCGCAGGCCTCCACCAGGCGCTCGACGGCGATCTCACTCTTCAGCCGCTCGATCTCCTCCGCCGGGATGCGCGCCATCAGGAGTTCTCCCAAAAACCTGTCAAGGGGGTTGGCAACAAAATAATTGAGGCGCAGACTACTCCTATTAGGAGTTGTGTCAACTCCCCACTACAGACCGGCGGTAGCTTATGGACCCATCCCTGTGCGACGGATTCGACTCAATGACCCAGGACGAGAAGGCATTCTTCCGGCAGCTCGGCACCCGCATCGCCGAGTTCCGCAAGAGCGCAGCCATCACCCAGGTGCAGCTCGCCGAGACGCTGAGCGTGTCTCAGCAGACCATCGCCTCCTGGGAAGTGGGCCGCCGCGGCGTGCCTGTCTCGATGCTCCCGGCGCTCGCCCGCGCCCTGAGCGTCAGCGTCGAGTCGCTGATCGATGAGAAGGCCCCGCCCACCAAGCGCGGCCCGGCCCCGCAGATCCAGCAGAAGATCGAGCGGCTGACCCGCCTGCCCAAGGCCCAGCAGAAGCTCGTCCTGCAAATGCTCGACGGCGTGCTCGCCCAGGCCAGCCGCTAAGGAGACGCACCATGCACGCGCATTCGGCCAAGCAGGAAGCCCTCCACGCCATCGAACGGCTCCCCGACGACGTTCCCTTCGATGAGATCGTCTACCGGCTCTACGTGCTCGGGAAGGTCCAGCAGGGCCTGAAGGACATCGACGCCGGACGCACCGTCTCCGCCGAGGAACTCGCCCGGGAGATCGAAGCCTGGTGAGTGCGCCTCGCTGGTCGCAGCGAGCGCGGGCGGACTTGAAGGCGATCCACGACTACATCGCCAAGGACTCGCCCGGGAACGCCAAGGCCGTCGTGCGCGACATCCTCGCCCGCGCCGCAACGCTTCCCGACACCCCGCGCGTCGGCCGGCGCGTGCCCGAGCTCGATGACCCCGAGATCCGCGAGGTCCCGGCCCATTCCTGGCGCGTCATCTACCAGCTGCGGGGCGAGGACGTGTTCATCGTCACGCTCGTCCACCGCCGCCGCGCCCCGGCACCCGAAGAACTGCGCCGCTGAGCCCCGTGCCAGGCGGCGCCGGCACCCGCCGGCAGGCAGGTCGTGTTTCTCAAGCAAGGCAGGATAGCCAGCGGCTTGCTGTTGGGCCCATTTGGCCCCAACTGTTGATGCACTCCGTCGCCAAGATTGATCGAGTGCAGGATAGACAACCGGCTGCCGTCTGCATCAATGAGGCCACATCGTGGCCCCTTAGCCGCTCCGAGGCTATCCTGCATGAACTTGAATTTCGTGCCTGCGGGATTTCCCAGCGCGGCCCACGGGCCGCTCTGAAGGGCCCGGGCATAGTGTCAGTTATGCGGCCGGGAGGCGGACAGCGCTCGGGCCGTTCCTGCGGCCCGACGCTGCGCATAACGCGACATTATGCCTGGGACCGCTCCGGGCTCCCTTCGAGGCCGGCCTCGTCCCGAGGGAGCGGGTGCGCAGGACGCGCACCCCGAGCGGGTCCAGCCATCCGACAACACATCCATTCAGGTGGCAGCAGTTGCGTCAGCCTCCAGTTCACGGACGCCTCTATTCGCGTCACGGCGAGCTCCACCGATACTTGTCGATTACGTGTTGTGTGGCATCAAAGTCAACGGAGAAGGATTGCGCGCCAAGAGAAAATGGGATGTCATACCAGATACGAAGCCAGCAGGACTGACCACAGACGGAGCGCTCACCTGCATCATATCCTGCCGTCTCATGGTGCGGCTCCAGATGACCCGGTCGTCCAAATCGACTGAGTACCGAGGCGAGTGATTCTCCAGTCTTTGTATGCTCGTAGGCTTCTGTGTAATGAATGCGCTCTCTCACGCCCAACGCTGCATAGCCCAAGACCACCCAGATAAGACCAAACCCTATCGAGGCCAAGAAGAGCTTCACGAAAGACTGCTGCATTCGGCAACTCAATGCCTCTCGAAACTGGAGACATCTGGCATTGATGTCGACCCCTGCGGAATAGCCGTTGCCTGCGCTCCGCCGGCCGCACTCAAGATCAAAAGCGACCGCAACAAACTCGCCGGAAAGGGCTCCGCGTCGCCGCCGAAGTAAGGATCGACAAGCGGAACACCACCGGCTCTCAGCGTGTTCTCAACTCTGCTTGCACAATTGTCCGGAAAGAGAGGTACTGTCTTGCACTGCGAAAATTGCTGCAAGTACGTAAGCATCTGCTTGTCTTGCGCCGGACTTGTCTTGATGAGAAACGCCGTCTGATTTCGAACTGCCGATTGAGACCGAAGGAAATCCGTCAGCGAAGCGCCACACGCGCTATTGGTTCCAAAGCTATACAGCCCAGCGCCTGTAATTGCAATCGAGGCGTGGCCAAAGAAATTCCAACTATCATCTCGTTGGCCTCCAACAACGACGTAAGCATCGAGACCCGTTTGATCCGTGAGCATCGTCGGTCGGGCCCGTACATAACCGTAAGTATTCAACCCACCTATCAGCCCGATAGGATCTGACTCTATATACCTACCGGTCTGCGCATCGTAATCGCGCATGTAGTTGTAGTAAGTCACCGTTCCAAGCGGGCGGTACTTCCATCTATTTGCCACTTCTGGGGATTTCTATCCAACCGCCGAATGTACCGAGTGGCGCTCCGCTCTCCGCCTTTGGGGAGCAATACCAAAATAGGATTAGATCCTTCTTTTTCCCTTCCCCATCGCTGGATTCCATCAGCGCAGCAAGATTCGTGATTCCCTGAATCGACTGACGCGGAGTAACCGTTACGGAAGGTAGTGGCGCAAAAGTGTCCTCAATGGGATATGTTCGCTTCAAGGGCTCGCCCGAAGCCCTATCGACTACGACCAAGACAACGCTGAACCTACCGCCCCACGGCAGGTCGGTTTGGCGAATCACAATGGCCCGGTCGCTATTGTTCCGCAGCGAGAACTCCAATTCCGGCTTTCCTCGATCTCGTACGAATGTCGCCGTCACCGCTAGTTGCGGCGCTGCATCGGCGGCCAAGCAAGCGGCCGCCGCCAAAAACATGGCCACGCATAGCGCACCGAAAGCTGCCTTAATGCTGGGCATATTGGCGAATGTTGTTGGGAATATCCGTGTTGATCTCATATTCGATAAAGCTCCTGCAGTCGTCGCAGCCGCTAAGGCTTTCAAGTTTCTTAAGCAGACACTGGAGCTCCGCTTCATAGGCTCTAACCTCCGACGCGTTGTCTTGCGATGGTGTGTCGAAGCCCGGTCTCGTGCCTGGAACAGTGACGTTTTTGCAGACGCTGGGACTCAATTTCCGTAAATCGGTAATATGAACGGATTCGTGGACTGCAATGCAATCACCTAGGCACTTCTTAATCTTAGGATCAGTCGGATATTGTATTCCGATGCCGCCATGCCCATTGCAGATCGGCCATCCCTTGTTCGGCTGGGGTTGCGCGGGCGGCAGATACCCGATTAGTCCAGCCGGGTCCTGCAACGAGACTGGTGCGTTCTGCACATAGGCAAATGTATTTACGCCGCCGATTAGACCAATCGGATCC
>Ga0181537_10005724_pt1 | contig 10004 bp, 13 predicted proteins | sample PEATcosm2014_Bin_39_FD_119765 | JGI IMG/M metagenome (GOLD analysis project Ga0181537, IMG submission 119765) | Peatland microbial communities from MTU Mesocosm Facility, Houghton, MI, USA - PEATcosm2014_Bin23_10_metaG | ecosystem: Environmental > Terrestrial > Soil > Wetlands > Peat | place... | reverse complement strand
GTCCGCGCGTGGCGACGTTTCGCCTCCCAGAATCGCAAGCAGCGCCTGCGCATTGGCATGCGCATTGCCGCCGCGCAGCTCATCAAGTGAGGCACGAATCCCGTAATCGCTCGGTATCAGCGTCCATTCGCGTGCGCCCGACGCATCGAACTGAAAGACGCGCGTCGGAACGTCGCCCGCGATCTCGTCGAGTCCGTTCGTCCCGTGGACGATCGCGCCGGCCTGCGAGCCCAACGCGCGCAGCGCTTCTCCGAGCAGGGGCACCCAGTGCTCCACCGGTACGCCGATCACCTGACGCTCGGCCCGCGCGGGATTTGTCAGCGGCCCCAGCATGTTGAAAATCGTTCTTACCCCGAGCTGACTGCGAATCGGTCCGACGGCGCGCATCGCCGGATGATAATGCTGCGCAAACAGAAACGCGACGTTGTGCTCCTTGAGCTGCCGCGCCGCCTCGTGTGGCTCGACGTCGATACGCACCCCCACGGTTTCCAACACGTCCGCGCTTCCGCAGCGGCTGGATGCCGCGCGGTTGCCGTGCTTGGCAACGCGCACACCCGCACCGGCTAATATGAACGCAACCGCCGTCGAGATGTTGATCGTTCCGGCTGCGTCGCCGCCCGTACCGCAGACGTCGACGACGTCCAGCTCGTGCGGAACCCGCAAGCTGCGCTCGCGCATCGCCCGCGCGGCGCCGACGACCTCGGAAACGGATTCCCCCTTGGTCGCGAGCGCGGCGATGAACGCAGCTGCCTGAACCGCCGTGATCGTCTCATCCATAATCGCGCCGAAAACATCCGACATTTGCTCGGCGCTCAGATCTTCGCGCTTGGTTACGCGGCGCAGCAGATCGCTGTAGGACGTCATCCCGGCACCCGTGCCGAGCGCGCTCGCAGCGCAATCTCCATAAAGTTTTTTGCGAGCCGTTCGCCGTGCTCGGTAAGGACGGATTCAGGATGAAACTGCACGCCGTAAATCGGCAGCTCACGATGTGCGACGCCTTGCACGACACCGTCTTCGCTGCGCGCCAGTGGCTCGAGCGCGGCTGGAAAGTCGCGCTCGGCGACACATAGTGAATGATAGCGCGTTGCGCCGAACGGTGAAGGAATCCCATCGAAGATCGCGCGCTGCTCGTGCGTGATCGCCGACACTTTGCCGTGCATCAACCGTGGCGCATGATCGACCACGCCGCCGAACACCAGCCCGATCGCTTGCGCGCCCAAACAAACGCCGAGCACGGGATATGCATCCCGCGCAGCGCTCCGAATGAGCGCGCAGGTTTTGCCCGCGTCCTCCGGGCGGCCCGGTCCAGGGCCGAACACACTGGCCGCATAGCTGCGCATCTTCGCTTCGTCGAGCGAAGGATCGTCGTTGCGCATGACGTCGACCTCGGCGCCGGCTTTCCCGAAAAGGTGCGCGAGATTGTACGTAAACGAGTCGTAGTTGTCGACGAGCAGAATGCGCATCACAAACCCAGCACGTTCCGCACGATTCCGGTCTTGTGCATGATCTCCGCGTATTCGGCTTCCGGATCGCTGTCGGCGACGATGCCGGCCGAGGCTTGCCAATACGCGCGTCCGTTCGCAATCGCGACACAGCGCAATACGATGCACGAATCCATGTCGCCGTCGAAGTCGATGTGCGCGACGCTACCCGCATAGAACCCCCGCGCGACGGGTTCGAGCTCGTCGATCAGCTGCATCGCGCGAATCTTCGGCGCACCGGTGACCGTGCCGGCAGGAAAGGCGGCCGCAAACAAATCCAAAGCGTCTTTGTCTGGCCGAAGCTCGCTGACGACGTTCGAAACGATGTGCATGACATGAGAGTAGCGTTCGATGACCATCAGCTCGTCGACGTGAACGGTCCCGGTGCTCGAGACGGCGCCCAGATCGTTGCGCCCGAGATCGACGAGCATTACGTGCTCGGCACGTTCTTTCTCATTCGTCAATAATTCCGCAGCGATGGCATTGTCGCCGGCCGTGTCTTCGCCGCGCGAGCGCGTCCCCGCCAGCGGGCGAATCCGCGCCTTGCTTCCATCCAGCCGAACCAAAAACTCCGGCGACGCGCCGAAGATCGTCCAAGCATCGGTCTCGATGAAAAACATGTACGGCGAGGGATTGCGCGCGCGAATCTGCCGGTAGAAATCAAACGGTCCGCCGCCTTCGATCTCGGCGGTGAAGCGGATTCCGACTTGCAGCTGGTAGGCGTCGCCTTCGTAGATGTGCGCCTTGGCACGCGCAACACGCTCGAGATATTCGGCTTTGCTGAGCGATTGTTTCACCGCGCCCTTGGCGCCGACGCTTGCGGGGATCGAGGGTTTGGCTGCGAGCAGTCGCGCAACGTACGCGTCCAACCTCTCGCTGACGGCTGCGCGCTCACGCTCGTCACGGGCCAAGCCGATGAGCGTCACCTTGTGCGTAAAGTGATCGAAGATCACCCACGAGCCCGGAATCAACACGAGCGCGTCGGGAAAGGGTAGGTCCGAGGGTGGCTTCGTGCCGATTCGTTCCAGCACGCGCGACGCATCGTATGAAAACACGCACACGGCAGCTCCGGGGAATGTGCTCTGAGCGCTCGTGAGGGTATAGCGTCCGATCATCGCCCGGATGTCGTCGAGCATGCCCGGGGCATCTTCAAAGGAGCGCGCTTCGAGATAATCGAGGCCGATTAACGAGAAACGAGAGATGCGCTCGGTTCCTTCGACGCTTTCCAGCAGACAAGAACGCCCCGGTTCGGCCAGGGCGATGTACGCAGAGATCGGCGTGATCGTATCAGCGACGATCTCGCGTGTGACGGGATGAAGACTGAGCGGTTCGGCTCGAAGCCGGATGCGGTTACTCCCTTACGAGTTCGAGTATCGCGAGCTCGGCGGCGTCGCCGGGGCGGACGCGCGTCTTGGTGATGCGCGTGTATCCGCCCGGACGATCTTTCAGCGATGGCGCGATTTGGTCGCAGAGCTTCTTGGTGACGCGCGGATCGAGAAGGTAAGCCGCCACCAACCGGCGCGAGTGCAAGTCGCCACGCCGCGCTTGCGTGATCAGGCGATCGACGATCTTGGACGTTTCTTTAGCCTTAGTCGTCGTCGTCTCGATGCGCTCGTGCAGAAAGAACGACGTCGCCAAGTTGCGCAGCAGCGCCTTACGGTGACCGTCGGTGCGTGAGAGACGTTTGTTCGCTATTTGGTGCGGCATTGCGGCTCATCGCTACGATTGACGGAGCGACAGACCCCTTTCATCCAGAACGGCTTTGATCTCGTCGAGAGACTTCTTGCCGAAGTTGCGCATTTTGATGATTTCGTCCTCGGTCATATCGAGCAGCTCGGAGACCTTGGAGATGCCGGCCCGCTTGAGACAGTTGAATGACCGAACCGAGAGGTTGAGCGTCTCTACCGGAATGTCCCATTCCGAAGCCGGCGCAGCAGCGATCGGCTTCTCTTCGGTCGAGAAGTCGATGAAGAGCTGCATCTGATCGGTGAGAATCTGCGCGGACGTCGTCAACGCATCGTCGGGCGTGATCGAGCCGTTCGTCTCGACCTCGAGCGTAAGACGGTCGAAATCGACGGACTGACCGACGCGCGTGTCATCGACGGTGAAGTTCACCTTGCGGATCGGCGAGAAGATCGAGTCCATCGGAATCAAGCCGATCATGTGCTCGACGTTGCGCTGCCGATCGGCAGTTACGTAACCGCGGTGCTTCTCGATGCCGATCTCCATAGAGAGCTTGGCATCGCGCTTGGTGAGCGTTGCGATGTGATATTCGGGCTGCAGGATCTCGACGTCGGCATCCGGCGTGATGTCGCCGGCCGTCACTTCGCGGCTTCCCGAAACGGAAAGCGTCAGCACTTTCGGCGTGTCGGTGTTCAGCTTGATCGGAAGCCCTTTGAGATTGAGCAGCAGATTGGTCGTGTCTTCGACGACACCGGGGATCGTCGAGAACTCGTGCAGCACGCCGTCGATTTTGACGTAGGTGACGGCCGTGCCGGGGATTGTCGAAAGCAAAATCCGGCGCAGCGCGTTACCGAGCGTGATGCCGAAGCCGCGCTCGAGCGGCTCGATTACGAACTTCGCGTAGTTGTCGCGGCGCTCGCGAATCTCGATTTGCGCCCCTTGCGGAGTCTCTAAAACGGTCATGGTCATGGGATTGTGGGTATCCTTTGTGGCCGCTTCCGTTATCCGCCCATCCCCCAGGGATGAACGATCGGACGTCTAGCGGCGGAATCTCGCCTAGCGAGAGTAGTATTCTACGATTAATTGCTCGTCGACGGGAGTGTCGATTTGATCCCGCGAGGGGAGCGAGAGTACCTTAGCGGTTAGATCCGCTTCGTTCAGCTCGAGCCACTCGGGATGCCGGCGGTTGCGCGCGGCCTCGGCGTTGGCTTGGAAGACGGTTGAGTTCTTCGAGCGCTCGACGATCGAGACCACGTCGCCGGCGCGCACAATGAACGAGGGGACGTTGACGCGGCGGCCGTTGACCAAGAAGTGCCGGTGCGTCACGAGCTGACGCGCTTGCGCACGCGAGGACGCCAGATTGAGCCGGTACACAACGTTGTCGAGACGGCGCTCGAGCAGCTGGAGAAACGTCCGGCCGGTTTGTCCGGGGACGCGTGCAGCCTCGCGGAAGTAGTTTTCGAACTGCCGCTCGTGCACTCCGTAGTACTTGCGCATCTTCTGCTTCTCGCGCAACTGACGGCCGTACTCCGAAATCTTCTGACGTGCTTTGCCCTGCGTCTTTTGACCGGGCGCAGTGCCACGCCGTTCGACCGCGCACTTTTTGGAGAGGCAGCGGTCGCCTTTGAGAAACAGCTTGATCTTTTCACCGGTTTTGCTCGCGGACGTTTCTCGGCGGCAAATGCGGCAGACGGGACCTGTATATCGTGCCATGTTGCGCTCCTACACCCGGCGCCGTTTCGGCGGACGGCAGCCATTGTGCGGAATCGGCGTGACGTCTTTGATCAACGTGATTTCCAAGCCCGCGGCTTGCAACGAACGAATCGCTGCCTCGCGGCCGGCTCCCGGACCTTTGACGTACACTTCGCACGACTTCATCCCGTGCTCCATCGCTTTGCGCGCGACGGCTTCAGCCGCCATCTGCGCAGCGAACGGCGTCGATTTCTTCGAGCCTTTGAAACCAAGGTTTCCGGCCGACGCCCAGGAGATCGTGTTGCCTAAATTGTCGGTAATGGTGACCAGCGTATTGTTGAAGGATGCATGAATGTGCGCGACGCCGTTGACGACGTTCTTGAACTCACGCTTTTTGCGTGTCTTCTGTTGTTTCTTGACGGCCAAGGGTTAACTCCGTATTTATCCTGCCCCAGACGAAAACGAGCCGGGGTGTCGTCGCCTCGACCGGACCTGCCTGACGGTGGCGGTTCGATCTGATACGCGATCCACTCGGCGAAAGCGGACCGGGCCTTTGCGCCCGAACTTGCCGCGGACGGTCGCAAAGACTATGGGCCGCCCGGAGGCAGCCAACGTTGAAGTCTAACAAACGGCCGCGAGGCCTGTCAATCGCGGAAGCTAGTGGACCCCCGCGGTGAAGGGATTCGGCGGAGCAGCCGCGCTGGGTGCCTCGACCGGCTGCGCGGTCATCGCCGCCTGAGCTTGCCCGCCCGCGGGGCTGACCGGCTGAACCGTCGGACCCGGACTGGCCTGCTGGTTGCCGTCGTTTGTCTCGATGAAGTCAGAATCAACCGGCTGGCCGGGTGACGCCCGTGCGATCGGGGTGGATGCACCGCCACCCCCGGCCCCTGCATAGGCGGTAATTATCATTATAAAGACGACGACGGCGATCAGCCCGCTGACGATCGAGATGATCGCCAGCCCACGGTTATCCATCGACCTCTAGAATTGTCCAAAAGGCACCCCCGGCCCCTGGGGCTCAGGGCGGCGCACGCTTGGAAGGTCTAGTGGCCCGAGCCCGAACCTGAGCCCGCGCCGGCTCCGCTGCTGCCTGAGCCCGTCGATCCCGCCGCGCCCGTCGATCCGGCCGCTCCGTTTGCGCCCGTAGCGCCGGCCGACGTCCCCGTCGTGCCTGCATTCGTTCCGGTGCTCCCAGCCGTGGTACCGTTCGTAGCGCCGTTTGCATTCGTGGTTGCGCCGTTTGTCGTTGGGGCGTCCGCGGCTGCGGCGTTCTGATTGACGCTCGGGGCTGCGTTGGTCGCACCGTTTGCACTGGTCGACGTCGAACCGCCCGCGGCACCGCTGCCGCCTGCAGCCGTGTTCGAGGAATTGCTTGCGCCGCTTCCGGTCGGCCCTTGCGCACCCGACGTGTCGATCGTACTGCCCGTGGCGTTCGTCGTGGTGCCGGTGTTGCTGGTCGTTCCGCCACCGCCGCCGGTGGTGCTCGTCGCCGTGCTTCCGCCCGTGTTCGTTGCGTTGCCGTTTGCGCTATACGGTAGCGCGCTCGAACCCGCGTTCTGGCCGCTACGCCATGCAACCATCATCAATAAAATAATGACGATCGCGACGCCCGCGACAAGCGCGTAGAATTCGCGTCCAGTCAATCGCCCAACGGGATTTTCAAGTTGACCTTTGCGCGCATCCATTTGCGCGAGCCAGTTCCGCAAGCGCGTGAGCGGTCCGGGGTTGGCGGGTCCAGTCGACGTAGCCATCGCTGGAAGTGTACCCGCCTCCCCCGAAAATTACGCTCCGAAGGCGCCTTTTGCTTCGATCAGCTCGCCGATGTCTTCGCGAACCGCCGCGCCGTCATCCGGCGTCCGCCGATACGCGATCTCAAACGCATTACCGCTTGGATCCTTGAAAAACACCGCGTAGTAACGCTCGTCCGAGTACGGAATCTCAGGACCCTCGATCGAGTCACCGCCGGCCCGCTCGACAACCTTTGCAAGGCGATCTACTTCCGCCGCGGTCTCCGCGGCGAAACAAATGCGGCTGTCGTTCGGCGCGTGCAACGGATCTTCGTGAAGACCGAAAAAACGTCGCGAGCTACCAGCCCGGTGCGGCTCGTAGTATTCGGTGCCGCCCTCGAACGTCTTGATCTCGATCAAGCCGAGTTCCGGCATGAGCGCGTCGTAAAATCGGCGAGCTCTCGCCAGATCGCGAACCCGCGCGTCGATATGGTCGTACCCGGCGAAGCCCTTCGACGGCATCCGCCCGGGTTCGCCGCCTTACTTCTTGGGTCCGGTCGCTCCGGCTGCTGCCTTCTTGCGGCCGCCGACGGTCTTCTTCGGGCCCTTGCGGGTACGCGCGTTCGTCTTCGTGCGTTGACCGCGAACGGGAAGCCCACGCCGGTGACGCAGTCCACGATAGGAACCGATGTCGGCTAAACGCTTGAGATTCGCGGACAAATCGCGGCGCAAGTCGCCTTCAACCTTGATCCCCAGTGAATCAATCTCGTCGCGAAGCTTCCGCTCGTCCGCTTCGGTGAGGTCTTTCACACGTGTGTCGGGGCTGACGCCGGCGTTCTTGAGGATGCGTTTGGCCGTCGGCAAGCCGATTCCGTAGATATACGTCAATGCGATCTCGACGCGCTTGTCGCGCGGCAGATCGACGCCTTCGATACGAGCCATTAGCCTTGCACCTGCTTATGCTTGGGATTAGCCGTGCAGATCACGCGCACTTTGCCTTCGCGGCGAATGACCTTGCACTTTTCACAGATTCGTTTAACTGAGGGTCTAACTTTCATTTTAAAGGTGCTCCGCTCCAAGCTCCGCACCCCCCATGCTTCGCATGGGGCCCCCGAAAGCCAGGCCCGTTCATCATTACGAAAAGGCTAGGTTCCCCGAGGCGGGCCTGAACATCTATAGTGCTGATTGCCAAGAAACGACAATCCCGCTGAGGTGCGAAAAGTTTCATTTGTACCTGTAGGTGATGCGGCCGTGGGTCAGGTCGTACGGGGAGAGCTCGACGAGAACCCGGTCGCCGGGCAGTATCCGGATGAAGTTCATGCGGATTTTTCCGGAGACGTGCGCCAGGACGCGATGCCCATTCGTGAGCTCGACGCGGAACATTGCATTCGGCAGAGGCTCCACGATCGTCCCCTCGACTTCGATCGCCTCTTCCTTTGGCGTCGCCGTCGCGGCTGCGCGCGCTTCGTTCTTGCGTCGCCGGTCCGGCCGTCCACCGCCGCGGCGATGTCCTCGCGCCACTACGCTGCAACCTCTTCAGCTGGGCGGTACCTCTCGACATCTTTATGCTCGTAGGTATCGCGGAGCGTGAGGATGCGCGGCCCCTGATCGGTGAGCGCGATGGTATGCTCGAAGTGCGCAGCTAGTTTTCCATCTTCGGTAACAACCGTCCATTTGTCGTCAAGCGTCCGAACGTGCCACGTGCCTTGCGTGATCATCGGCTCGATCGCGAGTACGAGGCCGCGCCGCAGCTCGATCCCGGTTCCGGGCTTGCCGTAATTCGGAACTTGCGGCTCCTCGTGCATCTTCGTTCCGATGCCGTGGCCAACGAGCTCGCGCACGACGCCGTAACCGTTCTTCTCGGCATAGCCCTGCACGGCCGCACCGATGTCGCCAAGACGCTTACCGATCTGCATCTCTGCGATTGCAAGCATCAAGCACTCGCGCGTTACGTCCAAGAGCCGGGCTGCTTCTTCTGAAACGGTTCCGATCGCGACGGTCACGGCGCTGTCGCTGACGTAGCCGTCCAGCGTCGTTCCGATATCGATCGAAAGCAGGTCGCCGTTCTTGAGCACGTATGGACCCGGAATGCCGTGCACGACTTGGTCGTTGACCGACGCGCAAATCGATGCCGGATAACCATTGTAGCCTTTGAACGTCGGGATGCCGCCCATCGAACGGATCGACTCTTCGGCGATGCGGTCCAGCTCGTGCGTTGAGACGCCAGGCTTGGAAGCTTCAATGAGACGCGCCAGTGTTTTTGCGGTGATTTTCCCGCTCTTGCGCATCAGCTCGATCTCACGCGGCGATTTGATGGTGATCATTGCGTCGCCGCCACGTCCTGAAATCCAAGTGCGTGGGCGATCACCTTCGAAACGTTTTCGACCGATTCCGTCGCGTCGACTTTGACCAAACGACCGCGACGAGCGTCGCCGTAGTAGGCGATGAGCGGTTCGGTTTGCTTGCGATACACGTCCAAGCGGTGCCGCACTGCTTCGGGCTTATCATCCTCGCGCTGAATGAGCGGCGTGCCGTCGGTGTCGATCTTGCCGTCCGGCGGCGGGCTAAAGCGCTCGTGGAAAACGCGCCCGGTCTTGGGATTCACCCAACGGCCGATCAACCGTTCGCGAATCAAGTGCTCGCCGACATCGAACAAGATCACCGTGTAGGGACGGTTCTTGCGATGGAGCAGCTTGTCCAGTGCTTCGGCTTGCGGAACCGTCCGCGGAAACCCGTCGAAGAGAGCTCCGGGAAGACGCTCGAGCTCTTTCTCGACGACCGCGATGATGATATCGTCGGGAACTAGGTCGCCGCGATCCATATACGACTGCGCGAGTTTCCCGAGCTCCGTGCCTTCCATCCGGTTCTTGCGCAGCATGTCGCCGGTCGAAAGCTGGTGCAGGCCGTGAATTTTCTCGAGAATCTGCGCTTGCGTTCCCTTGCCCGCCCCCGGAGGCCCCAAAAAGATTACGTCCATTTAAAGGCGCTCCGCCCCAGGCTCCGCGCCCCCCATGCGTTGCATGGGGCCCCCGAACCGAGCTCGCAACAGCGCCGTTGCCATTGCGTGATTGTCCTGTGCTCGCTCCATGGCCATTACCGTTTTATGAATCCGCGGTAATCGCGCATGGCAAGTCGGGCTTCGATCTGCGTCATCGTGTCAAGCGCAACACCGACGACGATCAAGAGCGAGGTCGAGCCCAGATAGAACGTGGTGACGCCGAGCCCGCGCTGCAGCGTCGAGGGCAGCGTATCGACGAAGCTGTCGACGCGGTCCACGGTCGCCGCTCCGCCCGCGGGCAGGAAGCGGCCGGCCGGCAGCACCGCCTCGGCGAGCGCGACGAGGCTGTCGCGCTGCGATGCGGTGAGGTGCGCCATCGCCGATAGGTTACCCCCGCGCTTCGCGGGACGCGCGGTCCGGCGT
>Ga0181537_10005723_pt1 | contig 10005 bp, 10 predicted proteins | sample PEATcosm2014_Bin_39_FD_119765 | JGI IMG/M metagenome (GOLD analysis project Ga0181537, IMG submission 119765) | Peatland microbial communities from MTU Mesocosm Facility, Houghton, MI, USA - PEATcosm2014_Bin23_10_metaG | ecosystem: Environmental > Terrestrial > Soil > Wetlands > Peat | place... | reverse complement strand
TAGTAAGCCAGCAAGCCAAAGCCTATCTAGCAACCACCGCCCACTAGCATTTTATGGAGTCCGGGAGCTCTGCTCCCGCTTTGCCTTTGCTTTTTCGCTCTTGAATTCCGCTCTTGAATCTTGCCATTGCTCTCGTTCTCCGAGCCTTCTCACTTACTCATCTCCGGAACGCAATCGTCACATCCTCCTGCGCGCTAACCGGCCTCTCATCCAGTAGCGTCGGCTTAAATCGCCACTGCCGAATCGCGCTGCTAGCCGCAGAAAAAAGCGCCGCCGACCCGCTCAGCAGCTTTATCTCCTCCACCTGCCCGCTTGTCCCAATAGTCGTCCGCACCTTCACGGTCTCTGCCGCCGCATGCCGGTCACCCACCTGTGGATAACGCGGCCACACATACGAAACAATCCCGCCTGCCTGCAATCGGGCCGCACTCCACGGCATCGGCGCAACCATTACAGAGAGTTGCGCAGCCATCGCAAACGTGCGTGAAGCCGCAATCGTCTTTTCCGGCAAAGTCAGCCGGAACGGTTTGCTGCCATCGCCAGGCCCACGCACAAGAATTGTCCCAGGCGTTGACACATGCCCCGCCGCTCCGTTCGTGGACATAACCCTGCGCTCCGCCGGATTTTTTGCCGCCCCATTCAACGGCACCATCGCTTTCACTAGATGTCCAGGCTTGGCACTGGTACGCCGGCCAGCATCGTGTGCGACACCTCCACTCGCTGCATGGTCCTCAGAACTGGCGGCACGATCATCGGGAACAACAGGGGTAACCGGAACTCTCGGCGCGATTGTCGAAGATGCATTGGGATCCGTCGGCGCCGGATCCACCGCAGGCGCTTTCGCAAACGATTCCGGCCCGGCGTCGTTTCCCTTGGGTTTCTCCTCGGATTCGACTTCCGTCCCGTCCTTGGCCTTATCCACTTTGTCGCCGTTCGAGGAATTTCGCGTGGCCGCGTCTCCCGACGCACTGCCAGGATCGTTGATCACGGGCGGTGAAACCCCATCTTTGACGGCAGTGGATCTCACAACATCTCGCAGCCTCTTTCCGAACGACTCGCCTCCCACCGTAAGCCCGACGGTCAAACTGACCGCGGCAAACAACACCATCACCGAAAACGCCGCGACGTGGAATCCAGAGATCTCAAGAACAAAGCGGCGCGAGGCCGGCCCGGGAATATGCTCCTCCGACATATCCGCCCCAGCCGTTCGTGCTCTCCCAAAACCAAACAATGGTATGCGCCCATGATCCACTGCAGGGGCGCGCTTCAGCGCGTCCCCTATTTCCCGCAATTGTTCCGCAAGCGGCGGAAGAGCAGGCTCCGCATCTGCGAACTCCGGCCTAACCGTCTGCGGCGCAAGAATCTCCGGCGTCACGATTTCCGCTGCTCGAGACCCGCCGTGCAAAATTCCCCCAGCCATCTCAGGAAGGGAGCCATCCTCCCACCCCGGCAAAACGCTCCCCATCGCCGCTGACGGCAATTTTTCAAACGCAGAAGGAATTGCGGAAACGATGCCCTCACCATGCGCCGCCCATCCCCCGCCAACCGCGGCCGCAAAACTCTTCGCAGGCGGAGGCTCGGACTCTCGCGCGGGCTCCTCCAGGTCCACCGCCTGCCCGGCCTTTTTCTTCTGTCCAATTTCAACCAGCGTCGCCAGTCGCCCCCCCGCTTTCGAAAGCGCGTCAAACACATACGCCACATTTTTCACAATAAACTGCAGCTGCCGCGCCGTAAGCGTCAGCCGAATAATCTCGTAAATCTCTTCTCGCTGGCTTTTGGAAAGATAGCTCTCTAGTTCCGAATAAAGCGCCCCGCTCTCGGACTTCGCTCTCCACTCCGCCATGGCCGAAGCACGCCGAGCGGCATCCTTCGGCAGCTCTTCTTCAGCCTCGCCCGCGGCCCCATCTTCGCCAGTCGCTTCCGCCGCACCAGCCGGCAATGCCCTGGTTAGTTCTGTCAGTGCACCGCGCAATTCCTGAATTTTGTTGGAAGGAAACGCAATCTTGCGGCAGACCCACTCCCCGCGCAGTTTGTCAAAATCAATCGCCGCGCGGTACACCGCGTTCTCATATTTGAATATCGGCAGCGGCTTCAGCGCCGGCCATTTGCCAGCCAGCAGCACGCGCATCTCAGCCCGCTGCGTGCGAGCCGCAAGTCCAGCTAAGTTGGTCTTGGCGTCGGATTTAGTGGAAGGACAGGAAACAAGTTTGCCAGAGGCTTGGGAGTCCGCCTCGCCAGCACTACCATTCGTCTTAGGGCTGGGCTCGTCCATCAAGTCACCCGTGGCAGCCCACAACTGGGGAAGCTAGCTCGAATTTCCGCCAGCCCAACTTCCCGCCTTTCCTGGGCATTGTCAACTCAAAACCCCACCCACCCAAATTAGTTGCTCCGGTGGCCCGTTCCCGTGGTCTTTTTCAGCGGTCTCTTCCGTTGACCAACCCCGCCTCCAATTGTTATTCTGCCTGTGTAGAAAGCTATGCTCCGGAACAATCCGGGGCATTTTTGTTTATAGCAGCGGCTTTACGCCGCCGCCCTCGGGTGTAGGCGATTTTCTTTAACGAGCTCATCCTCTCAATCGCCTTAAGGTAGGTTTTGCCTGTGATGGAGATCCCGCGAGCCCTCTGTCCCGAATCTGCTAACCCGCCACTTGCCACTCCACTCATCACTCGCCACTATCTTCTTTATAATCAACACTTCCAAATCTGTAGCAAAACAAACGACTTTATCTACCTTTAGAATCAACAGTTATGGAAAAACGGGGGGTACCGACCCCCGCCTAGAAGAAGCGCATCTGCTCCAGATCACTAATCAATCCCGGTCCCGTCGGCTTCCATCCCAGCTCTTCCCGAGTCCGTCGGCTCGACGCCGGAACATCGGCCCCGGCGAAGTGCGCTAACCACCCGAAATGCGCGGCCACCTCCTCGGGAGACTTGGAGATCACCGGCACTTTCAGTCCTCGGCCAAGGACCTCAGCGATGTCCCGGAGCGCCACGCCTTCTTCATCCACGGCGTTGTACCGCGCGCCCGGGGTGCCCTTCTCCAGCGCAAGCCGGTAGAGACGCGCGCAATCGGTCACATGCACTGCGGGCCAGCGGTTCCGGCCGTCGCCAACATACGCCGAAGCTCCTTTCTCGCGAGCCAGCGCAACCAGGTAGGTGACCAGACCTTGCTTGACCGGATCATGCACCTGAGGCAGTCGCACAACCGCCACCCGCCCCCCGCGCGCCGCCACCGACGCAGCCGCCTGCTCCGAAGCCACGCGCGGTATTGCGGAAGTGGGTCCATTTTCTTCCAGCGCGAGCTGACCTGGCGCAAGATTCCCAAGGCCCGTCCCGGAAGTGACAATCAGCAGCCGTTCGGAACCAGAAAGGGCCGCGCCAAGGGTCTCGATGGCTCGACGATCGATCTCACAAACTTCCTGGAATCTCGAGAAGTCGTGGACAAAGGCAGTGTGAATCACGCCATCCGATGCCGCGGCTCCGCTGCGCAGGCTCTCGAGGTCCGTAAGATCCCCACGATGTACCTGCGCCCCCGCCGCAGCCAATGATTTTGCTCCGGCGTCGGAGCGGGTAAGCCCGAGCACCTGGTGGCCCGCACCCATTAGCTCCTTGACCACCACGGAACCAATGAAACCTGTAGCCCCTGTGACAAATACTCGCATCGTGATTTCTCCTTTTCTCAGCACCGGCCCCTATGCGGAGCCCCGCGATACAAGGATAGATGCGTTGACTCTCATACGGTCTATGCTCTAGAGTCCGTATTATCTTCGCAATCGTCCGAGGATGCCTATTTATGGACCCGCTTTCCGACGTACTGTCGCTCTTAAAGCCGCTCAGCTACATGTGCGGCGGCTTTGATATTGGTGGGGACTTATCTCTCCAGTTCCACAAGCACGAAGGAATCAAGTGTTACGCCATAGTTTCGGGCCAGTGCTGGCTTTCCGTAGAGGGCGTTCCCGACGTGCTGTTCCTGACGGCGGGTGATTGCTTTTTGCTGCCGCGTGGGCGGCCGTTCCGCCTGTCAACCGATCTGACGTCAGCGCCAGTAGACGCCATCAAACTGATTCACTCCATGCCGGCACGGAGGAATGGCGGCATCGTCACGATCCGTGGGGGCGGGCGCCACTTTATGGTAGGCGGGCATTTCCTTCTGGGCGGCAATCATGCGGGCATTCTGCTGGGGATGCTGCCGCCCATTGTGCACATCCGGAAAGAGTCAGACAAAGCGGCGATGCGCTGGTCTCTGGAGCGGTTGATGCAGGAGCTGCGCGAGCCGCAGCCCGGGGGCGTTCTGGTCGCACAACACCTGGCCTACATGATGCTCGTTCAAGCACTGCGTCTGCATTTGGCAGAGGGTTTGAAAGGCGGCGTCGGGTGGCTCTTTGCCCTGGCGGACAAACAAATAGGCGCAGCCATTAATGCGGTGCACGACGACCCCGGCCACAACTGGAAATTGCAGGAACTAGCGCAGCACGCCGGCATGTCGCGGTCGACCTTTGCCCAAAAATTCAAGGAAAAGGTTGGAGAGTCACCGATGGAGTACCTGACGCGCTGGCGCATGCTCCTGGCCGGCGACAGGCTGATAAATTCCAAAGACTCCATCTCCCGCATGGCCCGGTCGCTAGGCTACGAATCCGAAAGCGCCTTCAGTACAGCCTTCAAACGCGTCCTAGGATGTTCGCCAAGGCAATACACCCGCGGCCGGAAACCAGCTTCTCTCCCAGCCAGCGAAAGCGAACTCGCGGCTGCCAACCGCCTGGAGCCTGTCGTAAGCTGACATGCTCGGTTTGTCTCCGGCGTATCTGCCGTTCGTGTCGCGTGATCTGTGACCCGGGACTGCGACAAACAATCTTGGAGAGCGAGCGTCTGACAGACTCTAAGGAAAGGCGCTGTGCCGAGACGTGCCACACCCGCGAAGGGACACGAGTCACCGGTCACGGAACACGGATCACTGGACACTTTTTTAAGCTGAGCCCAGCCCAACAGACCGCAAACCGCGAAACCGATTGCGTTCAGCACGCCATGAAACTGAGCCATCTGGCGAATATTCACGAAGGCCTGCAAGGGATACTCACCAATCGCCCAGATCGCAGCCAGTGCCATCCCAGCTGCCACAGAGCCGCCGGCAACAAACAAGAACCATCTCCCGCGCCGACCTTTCGCCGAAAGTCCGACCCGGAACATCCCTGCCGCCAACCCAATTTGCCCGACCGCAATCATGATTGCAGCGACGAGCTTCACCTTGGGCCCCAATAAAAATGCCAGGCCCAGAATCCCCGGACCACAAATCACCGCAACAATCGCAACCCGCAGGAAAACCGCACCGGGACTCTCGCGCAATCGTTCGTAAGTCAATCCAGCCAGCACCGCCGAAGCAAACCCCGCAAAATGAAAATGCACGCCAGTCAACAGAACAATGGGCTCTTGAAATCCCATGAACGGAACTCCCGCCCGCGAAGCCACCAGCCAGATTCCGGCCACCAGCAAATATCCTTCTCCAGCCGCAAAACAAAATTGCGAAAATGACTTTTCCCGCGACCGCACAAGGCGCCGCAATCCGTCCAAAGCAAACCCCGCGCACACCAAAAGCCACGCGCCAGCGAAGCCGGCGGCAACGATTCGATTGTTCAGAAAAAACGAAATGGTGGTCAAAGTAGCAGCCGCAAGAAGCACCCCATCTCGCGGCCCGCGCAAATCACTTCGTGGAGAAGCTTCCCCACCCGTCAGCAAATCAGCGCCGAGCGGCGCGACAATCCACGGCCCCAGCAAAAACAGCACTTCAATAATCCCAAGATGAATCCGCGGCAAAAAACCAGCCAGCGCCAAAAGAATCCAAACGGCTCCGCCCAACAGAACCGGCAGCCGGGCTGCTGGGCGATTCTGAAAACCCTTCTTCATGGCCGCGGCGCAGAATCCTGCGTCTCCGCAAGCTGGGCTTTGCGGGGAACGGCCCTCTGTATCAGATAGCCCAGCGAGCCGCCCGCACCGGCAAGCACTATCGCAAACGGCACGCATATGACGCCGTATAGGATCGCGCTGAGGTAGACGACGTTCAGGATGTAAAGGGCAAGAATCGGCAGACCAAGAACTGCAAGAACGAAAAACGTCAAGTAAAACCAGCCAACGGCCCACTCCGAGGCGCGCAAGCATTCTTCGTAACCACGCAGCTTGCTATGGCCGTAGATCAAAGCAGCCAGAAGCCCGGAACAAGCGGGAAGCGCGATAAGCAACGCCAAATAACCAGCCCTGGGGAACGGAGAAGCGAAGCAGAAAATCGCCAGATCCGGAACGGCTGTAATGAGGAAAGCCCAAAAACCGCTGAATTTTCTTGTTTGTGGTAACCGAAAGCGGGACGCTCCCTCTGCCATGGTGGCTCCTTTGCGAGTCACATCGCCTCAGGCTCGCCGCGTTACATGCCCCGTTTCGCAAGTCTCTGCCGAACAGTGGCGATGCATCGCGACCGACCGGTACCAACTCCGCATGACCCCCATCGCACCCGGAATTTTGCTGATCCAAACCACTGGACGCGCCCACCAAATCTCGTGCGCCAGCGCGACCGCCGCGTCCGCTCCGCCAAATTGCCGCCCATCGGAAAGGAGCAAACGAATCTCGCGCAACAATACATCGCGCGTCATTCCGAGCAAAGCGCCCACTCTCGGATCCTGTAAAGGCGCGACGCCCAACCCACGACGCTGCAAAATCGGCGCAAGCCACCGTGCGATGCGCGTGCAAAACCCGCACTCGGCGTCAAAAAACAACCAGCCCTTGGCGTGACGACCCTTTCCATCCGTGAATTCCGAGGTAAGTGAAATCATAATCTCACCCGTTCGCCGCCTTCTTCCCGATCAAAGTGAAAACCTTGCCCCGCAATTTCCCAACGCCCTTCAGTGCCGCTGTCGGCATGCGCAGCACCTCGTCAAACAACCCGGTCATGATGGTTAGAAATTCCAGCATGCTCTCCAGCCGCTCCCGGGTATACGCATCGCCAGGAGTGGAGGCTCTCGCTTCGGCGGCACACTCCGCGAGCACGCGCAAAGTTGGATCAATCTCCCGTCGCTTACGCTCCTCGGACACAATCCGGAAAATCTCCCAGACATCCTTGATGGACTCAAAGTGGTCGCGCCGGTCGCCCAAAACGTGCACTACACGGACGATGCCCCAGCCCTGCAATTCCCGCAGACACGTGCTCACGTTGGACCGCGCCACCGCCAGAGTATTGGAAATCTCATCGGCAGGCATGGGCACGGGGGAAAGAAAGAGGAGGGCGTGAACCTGAGCAACGGTGCGGTTGATGCCCCAGCGAGTGCCCATCTCGCCCCAGTGAAGGATGAATTTCTGAGCGACGGGGGAAAGTGTGGCTTTCGTATGGCCTGTCATTTCTGTTGTTTCTCTCTGTACAGAAATTACCGTAAGCACGGCCCGTTTGTCAAGCACTTTCTTCCCTTCTCTTCCTTCTCACACCTGTCCCATTTCAGAACCTCCCTCCCATTTACACGCGCCAATCCGTTTGTCAGAGTTGGAGAGTACTTTTCAAAGAGGACTTCGTGCGCACGAGGTTTATCGGTTCTCGTAAAGACAAGATGTTATTGGGTGGAGCTGCGGCGCTCGGCGCAATCTCATTGGCGGCCCTCGCCGCCATTGTGTTTGTTCCGAATCTCGTCGCCGCGCGGGCAACGCAAGCGCAGACTAGTTCGCAAGCACAGACCAAGTCGGACCAAGTCCATGCGGTAGCCGGATCAACCGACGATCCAGCAACCGCAGCGCTCTGCCCAGTTGTCTACCCCGACGATCAAACGCCGGAGTCTCGCGGCTACCACTACACCTTTTTCGGCAACGCCTTCTTCATCAATGAGGATGGCTATCTACTGACGGTGGCGCATGTGGTGGGGACTTTTGGCGACGGCGGCCAAGCGTACATTCTCGTGAACCGGCCGGAGGCTCCGCCGCGGCTGCTGAAAATCTCCATCATCGCCAAAGATACGGAGCACGACGTAGCGATTTTGCGCGCAACGCCAAATCCATTCGCCGGGAGTTACAAAGTCGCTTATGTCTCGCTGGCATCCACGCCGGCAGTGCGCGGCCAAGCTGTGCTGGCGCTCTCGCTTCACCCGCAACGCTTGCAGGATGCGCACAGCTTCGAAGCGCAGCGCGAGGACACATCACCGGGAACCGTACTCTCCTACGAAAGCACGCAATTGGAGAAGTCCGCTCCCGCCTCTGATGTATTTTTGCTAAGCCATCCGGTAGTCAAAGGGCAGAGCGGCTCGCCAGTCCTGGCGGTGGATTCGCACGGCGCTGTAGGCCTTGTGGAGGGCCTATGGCTGCGCGCCACGCCAGGGGTTCTGGCCAAATCCGGCGCGCAAGCCGGCGCAACTCCCGGGGCAGCTATTCCCATTCGCTACGCGCTCGCCCTGCTCAAACAAAATAACGTGCCATGGCATTCTGCCGCACCACCAGCATCGGCAGCGAATCCGCGTTCTTCGACGCACTAGCGGGTGCGGCAGCCGGCAGCTGCGGGAAGCAACCCGGTGCGGTAGATTGTGTTTATGGCGAACACACGAAGCGCAACACTGAGCATGCGGTTGAAACCAGAAATCAAGAGGCGGCTAGCAAAACTGGCGAAGGCTTCCGGGCGAAGCTCCAACTTTCTGATATCGGACGCGGTCGAGGCCTATATTGCCGACCAGGAAAGGCTGCTGGCCGAAACACGCCAAGCAGGCCGGCTGGTGAAGTCCGGGCACTACGTAAAGCACGAGGATATGAAAGCGTGGCTTCTCTCCTGGGGAAGCGACCACGAACTACCGCTTCCTAAATGCGTTTGCGGAAGAGTTCACGATGACGAGACGCTGTGCCGGTAGAGATTGTCTGGTCGCCGCTGGCCATGCCACGCCTTCGGGAAATACGCGCGTTTGTGGCACCTGACAAGCCCGAGGCCGCGCAACAGCTGGCCGTACGGATTGTCGCTGTGGTGGAAACGCTGAGGATGTATCCCTATCTTGGCGGTGCCGGAACGGAATCTGGAATACGCGAATTGGTCGTTGGTGGAACCCGCTACATCGTTCTTTACCGAGTGCGAGGGCGACGCGTCATCATTACTACGATTTGGCACGGCGCTCAAAACAGGTGACGCTTAATAAAGAACCAATAACAGCGGCGTCGGCTGCTAGAACCGGTAGGTTAGCTCTGAATAGCCGAGGGCGCCGTTGGAGTTCGTAGGATAGATTTTTTTGATGACCTCGCCACCTACTGCGTAGCCAAAATAAAGGCCGAAGGCAAAACCGTACTTCCACTTATAGTCGCCGCTGATGTCGTAGAGGGTGGCCAGGGACGTCGAGCCATTCGAGGGGCGACCGTTGAAGCCGAAGGTGTTGGGCTGGAAGGCGCCGCCGCCGGAATACCAAAGGTCATCTTTGTTGCTCAGCCAGAGGCCGTGGACGTCGCTGCGTATTGTGAATTTTTTTGTGGGACGCAGCTCAGCTTCGACGAAGAGGTCTGTGTTGTTCATGGAGTTAAAGAACGGAAAGCGCGCGTAGATGCGAGGTGTGGGAAGGATGGCGAAAAAGGTGCCGTGCGTTTTGTCGTTGGGGTTGCCGTCGCCGCTGGAATAGAAATAGCCGACACGAAACCAAGGGTGCACTTTTTCCGCAAAGGTTGGCTGCCAGCCCCCTTCGGCGGCGCCTGCACCAGATCGCTGGGTCAGTTCTCCCCAGCTGCCGTTTTGCAAGGCACCCCAGCCAAGGAGATCGAAGGTTCCCACCGAGGTTGGCGCGGCGAGGATAAAGTGGCCGCCGTAGGTGCCGATATCAATGCCGCCCAGATCGGTGGCTTTTGCGGCGGCGGGACGGTTGTCCGTTTTTACGATGGGGCGGTCGTCGTTGTAATAGATTCCGAAAGCGCGCCACTCGGCGTGAGCTGATCCGATATTCGCCTGGCGCGTTAGAGCGACATAAGTGACAGGAGTTTTCACCCAACCCCAGCCATCCACCTGAAACACGCCGCGCGTGGG
>Ga0181537_10005722_pt1 | contig 10007 bp, 9 predicted proteins | sample PEATcosm2014_Bin_39_FD_119765 | JGI IMG/M metagenome (GOLD analysis project Ga0181537, IMG submission 119765) | Peatland microbial communities from MTU Mesocosm Facility, Houghton, MI, USA - PEATcosm2014_Bin23_10_metaG | ecosystem: Environmental > Terrestrial > Soil > Wetlands > Peat | place... | reverse complement strand
GGGATTGGCAGATCATAGCGGGGAAGGACGCCGAATTCGGCGGCGATGCGGAAGAAGCCGCGCATGCCTTCGATGCACTCCTCGTCGAGGACGTAATGAATATTGGTGGTGAGGTAGGAGTGGATGGTGTCGTCTGAGATGGGCATCTTGCCGGCCCACTCGGCGACCAAGGCATCGATGTTGGCGAGGCCGTGATCGCGAGAGTGGATGAAGTCGGCGGCGATGCTGTCGATGGTGCCAACCAAAGGGCTGCTGCATGCAATGCCCCAGACGGCGGAGACGAAGGGCAGGCCGGTGAGGTTGTGCCATTGTTCGGCGAGGTCGTGGTAGACGAGCTCTTCGGCGGTGCGTTCGAAGCGATTGGCGCGCTCTTCGAGAGCGAGCAGGGCCGGGTCGCCGATGACGATGGCGGCGTCGGCGCGCTCGAGCATCGTATCGAGGTCGGCGGCCATTGGCACGAAGGGCACGTCGGGATTGCCCCACTTGTGAAAAAGGATGCGCGCGTAGACGAGGGTGGTGCGGCTGGCGATGTCAGCGGCGACGCTGCGCAACTTGTCGAGAGGACGGCTGGCGCGGCGCACGAGAAGCAGGGAGCGCACTTTTCCTTTGGAGGCGATGGTGCAGCCGGGAAGAATCTGCAGGCCGGGGATGACGGCGAACGACGCGATGGGCAGGAGGCCGATGTCGGCTGTGCCGGAGGCCAAGGCGTCAGCGCACTGCGAGGGCAGCATGGAATGGATCTCGTAGCGGGATGCGAGCTGCTGACTGAGGGGCGGATGATCGAAGTCCCACATGAGGGGCGCGGGGTTAAGGAAGCGGATGGCGGCGACACGGAGACGGGATGGCGCGGACGAACTCACTGACTCTTAGACTACCAACCGGCGAGGCCGGATGCGGCGGCAGCGGTCACGGATGGAGGCGGGGCGGCACAGAAGTGATGGGCTACCTTGACTTCGCAGAGGAGGCAGGGTAGGTTAACCGGAAAATCAACGGAAAGCGATTCCGGTTGCCTTGAAGGAAAACCGGCGTGTGTTCTGGCGCACGTTTATGTATTTAGAATGAGCAGCTTACCGCAAGAACTCAAGGCCGGGTCCAGCACTTTGCCGAAAGAAGATCGGCTGGCGTGGCTGGCCATGGCGCTGACGCCGGGGCTGGGTCCGAGGCGGATTTTGGAAGCCGTGAAGTTGCTGGAGTCGCCGGGGCAGCTTTTTCGCATCTCGTTGACGGAGCTGGAGAGCCTGAACTTTCCGGCCCAGGCGGCGCAACACATTTTTGATGGCAAGGCGCGCAAGGCGGCCGAAGCCGAATGGGCGCAGGTGGAAGAGCAGGACGCGGCGATCTTGACGTTTGGCTGCGCCGATTATCCGGAGAGGCTCAGGGAGATCTACGATCCGCCGCCGGTGCTGTGGGTACGCGGCGATGCGAAACTGCTGGCGCGCCCGTCGATTGCGGTGGTGGGCACGCGGCATCCATCTCCTTATGGATCAGGGATGGCGGAGATGCTGTCGCGCGATCTGGCGGCGCGTCGGTTGCTGGTGATTAGCGGGATGGCGCGGGGCATCGACAGCCACGCACACCGGGGAGCATTGGCGGCCCGCATGCCGACGGTGGCGGTGTGGGGGACGGGGATCGACGTGATCTATCCCAAAGAAAACAAGAAGCTGGCGGAGGAGATTTTGGCGACGGGCGGTGCGATTGTGAGCGAGGTTCCGCTGGGGACGTTTCCGGCTCCGCAGAATTTTCCGCGACGCAACCGCATCCTGAGCGGGCTGAGCATTGCGGTGCTGGTGGTGGAAGCGGGCGAGAACTCGGGCACGCGGGTGACGGCGCGCTGCGCGGCGGAGCAGAATCGCGATCTTTTTGCGGTGCCGGGCAACGTGACGAACAAGAACTCGTGGACACCCAACACACTGATAAAGCAGGGCGCGACGCTGGTGGCGACGTGGGAAGATGTGTGGGAAAACCTGTCGTCGCCGGTACGAGCGGAACTGGACGTGAGGGGCGCGAATGAATCCAATTCAGAGGCGCCGGCATCTGTGTTGGCTGATCCCATGCTGCGACCGGAGGAGGCGATGGTGCTCGAAGTGCTGCGCGCCGATGAGTCGCTGCAGATCGATGAAGTGCTCGATCAGCTTGAGACGCAACTGACATCCGCAGAGGTTTTTACGGCGTTGTTTGAGCTGGAGATGGCAGGGCGCATCCGGCAATTACCGGGAAAAAACTACGTGCGCAACTTGTAAGGGGCGCGCGGTTTTGCACAGTGCGGGGAGCAGGAACAACAGGGCTTGCCGGCGCCGATCACTTGACACGTCGGGTACTGTTGTAGGAACGCTTCCGCTCCGTTTGCAGGTTTGCGAGTGGAAACGAAGGCGTGTTCCGTGGTAGCTTGCAAGTTTTGCGGCTCGTTTTGGCTGGACAAGGGAGACGGGGCTGCGCGAGTGAACGATAAAGCGACGGGACGCGTAAGGAAACGGAAGAGCGCACGGGCAGTCAAACAAGCGCAACGGAAGCAAGGCAGATAAGTAAGGATGGCAATGAGCAAATCACTGGTGATCGTCGAATCTCCTGCAAAGGCGAAGACGATCGAAAAGTATCTGGGCAAGGGGTTTGAAGTGCTGGCGTCAGTAGGGCACATCATGGACCTGCCCAAAAACGATATTGGCGTGGAGCTCAAGAAGCGAACCTTCGAGCCGACGTTGATTGTGTCTCCGGGCAAGGAGAAAGTTGTTGCACAGTTGAAGAAAGCGGCAGCGAAGGCCGACGAGATTTTTCTCGCACCTGACCCGGACCGCGAAGGCGAAGCGATTGCTTATCACCTGGCGATGCAGCTGGGAACGAATGCGAAAGAACGGAAAAAGATTCGCCGCGTGACCTTCAACGAGATTACGAAGAAGGCGGTGCAGGAAGCGTTCAACCACGCACGCGATGTCGATCAGAATCTTGTGGACGCGCAGCAGACGCGGCGCGTGCTGGACCGGCTGGTGGGGTACCAGATTTCTCCGCTGTTGTGGGACAAGGTGCGGCGTGGATTGTCAGCGGGCCGCGTGCAGACGGTGGCAGTGCGGTTGATTGTGGAGCGGGAGCGCGAGATTGGCGCGTTCACCCCGGTTGAATATTGGACTCTCGACGCAATGCTTCACCCGGAGCGGCAGGCGGACAAGAGCTTTAAGGCGCGCTTTGTCGGCATCGACGGAGAGCCGGTGCGGGTGGCGAACGGCAAGGATAAGGATGGGAAGGATCAGTTCCTGTCGAATGCATTGCCCGACGAGAAGGCCCTGAAGGAAGTGCTGGCGGCGCTGGACAAGGCGCAGTGGTCGCTGGCGTCGGTGCAGAGCCGGGAGCAGCAGAGACGGCCGCTCGCACCATTTATAACGAGCCAACTGCAGCGGGATGCGGCGAGCAAGCTGGGATTCAACGTGCGGCGCACGATGGGCGTGGCGCAGCGCTTGTATGAAGGCATCGATATTGGGGCGGACGGGACGACGGGCCTGATCACGTATATGCGTACCGATTCGCCGCGTGTGTCACCTGAGGCGATTGAAGGTGCGCGTGCATGGATCAAGAAGGAGTTGGGTGCGCAGTATCTGCCGGCGAGCGCCAATGAGTACAAAGGCAAGAAGGATGCGCAGGATGCGCACGAGGCGATACGGCCCACGGATGCCGCGCGGACGCCGGAGTCGGTTGCAAAGTATCTGAGCGACGAACAACTGAAACTGTACACGCTGATCTGGCGGCGCTTTGTTGCGTCGCAAATGATGCCGGCGATTTTTGATGTGACGACGGCGAAGATTGCCGCCGTTTCACAGAAGGATCGCAAGACTTACGACTTCAGACTGAGCGGGTCGGTGGTGCGCTTCGACGGATTTCTCAAGATCTACGAAGTGGCCGAAGACAAGAAGGACGACGACGATGAATCGTCCAACAAGCTGCCTAATCTCGATAATGTGAAAGCGCTGGAACTGGAGAAGCTGGAGCACGAGCAGCACTTCACTTCGCCGCCACCGCGCTACAACGAAGCGTCGCTGGTGAAGGTACTGGAGGAGCGGGGCATTGGGCGGCCGTCGACGTATGCGTCGATCATTAATACGATCCAGGATCGTGAATATGTCACCAAGATTACGGGTCGTTTTTATCCGACGGAGATTGGCGTGGTGGTATGCGACTTGCTGGTAAAGAACTTTCCTTACATCTTCGATCCGGCATACACGGCCAAGCTGGAAGGCGAGCTGGACGACATTGAAGATGGCAAGGAGAAGTGGACCGATCTGTTGGCTGGGTTCTACGGCTATTTTGAGGAAGAGCTCAAGGACGCCGGCAAGAACATGGAAAACATCAAGCGCATGGAAAAGGCGACAGGCGAGAAGTGTGAACTGTGCGGTTCGCCGCTGTTGCTGAAGTGGGGCAAGTTCGGCAGCTTCTACGCGTGTTCTGCATACAACAAGAAGGATCCGACGAGTTGCTCGTTCACCAAGGAAAACATTGCGGACAAGCCGGACATGAAGACACCGGAGGCGCAGGACGCAGGCGAGAGCGAGGAGTACTGCGACAACTGCGGACGGGTGATGGTGCTGCGCCGCGGGATCTTCGGGCCGTACATGGCATGCCCCGGTTATAACGACGATCCGCCGTGCAAGACAATTCGCAAGCTGAGCTCGAAGCAGCAGCAAAAGCAGAACACGCCACAGCCGACGGGCGAAGACTGTCCGGTGTGCGGCAAGCCGCTGGTGTTGCGCCAGGGCGCGTATGGGGAATTTGTTTCGTGCTCGGGCTATCCGAAGTGCAAATACATCAAGCAGAATTTGATTGAAGGGATGAAATGCCCCAAGTGCGGCGAGGGCGACATTGCGGAACGCAAGGCGCGGCGCGGGAACATTTTCTGGGGGTGCACGAATTATCCCAAATGCGACTTCACGTCGAACTACAAGCCGGTGCCGACGAAGTGCCCGGAGTGCGGCAGCCCCTACCTGGTGGAGAAGACGCTGAAGTCCGGGATTTATCTCGAGTGCCCGAATAAGAAGAAGGGCGCGGAGGAAGAAGCGCCGAAGAAGCGCGGTAAAAAAGCTGCTGCTGCGGCCGAGGGCGCGGTGGTCTGCACGTATTCGAAACGTATCGGCGATGCTCCGCCTCCGCCGACCGCGGAGACGCATGGACCCGTGCCTGAAAAGGGTGGCTCGAAGAAGGAACTGCAGCCGGCGTAACGGACGAGCGAATCTCGAGAAGCGAGCAGGTCTCAGCTGAATCCGGTAGTATGGGCAGCGGAGAACCTTTGATGGAACGAATGCTGGCAACGCCGGGTGACGCTGAAATCATCCTCAAACTTTATGAATTGCGCACCGAACCGGTGATGCGGGAGGCGCGCGCCTGGATGACGGGCGAGTGGTGGCCGACGACCGTTGAGGAATTCTACGCGGTGGTAGGAAACCCGAAGGACCCGCACAATGCGTTTTTCAGGCAGGTCACGACCTACTGGGAGATGGCCGCGGCGATGGTATTGCACGGAGCGGTGTCGGCCGAGCTGTTTATGGATTGCAACGCGGAAGGGTTCTTTTTGCTGGCGAAGTTTGCGCCGATTCTGGACGCAATTCGACAGCGGAATCCCGGTTTTATGACAAAGACGTCAGAGCTGGTGAGCCGGTTTACCGGGGCAGCGGCGAAGTATGAGATCGCGTTGAAGAACATGGAAGCGCGCCGCAAGAACATGGCTGCGGCACTGGAAACTGTGAGCCGCTAGTTTCATTGAAGCAAACTGCTTTCCGTTTTGGCTTGTCAACGTGCGGGCGAGTCCACGATCATGAAATCCGAACCAATGTTTTCCACTTCCCAGAGGTTTATCAAATGAAGCGAATCGCAGCAGTCGTGGTTTTAATGATTTCGTTTGCAACAGTGGCGGCGCGTGCCGCGGACGCAACGCACATCAACGGGTGGATCTCAGACTCAATGTGCGGCGCGAAGCATGCCGGCTCGGGCGCAGCCTGTGTGAAGAAGTGCATTGAGGGAGGCATGGCCCCGGTGTTTGTCGACGAGAGCAAGAAGGCGGTCTGGTCGATCGACAATCCCGATGCGGTGAAGGGTTTCTACGGCGACCATGTGACGATCAAAGCGACGGCCGATCCGGACAAGAAGAGCGTTCACATCGACGGGATCACGGCGACCAAGTAGGCTGGCCTGCATCGCATCACTCGCCATAGGGCAATTTCTCTGATAGTGTCGTATCGGTTAGCTATCCGCGTCCCGGTTATTGAGGGAAGGGGAGAGCTGTAAAGCGGATATGATCGGTTAAACTCAATGGCAAGAGCAACTTGGAACGGCAAGGTCATTGCCGAAAGCGATGTGACTGAGACGGTCGAGGGAAACACCTATTTCCCAGAGGGCAGCCTCAAGCGGGAATATTTTCGGCCCAGCAGCACCTCTTCAACGAGTCCGGAACTGGGGCAGGCGCGTTATTTGAGCCTTTTGATCGACGGGCAGGATAACCCGGACGCCGCCTGGTACTATCCCGACCCGAAACCTGCCGCGCGCAAGATCAAGGGCTTTGTGGCCTTTTGGCGGGGCGTGGAGATCGAAAAATAGCCGTGCGTCGGTGGCGCCCTCAGAGGAGACTGGCCATGAACTGTGACCAGCGAGAGACGATGCGCGCCGGGTCAGCTTTTTTGGCGTTGCTGCTGGCGATCGCATTGGCCGGATGCGCGCACCCACAAACTGGTGCGACACCCCAGGCAGTCGCACCAACGCTGAGCGGAGACACTGCGCATCCGGGACAGACCAGAGGCTGGGTCGATACCAAACTTTACTTTGGGCTGGGCCCTGCGGACCATCCTGAGCAGGGCGTAAGCGAAACGCAATGGCGCGCGTTTCTCGACAAGCAAGTGACGACGCGCTTTCCGGATGGCCTGAGTGTTGTGGATGTCTACGGACAGTGGCAGGGCAAAAACGAATCGACGCCGGAGCGGCTGCGATCGAAGATGTTGATCATTGACTACCAAGATACGCAGGAGAATCGCGACAAGGTTGAGGCGATTCGCGCGGCATGGAAGCAGCAGACCGGGGATCAGTCGGTGCTGCGGGTGACCGAGCCGGTGGATGTCTCATTCTGATCGTCGAAACGAATTGAATAACTGAGAACATCGAAGCGCTGTCCGAGAGCAATGTTGGGAAAGACGGTATGCGCGGGAAGAATGCCCTCGTATTGAAAGCCGCACTTTTCCATCACGTGCGCGGAAGCGCGATGATGCACGTGGCAGACGGACTCAAGCCGCCGGACGCCCAAGTCGCGAGCCAGCGAGACCATTGCCGAGAGAGATTCAGTTGCGAATCCCTTTCCCCAGGCATCGTGGGCAAAGATGTAGCCGGTGATTGCGACTTCAGGATTTTGAAAAGAGAGGCCGGTGCTGCCCAGCAGAAGACCGGCGGGTTCGCGCGCGAAGACGAGATAAGTGCCGGCGGCCCATTGCTGCCAATCGGCGTCGCTCCAGGCAAGAAAGGCGAGCGTATCGTCGACAGTGTGATGCGTAGGCCAGCTCATGTATTCGGTGGCCACGGGGTCGGAAGCGTAGCGACGGAAAATGGCCTCAGCATCGCTCAACTCAGGCTTGCGCAGAGAGAGGCGCGCGGTGAGAAGCGACGCGGGGGCTTGGCTCGATTTGGCGTCAGTGCTCAAGAGTCGTTCTTGAGGGGCTTGCCGATTTCCCAATGATGGCCGAAGGGATCGACGAGGCGGCCAATGCGCCATCCATAGGGTTGATCGACCATGGGCCACAGGGGTTTTGCGCCGGCGGCGACAGCGCGATCGAAAGTGCTGTCTGGGTCATCGACGACCAGCACCATACGAACGGAAGTTCCGCCCAGGGTTGCGGGGCTGAAGTTTTGATGTTCGGGCGCCTCATCGGCGAGCCAGAAGTCGGACTCGGCGATGGATAGTTGCGCGACGACGGAGCCGTCTTCGCTGACGGTGCGGAAATGTTCAACTGCGCCGAAGACGGTTTTGTAGTACTCAATCGCGTCGGTGCCTCTGCGCACAGCGAGCAGAGGAGACACAGTTGGCCTCTTACGGTCTTGCTCTTCATTAGACTCTGCCATCCAGGTTCTCCTGAGGATAGGATGCAAAGACTTCGTTGACGACTGCCTCTCAATAGGCCTGCAACTGATCTACCGGCAAACGGACGCGGAAGCAGGTGGACCCCGGCTCGGAGCGGACGCTGAGGTGACCGCGATGCTTGCGCACGATGCGCATGGCGTTGTCGAGGCCCAGGCCGAGACCCTGGCCTGGTGGCTTGGTGGTGAAGAATGGCTCGAAGATGCGGTCTTGCAGTTCGGGGGGAATGCCGGGGCCGGTGTCCCAGATCTCGACGAGCAGCATCTCGACCTCAAGGCGGCAAGTGAGGCGCAGAGTGCCCTGATTGCCGATGGCGTCGAGGGCATTTTCGATGAGGGCCGTCCACACCTGATTGAGCTCGCTGCCGTATGCGCTGATGCGAGGCAGATCGGGTTGATAGTCGCGCTCGACGGTGACGTTATTCATGCGGGACTGGAGCATCTGCAGAGTGGCGTCGAGGCCGGCCGGCACATCGACCTCAAGGATTGGCGCACGATCCATGTAGGAATAGGCCTTAACCGCGCTGATGAGATCGAAGATGCGAGCGGTCGAGTGAAGGAGAGTCTCGACCGATCGGGAGGAGCGCAGATAACGCGCGAAGAATTGCAGGGCAATAGCGGCCTCGCGGGGATCGAGGATTTTGCGGAGCGCGTCGAGATCGGCGACGGTCACCGCCTGCTCGTTGAGTTGCGCGGCGACTTCCCATGCTTCTTCGCAGGGCAAATTTGTGAGCCAGGTGCGCAGTGCCTCTTCGCGGGCGATCAAATCACCTGCATTGGCGTGGTCGTTGGGTGAGTGGCTCAGGGCGCGCTGTTCCCAGTCTTCGATGCTCCGAATCTGCTCTTCGCTGAGGCAAAGATTGACAAGCTTGAAGCGGTTGAGGCGGTTGGCACGCAGCTCGGTGACGAGGCTGGAGGCCGCTCGCTGCGCCGCCGAGGCGGGATTGTTGAGTTCATGGGCAAGATTGCCGGCAAGCTTGCCGAGGGCAGTGAGTTTTTCAGCTTGCTGCTCGATACGGGTGACCTCGCGGACACGATCGAGCAAAGTGGAAACGACGCGCTGCGCCATCGATGGGATGGCTTGCAGCATTTCAGGGAATTGCGATTTGTGGATCAGAAGAGCCCAGACGGGCGAGACGGCAAAGCCCTGGCCGCCGGAGACTTTCATGCGCGAGAAGGGCAGATAGCCGGTCATCTGTCCGGCGCGGCCGATGAAGAGCTCCATTGGGCCGCCGCTGTAACGGCGCACGTGGATTTCACCTTTGAGGATGAGGATCATGCGATCGGCCGGAGTGCCTTCTTCATAGAGCACATCACCGGTCTGAGCAACAACTTCTTCGCCGTTGCGCGCGAGCCAGAGGCGATCTTCAAAGGGCAGGCTCTGTAGGGGCGCGATGCGCTCGAGGGCTGCCGCGATTTCTTCTGCGGGCGTGGGACAGGCAGGCGGAGTAAGAACGGGGGAAAGCATCCGGGAACCTCCGGGGTGCAGAAACAGAATAGCCGATGGGGGATTGGGGTCGTGGGGCAATGACCGGTTTTGGTGCAGACCGGCCGCATTGTGCTAGCACTCGGACCACCGGACAAACAAAAGATGCGCGAGAAACGATTCATATTATGGTATATGTGTGATATATACAAGATATGGGCGAGAAAGACCCGCTTGCAGGTTGCGTCGGCTTCGATTGGGACGATGCCAACATCGCAAAGAACTGGGAGCGCCATCGTGTAACGCCGGAAGAAGCGGAGGATGTTTTCTTTCATGATCCATTTGTGCTGCGACAGGATGCAGCGCATTCGAAACGGGAGAGGCGCTATTTTGCACTGGGGCGAACGGGGAAGGACCGGAGATTATTTGTAGCTTTCACGATTCGACGAAAGAAGATCAGGGTTATCTCGGTGCGGGATATGAGCAGAAG
>Ga0181537_10005721_pt1 | contig 10008 bp, 12 predicted proteins | sample PEATcosm2014_Bin_39_FD_119765 | JGI IMG/M metagenome (GOLD analysis project Ga0181537, IMG submission 119765) | Peatland microbial communities from MTU Mesocosm Facility, Houghton, MI, USA - PEATcosm2014_Bin23_10_metaG | ecosystem: Environmental > Terrestrial > Soil > Wetlands > Peat | place... | reverse complement strand
GAACAGGCCGTTGACGGTGAAGTCGCGGCGGGAGGCGTCGGCCTGGGCGTTGCTGAAGGTGACTTGTTCGGGGTGGCGGCCATCCTGGTAATCGCCCTCGGCGCGGAAGGTGGCGACCTGGAATTCGCGGCCGGCTTCGAGGATGATGAGGACGCCGAATTTGCGGCCGACGGGGATGGTGCGCGGGAAAAGAGATTCGATCTGGGCGGGCAGGGCGGAGGTGGCGATGTCGTAGTCCTGGGGTTCGCGGCCGAGGAGGCGGTCGCGGACGCAGCCGCCGACCCAGTACGCGGAATGGCCGGCCGCTTGGAGGCGGCGGACGATGCCGGCGGCGAGGTCGGGCAAGGACGAGTCCATGGCGGGAAATTTAACCACAAAGACACGAAGGACACAAAGGGGGAGTTTTTTTTACCGCGGAGACGCGGAAACGCGGAGGGGAGAGAAAAGAATTTTGACCACGGATGGACACGGACAAACACGGATGGGGAAGGGAGACACGAATTGCACGAATATTCACGAAAGCGGAAAACAGGTTGAACAACCAAGGAATCAAGGAACCAAGCGGGGATGAAGAAGAGGAATTGAACAGAAGGAAACGAAGGGATCGGAGAATTGGGACGCAGAACGACGGGAACGTTTTGCGGGACGCGGGAATCGATAAGGAATCCAGGAAGGTAGGAAGGCAGGAGCAGGCGGAGCCTGCACCCACTGCAACGGATGGGGAAGAGAGACATGAATGGCACGAATTATCGCGAAAGCGGAAAATGGGTTGAACAACGAAGGGAACAGAGAATTGGGACGCGGGAATTGATAAGGAATCCAGGAAGGTAGGAAGGCAGGATGAGACCAGGTTTTATTTCGTGGATTCCTCGATTCATGGTTTCTTTATGGCTCGGGGTTCAGTGTTCGGGCTTGGTGCCGGGGGCGTTTAGTGGTTAATTGGGTATATGAGTTTTGCGGGCGAGATTGACGGGATTGATTTGGACGGATTGGTGGAGCATGCGATGGCGACGAAGGCGTCGGCGGTGTCGGAGAGCCTGGGGCGGGACGGTTTGACGCTGGCGGATTTTGCGGGATTGATTTCACCGGCGGGCGCGGGGTTGCTGGAGCCGCTGTGCCGGCGGTCGCAGACGCTGACGCAACGGCGGTTTGGGAGGGTGATCCGGCTGTTTGCGCCGCTGTATCTTTCCAACGAGTGCATCAATAATTGCAAGTACTGCGGGTTCTCGCGCGACAACGCGATTTTGCGGGTGACGCTGACGGTGGAGGAAGTGGCGCGGGAGGCGCGGGCGCTGAAGGAAACGGGGTTCCGGAATCTTCTGCTGGTGGCGGGCGAGCATCCGAAGTTTGTGTCGAACGGTTACATGGCGGAGTGCGTGGCGGCGTTGCACGGGGAGATGCCGAGCGTGTCGCTGGAAGTGGGGCCGATGGAGACGGAGGATTACCGGCCGCTGGTGGAGGCGGGCGCGGACGGGCTGGTGGTTTACCAGGAGACCTATGATCGCGCGGTTTACGCGCAGATGCACACGGCGGGGCCGAAGCGGGATTTCGCGTGGCGGCTGGAGACGCCGGAGCGCGCGTATGCGGCGGGGTTCCGGCGGCTGGGCATCGGCGCGTTGTATGGGCTGGCGGACTGGCGGCGGGAGGCGATTGCGGTGGCGGCGCACGCGGAGCATTTGCTGAAGAATTGCTGGAAGGCGCAACTGACGATTTCGCTGCCGCGGCTGCGTCCGTGCGCGGGGGAATTTCAACCGCCGACGCAGATGACCGACCGCGAGCTGGCGCAACTGGTGTGCGCGTTCCGGTTGTTTTTGCCGGACGCGGGGCTGGTGCTGTCCACGCGCGAGCCGGCGAAGTTGCGCGATGGCTTGATTCCGCTGGGGGTGACGATGATCAGCGCGGGGAGCCACACGGAGCCGGGCGGTTACACGGGCGCAGGCAAAGAGAAGATTCATCACACGACTCGCGGGCGGATTGTGGAACTGGCGGCGGGCGCGAGCGAATGGGCGTCGAACGGGCACGCGACGAACGCGACGGGGCAGTTTCAAATCGCGGACGAACGGTCGGCGGAGGAAGTGGCGGAGTTGATCAGGCGTCTGGGTTACGAACCGGTGTGGAAGGATTGGGACGCGGCGTTGACGGCGTGAGGAATAGTTATGAAGCTGCCCAAGATTGAGGGTATGATTCGGCGGCGAATTTTGGTTAATTTCAGGATTGCGCCGGAGGTGATGCAGAGGCAACTGCCCGGACGGTTTCGTCCGAAACTTCATGCGGGCAAGGCGATTGGGGGCATCTGCTTGATTCGTCTGGAACACATCAGGCCGCTCGGCATGCCGGCCTTTCTGGGACTGAACAGCGAAAATGCGGCGCATCGGATCGCCGTGTTTTGGGAGGATGAACACGGCGTGACGAAGGAGGGGGTCTTCATTCCCCGCCGGGATACGGATTCGAAGTTGAATCAACTGGCCGGTGGGAGGGTTTTTCCGGGTGAACACCATGCGGCGCAATTTCATGTGGAGGCCGACGGCGAGCGGATAAATCTGGAAATGAAATCGAAAGACGGCGAGGTGGCCGTGCGGGTGCGGGGCAGGGTCGCGTTAGAGTTGCCCGCGGCCTCGGGGTTTGGGACGCTGGACGAGGCTTCGAGGTTTTTCGAACCTGGCTCGCTGGGCTATTCAGTCACGGCGGACGCCGCACGGCTGGACGGTCTTACCTTGAAGACAAAAACATGGAAAGTGGATGCTCTGGAAGTGGAGCAGGTGTTTTCGAGTTACTTCGCAGACGAAACGAAGTTTCCAAAGGGTAGCGTTGATTTCGATTGTGCGCTTTTGATGCGGGACATTGAGCATGAGTGGCACAGCGCGCCGGATCTTTATGTCTAAGTTTGTGACGCGCTCGCCCTCACCCCATCCCTCTCCCCCAGGAGAGAGAGCCGTGGTTTCCGCTCTTTCACAGATTGGTGCGCGTCTGGGGTAGTAATACGTTTCGGTTATGGCGACGGACAATTTTATCACGGCGAACGGGAAGCGGGTGGAGATTACGCTGCCGTGCAGTATTGAGGATTTTTTGAAGGCGCAGGCGTTGCTGCCGCGGAGCGTGGTGGTGGAGCATAACGGCGAGGCGGTGGCGCCGTCGGAGTTTTCGAGCCGGCAGTTGTCGGCGGGCGACCGGTTGGAGATTGTGAAGATTGTGGCGGGGGGCTGAGCGAATTCGGAGTGCGGAATTCGGAATGCGGAGTGGATGGTTCGGTCGTCCCTGCGGGACTTGATCTGAAATTGGGGGCGGTTTCCCAGCGCTAAAGCGCCGGGCTACTTTCGGGGAAGGGGCAGTTCTTGATATCTTAAGCTGACAAGTGCCGGTTGGGGCAAAGCGAATTCGGAGTGCGGAATTCGGAATGCGGAGTGGATGGTTCGGTCGTCCCTGCGGGACTTGATCTGAGATTGGGGACGGTTTCCCAGCGCTAAAGCGCCGGGCTATTTTCGGGGAAGGGGCAGTTGTTGATATCTTAAGCCGGCAAGTGCCGGTTGAGGCTGAGCGAATTCGGAGTGCGGAATTCGGAATGCGGAGTGGATGGTTCGGTCGTCCCTGCGGGACTTGATCTGAAATTGGGGACGGTTTCCCAGCGCTAAAGCGCCGGGCTATTTTCGGGGAAGGGGCAGTTGTTGATATCTTAAGCTGACAAGTGCCGGTTGGGGCAGAGCGAATTTGGAATGCGGAGCGGGGATGGTTTTCAAAGGGCCGAAGCGCCGGGTTATTGTCGGGGACGGTCAACAGGCCGGAATCGGCCGTTTATGCGGGGACGATGGCCCGCCTTATAGCATGAAGGGTGAGGACGAAAACGAAAACGAGAACGAGAACGAGGGCGAGGTGGAAGATGGGAGGCGAAGAATAGATTTCAAAATTGTTTGGTTGCAAAACGGGCGCGGATGGAGGAGAGTTTGGGCGCACGGGCCATTCGGTGTGCAAAGGAAGGCGAGCAGGCGTAGCCTGCACCCAATAATGAAAAGGACAAACACCACAAGGTATCGCCACAAAAGGGCACACGGAGCACAAATGCCCGAGCTGAAATGATGAGCAGAGTTGCACCCATGCTGAACACAAGCAAAGGAAGCGCGCCAAGCAGGCGGAGCGCGCAGCCACCTTCAATTTTTGATCTTACAGCGGATCAAGAAGTATTGTGGCCACCAGGCCGGGCTGGGATATGGTCGGCGAGGGCGCCAACCACAGCACGCGCTCCTTCCGGAGTGGCAATCGCGTGCGCTCCCCGGGAGAAGAATCTCGCGGCTACACTATTTCTGGAAATGCCATAGATTTGCGATTTTTGATTGAAGAAAAGGAGATGAACAACCAAGGAACCAAGCTACCAAGGTGCTGGCGCAGCCTTATTACGGGCAGAATCGCCACAAAAAGCCGCGAAGGGTACAAAGCAGGCAGATCATGCAGCGCATACGAATGCCGAATGCGGACGGGCGTGGGACCAAGAGGGCGCAAGCGGGTGGCGTCGGCAAAATTTGCCGGGTTTGTCCCGGGTCGTCCCGCTTGTCCCGCCTGGTCCCGCGTTGTCCCACGTCCGATTTTTTTTGGGAATAAGCGGGACGGTCAAATGCGGAGTGCGAATTTCGGAGTGCGGAATGGTCAGAGACTCGTCACCTCGTCTCCTACGAATTCAAAGGGGCCGGAGACGGACGATAACGGCGGGTATCGGCGGGTATCGACGCTTAATATTATTTTTGGGAGCGTTTCGGTCGTCCCTGCGGGACTTGATCTGAAATTTGGGACGGTTTCCCAGCGCTAAAGCGCCGGGCTATTATCGGGGAAAGCACAATTACGAAGACACGACAGGAACGAGGACGAGAGCGAGGGCGAGGGCGAGAGCGAGGGCGAGGACGAGAATGAGGACGAGAACGAGAAGAAGGAAGAGCGGATTAAGATTGGGAATGAGATTGAGATTATGGGGATGGGAACGGAGCCGCGAAGAAAAAGGAGGCGGGAATTGGGGGATTTGGATATATTGCGGACACGATGAACCTGAATGAAATGGTGGCGATGGCGAAGGCGAACGGGGCAAGCGACTTGCATCTGGAGCCGGGGCTGCCGCCGGCCATCCGGGTGCGGGGCACGCTGCGGGCGGCGGGCGCGCCGGTCGCCGGCAAGCTGCTGCTGGAAGCGGCGCATGAAATCATCGGGCCGGACGGGTGGAATGAATTTTTGGTGCGGCGTTCGTATGATCTTTCGAAGAATGTCCAGGGCGTCCGCTGCCGCATCAACGTGATGCACACGTCGCGCGGGGTGGGGATGGCGGTGCGGTTGCTGGCGGGGTTCACGGCGACGCTGGAGAAGCTGAACTTGCATCCGGATTTCAAAAAGCTGATTTCCAACAATCACGGGTTGATTCTCATCAGCGGGCCGACGGGGTCGGGGAAATCCTCGACGATGGCGGCGATGATCCAGGAGATTAATTTGGTGGAGACGCGGCACATCGTGACGGTGGAAAGCCCGATTGAATATCAGTTCAAACCGTACCGGGCGTATATCCGGCAGCGGGAAGTGGGCCGGGACACGCCGTCGTTCGAGCAGGCGTTGATTGACGCGATGCGGGAGGACCCGGACGTGCTGATGGTGGGGGAGATGCGGGACCCGGAGACGATGCGGCTGACGTTGAACGCGGCGGAGACGGGGCATCTGGTGCTGGCGACGGCGCATTCGGCGACGGCGAACGAGGCCTTGCAGCGCGTGGTGGCGGCGTTTCCGGCGGAGGTGCAAAGCGGGATTTGCGCGCAACTCGCGGACAGTCTGGTGGCGGTGATCTGCCAGCGGCTGCTGTTCCGCGAAGATTTGAGAATGCAAGTGCCGGAGTGCGAAGTTTTGATACCGACACACGCGGTGAAAAATTTCATCCGCCGGGGCGAATTTTTCAAGATCATGCAGGTGATGGAAACCGGCGCGGAGCAGGGGATGTGGACGTATCAACGTTACCGCACCTGGCTGGAGACGCGGAAGACGTGGCATCGGGCAGCGGACGGCGGCGAAGACGAGCCGGCGGGGGAATTGGGAGCGATCGAGGAAGCAAGGGTGGCGCCGCCATTGCCGCCGCCGGTGGCGAGCCGTCCGGCACCGGCGCCGGCGAGCAAGGCGTCGGCGGCCGGAAAGTCCACGAGCAAGGAGGACCTTTTGGAAATTCAACCCGAGGAAGGCGGGCTGGAGGCGATCATTTCGAAGCTCAAAAACAAACCGTGATGGAGGGCGCGCGGCGGTCCGGATGGGCGGAAAAAGAGCTTGCAACGGCGCGGGGGATTGATACCTTCTCCGTTCCTTTTAAACGGAAAACGATTTATGGCAAAGATTTGCGAAATAACCGGCACGGGCCCGATCAAGGGCAGTCACATCTGGCGCAGCGGCAAGGCCAAGAAGAAGGGCGGCATCGGCACGCACATCACCGCGATCACCAAGCGGCGGTTCATGCCGAACCTGCAGCGCGTCAAGGCCTTGATCGACGGCGAAGTGCGGTATATCCGCGTGACGGCGAACGCGCTCAAAAAGGGCATGGTGGTCAAGGCGCCGAAGCGCACCTGGAAAAAAGGGCAGGAAAAAGTCGAAGCAAAGGCCTGACGGGCGTCACAAAATCATTTTTGGGAGGCGAAGTCCCCGGGGGCTTCGCCTTTTGTTTTCACCGACGGAGCAGGGGAGGAAAGCCGAAACTATTTGCCCTTGAAACGGTGCATGGTGGCGCGTTTGAGTTCGCGATCGGATTCGCGCTTCTTCAGGTCCTCACGTTTGTCGAAGGAGACCTTGCCGCTGCCGACGGCGAGGGCGACTTTAACGCGGCCATCCTTCCAGTAAAGCGAGAGCGGGAACAGGGCGTTGCCCTTGACGGAACTCAGGCCGAACAGCTTGCGGATTTCCGATTTGTGGAGGAGCAATTTGCGGGCGGCCTTGGGCTCGTGATTCTGGCGGTTGCCCTGCGCATACTCGTCGATGTGCATGTTGTAAAGAAAGACCTCGTCCTTTTCGACGCGCGCAAAGGCGTCCGCGATCTGGCCTTTGCCGGCGCGGAGGGACTTGACCTCGGTGCCGTGGAGGACGATGCCGGCCTCGAAGGTTTCGAGGATGTGATAATCGCGGCGGGCTTTCGGGTTGGTGAGAATGTCGGCCATAAACAGGAACAGCCAGAAGCGAGCTTCTGGCCGGTCGCGAAAAGATTGTTGAACGGCCGCGCCGGGGCGTCAGCGCCGCTTGCGTTTCTTGGAACCGTCGGACGGTTTTTCGACGTCGCTCAGTTCCGGCATGTCCCAGCCGATTTTTTCCTCGATGATTTCGAGCAGCGCGATGTCCGCGGCGCCGAGGCCGGTGACGTCAGCGATCAGGGGCCGGCTGCCGGCGCCGCCACCGGAGTTGAGCTGGCGCACGCGGCGCGAGATGAGGTTGATCAGAACGTTGGGGTTGCCAACCTTCTCCAAAGCCTTTTTGCAAAATTCAGCGTTCAAGATTTTTATCGATTACAAGAGCCCGAGAGAATAAAGGATTCCGGGCGCGAAGCAATGGAAAAAGGACGGGAATTGGAGGGCTGCGCGGGGCGGGTTGGCGGCTTGTGTAACCTGCTTGCGCGCAATCCATTCCATGGGCGGGGGACCGGGTGTGGTCGTGGAATAAGCTTGTCCGCGGGAGCGATGCGGGCAAAATCGGGGAGTTGGGGATTTACGGTTGGGCCCATAGCTCAGCGGTTAGAGCAGGCGACTCATAATCGAAAACCCCACTTTTTGCAGTTTTTAGCAGAGTTTGCCGGACGCTCATTCTTCAATTTTTACTAGGGTTCTATGCACTTCCGGCCTTTGCAGTATTTGCACGTTTTTGGCAATAGAATTGGCATATAGTATAGAAAAGCAGTATAGAAAATCTTCGCGGAGTGCCGGTCAAATGTGAATTCCACCGCCGTATTTTTGCTCGTGGCTGTGGGAGATGGTCTGCTTTCGAGGGACTGATTCCGTGGTGCATTTCAGCACGAACGCCTCAATGACCCGGCTCAAATCCTCGCCGGGATTCTTCTCGGCCAAAAATTCGGCGACCTGCGCCTTGAGGTCATCGGCCCATGTTTGCAACGCCTGCCGTTGTTCGCTGACGAAAGCCCGCAGAACGTCCAGAGCGTTGTATCCCCGGTTCCAGATTTCATAGTGCCCGTTCGGGAAAAATTCCATGACCGCAAATTCCACCGCGTATAGCGCGCGCCGGTAAAGCACGCGGAGATTGTCGAACAAGTCAATCGCCCGGTACCACTGCACGCCATCGCCGGTCTGGATCGGGCTTTCTTGTGGTGATGACTTCGCTGCGGCTGCGCTGACAGCCAGGGCAGTGCTGGCCAGATTCCGCTCAAGGTTCTTCATCGCGTCGTGGCTGGCCGGATACTGGTTCAAATGTTCGGCAAAATGTTGGCGGGCCTCGGCGTACGCCCGGTCCTCCAGCGGTGTCGGACGGCGGTTCGCAAATGGGTGTTGGTTCATAAATCAATCGGTTTTCAACAGTTTAAGCAGTTCGGAACGGGGCACGAGCAGCTTGCGGCTCATAGCCCGGCACACTTTGAGTTTCCCCCGCTGAATCAGGCGGTAAACGCTGAAATAATTGACGCCCAGCATGGCAGCAGCTTCTTCGACAGAATAGGCCAGCCGTTCGGGTGCGGGTGCGGGCCGTGGTTCAACTTTGGGTAAAGTATCCATATCATTCCGATTCGGTTTTCGGTTGACCATTGCCACGAGGGACGGCACGAGCGCACCACGGCCAAGCGGAGGGTGCAAACGTGGCTGGGACGGGACAGAAAATGCGAAGCATTTGAACGCAGCCCGGCGCGGCGGCCAGAGCGCCTAAAGGTAAGACCGCGACGCCCGACCGCAACACGCAGCCAGAAAAGTTCGGACGACCTCCCGACGAGGCAAGGAACACCACTCTAAAAGCCAAAAGAAACGTCCGACGAACCGGCAACGATGGGAACGCGGCAGCGGGCGACCAAAAACCAAGCGGACGACCGGCGCGGTCTTGGATAGCAGACGAAACGTGTTTTGGAAATGCCCGACTTGCCGAGCCGACAATGCACCGTTCACACGCAAGACAAGTCAACTGCCGGACGGAGTGCGGACATTCACCGGACATGCTGCGGACTGACTGCGGACGAACCAGCGTCACGGACTGGACGCGAATTGGAAAGGTATGCGGTCGCGGAAAGGCTATGGGCAACACGCGGACAGGGCTAGGGCGCGGAATGTACGCGGATGCGGATGAGTATTGACCGGGGCCGGCCAGCTTATGGCCGATGCGCGAATGTCGCGCGAGTTTCGCGCAACCATTGCGCGGACATAAAATCGTTAGCTGACTAAGAAGTAAGACTTGCGCCCGTTCGCGGATGCGTTTCTTGAAAACTGTCGGTGGCGAGCAGTGCCGGGCGAAGCATCCCGGCAACGCGGAGCCACGGACAGCGAGCCGTATAGGTGCTACCCTGTGAGCGAGGCAGGCGCGTAATGGCAGGACGCGGGCGAAATGAGCAGCGCGGCCTGACGGTACGGGCCTGCGAGCTTTGACAAGCAAATGGCGTTTCATGGTGGCAACGTGGATGCGTTCAACGGTTGGCAAATTTCAATCCGGTTTGGCCGTCGCCGGTTGCGCCCTGGCTCCGGGCAACCGGGCCTGCCGCCGGTGGCAATGCTTCGGTTCCGTCCTGTGAGGCCGCGGCCCTGCCCTGTCGGCGGTTGGCGCGGGATTTAGCGGCTCCGTTGCCTTTGCCCGTCCAGCGGGTGAGGCATTCGCGGAATCGCGCCGGACTGACCGGGACTCCGGCGGCTTTCAGTTCCTCCACCAGTTGGCCGCTGCTCCAGCCCTTGCGATGCAGAGTCAGCAAACGCTCGCGCAGCGGTTCCAGCAGATCAGCGGCGGTCTTGCGCGTCTTTGGCGGCTCGCGTTCCGCCAACTGCGATAGTTTCCTCTCCAGCGCGGTGTAATCCAGCTTGGCGGCGAGTTCTCCATAAT
>Ga0181537_10005720_pt1 | contig 10009 bp, 8 predicted proteins | sample PEATcosm2014_Bin_39_FD_119765 | JGI IMG/M metagenome (GOLD analysis project Ga0181537, IMG submission 119765) | Peatland microbial communities from MTU Mesocosm Facility, Houghton, MI, USA - PEATcosm2014_Bin23_10_metaG | ecosystem: Environmental > Terrestrial > Soil > Wetlands > Peat | place... | reverse complement strand
CGCACAGAACGTGCATTCGTAACTGCAAATGCGCGCATCCGTCGAATGCGGCGGCAAGTCCTTGTCGCAATATTCGCAGTTCGGCCGGAGTTGCAGCGCCATGATCGTCATGCCCTCAGACAGCGAGGCATCGTCTCAAATCGCGAGGAAGATTTGAATGACGAATTTCCCTCGTTTCCGGACGCCCGCTAACTCCGCCACGCAGAGAGGAGAGTCGCGAGATCGGCCGGCTCGGACTCGTGGATCGCGGAAGGTGTCCGCGAGAAGCGTGGCGCCGGCGCCGGCTGGATCGCGCCGTGACGTTCAACGAAGGTTTTCCGGGCCGCGAGGTGAGGATGAAGCGGCGCTTCCGACAAGCTCAGCACCGGCGCGAAACAGACGTCGGAGCCCTCCATGATCCCGCACCATTCGTCACGGGTTTTGGTTTTGAAAACTTCCGCCAGTTTCAGCTTCAGCGAAGGCCACGCCTCGCCATCCATCTGGGCCTCGAAGGCCTGATCCGACAGGCCCGCATGCTGGCGCAGCAGCGCATAAAATTGCGGCTCGATCGATCCGATCGAGATGAAGTGGCCGCAAGCGCATTGATAGACGCCGTAGAAATGCGCGCCGCCGTCGAGGAAATTGCTTCCTCGTTCTCCGCTCCAGCGGCCGGCGGCCGTGAAGTCGAAGAACATCGTCATCAGCGAGGCTGCGCCGTCGCACATCGCGGCATCGACCACCTGGCCCTGGCCGGATTTTCTCGCTTCGAGAAGTGCTGCGAGCACGCCGACAACCAAATAAAGCGCGCCGCCGCCGAAATCGCCCACCAGATTGAGCGGCGGGACCGGTCGCTCGGCCGGTCCGATCGCCGCCAAGGCGCCCGTGACCGCAATATAGTTGATGTCATGGCCGGCGGCCTGCGCCAGTGGGCCTTCCTGACCCCATCCGGTCATGCGGCCATAAACCAGCCGCGGGTTCCGCGACAACACCACCTCGGGACCCAGCCCGAGCCGCTCCATCACGCCCGGCCGGAAGCCTTCGATCAACGCATCGGCATGATCAAGCAACTCGAGCGTCTGTTTGCGCGCGGCGCTGTCCTTGAGGTCGAGTTCGACGATCTTGCGTCCGCGGCCGGTCGCCGATTGATGGTTCTTGTTGGCCCCGAGGCGATCAAGCGTGATCACGTCGGCGCCCATGTCGGCCAGCATCATGCAGGCGAACGGACCGGGCCCGATGCCAGCAAATTCTACCACGCGGAAGCCGGTCAGCGGCCCCGAAGTTGCTCTTGGTGGATCCGGCTGGTCGGGCACGTCGTTTTTCATGGATCCGGGCGCAGGGCTCTGTCGATGGGGCTTGCCGATGTGGCGCGCATCACGCCGACGGGATGGCGATAGTTCGCCAACCCCCGATAGCCGTCAACCGGCCGCTAACCACTTTTAAACGGGTCGCACATGGCAATATCGCCTCTTCGCCCGGCAAATACGCGGCTGCCGGTGGCATGGCACCGTCCGGTTTACGGCCTCTTATTCATTCTATTCTAGGTTATCGGATACCGAGCTTTCGTAACGGGCCCGGATGCAATGGCGATAGGGGGGACCTTTGCAGTTCTTTAAGGGTGTCAGGCTGCCATCGGCGCGGCCAAAGCTTCCCACCTTGCGATTCCGCGGCAAGATCAGCCTCGGCTTCGCTGTCGTGCTCGCGATCTCCGCCGTCAGCATGGGTTTTGCGTATCTCGGCTTCGGTCGCGTTTCGGATGGCGTCGCCGCCTACCGGGCGAGCGTGTCGGAAGCCGGCCTCGCCCAGAATATCGACCGGGAGCTGATCTCCTACCGCTCACTGGCGCGATACTATGTGGCGACCGGCAAGGAAGATGACGCCAAGGCCGCGTTGGCCGCCGAAGGTGCGTTGAAGGACGCCATCGATCAGTCGATGAAGAATACGACCGACGCGGCGCGCCTCAATCAGGTGACGCGGCTTTCGCGCGAATTTCACGCCTTCACCAAGATCTTTGCCGATGTGGTGAAGACCAAGCGCGACAGCGAACTGATCAGCCAGAACCAGTTGATGCGCAGCGGCAATCTCCTGCGTTACAAACTCGACGATCTGCCGAGTGGCGTCGAAGACGATTCCACCCTGGCGGCCATCACGCTGGCGAGCAAAAAGGTCGCCGCGCTGTTCCAGACGGCGGCGGCGCTCGCAAGTACCTTTATCGTCAATTTCGATCAGTCCGTCGCCGCAAGCGCGGTGGCGCGTCTGAAGTTCGTTGATGCGGCGTTGCAGGCCATTCCCGCCGAGGAGCCGAAGGTGGCGCAGGCGATCAAGGACGCCGCCGTCCAGCTCGACGAGTACCGCAAGGCGCTATCCAGGCTGATCGACAACGCGAAGGAGGTCGACGAACTCTCCATCGAGATGGCCGATTCCACCGCCGCGATCATGAAAGCGTCGAACGCGATGAAGGCCGATTTACTGGCAGATCAGCAGCGGCTCGAGTCGGAGTCGAGCGCCACCATTGGCGAAACGCAGCACCTGGTGGTGATGCTTGCGATCGGCGGCTTCCTCTTGGGCGGAGTGCTGGCCTTGATGCTGGGTGCGGGGATCTCGCGGCCGATGATTGCGATGTGCAAGGCGATGCGCGAACTCGCCGGCGGCAATTTCGAAGTCGTACTACCTGGGCTCGGCCGCAAGGACGAAGTCGGCGAGATGGCCGCAGCCGTCGAGGAATTCAAGATCCAGGCGGTTGCCAAGGCCGAACGCGACGCGGCAGCGCTCGATGCGCAGAACAAGGCCTCTGCTGCGGGACGCCGCGCCGAGCTCATACGCTTTGCCGACGAGTTCGAGACCGCGGTGGGCAGCATCGTTTCCAATGTTTCGGCCTCGGCCGTGCAACTCGAAGCCTCCGCCGGGACCTTGACGCGCACCGCGGAGACCACCCAGAGCTTGTCGGGTCAGGCGGCTGGCGCATCGGAGCAGGCTTCCAGCGATATGCAGGCGGTTGCGGCGGCGACCGAGGAGCTTTCGGCCTCCGTCGGTGAAATCGGCCGGCGGGCTCAGGAATCCAACCGGATCGCGGAAGCAGCCGTGGTTCAGGCCCAGCAAACCGACGGGCGGATCGGCAAGCTGTCGCTTGCCGCGCAGGAAATCGGTGACGTCGTGAAGCTGATCACGGCGATCGCCGAGCAGACCAACCTTCTGGCGCTCAACGCCACCATCGAAGCGGCCCGTGCCGGCGACGCCGGGCGTGGCTTCGCCGTCGTTGCTTCCGAGGTCAAGTCGCTCGCGAGCCAGACCGCCAAGGCGACCGACGAGATCTCGACCCACATCACCGGCATGCAGGGCGCGACCCAGGAGTCGGTTGCCGCCATCAAGGAAATCGGCGGGACGATTGGGCAGATATCGAGCATAGCCTCGACCATTGCGAGCGCGGTCGAGGAGCAAAGTTCGGCCACCCAGGAAATTGCCCGCAGCGTGCAGAACGTCGCCGAAGGAACCAGCGAGACCGCCGTGAACATCATGGAGGTCAACCGGGGCGCGGCCGAGACCGGCTCCGCCTCGGCCAATGTTCTGGAAGCGGCGCGGTCGCTGTCAACTGAAAGCGTGCGGCTGCGCGAAGAGCTGCAGCGGTTTATGACCAATATTCGCGCGGCCTAATTTACGCAACAGTCCACCGTCGTCTATTCTCTGCCGAATTGCCGCTTCAATTCGATCTTGGCCCGGTTCAGCCGCTCGCGCTGCATCTTCGGCAGGGTTCGGCCGGCCCGATTGATATAAAAGGTCAGCATCGAGAGCGCCGAGCGATAGGCGCCGGCCTTGCGCCGCGAACTGTGCTCGGCCGAGCGCTTGAGCGAGGCGGCGATCCGCTTCGGATCCTTCAATGTGAAGACACCTCGCTTGAGATCGAGGGCGTCGCTTTCTTTCGTCACGCGTTGCGACCACCGCCGTGATGAAGGCCGTGCCGCCACGGCCCTTTTGCCGGCTTTCACCGCGGCTTTGCGCTTGCGTTTGACGGGGCGGCGCGAAACCGCCGATTTGCGTCGTTCGGTCATATCGGAATTACCTCGTGCTTTGGACAAAACGGGCACGAAGGCCCCGTGGTTCCTCCTGAAAAGGTGGAACCACGAGGTCCCGGCCTGCGTTGATACCGCGGCTGATAGTCCTTCCGACCGCCGGAAGTTCTTTGGCTTTCCCGCAATACCTGACTGGTAGCGCTTCATGGGCTTGCAGCCACGGCAGGGCGATTTGGATGTTGCAGGCGGGCCCGTGCCAGCCGTTAACGACGGCGTTGTCGAAACCAGCATTCCCTTCCGTCTCGACGCCTTGCACTGGAGCGGCTTTCACACCCGTGTGGTGCTGGCGCTCGGGATCACCTGGGTGCTCGACGGACTGGAGGTTACGCTCGCCGGCGCTCTGTCCGGCGCGCTCAAGCAAAGCCCGACGCTGCATTTTTCGAATTTCGAAGTTGGCTTTGCCAATAGCGCCTATCTCGCCGGCGCGGTGCTCGGTGCCTTTGGCTTCGGCTGGCTGACCGATCGCATCGGCCGCAAGAAATTGTTTTTCATTACGCTGGCGGTTTATCTCACCGCCACCGCCGCCACGGCGCTGTCATGGAGTGTTGCGAGCTACGCTTTCTTTCGGTTCGTTACCGGCGCCGGCATCGGCGGCGAATACACCGCTATCAATTCCACGATCCAGGAATTGGTGCCGGCGCGCTATCGCGGATGGACCGACCTGATGATCAACGGCAGCTTCTGGCTTGGCGCCGCACTCGGCGCCACCAGCGCGATCGTTCTGCTCGATCCCAACCGGATCGATGTCGATCTCGGTTGGCGGCTCGCTTATCTGACCGGCGCCTGCCTTGGCCTTGTCGTGTTCGTGATGCGGCTCTGGATTCCGGAAAGTCCGCGCTGGCTGATCATTCACGGCCATCCCGATCAAGCCAACGCCATCATGCGCGATATCGAGCGTTCGGTCGAAGGGCATGGCAGGGATCGGCCGGCGGCGCCCTCCGGCGAAGACACGCCACCGCGCGCCTGGCCGAAAATGCGGCTGCGCATGCGGGACCATACGCCGCTGTCGGAGGTTGTGCACACCTTGTTCAAGGTCTACCGCGAACGCTCGCTGGTCGGGCTGGTGCTGATGACGGCGCAGGCGTTCTTCTACAACGCGATCTTTTTCACCTTTGCGCTGGTATTAAGCGATTTCTACGGGATACCGGCCGACCAGGTCGGCTGGTATATCCTTCCCTTCGCGGCCGGCAATTTGCTGGGACCGCTGCTTCTTGGCCGTTTGTTCGACACGCTGGGACGCCGTCCGATGATCGCGTTTACCTATGGCGCGTCCGGCATCCTGCTGGCGATCTCGGGTTATCTGTTCGAGATCGGGGCATTGGATGCGAAAACGCAGACGATTGCCTGGATGATCATTTTCTTCTTTGCTTCTCCTGCCGCAAGTGCTGCTTATCTGACCGTCAGTGAGAATTTTCCGCTGGAGGTACGCGCGTTGGCGATTGCCCTGTTCTATGCGATCGGCACCGGCATTGGCGGCGTCGCGGGTCCGATTCTGTTTGGAGCGTTGATCGATACCGGTTCGCGCGGCAGTGTCTTTGCCGGCTATCTGTTCGGCGCTGCGCTGATGCTGGTGGCCGCGGCTGTCGGCTGGCGCTATGCGGTTGCGGCCGAGCGGCGCACGCTGGAATCGGTCGCGCAGCCACTGGCTGCTGTGGAGTAAAACTGATGAATGAAAGTCTCGCAAATCGTGTGTTGTCGCCGCGTGAAGAGGCATCGCCGGCCGAGGGCGCTTTGCTGGCGTCGATCGCGGAAAAGCTGTCGAAGTGCCTCGAGGGCTGCGCCATCCTGCTCGATATCGATGGCACGCTGCTCGATCTGGCACGGACGCCGCGCGAGGTGTGGGTGCCACCGGGTCTGGCCGCGACGCTGCACGCCCTCCACGAACGCACAGGAGGCGCGCTTGCCCTCGTCAGCGGACGGTCGCTCAACGACATCGACCTGATCTTTGCGCCGGAACGATTCCCCGCGATTGGCGGCCACGGCGCGGAAATGCGGATTTCGATCGGCAGTGAATCGGTCGCGACGCGCGCCCCGCCGATGGACCAGGAATTGAAGGGCCGGCTTGCGGCCATCGCGCGGCTCAGCCCCGGCATTCTGCTGGAAGACAAAGGCTACTCGCTCGCGTTGCATTATCGGCTGGCCCCGCATGCGGAGAAAGCGATTTACGAAGCGGTGTCGTTGATCAGGGCCGATTTGCCGAATGCGCCGATCGAGGTTTTGCCCGGAAAATGCGTCTGCGAAATCAAGCAATCAGGTTTCGACAAGGCGACCGGCGTGCACGAATTGATGACTCACGAGCCGTTTCGTGGCCGCTATCCGATTTTCATTGGCGACGACGTCACCGATGAATCGGTATTCGCCGCGATGCCGGGTCTGGGCGGACTGGCCTTTTCGGTCGGCCGTCATGCCCAGGGCGTGGCGGGTCATTTTGACGAGCCGACCAACGTTCGCGCCTGGCTCGCGAGCCTTGTTGACAACGCCTCTTGATGGCGAAGGGTTGGCGGTTCCGCGATCGCGGGAACTCATGTGCGCCGATTTCGCGCGCGAACGAATTTTGGCGGCAGAGACGCGTATTCCGGTCGCTGCATCGCCTGAATTCGGTTTCAATTCATTGGAAAAGTGAAAAGGAACCATATTGATGAATGGTTGTTAACACGAACGAACCATCAGGAGGGGAACCCGGTGAACCTCGTCGTTGTTTCAAATCGCATTACCCGCGGCAACGCCAATGAACCGATTACCGGCGGTTTGGCCGCAGCCCTGCTCCCGATCGTGGAAAAATCAGGCGCGATTTGGGTCGGTTCCAGCGGTCGCGTTCGGGATGGTGTCCAGAAGGAACCATTCGCCGAAGTCGAAGCGCTCGGGAACGGCGCGCTCGCCATGCTGGATCTGCCGGCGGCGCATTACGGCGGATACTACGAGGGCTTTGCCAATTCAGCCCTGTGGCCGGCGCTGCATTCGCGCGCCGACCTGATCCGCGTCTCGCAAGGCGATTATCTGTCCTATCGCGAGGTCAACGCCTTCATGGCGCGTGCGCTGCTGCGGTTCCGAAAGGCCGATACGGCGTTCTGGATTCAGGACTATCATTTCCTCGCCTTGGGGGCGGAGTTGCGCGATCTCGGCGTGACCCAGCCGATCGGTTTCTTCCTGCATACGCCCTGGCCCGCCCGCGACGTGATCGAAGGCGTTCCGCACCATCGCGACCTGGTGGAAGCGATGCTGGCCTATGACCTCATCGGTTTTCAGACCGAAGACGATTGCGAGAATTTCGCCGGCTATCTTTCTGCCACGCTCGGCCTCGCGGTCGCCGATGGCATTGTGATGTCGCAGCAGCACGGGCCGACCCGCCTCGCGGTGTTCCCGATCGGCATCGATGTGGACAAATTCGCGCGTCAGGCGGCAAAGGCCGTATCGCATCCCGACGTGTCGCGCCTGCGCCGCAGCCTGAACGGCGAGAAGCTCGCCATCGGCGTCGACCGGCTCGATTATTCCAAGGGGCTCGTCAACCGCATCAACGCCTTCGACCGGATGTGGACGATGCATCCGTCGCTGGCGCGCACGGTGTCGCTGTTGCAGATCGCCACGCCCTCGCGCAGCGCGATCGAAGCCTATGGCAATCTGCAAAGCGAACTCGCCAAACTCGTCAGCGACGTCAACGGCCGCCACGGCGAGGTCGACTGGACCCCGATCCGCTATCTCAACAAGGGTTTCAGCCAGACCGTCCTCGCCGGTCTCTATCGCACCGCCCAGGTCGGTGTGGTCACGCCGTTGCATGACGGGATGAATCTGGTGGCGAAGGAATATGTCGCCGCACAGAACCCCGACGATCCCGGCGTCCTCGTGCTGTCGAAGTTTGCCGGCGCGGCCAACGAACTGGATACCGCGCTTCTGGTCAATCCGCACGATATCGACGGCATGGCGCGGACGATCGCGGTGGCGCTGTCGATGCCGTTCCCCGAGCGGCGGATGCGGTGGGAGGCGATGATGGCGAAGCTTCGGCGCGGTTCCATCCAGCACTGGTTCACAAGTTTCGTCGAGGCGCTGGAAACGGCACGGGCCGAACGCGTACCCGCGCCGGAGCCGATCGAAATCATACCGGCATTATGGCCGCTGCGCTCCGTCAACGCGTGATCGCTGCACGCTGGCCGGTGTGCTGCCGACAAATTCAGCCTTCAATAGCAATACGGCACCTCGTCGAGGATCACGCAGCGCGACTTTTTTGGATCGTCGAGCGGCACCGTGCCTTTGCCCTGACCGACAAAAACGCCAGGCCCGACCGTGACCGATGATTTGTTGCCGATGACGACGCTTTGATGCGGCGACGAACGCGACCTTGCGCCGTCGGCCCAGATGATGGCATCGCCCGCCCAGATGCCGCGATGCCCGTCGTCGCAGGTCACATCGCTCCCTTCACGATGACAAAGCTGGGCCTGCGTGGGCGCCGCGTAACCCGTCGCGGAAAGGATCAGTAGAACCATCGTCGCCCGGCGGATCGTCATGGCGCGCGCATCCCTCACTCATTTGGCACCGGTTAGAAGTCGGACCTTGGCGGTTTTGGGTTCAAGGCGATGGAGGTGGGACTCGGCTATACAAATTATACAACAATTTCAATATGTTGTGGAAATGGCCGCGGATGTCTCCGCCGTCACTTGCAAAAGTCCGCGCGCGCCTTCATGAGAAGGCCGCTCCGGAGAGATGGCCGAGTGGCTTAAGGCGCACGCTTGGAAAGCGTGTGTGCGGGAAACCGTACCGTGGGTTCGAATCCCACTCTCTCCGCCAATTAGCCCATACCCCAATTAGCAGTCCGAACGGCCCATAAGGCCGGTTTTCGCGCAATTCGACGCCCAACCAGAGGCGATGCGCATGACTGTACCAGAGTTTGTACCTCCAAAAGTACCCGCGAACGGCCGGCGCGGCAAGAACCCCGCCGTGCCGCAACCACCGCGTTATCTGACCGGCGATCCTTCCTCCTGGCGCTTCCAGATGCGGCTTTGCCCGACATTCTTCGGAAACGGTATTTTGGCCGGATCCCGCCTTGCAGGTCCGGGGGGTATCGTTCGTGTCACGTTGGGCCCGCACCGCCGCGGCGAGGCCAAACGACTGGCGGTGCAGCTTGCTGCGCTGTGCCAGGCCATCTGCAGCTTCGCGGCCGACACCTGGAAGGGCGCACCTGTGGAAGCATCACAATTCGACGATCATCAGAGCGAACTGGTCCGAAACACCGTGACGGCATGCCAGACCGCGATCGCCGCCGCCATCAAAAATCCGTCGCAGGCGATCGGGTTGGCGCGCGGGCTGGAAGGGGCGCTGACCTCGCTTCTGCTGGTTCAACGGGAGGTGGCGAAGGGAGAGGGAGGGGCCACGGCGGTCACGGCCAACGCCGACGCGCTGACGCGGGCTGCGCTGACCGATGTGCTGAAGCTCTCGGCCCAGCCGAAGGAAGCGCTCGCGGCCTTGGCCGCCGTCAAGGACGTCGGCCCGCCGGCGCCGGCCGTTCACAACGCGGTCACGCCGATCGCCGCGCGGGCTGCGGCTGCCAACGGCCTGCCGCTGTTCAGCGAGATCTCGCAAGCCTACATCGACATGCGCAACGAACGCGATCGCGATAGTGCCGACATTCCGATGCTGATCCTGCGTCGCCAGGTTTTTCCTGGACATTAGGAGGGGATCGACTGGGATATTTTCCGCGGGCTCGATTTTGATGTGATGGCCAAGAGCCGGCGCACCGCCGGTCGGCGCCCCACCTTGGAGAAATAGCATGATAGCAAGTCAGTTCGAAAGCGCGACCAAAATCGCGACTGCGTCGAACGCAGATGCGATCGCGTCACCTGCGTCCTCGGGGGCATCCGTATCCGATAGGGTGCGCTCCGCAGTGCTGAACGGCTCTTCGCTTCAGGCGATCATCGCTTTCGTTGGCAAGGGCGGATCCGGAAAATCGACGACGCTGACAAACATGGCGGTGATCG
>Ga0181537_10005719_pt1 | contig 10009 bp, 4 predicted proteins | sample PEATcosm2014_Bin_39_FD_119765 | JGI IMG/M metagenome (GOLD analysis project Ga0181537, IMG submission 119765) | Peatland microbial communities from MTU Mesocosm Facility, Houghton, MI, USA - PEATcosm2014_Bin23_10_metaG | ecosystem: Environmental > Terrestrial > Soil > Wetlands > Peat | place... | reverse complement strand
GTAGGCGTCGAGCGCCTGGCGGGCGAGCCGGTCGTCACCGAACTGGACATAGGAGATGAGCGCCTGGATGCGGGTGTCCCCGATGTACTGCAGCTGCTCCCAGTAGGGGCAGTCCATGTAGGTCTCGTGGGCATTCATGCGCGCCGTGCGCGTGCCGACCGCCCAGATCCTGGCGAGCGTGGGGTCGCTCCCCTCGAACGACCCGCGCTCCCGGAACGGATACCCGCTGAACCGGGCGCCAAGGGATTCGACCGAGACCGCCTCGTCCCCCGTCTGCACGTCGACCTGGAGGTACCGCCAGGCGCGCCACCAGAGCGGCGACCAGGCGCGGTGGGCGCCGCCGTCGGGCAGGAACGTGTCGTTCAGCCCGAGGATATGGCGGTTCGCGATCTCGTTCCGGTTTCCCTTGTGGCCCTTCTCGTCCACAAGCGCCTCGGCGTAGGTGATCCTTACGGTGGCCCCCTTGCCCTGGCCGACGACGAGGTCGGGATAGCCCGTCGTCATCGCGCCGCGGTCGAAAAGCAGGCTGACGCGCGCATGGGCGGCAACGGTCACGGGCAGGCCGGCGACGGCCGGCATGCCCTCGACCCGCACGATCCTGCCCACGCCCGCCTCGGAAGACTCCATGGGGGGCAGGGGATCGGGGACGAGGAGCCATCGGTTGACGCCCGAACCCGTGCCGACCGGCGTCGCCTTGGGATAGCGCCCGGGCTCGCCGGTGCCGACGGTGATGGCGGGGGCCCAGGCGCCCGCCGACGTCTGCCAGTCCCAGTCGTAGCGCGCGGCGTCAAGGACCTCGCCTGGGCTCGCCGCGTAGTAGTTGGGAACGTCCGCGCTCCGGATCGGCTCGAAGGTCTCGCCTTTCTCCTCCTCGGCCTCCCAGGAAGGGCCGGTGTTCGCGGCCATCTCCGCGTTGGTGTCGCCCTGCACGAGGAAGCCGGTCTGGTCGCTCATCTGGGCCAGAGGGGCCAGCGCCCCGCAGTTCCAGACCGTGGCGGCGAGGACGTTCTCGCCCTTCCGCAGCACGCCCGAGATGTCGAAGGTCTCGTAACGCCAGTGGTCCAGGTCCCCGCGGGCCGGACCCTCCCCGACGCGCGAGCCGTTCACGAACAGGACGAAGCGGTTGTCGGCCGAGACGTGGACCACGTAGCGGCCGGGAACCTCCGCGAGGATGATCCGCTTGCGGAAATGATAGACGCCGGGGTTGCGCGCGGCCGCGCCGGCGCAGGCGATCCAGCTCGACGGCCACGCCGCGTGCAGGATGTCGGGCTGCGGGACGGGCTTGTCGGCGCCAAGCGCCTGCAGCGCCAGGAGCGCCCATGCGGCGGCCGCCGGCCTGAGGGAGGGGATGCCTGGGGTCTTCAGCGTGCCCATTCGAATCGCGCACCGCCCCCGCGCCAAGCCTGTTTATGGGCGCCGCCCCCGGCGGCCCTCCACTCCGCGATTGACCCCAAAATGCCAGGGGAGCCATCGTGTCGGCTTGCCCGTGAAGCGCGCCAGCCCCCGGCACATCCTTGCCGCCGCCCTTGCACTCGGTCACCCGGGCGCGCGCGCGGATCCGATCGACGCTGCGGTGGCGGCCCAGATGGCGAGGCACCACATACCGGGACTTTCGCTGGCGGTGGTGCAGGACGGCGCCGTGGTCAAGGCGGCGGGCTACGGGACGACCGCGGGTGCGGGCTCGGCGCCGGTGACGGCCAACACGCTCTTCATCGCGGGCTCGGTGAGCAAGCCGGTGGCCGCGATGGGGGCCCTGAGACTGGTCGAGGCCGGCAAGCTGTCGCTCGACACGGACGTCAACGCCGCGCTGAGGGTGTGGAAGGTCCCGGAGAACGCCTTCACCGCGGACTCGAAGGTCACGCTTCGAAGGATCCTGTCCCACAGCGCGGGCCTGACCGTCCACGGCTTCAGGGGGTACGGCGTGGGCGAGCTTCCCCCGACGCTCGTCCAGGTGCTGGACGGGGCCGGAAATTCCGAAGCCGTCCGCGTCGACCTGGTCCCGGGAACCAAGTGGCGCTATTCGGGCGGCGGCTACACGGTCATGCAGGAGCTTGTGGTCGAGGTGACCGGCAAGAGCTTCCCGGCGTTCATGCGGGAGGCGGTCCTGGACCCCCTCGGCATGGCGTCGAGCAGCTTTGAGCAGCCGATGCCGGCGGCGCGCGCGGCGAGGGCGGCGTGCGGCTACACGTCGCCCGGCGTGCCCGTGCCGGGCGGCTGGCACGTCTATCCCGAGATGGCCGCGGCGGGCCTTTGGACGACCGCCTCGGACCTGGCCCGCTTCGTGATCGGGCTCCAGAACGCGTATTCCGGGCGTTCGAACCCGGTGCTGTCGCAGAAGATGGCCCGGGAGATGGTCACAATCCAGACGGGTGACGACGGCCTCGGCGTCTTCATTCGGGGCCAAGGCCCGAGCCGGCGCTTCGAGCACAACGGCGTGGACGAGGGCTTTGACACGATGATGGTGGGCTACGTCGAGCGCGGCCAGGGCGCCGTCGTCATGATCAACATCAACGACGATTCCAGGGCCGTCTCACGGATCGTGGAGGCGATCGCCGACTCCTATGGCTGGCCCGATTACCCGCATTTCAAACCTGCCCCGCCGATCGAGGACGGCGAGCCCGCGGTGACTGCCCAGATCAAGGCCGTCTTCGAGGCCTCGCAGGCGGGGAAGATCGACAGGTCCCTCTTCACGGCCAGGCTCGCCGACCTGATCGAGACGTCGCTGTCCGGGCCCCTGGGCCAGCGCCTGCGGGGATACGGTCCCCTGAGGTCCATCGCCGTCACCGGACGGGAGACGCACGGGCTCGTCCGCGTCTACCGCTACCGGATCGAGTGGGAGAACGACACGATCGACGCGACGGCGACCTACGACTCCGGGGGAAGGATCGCGGGCCTCGCCTTTCAGCCCGAGTAGGGGGTTACCGCCTACGCATCCAGAATGAGGATCTCGATTACAGGCGGCGGCGGATTCCTCGGCAGGCGCCTCGCGGACGCGCTCCTCGCCGACAACCGGGTCGAAAGGATCCTTCTCGCGGACGTGGTCCCGATCGCGGCCCCCCCTGCCGACAGCAGGGTCGTCCCGTGGGTGGGGGACCTCTGCGGTGCCGGGGCGGCCGACGCGATTGTCGCGGGAGCCGACGTCGTGTTTCACCTCGCCGCGGTCCTGAGCGGGCAGGCCGAGTCCGAGTTTGACGCCGGGATGCGGGTCAACATCGACGCGACGCGCGGCCTCCTCGACGCGGCACGCGCCGGCGGCCGCTGCCCCCGTTTCGTGTTCACGAGCTCGCTGGCGGTCTTCGGGCCGCCCATGCCGGACGTGGTGACGGATGACACAGCCGCCCACCCGCAATCGTCCTACGGCGCGCAGAAGGCCGTCGGCGAGCTCCTCGTTGCCGACTACAGCCGGAGGCAGTTTGTCGACGGGCGGGTCCTCCGGCTTCCGACGGTCTGCGTGCGGCCCGGCAGGCCCAACGCCGCGGCCTCCTCGTTCGTGAGCGGGATCATCCGGGAGCCCCTGCGCGGCGAGGAGGCCGTCTGCCCCGTGCCGGCCGGCCAGGAGCTGTGGCTCTCCTCGCCGCTCGCCGCCGTCGCCAATCTGGCCCACGCCGCCTTCCTTCCGCCCGAGGCTCTTGGCTCGCGGCGCATCGTGAACGCGCCCGGGATAACGGTCAGCGTGGCGCAGATGATCGCCGCCCTCGGGGCGGTCGCCGGGCCGCAGGCCGCCGCGCGCGTGACCTTCGGCGAGAACCCCTCGGTGCGCCGCATCGTCTCCAGCTGGCCGGCGAGGTTCGACGTCGGCCGGGCCGTCGCCCTCGGATTCGTGCGCGACTCCTCCTTCGAGGCCCTCGTCCGCGGGTTCCTCGACGACGAGGAGGCCGCCAGGCGCGTCAGAGGCGCCTGACCAGCTCGCGCACCGCGTCGGCGCCGCCGACGTTGCCCGGCCAGACTACGAGCCTCATGCCCGGGAAGCGTGTCTCCGGACCCATCTCCCAGACCGGGACGCCGGGCGCCGCCTGCCCGAGGACCCGGGCACGCCTCATCCCGAGGGCCGCCGTCGCGATGTCGCTCGACGTGATGCCGCCCTTGGCGATCAGGAACCGGGGCCGCTCCGGTATGCGGCGCACGATCTCGACGAGCGCGTCCGAGACGACCTTTCCCGCGGCAATCTCACCCGCGGCGCCCACGGCGGTTTCCTGGACGCGACTCGTGAAGAGGACCGCGTGCCTGCCGGACCGCATCGTCTCCAGCGCGGCGGCGGCGGCGCGCGTGATTTCGAGGGCCCGCGAAACGGGATCGCCGAGCCTGTCGACCGCGACCTCCGTGCCCCGGACCGACGGCAGGCCGAGGAGCGCCTCGAGCTGGAGCGTGGTCTTCCTGACGAAGGACCCGACCACGACAAGGCCGGCGCCCGGGCCGGGGGCGGCGATCTCGGAAGGGGAGAGGAGCGCACGGGGCTCGATGCCCGCGCGCACCCTGACGAAGCTCGCGGCCGTCCGAAGGAGGAAACGCCGGCCGGCGGCCTCCGCGTCGAGGAGCCCGTGCGCAAAGACCTCGAGGTCGGCGTACGCCGCTGCATTGACCACGAGGAACGCGCCCCTGCGCAGCCCGAGGAGCCGCGTGAAGACGGCCGCGGCGCCGCCCTGGCCCCGCAGGGTGCCTATCCCGATGGACGAAACGGATCCTGCGGAGACCGCGCCGGCGGTCCTTTCCTCGATCCATTCCGTCAGGTTGGAGTGGGTGTAGCCGAAAGTCCTGTCCCTGGCGAACTCAGTCTGCGCCGCCGGGACCAGGCTCTCGCCCTCGGCGACGTAGTGCACGTCGTCGATCGTGAAGCGGCCCCCTTCGATGAACGCGGGTATGACGATCCTCGCATCGAAGGCCGCGCCCAGGCCCTCCTCAACGGCGGCTATCTCCTCCGCGAAATATCCCCGGAGAGTCGAGTCCCCGCGGCTGATGATGACGAACCCGACACCCGTGGCCCTTCCCGCCGCCGAGAGGTTCTCGGCGACCGACCGGAGCGTCTCCGAGGCCGCCGCCGCGGTCATGCTCCGCGTGTTGGTCAGGACGTAGAAGCACGGCCTGGGATCGGCCAGCGCCGAGGCGAGCAGGTCCTCCGACCAGCCGGACAGGACATCGACCCCGTGGACGGTCTGGGTTCCCGTCGGGTCGTCGTCGAGGACGACCACCTTCGTGCGCGAGGCCGAGACGTGCCGCCTCACGACCGAGAAATCGTTTCCGCCCGCCGGTCGCGGCAGCAGGTCGATGAGGGATCTGTTCATCGGGAGTTTCGGGCGAGCCTAGTGCGCTTTGCGCGCACTTCGACTCCAATTGGGGCGCCCCCCGGGCCCGGCCGGCGCGAAGTGATCCTTGCGGTCGAACGGCCGCGCGGCTACACGACAACGACCCCCATGGAGATCAACCGGCGCCAGTTCCTCGCGATGTCAGGGGCGGTCGTCCAGGGCACCATGCTCGGGGGCTTCGGGGCGGCCTCCGTCCTTGGCGCCGTCTCCGGCGGGGGAGCGGCCCTTCCCTGGCACCAGAGCCTGCGCCGGATCGGGCAGCTCAACTTCAACGAGCGCGACCCGGAGGAGCTGGACGTCGAGGAATGGGCCGACTACTGGGCCAGCCTCAAGGTCGACGCCGTCCTCGTCAGCGTCACCGGGATCCTGGCGTTCTACCCGACCGAGGTTCCCTTCCACAGGCGAAGCCAGTTCCTCGGCGACCGGGACCTGTTCGGCGCCTGCGCCTCCGCTGCCAAGAAGCGCGGCATGCGCGTCCTCGCGCGGATGAGCCCGGACCTGAACTGGGAGGACGCGGCCAAGGCCCACCCGGAGTGGTTCATGCGCGACGCGTCCGGCGGCTTCCTCCCCCACAGCGAGGAGCCGCGGCTGCTGCGCACGTGCACGTTCTCGACCTATTTCACGGAGCACATGCCCGCCATCATGCGCGAGGTGCAGGCCAAGTACGACGTCGACGGCCTCTTCACGAACGCCTGGCCGCCCCTTGACGGCCTTCCGGTCTGCTACTGCGACGAGTGCCGCAAGCTGGCCAGGCCAAAGTCGGTCGACTACTGGCAGCAGTTCACCGATCGGGTCGAGTCGCTCTGGAGGCTCTACGACGGCATCGCGAAGGAGAGGAAAGCCGACAGCCTCTTCTTCGCCAACATGGGGGGCGGCATCCGGGCGACCCCGAACCTGGTGCAGCTCTCCAAGGTCTGCGAGTGGTTCAACTGCGACAACCAGGGCAGGGGAGGCGAGGGCAACCCGGTGTGGGGTGCCTCCCAGCAGGGGCGCGTCGCCACAGCCGTAATGAAGGGCCGCTCGATCACCAACGTGACCGGCGCCTGGTCGACCTGCGGTTCCGTCCGGTGGCGCAACGTGGCGAAGTCGCGCGCCGAGGCTGAGATCTGGATGGACCAGACGGCGGCCAGCGGCATGACGATATGGTACCACTGGGTAGGCGGACAGAAGGGCCTCGGCGAGGACCGACGCTGGCAGGAGACCGGGAGGCGCTACATGGAGTGGCACTCGCGCCATGACCTGCATTTTGACCGGGTGCGAAGCGTGGCGGATGTCGGCGTCGTCATGGGCCAGAGGACGCACCTCTTCTATGCGCCCCCGGGCGAGGGCGGGATGCCCCAGTTCATCGACGGCCTTTATGATGCGCTGATCGAGGGGCGCTTCATGTTCGATTTCGTGCACGAGGACGACCTCGGGCCCGAGACGGTCGGAAGATATGCCGCGCTTCTCCTTCCGAACATAGCGTGGCTGAGCGACAGGCAGTGCCAGCAGCTGCGCGACTACGTCGCCGCGGGCGGCTCCCTCATGGCCTCGTTCGAGACCGCGATGTTCGACGAGAACGGCAGGCGCCGGGAGAACTCCGGTCTGGCGGACGTCTTCGGCATCGACTCGGTGGGCCAGGTCGCGGGCCCTCGGGGCAACGGGTTCTACGCGTGCATCGACAGCCAGCACGAGATCGTGAAGGGTTTCGATGACACCAACTGGATACCGGGGGGCGCCTACCGCCTTCCCGTCAAGGCTGCCGGCGCCGTCGTGCTGTCGGTGGTACCCGCCTACACCGCGTATCCCCCGGAACTCTCCTACGCGCCCGTGGAGCACACGGACGAGCCGGCGGTCGTCGTCCGCGACGACGGCCGCAGCCGCCTTCTCTACTTCTCGGGGGATGTCGAGCGGGCCGCGTGGCGATCGGGGCACACCGACCTCAGCCGGCTGCTGCAGAACTCCGTGGCGTGGCTGACCCGGGGCAAGAAGCAGGTCTCCGTGGAAGGCGAGGGCGTCATCGAGTGCTTTGCCTGGGAAACCGCCCCTGGGTTCGCGGTCCATCTTCTCAATTACACGAACCCGAACATGCACCGGGGCTGGCTTCGCCGGCATTATCCGGTCGGCGAGCAGAAGATCCGGATGGTCGTCCCGGAGCGACGCACCGTGGCGCGAGTGGAGCTCCTGCGGGCAGAGAAGGCCGTCGGCTTCCAGCAGATCGGCAACGTCGTGGAGTTCACCGTCCCGGGCGTCACGGACTACGAAGTGGCCGCGCTTTACGCCTGACGCCTGGGGCGCGTCGGCGGCCGCCCGCGGACCGGATCGCGGCTGGGGTCGGCGTCCCAAAGCCGGCGCTTGCGCGGGCTTGGATTCCCCAGCCGAGGGGCGCGCGATGCCATTGTGGCACGTAAGGTGCTTTGAAAAATTCCGGCGTTTTTCAACCCGATGGTCAAAACCATGCGAGCCGTAAACAACCGTGTCCGTTTGCTAGCACTTCTGTCGGCCCTTGTCGTGGCGGGCGCCGACCTCTCCGGCCAGACGGCTGCGCCGACCTCGACTCCGGCCGGCGCGACGTCGACGACAACGACGACGACCACCACGGCTCCTTCGACCTCGAGCGCGCCGGCAGCATCCCCTTCCGACGAGAACGTCACCAAGCTCGAAAAGTACACGGTGAGCGACGTCCCGATCACCGAGCAGATTCTTCCCACCGTTCGCCCGGTGGAGAGCGTCATGGGCGACGCGGAGGACGTCCTCGACATCCCCCGCTCGGTCTCGACCATCAACAAGGCCTGGATGGATGACCGCCAGATCAAGAATGCGATGGACTTCGGCCAGTTCTCCCCGGGCGTGTATTCACCGGCGCGGTACGGCGTCCCTGCGACCCCGCTGATCCGCGGCGACAACGCGCAGATGTACTACGACGGCCAGCAGGGCCTCTACACCAGCAGCAGCATCTTCCCGAGCTTCAACGGCGTGGAGGGCATGGACATCGTCAAGGGACCGGGTTCGGCGGTTTTCGGCCCCCAGAGCCAGGCTCCGGGCGGCTATGTCAACTTTGACATGAAGGAACCCCAGTTCGACGGGCCGCACACCGAGATTTCGGGAACGTTCGGATACTGGGCGAGCGGGCACTCCTATTCCAATCCCGAGTTCACCATAGACACCAGCACGCCGATAACGGACAAGCTCGCGGTGCGTGTCAGCTACCTGAGCCGGTACGGAGAGGGCTACTACGACAACGACCCCAACCAGACGCAGGACGTCTACGCGGCCCTGATCTACCGCTTCAGCTCGAAGCTCACGATCAAGTGGTGGGCCCAGTTCTACGAGAGCCTTTTCGACGACGTCACCGGCGCGAACCGCGTCACGCAGAACTTCATCTGGAACGACACGTACATCGGCGGAAAGGTCATAGCCTATCCCGACCCGCCCCCGTACGCCGGCGGCGTCGTCGACGGGTCGTTCGCCGTGCTCGACCCCACGACGGCCTACAGCGTCAAGCTGCCGACCTACGATACGGGCCTCCTGAACCCAAGCGACAGCTGCCGAACGGGCCGCTTCCAGTCGCAGATGACGGCCACGCTCGAACTGCCCGGCGACCAGAAGCTCGTCAACAAATTCTACTTCGAGGACTCGGACGACAGGGAGATCAACCAATTCGGATACGACGAGTACATGCCCCTGCAGCAGTCGGTTCAGGACCGCCTGGAATACCACGCGACCTTCTCGGGCCCCATCAGCAACACGATCATCACCGGCATAGACTTCAGGTTCAACCGCTTGCTGTCCTACCAGGACTACTCTATCGAGCCCTTCTTCGACTTTGACATCTACCAGTCCTCTTCGCTCCTGCAGTATCCAGGCTACGCTGCCGAGGGAAAGACATTCGGCGGTTTCTACCAGGTGCCCGGTGTTCCCGGCTACAGCACCGGGATAAGCGGCGTGTCCTCCTTCCAGGATTCGCACATCTACGACACGGCCGGGTTCATCCAGGACACGGTCGGTCTCGGAAAGTACTTCTCGGCGGTGATCGGGCTGCGCCTCGACTACATCGAGGCCGACGACCAGAGCCCGTCCGTCTACCAGGTCTTCGACCCCGTCGCCGGCGTGATCCTGAACCCGCCGGTTTACTACAGGCAGGGCGCCTTCTTCAACACGTCCGGCTCAGGCAACGACCCCTCATATTTCGGGAGCGTGGTCTTCAAGCCGACGGAGACGGGATCGTTCTACTTCACGTACGACCGGGTCGACTCGATCCTGGGGTCGAGCAACTTCGGCGGGGTCGCCGTCTCCTACGGCGGCCAGGCAAGCCCAACAGACCCGAGCTTCCAGCAGGAACTCGAGACCTCCCTCAAGACGCTGAGCGAGCTTTATGAGTTCGGGTACAAGCAGAGCCTTCTGAACAACACCCTCTACGTCGCTGCCACCGCCTACGAGCAGGACAAGACCGAGCCGCAGCTGAAGGGACCCCCGTTCAAGGTGAAGGCCCAGGGCATCGAGCTCGAGTCGGTCTACCAGCCTACAAAGGCGCTCAGCTTCAACATCAACTTCACGTACCAGAACGTCCGCGACATCGGCACGGGATTCTTCGAGCAGACGTACAGCTACCTGGACGGCTATCCGGTCGGGTTCATCGTCGACGGCAAGTCCGGGACCGGGAACGGCAGCCCGAACTTTGGCGCCGTCCCCAACGACAACTACGCCTATGCCTATTCGCCCCCGAACGG
>Ga0181537_10005717_pt1 | contig 10010 bp, 8 predicted proteins | sample PEATcosm2014_Bin_39_FD_119765 | JGI IMG/M metagenome (GOLD analysis project Ga0181537, IMG submission 119765) | Peatland microbial communities from MTU Mesocosm Facility, Houghton, MI, USA - PEATcosm2014_Bin23_10_metaG | ecosystem: Environmental > Terrestrial > Soil > Wetlands > Peat | place... | reverse complement strand
CTGCTTGTCGGCCGGGAAGGCGTTGACCATGCGATCGACGGTCGGCCCGGCGCCATTGGTATGCAGCGTGCCCATCACCAGGATGCCCATCTCGGCGGCGGTGACCGCCATGCTCATGGTCTCCAGGTCGCGTAGCTCGCCCACCAGGATGACGTCGGGATCCTCGCGCAGGGCCGAGTGCAGCGCGGCTGCGAAGCTTGGTGCATGCACGCCGATCTCGCGCTGACTGATCAGGCAATTGCGGCGCACGTGCACGAATTCGATCGGATCCTCGACCGTGAGGATGTGGCCCTTGATGCGCTTGTTGATGTCGTCGATCATCGCCGCCAGCGAGGTCGACTTGCCGGAGCCGGTCTTGCCGGTCACCAGGATCAAGCCGCTGACGGCGTGGCACAGTTGCCGTACCGCCATCGGCATATCGAGCTGATCCAGCGTCAGCGCCTGGGAAGGAATGGCGCGAAACACCGCTCCCATGCCGTTGAGCTGGCGCATGACGTTGACACGAAAGCGGCCTTTTCCGGTGAGCGTGTAGGCGAAGTCGGCACCGTCCTTGGCGTCGAAGCGCTCGATCGCCTTGCGCGGCATGATCTCGTACAGCGTCTCCTTGGTGAATTCGGCCGTCAGCGGTTCGCCGCGCAGCGGGGACAGGTCGCCGTTCATGCGGATGCGCGGCGGATCGGCGGCGATGAAGTGCAGATCAGAGCCGCGCCGCTTGAGCACCTCTTCCAGGAATTGATCGATCTGCGCCATGCTGCGGTCGCCCCGACTACGCTGTCGAGCCGCCGGTCTGCTGCACCAGCGTGCTGTCCAGGCGCGGCAGGATGCTGGTATCGGTGACGAATTTCTGGAACAGGCGCTTGTCGGTGGCGTAGACATAGGCGTCGTCGGGGTCGATCTCGCGCGCATTCAGCGCCTGCAGCAGCGCCTGGTCGAACATCTGCATGCCGAATTCGCGCCCCATCTGCAGCTGGGTCGGGATCTGGTGCGTCTGGTCGGTGGTGATCAGCTTGGCGATGGCCTTGGTCATGATCATGATTTCGACCACCGCCTTGCGGCCGCGGCCCTCGTTGGTCTTGACCAGGATCTGGGTCACCACCGCCAGCAGGCTCTGCGACAGGAAGCTCTTGGTCTGTTCGCGCTCCTCGGCGGGCAGTGCATCGATCAGCCGGTCGATGGTCTTGACGGCGCTGGTGGTGTGCAGCGTGCCGAGCACCAGGTGCCCGGTCTCGGCGGCGGTCATCGCCATGCGGATGGTCTCCGCGTCGCGCAGCTCACCGACCAGGATCACATCCGGATCCTCGCGCATCGCCGCGCGCACGCCTTCGGCAAAGCTCGGGATGTGCGTGCCCAGCTCGCGCTGGATGATCTGGCTCGACTTGCTGCGGTGGACGAATTCGATCGGATCCTCGAGGCTGATGATGTTCAGGCGCCGGGTGGAATTGAGCAGGTCGATCATCGCTGCCAGCGTGGTCGACTTGCCGGTGCCGGTAGAGCCGGTCACCAGGATCATGCCCTGGTGGTAGTCGCACAGCTTGGTGACCACCGGCGGCAGGCCGAGCTTCACCAGGCTTGGAATATCGGACGGGATAGAGCGGAAGGTTGCGCCCACGCCGGTGTCCTTGCGAAACACATTGACCCGGAAGCGTCCGCCTTCGGCCGCAACGTAGGAGAAATCCAGGTCGTTGCCGCGGGCGAAGAATTCCTGCTGGTTCGGCGTGAGCACTTCGGTGATGTAGCTCTCCAGCTCGGTGTCGCGCAGATCGCGGAATTTGATCGGCACCAGGTCGCCATTCATGCGCAGCATGGGCGGGACGCCCACGGCAAGGTGGATGTCTGAACAGCCCTGCTGGGTGCCGAGTTTCAGGAACGCATCGATGCGTGCCACGGTGCTACGTCCTTAATGTGTTGCAGGGCCAGCCTCGCCATGCATGCAAAGCTATACGCCCTAAGGCTTGCCGTATCAACGGCTTGGGGCTTGAAACTTGATGCAGCGCACGGACCGGCCCAAATTCGGCCCGCGGCATCGGGCCACTGGCGTCATCCGCTCCTGCGCCGCCGGTCAAGCTTACAGGAACCGTTCCAGCGCGCCGCGGTATTCTTCCATGGTCTGAAAGCGCTTGGCCTTGTCGACCGCCATGGCCTTGACCACGACTTCCGCCAGGTTCGCCGACAGCGTCGGATTGATCTCCTGTGGGGCGCGTGCCCGGCCCTGAACGTGCTGGTACATCACCGCCATGTGATCGCCGCGCGAGTAGGGTGGGATCCCGGTCAGCATTTCGTACATCATCACGCCGAGCGCATAGACGTCGGCGCGCTCGTCCACCTTGCGCCCCAGGATCTGCTCCGGCGCCATGTACTTCGGCGAGCCGATGACGTAGCCGGTCTTGGTGAGCTGGGTGTCGCCCTCGCGCTGCGCCGCGGCGACGCCGAAATCCACGATCTTGAGCAGCCCTTCATCGTTGATGAGCACGTTCGCCGGCTTCAGGTCGCGGTGCACGATGCCGACCTGGTGCGCCACCGTCATGCCGGTGGCGATATCGATGCCGAACTGCAGCGCGCGTTTGAGCTCCAGCGGCTTCTCGTTGACGATCTCGGCCCCAAGCGTATGCGAGGGGAAGAACTCCATCGAGATGGCATACAGCCCCTGGATGTAGAGGAAGTCATAGATGCGGATGACGTTGCGGTGCGTGATCTTGCGCGAGTAGCGCAGCTCGTGCACGAAGCGCTTCATGATCTCCTCGTCCTGTGCCACGTTCGGGTTCAGGAACTTGAGGATCAGGCGCTCATCGACCACGGTGTCTTCCATCAGCAGCACGGTGCCGAATGCACCGCGGCCGATGCGCTCGATATACTTGTAGCGCCCTTCGATGATATCCCCGGGCGTGAGCGTGTTGATGTCAAGCTTCGGGGCACTCGAGTTCGCAACCTGCTGCACCACCTTGGCGACATCGCGTTCGGGAATCAGCAGCGTGCGGGCCGGTTCGGCCGGCCGGGTGGTGCGCGCGGTCCGACCCGGATGGGTGGTGGCCGCCGGGGATACGGCCGTGGCCACCGTGACGCCGGCGGAGAAGCGCACTTCGAGCTCGGTCATCGCGCGTACCGCCGCGCGCGCCACGGTGGCATCGGCATTGCCGACCTGGGCCTGCAGCTGCACCCGGATCTGCTCGGCCCGCGGCTCATCGACCAGGCGCGCCAGCGCCTGTATGGCCTCGATCCGGATATCCTTCTCGTTGCGCGCAAGCATCGGCGTGAGCAGGTCGAGCGCCTTGTCATCGCCGAGCTTGCCGACCGCCCGTACCACGACCGGCAGCGCCTTAGGCGTAGCGGTGCGCAGCATCTCGTACAGTCGTGGCACGGCGCGCTTGCTGCCGATTTCCGCCAGCGCATCGACCGCCCGTTCGCTGACCCACCAGTCGGCGTCCTTGGTGGCCTCGATCAGATGATTGATGGCGCGCTCGTCCTTGGTCTGGTTGAGGATCTCGATGGCTGCGCGCCGCAAATCGTCGTCCTTGTCGCGCACCAGCTCGAGCACCGCGTCAATGACCTTCGGACCGCCAATTTTCCCGAGCGCGTCGCCGGCGCGACTGCGTACCCACCAGTCGTCATCCTTGATCGCCTCGAGCAGGTATTTCACCGAGCGTCCGTCCCCGACCTCGTTCAACACCTCGACCGCTGCGCGGCGCGTCTGCTCGTTCTCGTCCTTGAGGATCGGAACCAGGTGGCGAATGGTCTCCGGATCGCGTGCGCGCTGCAGAACCTCGACGGCACGGTTCTGCACCTCCAGCTCCGGATCGCGCAGCAGCGCGGTCACCTTTGCGACCTCGATCGGGCCGTCCATCTTCGCCAGTGCCGCCAGCGCGGAGGAGCGGATCATCTTGTTGTTGTCGCCGAGCTGCCCCTGCAGTGCGCGCTGCACCTCCGGCTTATTAAACCGCGCCAGTACGCTGATGATATGCAGGCGCGCGATCGGATCCTTGCCCTGCAGCCGGCTGATCAGCTCCGGTAGCGCCGATTCGTCCGCCGCCTCGGCGACGATGCGAAACAGCGCCGCCTTCTCGTTCGGTTCCTGCGCGTAGGCCGCCGTCAGCAGCTCGCGGATCGAGAAGCGCGTGCGCTGGCCGTTGATGACGTCGAGCAGGGCTGACTTGGCGATGCCAGGCGTCGATAGTGCCTCGAGCAGCATATTGGGCGGGTAGCCGCGGCTGCTGGTCAGCGCCCAGGCGACGCCGGCGACGGCGCGCGGACTGCCCTGGACCATGGCCTGGATGTATTTCGGAAAGGTCTTCGCGCTGGCCAGCGACGCCAGCACATCGACGAAGGCGACCGTGGCGTGCTTGTCGGCTTCCGGCAGCGCCGCGACCACGGCATCGATCGCGCCGGGACCGGCCTCCTTGAGCTTGGCGATGGCCTTCTGCGTTTCCGGCCCCATGAGATTGGTGGACGACTTGATCTGCTCGATCAGCCGGTCAGCACGCAGGGTAGTGAAAAAACTCATTCCGCCGTGTTAATGTTGCTGGCAGGGGCTGCCGCTAGCGCAGCCCTTCGCCCACACTTTCCGATGGCCAAGTGGTTCCAAGCAAGCTGGGATTATGCCATGTTTGCCCGGCGCGACGGCCGTTCTTGCCTGATCCGGGGTGGCACTGTCCATGGCAATTTCCCAGGCTGCAATACGCGCGGCGCTTGACGGTTTTGTCGAACCTTACCTGCAGCAGACCCTGCAGCAGGCCCAGGCGCTGCGTTCGGTGCAGCTGGAAGCCGGCCGGGTGCTGGTAGCAATTGAACTCGGCTTCCCAGCACTGGGCTATACGCATGCGCTGCAATCGGCCCTGCAGCAACACCTGGCTGCGGCCGGCCTGGATGTGCAGCTGACGCTCGAGCTTAGCAGCCGTATTGTGCCTCACGCCGTGCAACGTAACCTCAAGCCGCTCGCGGGCGTGAAGAATATCGTGGCCGTGGCAAGCGGCAAGGGCGGAGTTGGCAAATCTACCGTGGCGGTAAACCTGGCCCTGGCATGGGCTGCCGGCGGCGCGCAGGTGGGTATTCTCGACGCCGATATCTACGGGCCGAGCCTGCCGCTGATGCTGGGGCTGACCGGACAGCACCCGAGCTCGGTCGACGGCAAGCGTATCCAGCCGCTGCAGGCCCACGGACTGGCGGCCATGTCGATCGGGTTTCTGGTGGACCCGGCCCAGGCGGTCGTGTGGCGAGGCCCGATGGTGACCCAGGCGTTGTCGCAGCTGCTGAGCGATACCGACTGGGGCGAACTGGATTACCTGGTGGTCGATATGCCTCCTGGTACCGGTGACATCCAGCTGACGCTGGCGCAGCGGGTACCGGTCGCCGGCGCGGTCATCGTCACCACGCCGCAGGACATCGCGCTCGCAGACGCGCGCAAGGCGGTGGCGATGTTCGAGAAGGTGTCGGTGCCGGTGCTCGGGATCATCGAGAACATGAGCGTGCACGTGTGCTCCAACTGCGGCCACCTGGAGCATATCTTCGGTGCCGGCGGCGGAGCGCGCATGGCCGCCGAATTCGGCGTCACGCTGCTGGGCGAGTTGCCGCTCGATGTCAGGATCCGGGAGCAGGCCGACGGCGGCCACCCGACCGTCGCGGCCGAACCCGACGCTGCGCGCGCGCGTGGCTATATCGAAGCCGCCAGGCACGCTGCCGCGGTGCTGGCGCGCCGTGCACGCGATCGCAGCACGCTGTTCCCGAAGATCGTAGTCGAAGATACTTGAGGTCCAGCCCGCCGGCGGCCCGATGGCATGAGTATTAAATCCGATAAGTGGATTCGTCGCATGGCGCGCGAGCACGGCATGATCGAGCCGTTCGAAGCGGGCCAGGTGCGCGAAGGTGCCTCTGGCCGGGTCATCTCCTACGGCACTTCCAGCTACGGCTATGACGTGCGCTGCGCGCCCGAATTCAAGATCTTCACCAACATCAATTCGACCATCGTTGATCCGAAGCACTTCGACGAGAAGAGCTTCGTCGACGTTGCATCGGATGTCTGCATCATCCCGCCGAATTCGTTCGCGCTGGCGCGCACGGTGGAATATTTCCGCATACCGCGCAGCGTCCTGACAGTCTGTGTCGGGAAGTCGACGTATGCACGCTGCGGCATCATTTGCAACGTAACGCCGTTGGAACCCGAGTGGGAAGGCCACGTAACGCTCGAGTTCTCCAATACCACGCCGCTGCCCGCAAGGATCTATGCGAACGAGGGTGTCGCCCAGATGCTGTTCTTCGAGTCGGATGAGGTGTGCGAGACCTCGTATGCCGATCGCGGCGGCAAATACCAGCGACAACAGGGCGTGACGCTGCCGAAGGCCTGATTGCGCCGAAGGCCTGACGCCGCCGGCGCGCGCGGCCGTTCAGTCGCGCTGCAGGCTGCGGATGTCCATGGTCCATTCGACGCTGTTGACGCGCTTCTGCTCGACTCGCATCGGCAGGTAGCCGCGTGTCGGCGCGCACCAGAAGCGCGTCACGCGCGGCGAACCCGGGTGCTGGCTGCTGTAGATGATGGTGTCGATCTGGCCGAGCCGGGTGCTGATGGTTTCCCTGCCCTCGCGTCGATAGCGATAGTCGCGCGCCGAGTTGCGGTCGATGACCGACAGGTGCTCGGGTGTCCTGCCGTGCAGCAGCTCGACCATCATCGCGATCTGCACTGACAGATCATCCTGGATGCCGGGAGTCAGCGGCAGGTCGACCAAGGTGCCCTCATAGACGCCGCTGGCGCGGCCGGCATCCCAATCGAAGCTGACGTCGGCGTTGTGATCGGCGCCGCCGCCGTCGGCCTTGAAGCTCAGCGGGCGCACGCCCTGGTCGGTGATGCGCAGGCTGCTGCGAAGCACCGGCCGCATCGGGTACAGGTAGCCAATGCCGCTCGGCCTGGTGGTGGAACTGTAGATCCAGCTGTCGCCCGCGCCATGCTCGAGCTTGAGCGTAGAGAGCGCCACCGTGGCGCCGTGCCAGCTCCAGCTATAGGAGGCGTCGAAGGGCTTGAGTTCCTCGGACTGCGCCGGCGGCAGCGGCTCCAGGTCCGCCGATGCCAGGTCCGCCGATGCCAGGTCGGCCGATGCCAGGTCGGCCGATGCCAGGTCCGCCGATACCAGGGCGAACATGGCTACAGCCGCCGCGGCCGTGCGCGCGCCGCGCGCCAGCCTCATGTGTCGATGACCACGCCGCGCTCGCCGCGCCTGACTTCACCGATCAGCATCGCGTGCTCGCCTGCCTGCGCCAGCACGCGCAGCGCATCGTCGGCGCGCGCGCCGGCCACGATGACGACCATGCCGATGCCGCAGTTGAAAGTGCGGTGCATTTCGCTGTCGGCGATCGACCCGACGCGTGCCAGCCAGTCAAATACCGGCTGCTGCGGCCAGCGGTGGCGCTGCAACACGACTTCCAGCCCAGCGTGCAGCACCCGCGGAATGTTATCGCTCAGGCCGCCGCCGGTGATATGCGCCAGAGCGTGCACCGGCAGCGCACCGATCAGCTGCAGCAGTGGCTTCACGTAGATGCGCGTCGGCGTCATCAGCTGGTCGAACAGCGCGCGGCCGGCCAGCTGCGTGGCAGCCGTGGAGCCGGACGCCGCCACCAGCTTGCGGATAAGCGCAAAACCGTTGGAATGCGGACCGGAGGAGGCCAGTCCGATGACCGCATCGCCGGCGCCGACGCGGCTGCCATCGATGATCGCGTCCTTTTCGACCACGCCGACGCAAAAACCGGCAAGATCGTAATCCTCGCCGTGGTACATGCCCGGCATCTCGGCCGTCTCCCCTCCGACCAGCGCCGCGCCTGCCTGGACGCAGCCTTCGACGATGCCGCTGATGACCGTGGCGGCGACGCCGACGTTGAGATGACCGGTCGCGTAGTAGTCGAGGAAGAACAGCGGCTCCGCTCCCTGCACCACCACATCGTTGGCGCACATCGCCACCAGGTCGATGCCGATCGACTCGTGGCGCCCGGTGTCGATCGCCAGCCGCAGCTTGGTGCCGACTCCGTCGGTGCCCGAGACCAGTACCGGCCGGCGGTAGCGATCGAGCGGCAGCTCGACCATGGCGCCAAAGCCGCCGATCCCCGCCAGCACCTCGGGACGCGTGCTGCGCCTGACCATCGGCTTGATGCGCTCGACCAGGGCATCACCGGCGTCAATATCAACGCCGGCGTCACGATATGTATAGCTGTGCGGCTTGCTCATCAATGGCGCTTCGCAGTTTTGCCGCGCTGTGCGCAGCGTCCTCGGCAGCACGTTATAGTAGCCGAGGGAGTCGCCGAAAAATGCAATCCTGTCGCTATTATTTCCGGCCGTCGCCGCTGCTGGGGCTGGTCCCGGGGTGCGCGCCACTGGCGATCAATCGGTGCCGGACCGCCGGGAGCGGCGCGCGCGACGCGCTGGAGTACCGCGCTGGCGCTGCAGCTTGAGGTCGCTGTCGTGCGCCACCTGCCGAACCTGATCTGCCTGCTGCGCATCGTGCTGGTGTGGCCGATCCTGGTATCGATCGCGCATGCCAATTATCCGCTGACCATGCTGTTGTTCTTCATCGCCGCGATGAGCGACGGTCTCGACGGCTTCCTGGCCAAGCGCTTTCACTGGACCTCGGAGCTTGGCAAGCTGCTCGATCCGCTGGCCGACAAGCTGCTGCTGATCGGGGTGTTTCTCGTGGCCACCTGGTATGGACTGATCCCGCGCTGGTTGACCAGTTTCGCGGTGGCGCGTGACGTGCTGATCGTGCTTGGCGCGCTGACGATTCACCTGGGCTGGGGGCCGCTGCGGGGGTCGCCGAAGGTCAGCAGCAAGATCAATACGCTGCTGCAGCTGCTGTACGTGCTGGCGATCGTGGCGCACGCCGGCTATGGGCTGCCGCCCGCCGGTGTGCTCGAAGTGCTGGCCTGGCTGACGCTGGCGACGGTACTGATCAGCGGCTTCTCCTACGTGCGCGAGTTCACCCGTCGCGCGCTGCTGGTCGCGCGCGCTTGAGGCGTGAGTGAAACAGTTGCCCCTGGCGATGCGGCTGCGCGAGCGCGCAGTGTTCGACAGCTTCGTGCCTGGCGCCAATGTTGCGGTAGTGGCGCAGCTGCGCACGCTGGCTGCAGCCGCAGCCGCGCCGGCCGCGGCTCCCTTGGCAGCGGGCGCCGCGGCGGAGGCCGGTGCATCGGCCGGCGTGTACTGGTTGTCCGGGCCGCCTGCGGTCGGCAAGAGTCATCTGCTGCAGGCGAGTTGTGCGCTGGCGCGCGCCGCAGGCGCCGATACCGCCTACCTGCCGCTGGCGCATCTGGCGGAGTTGGGTCCAGAGGCGCTCGAGGGTTGGAACGCGGCGCGGGTCGTGGCGCTCGATGATCTGGCAACGATCGTCGGGCGGCGCGACTGGGAGCAGGGCCTGTTCCGGCTGCATCGCGAAGTCGAGGAGCGCGGCGCGCTGTTGCTTGCGGCCGCGGTGCCGCCGCCGCTGCTGCTCAGGTTCGCGCTGCCGGACCTGGGTTCGCGCTTTGCCGCCGCAACGCTGCTTCCGCTGCGAGCCCTGGATGAGGCCGAGCAGCGCGAGGCGCTGCGACTGCGGGCGCAGCTGCGGGGCCTGGAGCTGCCGCAGGAGACCGCGTTGTACCTGCAACGGCGCTTTCGCCGCGACCTGCCGACGCTGTATCAGCTGCTGGAGGCGATCGATGCTGCCGCGTTGCAGGCGCAGCGGCGCCTGACGGTGCCGTTCATCCGCCAGGTGCTCGCCGGGCTTTACCCGCAGTCTCCAGAGTGACCGCGAGTTGCGCCACGCGGCGGCCAAGAGCCTGCGCCAGAGCGCGCTCATCCTCGGTCAGTTCGCGCTGCACTCCGGCCACGTGCGAGGCCCCATAGGGTGAACCGCCGGAACGTGTCGTGGACAGCGCCCGCTCGGTGTAGGGCAATCCGACCAGTAGCATGCCGTGATGCAACAGCGGCAGCATCATCGACAGCAGCGTTGTCTCCTGTCCGCCGTGCATGGTCTGGGTGGCGGTGAATACCGCGGCCGGCTTGCCGG
>Ga0181537_10005716_pt1 | contig 10011 bp, 9 predicted proteins | sample PEATcosm2014_Bin_39_FD_119765 | JGI IMG/M metagenome (GOLD analysis project Ga0181537, IMG submission 119765) | Peatland microbial communities from MTU Mesocosm Facility, Houghton, MI, USA - PEATcosm2014_Bin23_10_metaG | ecosystem: Environmental > Terrestrial > Soil > Wetlands > Peat | place... | reverse complement strand
GAGATATCCAACATCGTCAATTCCGCCTTCTTCAAGAAGCCAGAGGAAGGCAAGATCACGCTCAAGTCGCTGACAAAGGTCAAGACCGACACGCCAGCAATCGTCCTTCCACCTAAGACCCTTCCCATAGGGCATCCCGAGTTCATCGAGTATCAAGCCAGGCTTGTTCAGTACCTCGTTGATCGCCGCATTGATCTCAACAAGTACCACTTCTTCTTCTCCATCGAGCCCAAGTTCAAGGATCGCGTCATCATCCCGTTCTACCGTGATGGTAAGCTGATCTATTGGCAGGCGCGCTCGATCAACCCCGATGAAAAGCGCCGCTACGAAAACGCGCCGGCGATGCGCGACGCGGTGATGTTTAACATGGACCTGCTTCACGACTTCCGTCCCTACCCGCTCTTTGTTACCGAGGGTGCGTTTGACGGGATGGTCATCGACGCGATAGCGCTGCTTGGTAGCAAGCTTAACGAATCCAAGGTGGAGCTGTTGAAGCGCGCCAAGCGTGAGCTCGTGTTTGTGATTGACAAGGATCAGAATGGCCGCCACCTGGCGGAGGATGTCCTGCAGCGCGGGTGGAAAATTGCGTTCGCGCCTGAAGGAGCAGAAGATCTAAATAAGAGCGTACGCCGCTTTGGCAGCATCTGGACGGCAAACGAGCTCATGAAGAGCGTTAAGCTTTGTGAGAGCGAAGCAGCCCTCCAAATCGAAATCAACTGTAGGTAATCCAATGCCAACATGCCTCTGCACCGGTCGGTGCAAAAGTCCCCCATACACGTGCTCTGGGATTGCCCCAGGCGGAACATACGGTCCAGTGATCGTGGTCAAGGAGCTCACTGATGAGCAGCTTGACGCTGCGATCAAGGAGTACATGGAGACTGGCGAGGTAACATGTGAGGTTGATGCTGAAGCCCTGAAGCGCGCCCTCGCTGATGTTCTCGCGATCGCGCGCTTCAAATGAATCCGTACGACTACTACATTCACCTTTGCTTGTACTGGTACTTCTGGTACCCGTCAATGCTCGCTAAGATGGGCTCTTAATGGATCTTGAAAAACAACGCCTAGTGCTTTCATGTCTCGCGTCTAACCGCGACTTGATGGCTCTCTGTTCTGGCATTCTCAAACCCTCGTACTTTGACCCCACTCTCAAGAAGACCGTCAAGTTCATGATGGACTACTTTGAGAAGTACCGTGACGTTCCAAAGATCCAAGCCATCCGCGCTGAGGCTGGAACCGTTCTTGACGATGCGGGTGCAATCGGAAAATCGGACGTCGAGTACATCTCGACTGAGGTCGAGTCATTCTGCCAGCAGCGCGCGATGATGGAAGCGATCATGCAGGGCCCCGAGCTCGTGCACAAGGGTGACTTCAATACGATCACTAAGCTCGTCAAAGACGCTCTCTCGGTCGGACTTCAGAAGGATCTGGGTCTTGATTACTTTGCCGATCCCAAGGCGCGCCTGACGCGCACGCTTGAGACCGCGCCTGCGATCTCCACCGGTATCCCAGAGCTGGACGCGATGATCGGCGGTGGTCTTCGTCGTCAAGAGTTGATCGTGTTCGCCGCAAACTCGGGCGTCGGCAAGTCGATGACGATGCTGAACCTTTGCGTGAACCTTCTAAAGCAGGGGTACAACGGCGTCTACATCACCCTTGAAATGGCTGAGGACGTCGTCTCGCTTCGCGCCGATAGCATGTTCTCGAAGGTAGCTCGTGAGAACCTTCTCAAGAACATCGATCAGGTTTCTGCCGCTATCCTTGAGGCAAGCGCGACAGCTGGCAAGTTCATGGTCAAGCGGATGCCAGAGTCACGCACGACCTACAAGGACATTCGTGCCTACGTTCAGCAGCTAGAGCGCTCAGCCGGCTTTAAGCCCGACTTCATAGCGGTCGACTACATCGACATCATGGGAACTACCGCCCAGATCCAGATGGACAACGTGTCTGCCAAGGATAAGTTCGTTACCGAAGAAGTTCGTAGCCTGGGTCTCGACTTTAACTGCATCATGATCTCGGCATCCCAGCTGAACCGTGGAGCGGTAGAAGCTGCTTCTAAGGGTGAAGCGACCAACCAGGCGCATATCGCAGGTGGATCCTACAAGATAAATACAAGCGACTACACCATCGCTATCCAGCAAACTGACCTGATGCGGGCATCTGGTGAGATCGTTTTCGAGGCTCTCAAGATTCGGAATCGAAACTCAACAGCTCCTTCCCGCGCTCTCCTCGGATGGGACCCGGTGTCGCTCTCGATCTTCTCGTTTGAGAAGAAAAAGAATGGCCTGGTTCTCAAGAAGAAAGGTCCAGTTCTTGGTACCGAAGGAACCGTTTTCAAAAAATCGCCGGGTGATGATGCCGGCATTCTCTCGCTGATGAACACCTAACCCAATCGGAGATTCCCAGATGGATCAAATCGTAGCCCCGCAAAACATCACGGTCGATGGAACTGAGTACCCTGTTACCGGTTTCAGCGAAACCGTTCAGCGCCTCGTCGCCATCCACACCGCGTGGAGAAACGACCTGCAAGACGAGCGCCTGACCGTCGCCAAGACGGAAGCAGCGCTGCGCTCCCTCGAGGCTGAAATGTCGCAAGCAATTCAGACCGAGCTCAAGGCAAAGGCTGACGCTGCTGCAGCCGCCGACGCCCCAACGACGGCCGATGCTTCACAAGCTGCCGAAGCCGCCGCCGACGCTGCTCAAGCCGCAGCCCTGGCCGCAACGCCTGCACCAGCCGCGCAATAAGCACCATGTAGTGTAGAAAAGGACCTCTCGGGGTCCTTTTCGTGCTTCTGTTCTGTGCAGTGAATAACCTGCCATCTATAAATACACCGTTGACTCTCGCAGGTAAGTTCATGCGCACCCTTCTAAGTACGGCTGTACTCATGGAAGCTATCTCGCACATAGAGGATCTGCCTCTACGACAGTTCGTGCGCACTATAGAATCACTTAAGAACAAGATCGTCACCGAGAAGCTGGACGGAGCTAACCTCTGGTTCGGCATCGATGACAAGGGTCTCTTCACGTCACGTGAGGGCAAGTCCGCAAAGGGCACCCGCTTCTACAAGGTCAGCGACTACGCGATGGTCGCAGCCTACAACTCCTTCCGCGCCGCCCACCTTGCCATCGAAAAGGTTGGCCCGACGATTCGCAAGTTCCTAAAGCCGGGTGACACAGTCGAGATTGAAGTTCTCTATGGTCGCCAGCCAAACACGGTAACTTACGGTCACCAGAACAAGAACTTCATCATCATTCTTCGCGGCGTCAACAACACGCCAAGCGATCGCGTCCAGCAGCTCTCAGACGCCCTCAACAACAAGCAAGTGGCAGTCGATTCAACCGTCATCAGTTCTCCAGATGGCGACGAGCTGCAGCAAAATCAAGAAAAGTTCATTTGGGAATTTACCAAGGTCGAACCAATCCCGGGTCAAAATATCAACACGAAGGAAGCGATGGCGCTTCTTGAGCGCCTTAAGCAGTACGCTGACGAAAAGAACGAAGCTTTCCCTGATCTTACGAACGACCAAGTTGCTGAGCTTAACCTCACCTCCCTTCCAAAGGAACAGAGGGACGAGGCGAAGCAAGAACGTGAGAGAGTCAACGCCTACATCATGAACGAGTTCAAGGTTCCCATCAAGGAACTTCTGCTCAGCAACTTCGTTCGTAAGATCAAACCTTTTCTGCAAGACGAGACCGTCGAACCATCCGAGGATATCGGGGTTGAAGGGGTTGTCGTTCGCGACCCAGTAACCGGAAGCCAGACGAAGATCGTCGACAAGGATGTCTTCACCGCCATCAACGCGTTCAACGCGGCGGTTCGCACTAGCATCTCCGGACTGGTACGAACAGCAGATGAGGGCGCGCCGGTAGAAGCAAAGGGCGGCGTCTTTGGTAAGGCAAAGATCGACATTGCCAACGTTCTTGGCATGCCAGATCTCGCGGTGTCTTCCTCAGGGAAGCGCACCATCAAAAAGTTCGTGAAGTCCGATCCACAGTCTACCGCGGTGGCGCTCGCGAAGGCAATGAATCTTCAAAGCCTACCCGCAGCTCGCACCAAGATCTCGAGCATCCTTAAGAACGCTCTCACGGAGATCAACGGACTATTGGGTTCCTTCAAGAAGGAAGCGGGCGAGTTCAAGCTGACGCTGAAAACTGGCAAGGAAATCGGAATCACTCCCGAAGTTATGAAGCGGACGCTGACCGCTTTCGCTGAAACAAAGAAAGAAATCGCTGAGATCAACGACAAGGTTCTGCACAGTCGAACAGCATCCGAACTGGTGCTCGCGCTTTATGGCAGAACAATCAACTCGCTGTTCAGCGAAGGAGAAAAAGACGTGAATGAATCATACAGCTTCATCAAGAGTATCTCCGAAGCCGGGGGCGGCGGAGGTGGAGGCGGCGCTGGAGGTGGTGGAGGCGCTGCCGGCGGAGCAGGTGGTGCAGGTGGTGCAAGTGGTGGAGCTGCGGCTGGTGGCGGAGCGGCTGTTTCGGCTGGTCCTTCCGGTGGAACGACTACAGCGGGCGCGATTGCTTCATACGCTGGTAAGCTCGGCATGCCGAGCGGTAAGGAAGCCAAGATGGCTGACCCAAGCAAGAACCTCAAGCAGCCTACCGCTAAGGGTACTGGCGCGAAGGCTGGGTCATTTACCGCAGTCGCGAAGAACCGAGTAGTGATGAAGAAGATTCGCAACTTCGTCAAGCCACGTAAGTTCGAACCACCAAAGCCAGAAGTTTCGGCGGTTGGTGCAGGCGCTATCACTCCATACAAGCACAAGAAGCTTCCGCTCATCGCTCAGCTCGAGCACGCGGCGCAAGTTAAGGAAGACTGGGCTCACCTATCTGACATGAAGTTTGCAACTGACGTTGATCAATCCGCGCAGGCAAATGCCGATGTCGAGTTCAAGCAGCTCCGCAACAACGTGAACAGCATTGGCGACAATGTTACCCCTCTCGACGTAGATCGTTATCTCGACAAGGCGCATGAGCTTAACGACGAAGTCGACAGCGTTTGCTTTGGCATGGAGATGGATGACGGCAGTGTTGTTAAGGTCTTCGTTAATGCTACGCAAGCAGATGACTTTGAGAAGGCCCTTGCTGACATGCTAGGCACTGAGGGTCAAGTCGAAGACGTTATCAATGACCTTGCAAACCGCTTCGACATCATCGACGTTGAGTGGCCTGGCTCTGGGCAGCCAGCGATGACCGACATGGAGACGACACCGGTTGGTGCGCCAGATGGTGAGAACGCCCTTGACGGTGAGAACATCGATCTAGGAACAGAAACTACAGGTGAGCAGCCAAGCGACGAAATGCCTGGTGAGGTTGGCGCTAACGAACCGGTTCCAGCTGACGGGGAAGATACTCCGCCGGCAGACGATGTAGAGCAGCCAACAGACGATGGAGTTATTCCATCGGGTGAAGATAGTGGTGCTGAAGGAGAGAGCGGCGCAGAAGATGAAGGATCCGGAGAAGATACTGGGGCAGAAGAACCCGCATCCGATTCTTCCGAAGAGCGCGACGAATTCGGCCAGATCATCAAGAAGAAGCCAAAGAAAAAGAAGGCTAAGAAGGCCGAAGAACCAGCAGAAGAGGAACCGAAGGTCGAGGAAAGCGTTACGCTTACCGAAGACATTCGCCAGGCAAACAAGGTTATCCTCCGCCTGCTCGAGACTCTTGGCTTCAATCCAAAGCTGAACCGTTCCATCGAGCTTCAGATGGCGCGTCCTCAGGTTCGCCTGAAGATGCTGCAGCTTGGCTCATCCTCATCGATCCAAACGCGCCTACAGATTTTGACCGACTTGATCGCCGCTCGCGTCGAACACGTTAAGACTCCGCGCTCGAACACGCAGCCACTTCCAAAGATCATGAAGGAATCTCTGCTCAAGAATGTTGTTGCTGAAGAAGCTGTAGAAGGCAAATGGGTTTTCGGTGATGTCGCTTCGCGCGGCTTCATGATGAAGACCGTAGGTCTAAACATCCGAGTTCCAGACTCTGAGGTTGCAAAGATCCACACCGGCCTTGGTGGTAAGAAGGCGTTCTCAATTCTCGGTAAGGATGATAAGTTCTACACCTTCACACCAGCTCAAAAGGGCTGGGTGATCACGAAGCAGGATTCAGCTCGTGGTGGTGACAAGGAACAACCGGATGGAGTGCTGCTTGACGGAGATCAGCTCGTCAAGGTTCGCGACATGCTCATGGTAAAATTTAAGGACTAACGGTGAAATTCAACTACCCACACCTGGAGACAGTTCCTGTAGATGGCATGCGTTTCTACGAAACGCCTGAAGGAAAGTTCTACCCGTCGATTACGACGGTGCTGGGTGGTACCATGTCCAAGGAAAAGGAAGCCTCGCTCAAGTCGTGGCAGAACTCCCTTGGCATGACGAAGGCGATGCAGGTAACGCAAGACGCGGCTGATCATGGCACCGCGGTTCACCTAATGATCGAGCGCTTCCTCAAGGGAGAGCAGATTGATCAGGGGGAGAAGTTCGACTCAAAGCGAGTCAGCGCGTTTAACGCGCTCAAGACGGCGCTGAAGAAGATCGATGAGGTGTGGTGCCAAGAAGCGGCGCTCTACTCTGACATCATCGAGGTAGCTGGTCGCTGTGATTGCGTTGGTGTTTACAAGGGTGTTCCATCGATCATCGACTTTAAGACCTCGATGTCGATAAAGAACAATGAGCGGGTTGAGGACTACCGTCTTCAGCTCTGCGCCTACGCGATCATGCACAATGAAATGTTCGGAACGGAAATCACCAACGGCGTGATCATCATGTCATCTGATGGTGGGTTCCCGCAAGTATTCAACGTAGACCTTCTGGAATACGTCGATAAGCTGATGGTTCGTGTTGATCAGTTCTACCAGAAACTTTCATCATCCTTGTAAGGTGACGCTATGGACTTCGCTCTTCCTCTTCCAGCTTTCAATCTCACGCCGCTACCAGCGATGGAGCCTACAGTTCCGCCTGAGCTGGAACCGATAAGCCCGCTAGGTGCGCTGCTGGATCCGGCGATGAATAAGATGGCGCAAGCTCCCGTCTGCGAGGACGCCTCTGTCAGCTTCAAGGACTGCACTCTTGTCTCAGTTGAAGATGGAACGACGACCTTCGACATCGCCTTCAACGTAAGCGTGTATCCTCACTCAGAACCGGGGATGCCTTCGGGACCCGCAATCTCAGGCGTCGTTTGCCGCCGCATCGTCGTGAACAACTCCGCTCTTGGCTGTGAAGCTAAGGAGAAGGTTGCCACGATGAAGACGATTACCGTTGAGGCGGTAGAGCACCCATCAAAGCCAGGATTTGAATACGATCCAGAGCTTAGCGATGAAAAGACCGCCGGCTTCTGCGATGAACACGGCGAACAGGTGCATGTGCCACGTCACAAGCTGCCAACTGATCACGCCCAGTACAAGCCACTCAAGAGTGAGCCTGTTAAAGAAGCGGAAGCAACAAAGCGCTTCCGTGAACTCGCGGGCATCCCACACAAGAGGAATTTCGTATGATGAACGTGGAAGAGCTGCTCAAGCAGCTTCAGGATCTCGGTGAGAAAATCAACTCACTGAAGATGTACGTGCAGGGCGGCGAGTCCGATGTAAAGCCACAAGACACTCCAGTGGAAGTGCCAAAGGCTGAAGTATTTTCCGATGAACCAGACGCTATCGACCTCGATAAAGAAGAGCCGAAAAAACCAGAAGAGAATAAGCCACAGGATATTTCTGTGCTCAGCTTTAGCCAGCAACTCCCATTCACAATTGGCGAAGGTCTTGAGCAAGACGAGCTTCGCGTTTCTGGGGTTCGCTACGAGGGGGATGTCGTGTGCTTCACCCTTAACGACATCCAATACCGCTATCCGCTTTCAGAAGGCTCACTAATTCGGATCGTGGTTGAGAATGATGGTGGGCAACGTCCTCTCCTAGTCAAGGTTGTTGAGAAGACGGAGAACAGTGAAGCTCTCTTGGCGTTCAAGATGACGCCAAAGGAAGCGTCGGAGAAATAAATGATCAAGTACCACCGTAACAACATCGTGTTTCGAATCGCGTCGGCAGACGCCATCGGCAAGTTCAAGCAGATTCAGGCTCACTCGTTCATGCAGCTTTCCCGCAAGGAGCTTTGCTTTGACGAGAGCGCGCGTGAAGCGGTTCTTCTTGAGTATGATCGGCTTTCGCAGTGGATCTTCCGCATCGAAAAGATCTGCATGTACGCAGGCGAGGACAAGGTTTCGGCACAGCTTCGTAACGCCATCCTTGAATCCTTTCACGACGAGATCGCCGTGATCGAGAGCGTGCTTGAGACTAACACCGAGATTTTCTCTCGTCAGGTGTTTGAGTTCATGCGCACGATACACGGCTACAGCAATCACATCACCCATGACTTCGTGAAGGCGGAGATGAACTTCCGCACAGATCAGATGTACACCGCGGTCGTGAGCACCATTTCGAATTATCTGCAGCACACGCTCATCGCGCTGCACGAGTTCAACAACAACTGCATCACGAAGACTGAAACGCCTTTTGTGTGCCTAACCGACTTTTGCGCTGAGTCTGACACCCGATTTGTTGGGCTGTCTAAGCGCGCGATGTTCTTCAAGAGCGCCGGATGTGGTTCCACATTTGTGCTCAAGAACTATTCTAAACCGGAATACTTTGATGAGGCAAAGGAATATCTTGCCGGACTCGGATTTGCTGTTGAGCCAGAGCCGGAATTAGAATTTGCACGTGTTTGAGATCCCATCGGATAAATATCGGTAGGAGAGAATGGGATAAACATGGACGTCATTTTTGATCTGCTAAAAGAGCTCAGCACCGGAATCGGCCCGACGCAGTACTTGATTATTGTTTTGCTAATCGTCGTCGCGTCATTCTACCTAGCTCGCTATCTCGCTCGTAATTCCCGCAAGAAGGGTGGTAGTGGATTTGTGCGCTTCTTTCTGGGTAATGGCGAGAGCGACGATGCCTCGGCAGACATCGTCAAGGAAGTACGCGCTAAGCTTGAAAGCATCCACGAAGAAATTGAAGAGCACGCCACCAAGATTGCCGAGCTGTGCGAGGCAAATAACCGCGAGCTCGTTGAAATTCGCCAAGACCTCAAGCTTCACCAGCTAGGCGATGCGCAGGCGTTTGAAGTACTGCGCGAGAACTTCACTCGCATCAGCGAGGCGCTTACCCGTCTCACAAGTCAAATCGACAAGATTGATGAGTTTACGCGAGCTGCTATCCCAGAATTTCGGGCGTACCACAAGGACATTAGTAACGACCTTAGCGACCTGAGCCGTGACGTGGCGCTGGTTGAGCGAAGCATTCAGGTTCAGCTCAACAGCATCAACGCCGTCAAGCTTCGCTAACCCATAAATACCTAAACGAATATCACAGAGGCTTGTAGCCCATGCACAGTCCATTCTTGATTTGCCCTGACTTTCTCTCTCCGCTCCAGTGCGAGCAGATCATCGAGAAGGTTGGCATCGCAGCCCCTGACGTTGAAGCTGATGGCACCACTCCTAAGAAGATGGAGCGTCACTCGCTGTTGCTCGAGCAAGATATCGCTGAGCGCTTCCGCCCACTGATTCCTGAGATTGAAGAGCGCTATGACTGCGAGTACCGTGGTCTCGAAAAGCCGCTCTTTCAGTTCTACCCAGAGAATGCCAAGGCGCCGGCTGAACCACCTGGCTGCGAGAACTCGAAGTACATCCGCAAGAAGTGGGTGATGTACAAGGACGTCGATCTCGTTGGCTTCATCTGGCTCAAGGACTACAACGAGAGCGTTCCACTGGATCCAAGGCACGAGGTCTTCGGCGGCAAGCTTGAATTTCCCGCCTACAACTTCAGCCTAGTTCCTCAGCGCGGAACTCTGGTGATGTTCCCAGCTGGTCCGCACTTTATCACCGTCATCTCGCCCATTATGGTTGGCGATCTCAATCAGATCAAGCTGACCGTAGCCCTCAAGCAGAAGGGTGGGGGTCGCTGGTTCTATCAGCCGTCCGCATTCCCTGGCACCTGGCAAGAGTGGTTTGAAGGGCAAT
>Ga0181537_10005715_pt1 | contig 10012 bp, 6 predicted proteins | sample PEATcosm2014_Bin_39_FD_119765 | JGI IMG/M metagenome (GOLD analysis project Ga0181537, IMG submission 119765) | Peatland microbial communities from MTU Mesocosm Facility, Houghton, MI, USA - PEATcosm2014_Bin23_10_metaG | ecosystem: Environmental > Terrestrial > Soil > Wetlands > Peat | place... | reverse complement strand
GACGACGGACGCTGGAGCGTTTATCTTTCTCCCGGCGAAGCTGGCGGACCCTTCCAGTTGGACATCAAAGCGACCAACACGATCGTGCTCAATGACATTCTCGTCGGCGACGTGTGGGTCGCCTCCGGCCAATCGAACATGGAATTCCCCATGAGCGAACTGGTCAACGCGCAAACTGAAATCGCGGCCGCGCAGTACCCGAAGATTCGTCTGTTCATGGTGAAGCACAAGCCGGCGGACTATCCACTGGAAGATGTCGAATCCAAAGCCTGGGCCGCGTGCACTCCTGAAACCGTTGCCGACTCCTCAGCCGTGGCTTATTTCTTTGCGCGCCATCTCCAGCAGAAACTGGGCGTCCCCATCGGCCTCGTCGAGCCGTTCTGGGGCGGAACTGCGGCCGAGTCGTGGACCAGTCTGCGCGCGCTCTCCGCCGATGCTTCTCTCATGCCGGTATTCGCGGCCCGCGCAAAAACTGTCGCCGAGGAATCCGCAACGGTCTTGCGTGAGAAGCGGGAAGAACGCGAGTTTCAACTGGCCGTCGAGCAGGCTAAGGCAGAAGGCAAGCCGATGCCCGCATGGCGCTGGCATCCGGATTTCGCCGCGTGGGCGCCGTCCGCGCTCTACAACGGAATGATCGCGCCGCTTACGCCTTTTGCCATTCGCGGCGTCATCTGGTACCAGGGCGAAGCCAACTCCGGGCCCGATCGCGCGCCGCTCTACGCCCGCGTGTTTCAGACCATGATTCGCGACTGGCGCAACGCATGGAACGAAGGAGACTTCCCATTTCTCTTCGTTCAAATCGCCAACTGGAACACTTCGCCCGAAGGACTTTGGCCGGAAGTTCGCGACGCGCAGCGGCAGGCGCTCGCGCTCAAGAATACCGGCATGGCCGTCACCATCGACATCGGCGACCCTGAGGACATCCACCCCAAGAACAAGCAGGACGTCGGTCTCCGCCTGGCGCTGGCGGCGCGCGCGATCGCCTTCGGAGAAAAAATCGAGTACTCCGGCCCGCTCTTCCGCGAACTCACGCCGGAGGACCATGCCCTGCGCGTGTGGTTCGACCATGCCGCCGGCTTGATGACGAAGGATTCGGCGGTGACGATCCCAACGGCGCAGAGCCCGATGGCTCAGGATTCGACGACAAAGGATTCGACCGCGAAGCCCGCGGCAACTCCCGGCGAAGTGACCGGCTTTGAAGTCGCCGGCGCGGACGGAAAATATTCTCCGGCGGAAGCGAAGATTGAAGGCGAGTCCGTCATCGTGTCGAGCGCAGCAGTGCCGAAACCCGTTTCAGTTCGCTACGGATGGGCCGCCAACCCGGCCTGCAATCTCTTCAATAAAGAAGGCCTGCCTGCATCACCGTTCCAGGCTCCGGAATGAAACACGGGATCATTTCCCCGGCCCCGCGATCGGGTACCCCTGCCACACATACTCCAGAGCCTCGGGCAGAGTTTGCTGCTTCACGGCGCGGTCGACGTGTCCGGCGTTCCGCGCAAAAATAAACTGATAGTGGTAGCCCTTGCCGGCCAGCACTTTGGCCATATTCTCATTGGCTAAGACCCAGTCATGCATATTGTCGCGCATGACATTCGGATTGAATAAATCTCTGTCCCCAACTTCCATCCAGATGCGCAACGGCTTAACCGGGCTGTTGGGAATGAGATGTTCATGGAACTCCCATGCCCCGTGTGGGGTCTCGGGGTTCGGCGGCCATTGCTGGTTCACATAAGTGCCCGAGTAGGTGAGAACGCGGTGGTATAGCTCGGGGTGATACCACGCCATGATCAAGGCGCATGATCCTCCGGAACTGCCGCCCATCGTCGCGCGGCCCTCGGGATCTTTCGTCAGTTTCACGTTGGCCTGCTTCTCCACCTGCGGCAGAACTTCCTTCTCGACGAACTCCGCGTAGCGGCCCGACATGGTGTCATATTCGAGACCGCGTTCGCTGCCCTGCGCATCGCCTGAGCCGTTGCCGATGGAAATCGCAATCATCACCGGCACGCGATGCTCGGCGATCAGGTTGTCGAGGACGGTGAACAACAAGGAGTCAGGCCCGTCCGCCCCGACGATGAATGGCGCGGCTGTGCCGGGCACGTATTGCTTAGGCACATAAACCGCCACACGGCGAGTGTAAGGGGCAGGGTGGCTGGTGGTGATGATCAGCTTGGCGGGATCGGCCGGATCTGCCGTTCCGAAAGTGCCAGCGTCCCGCGCGATGCCGGGATAGATTTTGCTGTCGGCCGAATTCATGGTGAAGTTATAGACGGTTCCCTGAGGCACGCCTTGCTGCACGCTCGCCTCCGGCGCGGGATTATGCGTAGGGCCGAGAATGAAGTTTCCGTCGGCGTTTGCCGGAGCGTTGCCGCCGTCAGGCAAGTCTTTTGCCGCGACATAACCCGGCGTCTTCGGGTCACGGATCGGCGGCGCCGGGCGCGCAGCCGTCTTCTCTTCCGGCACCAGCATATAGCTGACAAACGCCACCTGCTTGCTGTCGGGCGACCACGACGGCACGTTAATCGTTCCCTGCCCGCCGAATAACTTCGCCAGCACCGTGATCTTCTTGTCTGAATCGGCAAGCGCCATCAGGCGCAGCATCACGTCTTTATTCTCGGGATGCCCGCTCACATCGGCTCCGTAGCTCAGGAAAACCATCCACCGGCCGTCGGGAGAAATGTGCGGGAACCAGTTGTTGAGTTCGTCGGAGAAAACTTGTTCCTGCTCGCTGCCATCCGGCTTCATACGCCAGATCTGCATGTGCCCCGTGCGCTCTGAGTTGAAGTAGATATATTTTCCGTCCGGCGAATATTCTGGCCCGTCGTCGAGTCCCTTGGCAGTGGTCAGTCTGGTCTCTTCGCCGCCCGCGGCCGAGACCGTATAAATATCAAAGTCGCCGTCGCGCTGCCCCACGAAAGCCAGCGTCTTCCCATCGGGCGACCAGCCATGCCAGTACGAAGGAGATTTTTGTGTGATTCGCCGCGCCGCGCCGCCGCCAATCGGCACAATGTAAACCAGCGACTCGTGGTCGCCCTGCGAATTGTCGCTGATCGCCAACCGCGTGGCGTCGGGAGAAATTCCGTGATCGTTGTTGCAGCGGGTGGCAATTCCAGTATCGATTACGACCGGCTTGTCGCCGCCGAGCGCGAGGCGCTCCATGTGCCCGTCGCGATTAAACAGAAACGCACTGCCGTCGCGCATCCAATTCGGCGCTTCGAATCGTCCTTCAGCAAGATAAGCCACGCGCCGGTCGGCGGAATCAATCGCAATGGTTTCGAGCGTGCTGTAGAGCACCGGCTTGCCGTCCGCGCCGGGCGCAGGTTGCGTCAACTCTACGTTAGAGAAGACCGCCTTTTCCGTCACGTCCTTGTCATGCGAACACACGCCGAGTCCTACATAAAACGCGCCCTGCAGCGGAATGCGCAGCCATCCCCCAGCGACTTTGGGTTCACCCTCCGCGCCCAGCGACATGTAGACATACTCGCCGCGCCGGGCGATGTGCAGCCGCTTCGGGGCGGAGATGTTCGATTGAATTTCGCGCGTCACTGCGCCTTTCTCGTCCCGAAATTGCAGCGAGGTCAGGCCGCTGGCGTGCAGAGCTACGTCGGCATAAACGGAATCGGCGTCCAGGCTCTGCCGCAGCATCAGCACGGCTTTCTTGTGCTCATTGCCTGTCTTGGTCAGAAAAGAAATGTCAGCGGTCAACGTCACGTCGCCCGATACTTTTTTCCAGACAAATTGAAAGGCGTCGGCCGTGAACCACATGTTCTCGCCGCTGCCGCTGATGGTGTAGGTCCCCTTCGCGCCATCGTAGTCCACCGAACCCGCGTGCAGCACGGTTCCCACATCGCCGTGCGCCTCAAACACGCCGACCGGCGCCGGAACGGCCTGTGCCGCAACCTGAGCCGCAGCAACTTCAGCAAAGACAGAACAGCCAGAAAATCCGACGGCACTCACCACGATCACAATCACGATGAAGCTTCGAAGACTGCCCATAAGAATCCTCCGCCGATCCGCCGCTTGGCGCCGTTATCGCAACTCGGCATTGTAAACCTAATCTTTCGGTACCAATCTCCCGGCGCTTCTGATAAAAACGTCTGCATGAAAATGACCCGGGCACTTTTTATATTCTTCTGCACGCTGCTCTTCGCTCCAGCTGTAATCGCGCAACAGAACTCCTCTCCTTCGGCGAATCTCGCGCTCACGCCGCCCATGGGCTGGAACTCGTGGAACAAATTCCAGTGCAACGTCAGCGAAGACATGATCAAGGGCATGGCCGACGCCGTAGTGAAATCAGGCATGAAAGATGCCGGCTACGTCTACGTCAACATTGACGACTGCTGGCAGGTCAGCCGCGACGCGCAGGGCAACATCGTTGCCGACCCGCAGCGCTTTCCGCACGGCATGAAGGCCGTGGGCGACTACATTCATTCGCTCGGCCTGAAGTTCGGCGTATATTCCGATGCCGGATCGAAAACCTGCGCCGGCCGTCCCGGCGGCCTTGGGCACGAATATCAGGATGCATTACAGTACGCAGCCTGGGGCGTCGACTATCTGAAGTACGACTGGTGCAACACCACTACGCAGGATGCAAAAGCCTCCTACGCCAACATGCGCGCCGCTCTCGACGCCTCCGGTCGAACCATCGTGCTGAGCATCTGCGAGTGGGGCACCGCCAAGCCGTGGTTATGGGGAAAGGAAGTCGGCGGAAACTTGTGGCGCAGCACCGGCGACATTCAGGACCGCTGGGGAGGACAACAGAAATGGCCGGACGGCAGCTGCTGCTCAAACGGTGTTCTGGCCATCATCGATCAGCAGGTCGGCTTGCAATCTTACGCCGGACCCGGCCACTGGAACGATCCCGACATGCTCGAAGTCGGCAACGGCGGCATGACCGACGTAGAGTACCGCTCGCACTTCAGTCTATGGGCTCTGCTGGCCGCGCCACTGATCGCAGGCAATGACCTGCGCAACATGCGCCCGGAGATTCACGACATTCTCACCAACAAAGAAGTGATCGCCGTCGATCAGGACGCACTCGGCCGCGAAGGCGAACGCGTCGCGAAAAGCGGTGACCTGGAAGTTTGGGCGAAGCAGTTAAGAGACGGCAGCCGCGCGGTGATTCTATTGAATCGCGGCGCCACGGAACAACAGATCACCGCGAACTGGGAGGATCTAGGTTATCCCAACTCTGTCTCCGCTTCCGTGCGCGACCTGTGGCAGCACAAAGATTTGGGAAAGTTTACGGGAAGATTCTCAACGGCAGTTGCGTCGCACGGCGTCGTGATGGTCACCGTGAAACCCTAACTGCCTTTTAACCACAGAGGACACTGAGGAACACAGAGGTCACGCCTTATTCTTCAGCTCTTCCATCACGCTCTGGATCAGCTCTTTCGCGTCGGTCAGGCTTTTCATAATGATTTGGATATCCATCACCGGCTTGCCCGGCCAGCGCTGGCTCTGGCAATAGACGCCGTGCTGCCCGACCAGCGCCATGGCGTCGGTGATCGTATCCATGGTAACGGCAAGACGTCCGCGGGGCACTCCCATCATGGTCTCGTAGTGTTCCAGTTCTTCCTGCTTTTCGTCGAATACCGGCATGCGACGATTGTAACTGCGGCGGCGCGGGGAGCATAATGGACGCGCTGACATAATCCTTTTTCAAACGTCAAAAGCTCTTAGCAATACCGCTACTCAAAGGAGAAACCATGCAAAAACGAATTGCCCTTCTCGCGTTCACGATTTTCACCCTTACCCTGTTCGCTTCGGCGCAGGCCAGTCCTCCCGCATCCGCCTCGTGCGACCTCGGGATGGGCAAGACCATCAAGACCGACTACTCCAGCCCGCGCATGAAAGGCCGCAAGATTTATGGCGGGCTCGTGCCCTTCGGCGAAGTCTGGCGCACCGGAGCCAATTCCGCGACCACGTTCGTAACCAGCGCCGATGTAGTCGTGGGCGGCAAAACCGTGCCCGCCGGCAGCTACACTCTCTTCACGGTCCCCACGGCCGACAAGTGGACGCTGATCATCAACAAGAAAACCGGCGAATGGGGAATCCCCTACAAGTATGAAAGCGATGAACTGGCGCGCGTTGACATGAAAGTCTCAACCCTGCCCGCGCCCGTGGAGAACTTCACGATCTCGTACGACAAATCCGGCAGCGGATGCGTCCTGCAACTCGACTGGGAGACCACCCGCGCGTCAGTCAACATCAGCGCGAAATAGATAAACCCGGATGTCGGGGTGCCCCATGTCTCGCGTTCTTTGCGAGACGTGGGATTTCCCCGGGTGCTCCGCGACGAATGGCAAAAGGAATTTCCCGAGCGGACGTTATCTCTTCTGTTCCCGCAGCGCATCAACCGCCCGCTGCGCCTCCACAAAGTCGGGAGAAATTTTTAGCGCCTGCCCATACGCATCAAGCGCCTCAGGAATCCGTCCCGCCTGCGCCAGCGTGCGGCCAAGTTCAAAATATCCCTGCGCGCTGGGCTGCAATTCCACCGAGCGCGACAGGTCGCCGATCGCTTCCTCGAGTTTCCCCTGCTTCTGCGCCTGCAACCCGAGACCCAGCCAGGCGTTGAACTGGTTAGGATTCAAGCGCAACGATTCCTCAAAACTCTTCTGCGCCGCTTCGTCTTCTCCCAACGCACGCTGAGCCGAGCCCAGATTCGCGTAGGTCTGCGCCAACATTCCCGGGTCGGACGTCAGATCAATGGCAGCCTCATATTCCGTAATGGCTTCACTCATCTGCTTGTGATTCTGAAAATAGATCCCGAGATTGCTGCGACTCATCGGGTCGCGTGGATTAATACGTGCCGCCGCCTCGAAGTGCGTATGCGCCTCTTCTTCTTTATCCTGACCTTGCAGAATCAACGCTCCGCCGAGATTGTCTTCGGCGACAAAATTGTTTTCCGTAACTGCCAGCGTGTGCGACCACAAATCGTAGTTGCTCTCCCAGTATCCGATCTGGCGATGCGTGGTGAACGCCAGTGCGACCAGAACCGCTGCGGCAGGAACCGCCGGCCAGAAGCCGAGCCGCTTTCCTTCCGCCCAGTCCGCGACACCAAAAGCGATCATCACGAAAATCCCAATCAACGGGATGTAGGCATAACGGTCAGCCATGGCGGCTTCGCCCACCTGCACCAACCCGATCACCGGGACCAGAGTCCCCATAAACCACAGCCAGCCCACGAGCAAATAACGCTGCGCACGAAATCGCCAAACGACCGCGGTGATGGCAACTAGCGCCGCAGCTGCAACCACCACCTGCCACGCCGCCAGCAAACTTCCCGGATGCGGATACAAAGGCGCGAGCCGGGCCGGCCACACCATCTTCCACAAGTACATCGCGTAAGCCCAAACTGCAGTTGCGATGCGTGCGCCGAACGAGACCTCTGCAGTCGTTCGAATCGCGCCTCCCGCCTGCTGCGCCCGCATCGTGATCACGGCGCTCGCGGCCGAAAGCGCGAGCAACGGCAATTTCTCGATCACCAGCCTTGACCATGCCTCGCCAGCCTGCGTCTTGTTCACTTCCCCGCCGCGCACTCGCCCGAGCGGCCAGTAGTCAAGCAGCAGCAGCACGAAGGGCAGCGTGATCACCATCGGCTTCGACGCCAGCCCGGCGGCGAACAGCGCGACCACCGCCAAATACCGCGCCCAGTGCGGCTTCCGCGCATACCATCCGTATGCCCAGAGCGTGAGCAAGAAAAACATTGTGCACAGCACATTCTTCCGCTCCGCCACCCACGCCACCGATTCCACATTGATGGGATGAATCGCGAACAGCGCTGCCACAAACAAACTCGGCCCCAGCCGCTGCGTGGCCCACATCAACAGCAGAAAAAGCAGAATCGCATTCACCACATGCAGCAGGATGCTGGTGAAATGATGTCCAACGGGATTCACGCCATAGAGCGAACAGTCGAGAGCATGCGACATCCAGGTCAGCGGATGCCAGTTCGCCTGCTCCGTCGAGGTCAGGGCCCAGGTAAAAGTGTCCGCCGTCAGACCCTGCCGCACGTGCGGATTATTGGTGACGTAGCGGTCATCGTCATAATTCACAAACGGATGATGCGTGACCGGGTTGTAAAGCGCCAGCGTGACCACCGCCAGCAGCAGGCAGACAATCGGATTGCGCTTCTCAGGAGACGCGAACAAACCCGGCGTCTCGCTCGCCGGCGAAGTTTTCCTGGAGGGAGGCAATATCAGAATTTAACCACAGCGGGCACGGAGGAACACAGAGACGTTTTGCACAAGCATCTGCGTAATCACGTGACCATCGTCACTGACTCTCGGAGGACCCAGCATATAAAACCACAGAGGACACGGAGGACACAGAGATGCATTTCAACGAGATCAGCGGAGCTATCGTGGATTCGGCGATGAAAGTTCACAGCGCCCTGGGACCGGGACTTCTGGAAAGCGTGTATCTGGCTTGTTTGGTCCATGAACTGAATCAGCGGGGATTTCGAACCGCCATACAGCTGCCACTGCCAGTCATCTACGACGGTGTGCGCCTTGATCTCGGCTTCCGGCTTGACCTTCTGGTAGAAACGTTCGTGGTCGTGGAGATAAAAGCGGTCGAGGCAATCACGCCCGTCCATCAAGCCCAGTTGCTGACCTACCTCAAGCTAAGCCACAAACATCTTGGCCTCTTGATCAACTTCAACGTCGTGCACCTGCGCGATGGAATCCGCCGTATGGTCAGCGGCGACCCGCCGCAGGTGCTTTCCTCTGTGTCCTCAGTGTCCTCCGTGGTTAAACAGGGTTCGCCGGCTTGAGTCACAAAGGCTTCCAGCGGAGCACCGGCTTCCGAGCCGCCGCCGTCTCATCCAGCCGCGAAACCCGCGTCGAATGCGGCGCATCAAGCACGGTCTGCGGATCTTCTTCCACCTCTTCCGCGATCGACTTCATCGCCTCGACAAACAGGTCCATCTCCTCGACTGATTCACTCTCGGTCGGCTCGATCATCAGCGCGCCCGGCACAATCAGCGGAAATGCGGTCGTATACGGATGAAATCCATAATCGATCAACCGCTTGGCAATGTCCATGGTTCGAACGCCCTTTTTCAACTGCAGCTTGTCGCTGAATACAACCTCGTGCATGGTGGGCGTGGAGTAAGGCAAGTCGTACGTGCCTTCCAGCCCCTTGCGAATGTAATTGGCGTTAAGCACCGCGTCTTCCGTAGTCTGCCGCAGTCCGTCGGGGCCGTTGGCCTGAATGTAAGCCAGCGCGCGCACAAACATTCCAAAGTTTCCGTAGAACGCCCGCACCCGCCCCACCGACTGCGGACGGTTGTAGTCAAACCCCAGCGTCCCATCGGATTTCGTGACCACCACGGGCGTCGGCAAAAAAGGCTCGAGAGCTTTCTTGATCGCCACCGGGCCGGACCCCGGCCCGCCTCCGCCATGCGGAGTCGAGAACGTCTTGTGCAGGTTCAGGTGCATCACATCCACCCCGAAATCGCCAGGCCGCGCCTTGCCCACCAGCGCGTTCATGTTGGCGCCATCCATGTAAAGCAGGCCGCCCTTGGCGTGCAGAATGTCGGCAATCTTGTGGATATCCTGCTCAAACACTCCCAACGTGTTCGGATTCGTCAGCATGAGCGCGGCCACGTCTTCATTCATCTGCGCCGCCAGCGCCGCAATGTCGACCATGCCCCGCGAATCTGACTTCAAATTTTCGACGGCGTAGTTCACCATCGCAGCCGTCGCCGGATTCGTCCCGTGAGCGGAGTCCGGGATCAGAATTTTCTTGCGCGCGTTCCCTTTCGACTGGTGATAGGCGCGAACCATCAGCAGCCCGGTCATCTCGCCATGCGCGCCCGCGGCGGGCTGCATCGTAATCGCATCCATGCCCGTGATTTCGATCAGCTGCTCGCTCAGCGTTTTGATGATGTGCAGCGCGCCCTGCGAAATTTTCTCCGGCTGGTAAGGATGCCCGTTCGCAATTCCCTCCACCCGCGCCACCGCTTCGTTCACCCGCGGGTTGTATTTCATGGTGCACGAGCCCAGCGGAT
>Ga0181537_10005714_pt1 | contig 10012 bp, 7 predicted proteins | sample PEATcosm2014_Bin_39_FD_119765 | JGI IMG/M metagenome (GOLD analysis project Ga0181537, IMG submission 119765) | Peatland microbial communities from MTU Mesocosm Facility, Houghton, MI, USA - PEATcosm2014_Bin23_10_metaG | ecosystem: Environmental > Terrestrial > Soil > Wetlands > Peat | place... | reverse complement strand
TCCGCTGGCGCCAGCGCCAAGGAAGCAGCGGGAGGTTCTGCGTCAGAGCCTCCCGAAACCCTCCTGCTGATCGCGCAGTGTCAGTGAGTTTTGCAGTTTGTAGCCAGAAGCGGCTTTTGTCGCGCTGGATACAGGCACCGGGTGTCCGCGGCTCAGTCGGCGCGCCGTTCGGTGAAAAGCGCTGTAACCCCATAGGGAGAATCGTCGGGGGGCGGTTCTCCCCATGGTTTTGAAGGCACGAATCGGTATCCCCACACAAAGTCTCACCCACGCCACAGAGGAACGAAACGCAGATCGAGCCGATGAAGATCGAGCCGATAAATTTGCGAGCCCGCATCGAGCGGGTGCGCCTCCGCTTCGATACCCGGCTGGCAGAAGCGCTGCTCGAGCGGCCCGATCTGAGCCAGGCCGAAATCGGAAAGCAGTTCGGAATCAGCCAAAACGTGATTCGGCGGGTTATAAAACAGTTCAACATCAGCGCCCGCAAGCGCGGCCCGAAGCGCGGCTCAAAGCGCGACCCAAAGCGCGGACCACAGCCCGCAAATCCGGTGCTCAACGTTTGAGAATGCAGTAGCGCCCGGGACGCAGGCGCTGCATCAAGCGGATGCTGATTTGGCGGCCTTGAATGGAAAGACGGCGGGCGTGGAGCGGTTGGCTTCGAGGAGCTTCAGAATCGTGTGGTGGTCAACCGGTTTAGAGAACAAGTAGCCTTGTGCCCGCTCGCAACCAACCTTCCGAATAAGATCGAGTTGGGCCAGCGTTTCCACTCCTTCGGCGACCACCGTTAACCCCAGGTTGTGAGCCAGCATGACGATGATGCGGACGATTTCGTAGGTGTCCGGGTCGCTGTCCACTAGGGAAACGAAAGCGCGATCGATCTTCAGAGTATCGACCGGAAGGCGCTGCAAACGGCTGAGGGAAGAGTACCCTGTGCCGAAATCATCGATGTCGAGACCAACCCCCAGAGCCTTCAATTGCGCCAGCATCCCGGCCGACCTTTCGGCATCCGCCATAGCACTGGTCTCGGTGATCTCTAGATTCACCCATTTAGGGTCTACACCACCTTCCTTAAGAAGCCGGCCAAACTGAGCGGCCAAATCCGCTTGGGCAAATTCTCTCGGACTTATGTTGACATTGAGCGAGAGCGGCGGGTCCGAAGGAAAAAGTTGCTGCCAGTGGAGCAGTTGCCGACCCGCCTCGATCAGCAATTCGCGATTGATGGAAAGGATGATGCCGGTCTCGTTGGCGACTGGGATGAAATCGTTTGGCATCACCATGCCAGTGGGACTTTGCCAGCGAGTCAACGCCTCGAATCCCACAATCCGTCCGTTTTGCACGGACACAATCGGTTGGTAGTACACGAGAAACTCGCCCAGTTCGAGACCTCTGCGCATGGCGGTCTCAAGCTGCAAACGCTTGAGGGCGCCGGCGTGCATGGCATTGTCGAATACTTCGCAGCGCGCCTTGCCAGAATGTTTGGCGCGATACATGGCGATCTCGGAGTCGCGGAGCACGTCCTCGGCCAAGGCGGTGGGATTATTGCTGAAGGCGATACCGATGCTGGCGGTGATAACGATTTTTTGACCGTCCACATCGAAGGGCAGGGACAATTTCTGCTGGATGCGTTCGGCGACGCGAATAGCATCGCTCGGGTTGCGCAGCTCTTCGGCCAGCACGGCAAACTCGTCACCCCCGGGCCGGGCCAGGGTATTGTCGCCAAAGACGGGTTCGGTGTCGCCGCTCTGCCACGGCCGCGAAATCGTGTCGACGCGGCGAAGACACTCTAAGAGACGCTCGGCGATCTGGATGAGCAGGGCATCTCCGGCGGCGTGCCCCAGGCTGTCATTGAAGACTTTGAATCCGTCGATGTCGATGAACAGCACTGCGAACTTGAACTCGGCGTGACGCTTGGAAATGGCCAGAGCGCGACCCAGACGATCGAGAAAAAGCGTGCGATTCGCAAGGTTCGTCAAACCATCGTGGAAGGCATTGTGCGTCAACGTTTCTTCGGCGCGCTTGCGTTCGGTGATGTCGCGGTTGACGACTACGAGTCCCTCGATTTCACTATTCACTCCGCGAATGGCGTTGGCGGTGGACTCTAGTACCCGCCACGAACCATTTTTGTGGCGGATGCGATACTCGAGCCGCTCTCCGGTGCCAGTGATACGGGCCTTCTCGGCGGCACTTCGCACGCGATCCCGGTCGTCGGGATGGATCTGATCCATCGGCGACGAGTTCGCTAACTCCTCCCGGGTATAGCCGAGGATCTTCTGATACGCCGGGCTGTTGTAACGGCGAAATCCATCGTTGTCGACAACGGCGATCATGTCCGCGGCGTTTTCACTGATGAGCTGAAATATCTGGTCGCGCTCCGCCAGGTGGGAGCGCATGCGCTGGAGTTGCAGATGTTGATACACCGTATAGACGTCGAACAACAGAACAAGCGCGGCGAGCCCGCGCACCCACTCTTTTAGACTCAACGTATAAAGCCGGTCGTTGGCCATGTGGAAACCAGGGAAGGTCAGGGCCAGGATTCCGAAGGTCAACACCAATGTGACAGCAACGGCAAATCCCCACAACCACCATTCCCGCCATTCGACCTGACGCAGACGGGGTAAGTTGGTCTCCACGCTAGAACTGGTTTTAGATTGTTTGAACATAATTGTTTGCAGATGCGGTTTCGTGCTCAGACTTCGGAAGAGGGCATGCTGGACAGGGACATTAGGGGGAGGTTGCTCACAATCGCTTGCTTTTTCGTCCCATGCAACCACAAACTCGCAACTACGAACTTGCACTTACGAACTGACGACAGCCAGGAAGTACGGAACCGGTAGTGCATTGAGTTTCCAGGACACACCACGCCTGAGTTCCCGATCGTGATTCGAGAAAACCCTCCGCCCCCTACTGGACCTCCGGACTTCGGTGCTGTCGTACTAGCCATAGTGCATTTTCATGACCAACAAGCCTTGCATTAAATTGCTGCCCACAAACGTATTTGGGCTAGTGAACCAAAGGAACGCGTTTCCAGAATCTGGAAGGTGTTCATATTCTGGGCACAAGGATGGATCGGAGGTCTTTACTGCACCGAAGCGCGCAACTTTCTCTAAGAAACCCAGGGAAAGGCATTCGCCGTGGTTCGAAAGCTACTTTGAAGCAGCCTGCGTCATAGAAATCTCGGATGAATAGTAAGCACTGACCCAGAACTCATACGACGCGACCGGAATCGGGAATACATCTTAGGGCTGATAAGTAAAAGATTGCTAAGAAGTTACACCGCGCTCGAATGTTTGGTTCTCAACGTGCCAATGACTAACGGGGTGCTATGAAAGAGCATGTTCAGCTGGATGGTCTTCTCTTCACGAGTGACACGCAAGTTCTGTCCGTGATGAATCAGATTCTGGAAAGCTTTGCCATCAAAACAGAAGTGTGTCGTGAGCTGGACCCGGCTCTGGACGCGGTCACTCACCGCAGGCTGGACGCGGTGATTGTCGACTGGGATGGGGAGGTCGACCCCGCACGTATTGTGAGGGCCACGCGCAAGTCATCTCCGAATAGCAACTCAACGATTGTGGCTCTGGTCAGCGGACAATCAGAAACGCACGCGCTTCTGGTTGGAGCTAACTTCATGATTCATAAGCCCGCAAACATCGACCATGCCAACCGCTGTATGCGGGCTGCCTACGGAACCATGTTGCAAAATCGCCGCCGTGCGGCTCGCGTTCCGGTCGATATTTCGGTAGTGGCAAGAGTGGCCGACGTAGGAGAAATTCGGGCCAGAATGAGCGACCTTAGCATTGGCGGGCTGGCGTTGCAGTGTGGCCAACTGCTGCCAACCGATCGCGAGGTGCTGACGCAATTCTCGCTTCCGGGTGCTGGCATGATTCATGCGACCGGCAAAGTGGTAAACGCCGATATCAAAGGACGGGCTGGAGTGCGCTTTTCGTTCGTTCCGGAGGAAGATCGCACCTTGCTGGAGAATTGGTTAGCAATCGAATTGGCCAAGTTGGAGAAAGCCGAGATGCCCACGGGTGCCGAAAATAAAGGAAACTGAAAAAGAACGGCGGAGAAGCGTTCCTTCTGGTGATACCGGGCTGCGATCTGCCAACGCCGGTGCGACGGGCTAGTCGGATCAGGGAACTGATCGCAAGCCAGACAATCCCCACGCCTCACGGAGCAACCGCCGTTACTGTGAGTATGGGAGTGACGGTAACAGAGTTGTCTACCCATTCGGAGCTGTTGTTGCGCAGCGCAGACGAGGCGCTGTATCAAGCCAAGCGTAACGGTCGAAAACGCGTGGTACAGATCCTCGAGCCCTGCAATCGGAACGGGTAGTTAGTCCTTAGTCCGGTTGCATGACGCGAAGTCGCGGCGACATAGTGTCTGGAACAGACGATATTCTCGAAACTGGACGAGCCCTCACCGCACTGCAACGGCACCCGCCTGCAAGCGCCTCACTATGCCACCGCCAAAGCCAGACCCAGACCCAGACCCCTGTGCGTAACCTACGGGCAATATTGGATTTCCTCTCTCCACACGCAAAGACCGTTCGGCACTCATCGTGCAACGTATTTTATGGAGTTCCTTCGAAGATAGGCTCTCCCTGCTCGCCTCGATGCGACAAACACTGACGCGTTTTCTGTAAACAGCTTTTTCTGACGCGAGCGGAACAGGTGCTATCTGGTCTCGTCGCAGCGAGCGATTTGAACTCGGGGGATAAATGCAACCAAGAAATCTAAGTCTTGTGTGGATCGTTGTTTCGCTAACAGCAATAGGGTCATGGGCGCAGCAATCGCCAACAGCGCTGCTGCCGCAGGGCGCCCTGGCGCAAGGGGCACGTGTGCCCTGGAACGCCCAGATGCCGCTGACCTTTGAGGCGAACCAAGGTCAGATTTCCCCTCAGGTTCAGTTTCTTTCCCGGGGCAAAGGATACACAGCATTCTTAACCGCCGGCGAATTGGTTCTTTCGTTGCGACCGACTGATTCTGCAACTACCGCGGGCATTACTGCGGCGCACACCACTAAAAACACTAAGCAGGTCCAAAACACAACGTTGCAGTTCAGGTTAGTGGGAGCAGCGCAGACTCCGGTTGCGGTGGGGGAAGATCCACAGCCTGGCAAAGTCAATTACTTCATCGGAAATGACCCCGAGAAGTGGCATACGAACGTGCCGACTTATGCCAAGGTCCGTTACAAGAACGTCTACCCGGGAATTGATCTGGTTTATTACGGAAGCCATCGGCAACTGGAATATGACTTTGCAATCTCACCTGGAGCGGATCCCAGCCGGATTCAATTCGAAATCAAAGGCGCTCAACAAATTCAGGTAGACGCACAAGGCGACCTCGTCCTCGAGACTGCCAGTGGCGCACTCCATTTCAACTGTCCCGTTGTCTATCAGGAATCTGACACGCAGCGAGTGCCCGTGCAGGGCGCGTATGTTATGAACGATTCCACGCACATTGCCTTCCGCGTCGCTCCCTACGACTCGACTAAGCCTCTTGTGATCGATCCAGTGCTGGTCTACTCAACTTACCTGGGCGGAGGCGGCAATGACCAGCCCACCGGAATTGCAGTCGATAGCACCGGCAGCGTCTATGTCGCTGGATACACAGACTCAACAAACTTTCCACTCGCCACGTTGGGTTCTCTTACCACCGGCACAGACCATGTCTTCGTCGCGAAACTCGATTCGACCGGGTCGAATCTGGTCTATGCGGACTACATCGGCGGCAACAAGCAGGATTTCGGATATGCCCTCGTGCTGGACAGCGCGAACGAGGTCTACGTGACTGGCACTACCTCGTCGAGCAATTTCCCCGTGGTAAGTCCGTACCAGGCTTCTTTGTTGGGATCGTTCAACGGCTTCTTGACGAAACTCTCTGCCGACGGTTCTTCTCTCCTGTATTCGACATATCTCGGAGGAAGCAGTTCGGACGTGCCGACCACCATCGCAATCGACGGTGGGGAAAGCGTACTGGTTGCCGGATATACTTACTCGACGAATTTTCCTGTGATCCATGCCTACCAGGCTACAGTGAGCCCCAATCTGGGCGGCCTGTTTGGCGAATACGGCTTCCTCACCAAGTTCAGCCTCGATGGATCGTCTCTGGTTTATTCCACCTATTTCGGTGGCAATACCAATGTCCCTTACAACTGTGGCTTCCCCTGCTGGGGATCGCCCGTCAGCGTAATTGCTGGGATTGCGCTGGACTCGAGCGGGAGTGCGTATGTTGTGGGCAATACGAATACTTACAACTTTCCCACTACACCGGGCGCTTATCTCATGACGGATCTGACGCGCCTGAATAGCTCAGTCGGATTCGTGAGCAAATTCAGCGCTGCCGGGCTCCTTGACTACTCCACCTACCTCTACGAATCGAGCGGCGCAGATACGAACCTCAATGCGATCGCAGTGGATGGTTTGGGCTCAGCCTATGTCACCGGGATTGCCCAGGACGATGGCACGTTTCCCGTCACTTCCACCACCATCTGCAACCCCAGCGCCCTCCCAGGATGCAACTTCGCCTTCGTTACTAAATTCGATCCCACGGGTTCAACGTTAGCCTACTCAACGTATCTCGGCCCAAATAATGGCGCCACACCACAGGCGATTGTTCTCGATGCCAGCAACGATGCCTACGTCTTGAGCTCTACGGCAAGCAGTTCCTTCAGCCTGGTCGGCGGTGACGGTATTGAGCCTTACACGAGTGGGGACGACCTCCTGCTGGTTGAGATTGATCCGCTGGCGAGCTCTCAGATATTTGCGACCTACCTCGGTGGGAGCGCAAATGAGTCTGCGGCTGGCATGGTTCGCGATTCTACCGGCAACCTGTACATTGGTGGCGCCACGGATTCCACTGATTTTCCAGTCACGCAGGGGGCTTTCCAGAGTTTATTAGCAGGCAGCAATGATGGTTTTGTGCTCAAGATCGGACCGAACTCGGCCCCAGCGGTGGCCCTCAGCCCCGGTCTGCTCGAGTTTGCTGCTGAGTCTGTGGGCTCGACCAGTCCGGCGCAGACCGTTCTGCTGCGAAATATGGGCAGCTCACCGCTGCTGATTTCATCGACCACCGCCAGCCCTAACTTTGCCGAGACGAACACCTGCGGGAGCAGCGTTCCCGCCGCCAGCAGCTGCGCGTTTTCCGTTACTTTTGTCCCCATTGCCGCGGGGTCTCTAAGCGGGTCCATCGCGATTCAGGATGATGCTGCGGGATCGCCCCACGTCATCGACCTGAGCGGCACCGGTTCTGTTCAGGTTGTCTCACTCACTCCCGGGAGCCTGACTTTTCCGGGCCAGCAAGTCGGAACCACCAGCGCAGCACAAATCGTGACCCTGACTAACAGCGGAAACATGGTGCTAAGCGTCAGCAGCGTTCAGGTGACAGGGAGCTTCGCGGAGACCAATAACTGCTCAACTCCCTTAGCGCCAAGTTCCAGTTGCGCGATCAGCATTACCTTCACACCCACGGCTTCTGGCGCACTTAGCGGAGCTTTGACCGTGAGCGACAGCGCCGCGAACAGTCCGCAAACGGAGAGCCTTACTGGGAGCGGATCCGATTTCAGCCTGGCAAGCGCTCAAAGCAGCGACACCGTCAAAGCTGGTTCCGCAGCGACCTATAACCTGAAGGTGTCGCCCGTGAGCGGATCGTTTGCCAGTGCGGTCGCATTGACCTGTAGCGGGCTACCGGCGCAAACATCCTGCAGCCTGTCGCCCAATTCTGTGACTCCGGGTGGGAGCGCGGCGAGTTCTACGTTATCGATTACCACGACGGCGACCGTTGCGGAGGCTGAGCCGATTCGCAAGTCTCGAAGCGCGCCGGTTTATGCGGTCTGGATTCAGTTGCAGGCGATTGGTTTACTCGGAATAATGTTTGCCCTGCCCAAGCGCCTGAGCAGCAAGACACGAGCGCTCGTTACTTTGTTACTCGTTTCGGGCGCTTTGATCTTTATGTTCGGGTGCGGCGGAACCGGTATTGTGTCGCCGCCGCAGACTGGAACCACACCCGGAACCTACACCATCACGGTTACCGGTACTTCAGGCCAACTGCAGCACTCCCTGCCTCTGACTCTCGTTGTCGACTAGAGTCTTGAGCGGCTATCTCAAAGATCCTCAGCCGGGTGGACACGAGCGAAGCCTCAGCGACTAAGAACCCTGAATTCCGGAGCGCCTGGGCGGCACGGCTGAAGCCGTGCCCTTCCCGAATCCATCAGTTCGACCACTTCTAAAGTCCCGGTTGATCCGGGTCCCACCCACCCCAATCCCTTGGTTAGTTGCACATGATCATGTTCTGGGTGACTCCACCCAGGCTCACCAGTGAGTTCGTGATCATAGGTCCGCTCCAGAACCGGCTGTGATGTCTGCGCAGGTAGTAGGCCATCAGGATCGCCCCTGCGCTCTTTGCCGAAGCTACGGCGTAGGCGCGGGCAACGGTTGGGTGAGTCCCGTACAGGTAAGCCGAATCAACCTCCGCATTGCAGACGCCCTTCTTGCCGGCGAGCCAATTCTCCCGGGCAAATAAGGTGGTGTAAGAATCGGCGAATGTGCTGGTCGTCGAGATAAATGCCAGGCCGATGAATTTCTTATCGATGGTACGGGTCTCCGCGATCCGTGGCGCTGACACCGATACTGGAGCCGCAGCCACGGCCACATTCGAGCGGATGACGCTGCTCGGAGCCTCTGGAAGCTCGGCAGCGGGCGAGATCGTCGCCAGCGCTGCTACAGCCCCTACTGTGAGCACGATTGACTTCAGGAAGGTTCGTGTAAGTCCATTCGTTGCTGAGAGTTTCTTGGGGGTTCGGTAGGTCATGAACCGAAGTTACGCGATGACCCAATCACGCACAATTGCAAGACCGTAATGACCGTAATAGCACTTGGTAATGGCTAGTAACTAGCCGTTCGTGCCATTCGCCCAATCATGGCGGGCGCCCGTCCAGGAATTCTCAGAAATGCGGGCATTCCGAAGCGCGGAGGTGACGATCAAGCCGTCGAGCGGGTCACTCTAGTAACCAGTGCTTGCTCTGTCTCGAATCTCTACTTCTCTCCATAAGGTAGGCGATTTCCAGAAGCAATCCAGAAAAGATACATCTCCCTGATTTTCAAGCTGGCCGCGGTTGCGCTACCTCAGTCGTTTCAATGCTTTACAGGGGTAGCGTCGGAACCTCACATGCAATGGACATATCAGGGATGTGGCTTGACATCGGTCCTTGCGGCCGAGCGCAGCCACATCCCGGGAGAACTAATTATGACTCCTGACATGGCATTTGAGGGCTTGCTTGTATCCGGGAATGCGGAAGTACTGGGCAACATGAGCCGCGTTCTCCGGGATCTTTCCGTTAGCACCAACGTCTGCCTGAGTTCCTCGAAAGCAGTCGACATGCTGAAGGAAGGAACCGCTGACCTGGTCGTGATTGACTGGGAAGGCGAGGCTTCCTCCGAACTGTTGCAGAAGATTTGGCAATCACGGAAGCGAAAACCCACGATCATCGCGCTTTCTCTGCTGGACCAACCCATAAGAGGCGCCCATGCCACTGTTCAGAAGCCTCTAACCGCCGAGTCAGCCACCAAGTCAATGAAACACGCTTACTCCAGAATGCTGCTGGACCACCGTCGAAACGCGCGGTTCGTCGTGATGCTCCCGGTTCGTGCAACGGACGAAGCTGATCAGAGTATCGAGGTTATGGTGACCGACATTGGCGGCGGCGGAATAGGACTTCGAGCAGATGAGAAGCTCACCGTCGGAGAGACGCTGGCGTTGCGGTTGTTATTGCCGGGAGCAACGAAAGAAATCCACATTCAGGCCCGTGTGCTCTGGACCGCGCAATATGGAGCGGCCGGTTGTGAATTTGTCCGCATGCCTCCCGTGGATCTGGATATTCTGCAGGTCTGGCTTAAGGCGAGGATTCGAGTCAAGAAACCGCTAATTCCGGTCTGACACAGGGACTTGACGCTTGTTTTCTGTCCGGTTCGGCACAGTAGCTCTTGTGGCTTCTCGTGCAGGCCGTCGTCCTGTCT
>Ga0181537_10005713_pt1 | contig 10015 bp, 14 predicted proteins | sample PEATcosm2014_Bin_39_FD_119765 | JGI IMG/M metagenome (GOLD analysis project Ga0181537, IMG submission 119765) | Peatland microbial communities from MTU Mesocosm Facility, Houghton, MI, USA - PEATcosm2014_Bin23_10_metaG | ecosystem: Environmental > Terrestrial > Soil > Wetlands > Peat | place... | reverse complement strand
GGCTCGTCCATTAGCAGGATCTTCGGCTTCGTCACGAGGCCGCGGGCCAGCATGAGACGCTGGTTTTGACCACCGGAAAGCTGGCTGGGATACCGATCGGCCTTGTCAGCGAGACCTACCGCCTTGATGGCCGCCTCGACACGATCCTTTACTTCGAGCTTTGGGATCTTCTTGTAGAGCGCCAGCGAGAATGGGAAGGCCACGTTCTGGCGAACGGTAAGATCGGGACGGTTGACGGGTTGCTGGAACACCGTGACCGCGTCGTTGTACTTGTCGACGATGGGCTTGCCGTCGATCGTGATCTCGCCAAGCGTAGGCGTCTTCACGTTCTGCGGACGGACACCACCGAGCATGCGCAGCAGCGTGGACTTGCCGCATCCGCTGCGGCCCATGATCATGTTGATCGACGGACCTTCAAAGGTGACGTTAACCGGATCAAGGATTCGGTTGACGCTCTTTCCCGTGGAGTCGGGATACTCCTGCACAACTCCCTTGATCGCGATGGTGGTCATTGTGAAGCTCCCAAAGCAATGGAGATAATCTCTGAAACTCCGATGATCACTAACGATCCGCCGCACAGGAACGTAATCAGGCCCATATTTTCTTGGTACTTAAAGGTCGTCATTGACAGCGTTACGAACGCCACTCCTGAGAAAATCAGCAGCAGAGCATCGATTGTAAGAAGCAAACTCATCGTGAGACTCCATCCCAGAAGTAGACCTTGCGGCGAATGAAGGTAAGCAGCACCACCGTGATGAGCGCTAGGGCAATGATCACGATGATTCCAGCGAGAACTTGGTCCATCGCCGAGAAGCGACGAGCATTTTGAATGACTTGACCGAGACCGCTGTCAGCGTTGACGTACTCAGCGACCGTGATGTACGTCCAGAGGATCGATGTTGCGACGATACAGGCATCGAAGATGCGTGGTGCAGCAATCGGTAGAACTCCCTTGAGGATGCACTCAACGTGGGTGGCGCCGAGGTCTCGGGTGCCCTCCCAATACGTGTAGGGAACTCCCAGCATTGCATCTCGAACCAACGGGATTACGTAGACCACGGCACTAGTGAAGAGGAATGCGACCTTCATTTCCTCGCCGATACCAAGCCACATCACGAACAGCGGCAGAAGGGCTACGACGGGAGCGGAACGGAAGGGATCGATCAGCGGTGAGAAGAACGCGCTCAACTTAGGCGAGGCACCGAGGAGCACACCGAACGGAACACCGATGAAGATGACGAAGAGAGCCGCAAGACCAATGCGCTGCATGCTCGCAAGGGTAGCGCTTAGAAGGATGCTGTGATCATCATTGTAGGCGAGGTAACCAAACGCCTTGATGACCGCGAGAGGCGAGGGAAGCTTGTTGGGATCAATGAAGTCAAGACCGGTGATGCCAGCCCAGACCAGAAGGACGAGGATGAAAGCGGAGATCCCAATCTCTTCACGTTCGGTAGTTCCGATCGGAGCGTAGGGGTTGAAAAAGTTCTTCATCTTGTTCCTTCAGCGAGTGAGTGATTTTATGCTACCTGAGGAGAGTAGTAAACTCTCCCCAGGATTTACGCGTACCACCTGATGATCTTTACCGCGTCAGCACCGCGATGCGGGTGGCTCGGTTGGCGGCGCGGCACTCCTCGAGCGACAGACCGTCATTCGTACCCGGTTCGACGCAGATCGGAGCGTTCGAACCGTTGCCGGTGACCTTGAAGCGGGCGGCCGGGATTTCCCATTCCTTGACCAGGTACTCAGCGACCACTTGTGCCCGGCGCTGGCTGAGCGCGAGGTTCGAGAGCGTCGAGCCCGTGCTATCCGTGTTACCGCTCAGCTCGACGTAGGCGGAGCCGTTGTCCTGGATGAAGGGCACCATCTCCTTGTCGATCTTCGCGCGGCTTGCGGCAGTCAGTTCAGCCGAACCGGTGGAGAAGTTGATAGCGACCGGCTTCGTCACCGCGGCGCGGGTGGCTTGGGCCAGACCAGCACCGGAGAAGTGCACCGTTTCTTGCTGGGCAGCAGCAGCCGCCGAGGAGTCCGATGCCAGCAGCGTCTTGACGAAGCTGTAGTCAAACGACTGGGCGGGATCGATCACGGGCGACTTCGGATTGGCCAGGGCTCCAGCTTCACGGTAGATTCCGTCGAACTCATGGTAGACCCGCTCGTAGTTGTTCGTGCCACCCGGCGTAAGGCCGAGGATGCGAGCGTTGTCGGCGAGATCAGTCCACAGGAGGTTCGAGAAGAGACCCTTGATGAACGGCTTGCCTTCCTTGTTGCCGAGGTCGCGGAACATGTCCTCGTTGTTCATCAGCGCGTCGACTGCGAGGTCTTGATTCGCCTTGGCGGCCTTCACACCTTCGAGCCAACCAGCGACAAACTTCTGCACTGCGGCATGACCATCGGGCGAGTTCAGAACAGCTTGATCGCAGACCATGACGTCATAGATCAGGTTCGTGGCTTGCTTCGTGGAGTAGACAACGTGACCGTGACCATTGCGAACGGCGAGCGAGAGGTCCGGATCCCACAGAACCGCTGCATCAACCTTGCCACTTTCGAAGGCGGCGCGAACACCACCGGTACCCTCGTCGGCGTTGATGAAGACCAGCTTGATCGATTCCTTCTTGCGGCCGCTCAGCGAGCTGTTGTTGATCGCGTTGATCAGGAGACCATGGCTCGGCGTGTACTGCAGCAGGGCCACCGACTTACCGGCCAGATCCTCAACCGACTTGATCGACGGGTCCTTGGCGATGATAGCGTCACCACCTTGGGTGTTGTCGACGACCATGACCGCCTTGGCATCCAGACCAGAGTTCCGAAGGTTCGGCTGCTCTTGGGCCCAGAAGTCGGAGGTCCGCCAGGCGCACTGCGCCGTCTTGGCCGTGAAGATTTCCGTCAGCGTGGGAATGTTGTCCTGGATGATCAGGTTGGCATTCAGACCCAGCTTGCTGTAGATCGAACCCGGCTGCGTGGTCATCGAGTTGCCGTTGGCGACGATGGCCGGCGCGTAGCCGTGGAACGAGACCAGCGAAACCGTGAGGTCATGATCGCTTGCCTTTGCGGGGGCTGCGGGAGCCGAACCACCGCTCGGCGCGGTGAAGTTGCCGGCGGAGGCCGTGGTGGAGCCGGGAACATGGCCACCGATCTTGCCGGAGTGCCATGCCCAGTAGCCGGTGCCAACCACCGCTACCGTGCCCACAAGGGCTACGAACTTTTTGAAACCTGGCGTGAGAGACATTGTAGATCCTTTCAGGGGTTCATCAGGGGTGAATCAACGTGGTAATTCTACTTCTTAATCAGCGAGGAGTAATCTGACGTTGCAGACACTCCCACCGGCATCGAGGTCAGCGGAACAGAAGGAGCTGGGAGCGCGGTCGGAACAACCGTGGCTTCGACGATGTCGAGATTGCGGGAGTTCAGATCCTCGAGGATCTTGAGGCCTTTGTCCGAGTACATCGACTGCGTCAGCTCTGAGCCGTCGATAAAGCCCTTGGCATCTTCCATGTAGCTGTCGATCATGCCGAGCTTGTTGCTGTAGTCCTCGGCGATGAAGGCCATCGTGTCGGTGCGCAGGCTGTCGATCTCCTCGCTACCCTTGAAGGCGGCGGCGACGGCTTGCCAGGCGGCGGCTGAGGCGGAGATGGCCTTGTACTCACGCTCCGTCAGGCCAATCTGAAAGTTGATGTCGTCGTTCATGAGGTTCAGGGCCTTCAGCGCGCGGGAAAGCTGCGTGTAGAAGCCATTCACCTGCGTGTAGGACTTTGTCAGGCGCTCTTCAGCGTCGCGAAGCTTGCCAAGCTGAGCCGAGTACGTGCGAATTTCCGCTTCATTCTGCTGCGGTCCGCCGTGGGCAGGGTTCTGCAGGTACTGGATCTTGGCGATCAGCGCTTGCTCATCGTTCTTGAAGGAGGTGATCGTCGCTTCGATCTGACGCACTTGACCCTTGACGTTGGTGCGGCCATCGTCAACGCGCTTGATGCGCTCTTGGGCCTTCTTCTGCACCTCGCGCAGGACGCCGATCGGGTCGTAGCGGATGATCGAGTACGTAAGGGCGCGCATCAGCATCTTGTACATCAGCCACGCGCGGCTGCGGAGGGTACCATCGATGACGAGCACGTAGAACAGCGTGATGCCGACGATGCCAAGGCCGAAGGCGTACAGCGTGTTCTCGAGGAGGTTGACGACGAACGGCATGATCTTGTACGCCGCGTAGCCGATGCCCAGGAAGGCAAGCATGCCGACGACCATTCCGGTCGTGCCTTCCTTCGTATCCCAGAAGGACTTGACTTTCTGACCGACGGTGGTCGTGGTAGTGGTGAGGTCGTTCACGTTCAGGCTCCCAGGTATTGGTTCAGCTTGTTGGAAATGTCAGCGTAGCGGGCTTGCACCATCTGCGCGACCGAGTTGAAGTCGATCGACGCCTTTTGCATCTCGCCGGTCTTGTTCACGATCTCGTTCGCGAGGTCGGTTCGCTTCTGCGTCAGCACTTGAAGCTGCGCAGTCAGATCAGCGATGCTCTTTTCAGCGGCTTCCTTCTCGGCGGTCAGGTTTTGAATCGCGACCGTGGCGTTGCCGATGAAGGAGTTGTTGAAGTTCTGCGTTTCGCCGGTGATCGGACCCTTGACATCGACTGCCGCGAGCAGATCCGCCTTGAGCAGGCTCGAAGAAGCGGCGGCCGCCTTGTAGCGGGTAGCTTCATCTGGGATCACCGCGGCCAGCGAGGCGAGGACCTTTTGGAACTGCGCGTACGGCGCGAAGGAAGGTTGCGCTTGGATGACGGCCTCGATCTTGGCTTCAACGGCGGTCCGATCCAGAACGCTGTTCGCCGTGGCTACCGTACCCGCTGAGGGGGAGACGGGAGCGGCACCGTAGGCGGAGAGCGATGCGGTCGGGAAGCCACCGACAGGCGCTGCTGCCGGAGCAGCTTGCGGAGTGGAGGGCTTGACGGTCGGTTCATCTTCCTGGATGACCAGACCTTTGAGGCCGGAGAGGAGGCTCATCTTGTGTCCTTACGCTTCGACGGTTTCAGGGGTGACGATGTTGGCGACCGCCTTGCGAACGGTGGACTTCACCGCCTTCTTGGAGGTCGTCACGGTCGTTTCGGCGGGTTGCTTGCGGCCGCGGGGCAGCTTCGTGATCGTGCCGCCGACTTCCTTCAGGCGAGCGCCGAGGATTTGGTTCAGCGAGATGAGCTGCTTCTTCAGCTGCTTCACGGTGATGTCGGGGTTGACGGTCTTGGCGGCGTTCATCAGCTTCTCTTCGGCCTTGCGGAAGAAGTCGGGGTTGACGAAGTTGTAGTTGCGCGGAACATCGAAGCCGCTCGCGCCAAGATCGGTGCCGACGACGATGTCAACGCCAATCCACGAGTCGGCGTGGTCGGCGGGGCGGGCGTTCTTCCAGAAGCCCGAACGGATTTCTTGAAGCAGGACGTCGGTCAGGACGGTCTTCTGCACGGGTGTTGCGACAATTAGAGTTTTGGACATGTTGGTAAACCTCCCTCAAAATTGATCTTGCGATCACGTGATAGATTCTAATTCCGGATGGTGTGAATGTAAACTGATCCGGGGCTGGTTAAAGCGAGTTCCACTTCTGATTCCACCACAGGTCTTGAAAGCGGTGGCAGTGTCGAGCGTAGCACTCACGAACCAACTTCTTCGTCCAGCGCTCGAGCTCCTTGTCTTGCTCCCCAATTGCTAGGGTTTTTCCGGTTTGCTGATGGTAAAGCTCAGTCGATCTAACGTCAAGCTCCCCGTCAACAGGAATCGTTCCTTCCTGTTCATAGTATTCCCAGTCGAGAATGATCATGCTCACGGTGATGTCATCGAGAGCCTCGACGTAGGTAATAGCTGGGTCTCTCAGCCCCACGTCGGATCTTCCTCGTTCATGATGAGGTGCGTGAAGTAAAGCTTCGCAAAGTAGCGATAGCACTCGAAGGCAAGTTGGCTCATCCACAACGAAACGTGAGTGTCAGTCTTGAACTCCTTCATCAGCGCTTCCGCCTGGATGCGGATGGGTTCATCGCCGACAGCACCAGTGACGCTAAGCTTCTCGTAGCCATCGATGATCAACCGCTTCTCGCTGTCGGGAAGCTTCTTGACAAAAGTTTCGATTAAGTTTTCCATCTGTTCCTCAGTGCTTGTAGGGTCCGGCCATCCACGCCATTACCATCGCGAAGACCCAAAGACCGATAAGGATCTTCAGGTCCCACAGTAGGGCGAAGATGAAGTGCAGCCCGTTGAGCAGCTTCGCCTTAAGGCTTGTTCCGGCGACTGGCTCAACGAGCTTCGACATCTTCTTTCCTTACTGGCGGTTCAGGATCGGGCCGTCTTCACGGTGCGTTTGGAAGGCCTTGGCCGCGCGATCAGTCGTGACGATCTTGAAGTCATCGAGGTTGATCTTCGGATAACCAGCCATGTGGAGGAACGTACCCGTCCACAGGGTGCCCAGCGCGGTCTCATACTGCCGCTTCAGATCGATCTGGCGCGTTTGACCGTTTTGGAAGTCGTTGCGACCGGCTTCGATCACCTCTTGGATCTTCGCGTAGAGCTTGAAGTCCAGCGTCGGGTTCTGCTCCTTCAGGAACTGGAAGGTTGCCTTGGAACCATCGGCGCCGTACCGACCTTGAATCGCAGCGGTAACCACCTTGACCAAGTCATCACGCGCCATCGCGGGAACCGACGCGATCTCGAGGACCTTCTGCCCGTAGTTCGCGTAGATGTTCTCGTTGTTCTCACGAGTTGCCTTGAGGTTCTGCTCCATCTGGTTGCCGTAGTTGTAGGCGGAGACGTAGGACATCGCGCCGATGCCGATCACCAACACCACGAACGCCAGGGCTGCCAGGGCGGCCACCAGACCCGTACTGATTTCACCACGTTGCTGCTTCATCACATCTCCTTGTTAGCGATAACTACGACGATAGGGACTGCTGTTGAAATTCTTGAACACTAGGAACCAGCTGACCGCGTAGCCAATGACCACGAGGATACCGGTAAGCCACATCACCCAGTCCGGAGGATCGATCTCTCCGTCGAGGTAGGCGAAGTCGCGCATGCGCTTGCGTTGGAAGGTGCTGGTAGTTTCTTCGGTCAGCACCTTGATGACGTTGTCGACGGTCAGCTCGTCGAGAGCCTCGAGGTCATCGCGCAGCTTCACCTGGAAGATGTCGTGCTGCGTCAGCGCCATGATGCGGACCCAGCTTGCCTTGTGCGGGAAGTCAGGGGCACCGATGACGACCACGATGTCGTTCTTCTTGCCGTTCAGCCACGCATCTTGGAGGGCGAAGAAGTAGTTGGGATCGGAGTTCGCGGTGATCACGATGACCGCGTTCGCCTGCTTCAGGGGTCCCAGTGTCTTGAGGGCATCCGACAGCTTGTCGTTCCACTCACGGATGTTTGGGATGTTCACACCTACCGGGATCACACGATCGACCTTGTAGTAGTCGTAGATGTTGATCGGGTAAGGTGGGATCTGGTCCTTGTACTTTGCCTTCAGGTCCGAAGACGCTGGACGGAAGAGACTGTCGGGGACCGCCTTGATGTAGTTCGTGTAGTTGTGCGTTCGAGATACCGGGTCACCCTTCTGGATGATCGTGTAGCGCGCCGGATCGGGAAGAAGGTAGACGGCGCGGCTGGTCCAGTCGGCGCTGTCGATGCGGAAGCTTCCGATCGTTGAGTCACAGTCCCACTTTACGGTGTAGTGGTCTCGGTAGCAAGTGTCGCACTCCGTGTGCGAGCTACGGTTCTTGCCAGAACCAGAGTAGACCGTGTGGCAGTGGCACTGGTAGCTCTCGACGTAGGACCCGTGAACTCGCTCCTTTGACGTCACCTGTCCGTTCCAGATCTCGGTGTCGGACGTTTTTGCTCCCTTACCCGCGTAGAAGGCCCCGGTAAGGATGAGCGCCGCCACGAGAGCGGCGGCAAGTGAGACCAGGGCGTTGTGCCCATAGGTCATCTCGCCCTTTGAGACGTAGTGGTAGATGAATACCGACGCGATCGAAAGGACGATCGGCAGAAGGAGCAGCCACAGCAGGGTAACGTTCATCGAGTCCTCCAGTTATAGAGGAATTATACATCGAACCTGCGCAGGAGTAAACTATTTCGCAGGTGCCTTGGTTCTGCGGTGGGGACGGAAGGGCTCCGAGACCGAGACGTGAACCCTGGCCAGATCGATGGTCAGCTCGACGACCATTTCGTCAGGGCGAAGCTTGATGTCGTACTTGTTGGAAAAGAGCTTGCCATAGATCGGGTCTTTCACGAAGTTGGCTTTCTTTTGGACCGTGTCGAAGCCGGCGAAGTACTCGCCGCTTGCCGCACGAACCACGTAAAGAGAAACGACGGCGCTTTGGCGTGCATCCAGAGAACGTTCGACTGCTTCCCTCGCCAGATCATTCAAGCTCATTTACTGCTCCCGTATTTTAGAGTTATCGACCAAGAGCCTTGAGGTGGAAGTCAAGGCTTAAGCACAAAAGAATGTTGAGCGCCCGAGCGTTTGCCTCGGATGCCATTTCCGGTGGAGTCGTAAAGACATCCTTACCCCGGTGAAACGCCGCCATCCAGCCGTAGGGATTAGCGGGCGTGCAGCCTGGGTAAAAAAGAGCGACTTTCATCTCGAGCTTCTGCTCGATGTTTGAGATAACGTTCAGATCGTTCACGTGGTCGCTGTCGGGCAAACCACGGGCGTACGATGGAATTTTGCTAACGATGAACTCGTTAAGCTGATTCTTGATGGCGCGTTCCTGCCACTCACCGAGAATATCCTCGGTTGTGTCTTGAAAGATTTCCTGGTCCGTGAGAGCTGCCCTGCGAGCCGGGATAGTTTCCTTCGGCTTCGTCTCAGGCGGCTTCTTGAACTCGAAGACCTTTGCGGTCATAGCGGGTGCCACTCTTCAGAGACACCACCTTGTCCAGGAGTCTCACGAAACTCCACCGCGTCGAGGATCCACTTGTCTCGGACCGCCCAGTGATTTGGGGGATCCTGGGCGAGATCCTCGCGTAGGACTTGCTGAAGCTGATGGATTTCTCGACGAAGAAAGTCAGGGCTCTTGGGACCCCAACCGTGCGAGTAGCTTACCGTAAAGCCACCTTGGTTCTCATGGATGGTTCCATCGGGAAGCTTGTAGTCGATGCGGATAGGAATGCTCATTCTGGATCCTGGTTGACGTAGTCAGGGCTTGCATCCTCGCCGTCTTCATTCGAGGACTTTGTTCCTTCGATCTCATAGACGTCTGTTTGCCGGAATGAACAGTTAGTGAAGCGGTTCTCACTGGGATAGCCAAGCGGATTGCAGATGAGCTTGGTTTTCCCGATGTCACCTATGAAGGAGGTATGCGTGTGTCCGAAAAACCAGTACTTTGGCTGGTGCTTGAGAATAAAGTCATCAAGGTCGGAGGTAAATGCGGCGTTTAGAATGCGCGTGGTGTCGTCGCTCATGTACATCGGGTGAACCGCGAGGTACGAGGGCATGTGGTGGGTGACGATCACGGTATCGCTGTTGTCGCGACCCTCCATCCACTCACCGAGGATCCTCACCGTCCAGTTGTGGATAGGCTGCAGATCACGTGGGTAGACCATGCTACCATCGTCCTTGGTGATCACCTTATGATCGGTGATGTAGGAGGCGATGATGTTGTTCTTGCCCTCATCCTTGCTGTAGGAGGTCCACAGCGTGGCGCAGAGAAAGCGAACGCCGCGGATGGTGATCATGACAGGCTCATTGCCGGCGATGGTCAGCTTGTCCATGTTGATGCCGCTTGCGCGCAGAAAGCCGCTGATCTGATCCAGCGTTTGGCTCATTCGCCAGCCATAGTGCTCGTGATTTCCCAGGACATAGATGGTGTGCAGGAAGCGGGGGACAACCAGCTCCATGAACGTCGCGATGCGTCCAGCGCGCTTGGCCGTGGCAAGGTCTCCGGCTACGATGAGCACGGATTTTTTGTCAGTGGGAAGAGGAGGAATGAGCTTGAGGAGCTCTTCTCTGGCGCGACCTGCTGATTTATCGTACAGGTCGTAGTAGTGTTCGAGGTGCAGATCTG
>Ga0181537_10005712_pt1 | contig 10015 bp, 5 predicted proteins | sample PEATcosm2014_Bin_39_FD_119765 | JGI IMG/M metagenome (GOLD analysis project Ga0181537, IMG submission 119765) | Peatland microbial communities from MTU Mesocosm Facility, Houghton, MI, USA - PEATcosm2014_Bin23_10_metaG | ecosystem: Environmental > Terrestrial > Soil > Wetlands > Peat | place... | reverse complement strand
TATTGTAGGCCGGCCACGCCCGGTCTATGGTCTGTCTGCAGAACGCCTTGGCGTTCTATCAGCTTGCAATTATCGTACAAGATACCTTCCTGGTCGATGGTGGTGGCATTCGGCGACATCGAGCCCGGCGAAATGCCGCCGACGGCGGCGTGATGCCCGCGCGAGGCGACCCAGAACAGAATCTTGTTGCCGTCGAAGGCCGGCGTGCAGACGGTGATATCGGGCAGATGGGTGCCGCCGTTATACGGCGCGTTGATCACGTAGGCGTTGCCGGGGCGCACGGTGCCTTTGTTCTCGCGGATTATGGTCTCGACCGCGCGATCCATCGAGCCCAAATGCACCGGCATGTGTGGCGCATTCGCCACCAGCGAGCCGTTGCCATCAAACACCGCGCAGGAAAAATCGAGCCGCTCCTTGATGTTCACCGAATAGGCGGTGTTTTGCAGCGCGACGCCCATCTGCTCGGCAATCGACATGAACAGATTGTTGAACACTTCCAGCATGACCGGATCGGCATGGGTGCCGATGGCACGGGCGCGGGCGAGTTTTCGCACGCGGCGCAGCACCAAATGATTCTTTGCCGAGAGTTCGGCCTGCCAGCCATGTTCGACGACGACAGTCTGGTGCGGCTCGATGATAATGGCCGGGCCCTTCACTTTTTGACCGGGCGACAGCGTGTCGCGCGTATAGACCTGCGCATTGTGCCATTTGCCGCCGGAGAAAAACCGCGTGCGCCGCGCAGGCGCAGGCAGCTTCGTTCGCCTAGTCCTCGCGGCCTTTTCCTTGAACGTCGCGCCCCCTCCGATGGCCTCGACGGAGACCGCCTCGATGACCAGCGACTTCTTGCGGTCAATGAACCCGAATTGCGCCTTGTGGGCCTTTTCGAAAGCCGTTTTCATCTTTCGCAGCGAAGCGAGAGCGTTCCCCGCGCCTGCGCCGATCACAAGCGGCGTGTCTGTTCCGGCGTAGCGGATGTGTGCGCGCACGTGTGATTTTATGTCTTTCGCCGCGACGCCCTGGGCGGCGACCTCTTCGGTCACCTCACGCGCCAAGCGCCGCGATACGTGTCGCAGGGCGCTTCGCGCCTTATCGCCAAATGCCTCCTCGATGGCCTGCTGCCGGACGCTGCGGATGTCGGCGAGCCCCATACCGTAGGCCGAAAGCAACGACGAAAGCGGATGAATGAGCACGCTGGTCATGCCAAGCGCGTCGGCAACCAAACAGGCATGCTGGCCGCCGGCGCCGCCAAAGCAATTGAGTGCGTAGCGAGTCACATCATAGCCGCGCTGCACCGAGATTTTCTTGACCGCGTTCGCCATGTTTTCCACGGCGATCTTGATGAAACCGTCGGCGACCTGTTCCGCCGAGCGGCCATCGCCGATCTTTTTCGCCGTGTCGGCAAACGCCGCGCGCACCGCTTCGGCGTCGAGCGGCTGTTTCTGCTGCGGGCCGAAGATTTTGGGAAAGAAATCCGGAATGAGCTTGCCGACCATCACATTGGCATCGGTCACCGCCAGCGGGCCGCCGCGGCGATAGCATTTCGGGCCGGGATTGGCGCCAGCGGAATCCGGGCCGACGCGAAAGCGCGCGCCGTCGAAATGCAGGATAGAGCCGCCGCCCGCCGCGACGGTGTGGATCAACATCATCGGTGCGCGCATGCGCACGCCGGCGACCTCGGTTTCGAAGGCGCGTTCGTATTCGCCGGCAAAATGCGACACGTCGGTCGAAGTGCCGCCCATATCGAAACCGATCAGTCGCGTGAAACCGGCCGATCGACCGGTCTCGGCCATGCCGACAACGCCTGCCGCCGGTCCCGACAGGATCGCGTCCTTGCCGCGAAACAGCTCGGCCGCAGTCAATCCACCCGACGACATCATGAACATGAGACGCGTGTGTTCGGCCGGCGCGTGCTCCCGCGAATCTAATTCGCCCGCGACCTGCGCCACGTAGCGGCGTAGGATGGGTGACAGGTAGCTGTCGACCACGGTCGTGTCGCCGCGGCCGACGAGCTTGATCAGCGGCGAGACTTCGTGGCTGGCGGAGATTTGTGGAAAGCCAACTTCGCGCGCCAGCGCCACCACACGTTTCTCATGATCGCTGTAGCGGTAGGCGTGCATCAGCACGACGGCGACGGCTTGGATGCCGTCGGCCTTAGCGCGTTCGAGCGCGCTTCGCACGGCGGCTAGATCGAGCTCCCGCTCGACGATGCCGTCGGCGCGAACGCGCTCGTCGACCTCGACGACGCGCTCGTACAGCATGTCGGGCTTGATGATGTGCTTGGCAAAGATTTTCGGCCGCGCCTGATAGCCGATGCGCAACGCGTCACGAAAGCCCTTGGTGATCAGAAGCAATGTCCGGTCGCCCTTGCGCTCAAGAAGTGCGTTGGTGGCGACCGTGGTGCCCATCTTCACCGCGGCGATCCGCTCGCTGGGGATGGCTTCGCCGGGCGCTAGCCCAAGCAAGTACCGGATGCCATGCACCGCCGCGTCGCGATAGGCTTCGGGATTCTCCGAAAGCAGTTTGTGGGTGATGAGCGTGCCGTCCGGCCGCCTGCCGATCACGTCGGTAAAGGTGCCGCCGCGATCGATCCAGAACTCCCAACTCCCGGACGTACTGGCAGCCATGCGCTCGATCCAGACCTGCTTTTATGCGAGAATAGCCCAACGGCGGTCCGCTAGACGGTTAGTTGAGGAAACCCAGATGCACAAGATCGCAATCTCTGCCGCGGCCCGAGACCGCATGACGGCGCGAACCGGTAAGTTGCACCCTTTCGATGAGATCGATCCGCGTAAAACGGCGCTGGTCGTCATCGACATGCAGAACTATTTCTGCAAACCGGGCCATCAAGGTGAGGTCCCGTTGTCGCGGGATATCGTGCCGAACATCAATCGGCTGGCCGCCGATCTGCGCCGCCGCGGCGGTCTGGTCGTGTGGGTCCGCAACGGCACGCGCGACACGCGTGAGAGCTGGTCGAATTATCACGAATTCCTGCATCTTCCGGACCGCTGCGAACGCCGCTATGCGGCGATGGACGTCGGCGGCGACGGCTATGACTATTGGCACCTGAACGATATCCGGCCGGAAGACGCGCAAGTGACGAAGACGCGCTACAGCGCCTTCATTCAAGGCTCTTCCGATATCGAGCGACTGTTGCGGGAGCGCGGCATCGATACGCTTCTGATTACCGGCACCGCCACCAATGTCTGTTGCGAAAGCTCGGCGCGCGACGCCATGATGCTCAATTTCAAGGTCGTCATGGTGTCCGACGGGCTCGCCACCCATAGCGATGAGGAACACAACGCGGCGCTGTCGATTTTCTACGGCCTGTTCGGCGACGTCCAGACAGTCGACGAGACAATCCAATCGCTCCAGCGCGGCGACAAGAAGAAGGTTGCCGCGTAACTCGCCGACGCTATGCGGTGGCCAATGTCTGGCGAAATGCAGCGGCGTTCCAATAGCCTTCCGCCCGGACGATCAGGCCTTGCGCATCCACTTGCAGCACGTCGATGCCTTCGGCCTTGACCTCTCGCCCGGTTTTGCCGCGCGCAGTCATGGCCCAATGCGCAGCGATACTGTTTCCGCAGGGCATCGCCGCGAGCACCTCGATCTCCACATGGGATGCGAGAGCCGCTACTCCGGATGCGAACTGTCCGGCGATCTCAGTCCGCCCATGGCGTATAGGACCGCCGACCGGATCTTCGATCTCGCCATTCGAGGCGAAGACCAGGGCGATGCGCTCAGGGTCGCGCGCGGCTATGGCCGCGAAGTAGGTGTCTAGGGCTTTACTCAGCGCCTCGGCACTGGTTGCCATTGCACTCGACATGTTTCTGCGTCCCACTATTTATCCTGCGCCAACAACCCGGCGATGGTCTTGATCTCGTTGCGAGCGTATTTGGGCAGGCCGGCGCTAAGCGAACTTCCCGAATTGAACGACGACTGGCCCATAAGGACCTGCGCCGGCACCAGATTGCGCAGCACCGGTATCTTTTCGAAGCTGCGTCTCTCGTCGAGTACGCTTGCTTTGATCGCGAGCGCCATGAATGCGGTGACGACGGTCTTGTTGGCGTCGGTTGGATGTTTTTGAAATACGCCGAAGAATTTGCCAAATTTCATGATCTGATTGACATAGAAAATATCCTGTTCGAGCACACCCGTGATCGGCGTGTCGAGCGTGGTCAATTCCTGCAAGCCCGGTTGGTCGAGATCGGCGAGCGGCGGGGCCGACAATTCGCTCTGGAAGTCGATGTGGTCGGCGACTTTCTTGCTGTCGCGCAGCTTGTTGACCAGCATGATGCCTAATGGAATTTTGCCTTCGAATTTGTAAGTCGATTGGATGCAGATCGACACCGTCCGGCCCGTGCACCACTTGCGGTCGGGATTGTCGTTGCCGGTACCTGCCTCGCCGGTAAACGGCCCGATGTCTGCGGCGGCGATCGTTTTGTGCGTAATCGCCAGATCGATCTTTTCGAGAAACGGAAGTGTCACATCATGCGAAAGATCGATCGCGTCCGCCGCGCGGTCGAGAATAAAGCGCGCCTGGGCCACATACATATAAAGCTTCTCGGTGACTTGGGCGGCGTTGCCGTTGATGGTCTTGCTGGCGGTGGGCTCGGTATAATTCGGGAACAGGGTGAGGAATTTTTTCTCGGCGGGGTCCTTGTCGGCCCATTCGTCGAAACGAACCAGCGCCGTTTCGCTGGCGATCGCGTCGGCGCTGGTGTGATCGCTAAATGCGATCGTGCCGAGCTTGAGTTGCGCGACCTCGGCTTTGCGCGCGGCGCTCACGTCTTCGATGCTGAAGTCCTGCGCGCCGGCGGCGGAGACAAAGCCGAGCAAACCGATAAGCGCGATCGCGTGGCGCGTCCACATTCCAAATTCTCTCGTAAATTCTTCCGCTGAAGCCGGCTCAGTTCACCCGCCCGCCCCAAAAGTAATCTTGACTGCGCGGCTGCGGTTGTTGGCTGCTCCACGGCTGGAATAAGCCAAATATGCCGCGCGACGGCTGCTGCTGTTGCGGCGCGGATCGCCAACCCTGGTTCGGGAAATAAGACCGGCCGGCATATTGGCCGTTATTGTTCGAAGGGCCACCCCAGAAGGTATTTTGGTCGTCGCCGTATTGGCCTTGCGATGCATAGGCGTCGTCGTGGGAAACCAGCTGATATTGGGTATCCGCGACTTGGCCGTCGGCGCCGCGGCGGAAATGTTCGATGAAGGCTGGGCCTTGTGCCTGAGGCTCAGGTTGACCGAAGCCAAAGCCGAAGCCTTGGGGTTGGCTTTGCCGACCGTTGAGGCGGTCGCCGCTCATATAGTCGATCGGAATATCGACGAGCAGTTTTTTTGCTTCAGGCGAGGGCCCATTGAGCGGCGCTTTCGGCGCGATGTGCTCCGCCCAGATCGCTTCGATGATCGGCTGGAAGATCGGCAGCGCCACCCGCGCGCCAGTTTCGTTGGAACCAAGCGAACGGCGTTTGCCATCGCCATTGTCGTAACCGACCCAGACCGCGATGGTGACATCGTTGGTGAAACCGATGAACCAGCCATCGACCGCGTCCTCGGTCGTGCCGGTTTTGCCGGCGACATAGGTTGACAACCCGCCGATGCTACGCGCGGTGCCGCGCGCCACGACCCCCTGTAGCATGGTCTTCAGCTGGAAGAACGAGGCGGGGTCGGCGGCGCCGATGCGCGGCAACGGCGTATCCGGATATTGATAAATGGTCTTGCCGTCCTGTTCGATCGAATCGATGCCGTGCGGCTGGGGCAGCGCCCCCTCGTTGGCGACGGCGGCATAGAAACCGGCGAGATCGATCATGCGCACCGGCTGCGCGCCAAGCACGAACGGATAATAGCGCACGCATTGGCTATAGATTTTTCCTGCCATTGCGGTGGCGCACACCGCGTCGAGGCTTTTCACCGGATCGGGATCGATGCCGCCTTCGAGGAGATGCGCGGTCACGACGTTGATCGAATTCTCCAGGCCGCGACGCATCGTGAAAACGCCACCCTCGCCATAATCGGCATTGCGGGGAGACCAGAAATCCTCCGGCCGTAGGCTGCCGTCGTATTGGCGGCTGATTACGTCGCGGCCGTCAACGCCGCTGCCGATCGGAGGGAATGTGATCGGTTCATTGAGCACGAGCGTGTTCGGCTGCAGCCCGTGCTGCAAGGCGGTGAGGTAGGTCAGCGGCTTCATCGCCGAGCCGGGCTGGCGCTGCGTCTGTGCGGCGCGGTTGAGCTGACTCAGCGGATAGGAAAAGCCGCCGGCCATGGCGAGGATGCGGCCGCTCTTGTTTTCCAGGACCAGAGCCGCGCCTTGCACGGTTGGCCGCACGCGCAATTGCGCCTGCGCGCCGCCGGGGCCGGCCGACTTTTTATTTCTTGTGTTCGCGGTACCGACTGTGTTGTTCCCTTGATTGCCGCCTTTGGGCTCGACGACGTTCGCATAAACGATGTCGTAAAGACTGAGACTGCGCCGGATCGCGCTACTCGCTCCTTGCAACGTTACAATGCGCCCATCGGACAGACCGACGTGGATCGTGTCGTCGCCCTTTTTGGCATTGCCCTTTTGCACGACGACGACTGGCGTCCAATGCACGTCATAGAGCGGCAGTCGAACGGCTTGCAGGGCTTGCTGCCAGGCCGGCGTGCCGGCGTGGTTGTCGACTTCGAGTTTTTGTACCGCGTCGGCGATGTTGGCTTCGGGGCCGTGGAATTGCACGCGCCCCGACGACATTTCGTAATGTGCCAAGCCTTCCTGCAGCGCCGCCTCGGCGTCGTGTTGCAATTGCGCATTGATGGTCGAGTGCACGGTATAGGAATCGGCCGTCAGGCTGCTGACGCCGTCAGCCTTCGCTTCGCGGCCGAGAAAATCGACGAAATTAAAACCGCTGTCGCGGTGTTGATGCGCGAAGGCGGCAAGCTGCGGCGGCGCGGCGAGCGCCTGATCCCGCTGCGCCGTGGTAATGACGCCATCCTCCTGCATGCGGTCCAGCACATAGCCAAGACGATCCTTGGCGCGGTCGGGATGGCGGTCGGGATTGTAATAATTCGGTCCCTTCAGCATGCCGGCCAGCATCGCGCCTTCGGCCAGCGTCAGGTCCTTCGCCGGCTCTCCGAAATAGCTATGCGCCGCCATTTCGACGCCCCAAGAGCCGCGACCGAGATAGGCGGAGTTCAGATAAAGTTCGAGAATCTCGTTCTTGCTCAGCGTGCTTTCGAGGCGCGAGGCCACGATCATTTCACGGATCTTGCGCTCATAGGTCACGTCCTCGCCGACCAGAAGGTTCTTTACGACCTGTTGTGTGATGGTCGAACCGCCTTGCGGGCGTCCCGGGTCGGCCAGGTTGCCGATGAAGGCGCGAATGATGCCGTGCTCATCGACGCCGTGATGTTCGTAGAAGCGCCGATCCTCGGCGGCGATGAACGCCTTTTGCACGAGATCGGGAACGTCGGCGAGCGGCACCCAGATACGACGGTTGCCGGGCAGGAACACGTCTGCAAAATCCTTGTTCGAGCCGTCGAGCACCGTGCTCATGCTCGGCAGCTTCTTGCCTTTCAGCGCGGTTTGGTCCGGCAGATCCGCCGCCGCATTATTGAAGAAGGCGATGACCTGACCGAGATCGACGACCGGATTGGTCAGCGGCTCGTTCTTGCAGAACTGATGATAGGCAGTATTGAGGTCCGCGAAATTGACGCCGTGGAAGGCTGGCACATCGCTGCCCATCGCCTTCGGGTCGTTGAGTGCGGTAGAAATGAGATCATCGACATTGATGGATTCGATGCCGAACGCCTGCACCATGTGGGTGCAGCCGTCGCGCAATATCTGCACTACTTCGGCTTGATCCCGCGCCGGGTCGAAATGCGTCTTGACCGCCTGCGGCGTCGTCGTGACTTCGCTCAACGCAAGCGCCGTCGCAAAAATCTTGACCAGAATGGTGTCCATGGGGACTGCGACGCGACGGCGGGGGCCGGGTTCGAGGGACGCGACTGTACAACGGCGATTATAGCGATCTGATCCTTACAAAAGGACTTTTTTGCGGGGGCGCTCGATGTGGCTGCGCCACAATTTACGCCGTAATAACGCGGTTACCCCCGTCATGTCTTGGCCGGCGCTAGACCGTCAAAATGCCCGCGCCGTTGCAGGAAGCCGAGCAGGAGAAGCGCCGGCAGTCCGGCGGCGGCGCAGATCGCGAAGAACCACGCCCATCCGGCGGCGGCGGCAAGGAAGCCCGCGCCCGACGATAGATAGGTGCGTCCGAACGCCGCGAGCGCGGTGAGGAGCGCGTATTGCGTTGCCGTATGCAGCGGATTGCGGCAAAGCGCCGAAAGATAGGCGACGAAAATCACCGTGGCGACGGCGCTGGTGAAATTTTCTGCGATAATCGCGAAGGTGAGCCATGCGGCATTGTGACCGAGCACCGCTTGCCAGGAAAAGGTGAGATTGGCGAGCGCCTGCAAAATCCCGCCGATCCACAAACTCGCCGGCAGTGAATACGCGCGCGCCAAGAAGCCGCCCGCGAAGCCGCCGAGCAGCGTCGCGCCGAGGCCGACCCCTTTGATGATGGCGGCGTATTCGTTGCGCGAAAAGCCGAGATCGATCACGAACGGCGCTGTCATCGCACCGGACAGCGCATCGGTAAATTTGAACAACACGACAAAAACGAGAACGACAAAAACAAGATCGCGCGTCAGAAAATCGAAAAACGCGCCGGTTGCAGCTTCGACGACCCGTTGCAACGTAGTCTCGCGGCCATGCGCGGCGTCGGCGCTTGCGGATTTTTCCGGCTCGGCGGCGACGAGCGTGGTCGCAACGCCGATGAGGACCAGAACAGCCATGGCCGCATAGCCCGCGGTCCAAGCGGCATGGCGGTCCAAGCCAAAACCGGATTCGAAGCCGCTTACGACAAACAGCGCGCCCGCGGTCGAGGCTAGCATGCCGATCCGGTAGGCGGCGACGTAAGACGCCATGCCGGCCGCTTGCTCGCTCTCATCGAGGCTTTCGATGCGAAAGGCATCGACGACGATGTCCTGCGTCGCCGACGCGGTGGCGACCAGGAGCGCGCCTAACGCGACAAAGAGCGGCGACAGCGCCGGGTCGCAGGCGCCGAGGAAAACAATCGCTGCGATCAGGAGAAATTGCGACAGCAACAGCCAACCGCGCCGCCGGCCAAAGCGCCGCGACAAGATCGGCACGTCCAGTCCGTCGATCAGCGGCGCCCAGAGAAATTTTATCGTGTAGGGCGTGCCGACCAGCGCAAACAGGCCGATGGTACCGAGATTGACCTTCGCTTCGGTCATCCAAACCAGCAGAGTGGATCCCGACAAGGCCAGCGGCAGGCCCGAGGAAAAGCCGAGGAACATGACGATGAGCACCCGCCGTTTCAGATAGACGGCGAGCGTGTCCGAGAATGACGAGCGCGGTGTTGCGATACTGCTCTCAGCCTCTGGCGTTTCGGCCATCAGCTGCTACTCGCCCGCTTCCAATTTGAAGGCCGGGGGAGCGATGACATTTGATGCGGCGGCCGCCGGGGCGCCAAGCTCGACCTGCGTAATGCGCTCTCCCCGCGATTCGATCTTTTCGATCGAGACCATCGACTGCCGGATGTCTTCGTTCGCCTGATTGAAGTGTGTTTGCAATTTGCGGACGCGGTCGCCGAGCAGGCTGACGTCCTTCACCAAGCGTCCGACCTCGTCACGGATCTGATCGGCCGCCTCGCGCATGCGCGCGTCTTTCTGGATTTGCTGCACCACCTGGATGGCGAGCATGAGCAGCGACGGCGACACCACGACGACGCGGGCGCGGTAGGCCTTCTGCACCACATCGTCGAAGCCGTCGTGCAGCTCGGCATAGACCGATTCAGACGGCACGAACATCAAGGCCATTTCCTGGGTCTCGCCGGGAATCAGATATTTCTCGGCGATGTCGGCGACATGCTTGCCGACGTCGGCGCGCAGCCGCTGCGCGGCCGCCTTACGCTCGTCGTCGGTCTTGGCGTCGCGATAGGCGGTTACGCCTTCG
>Ga0181537_10005711_pt1 | contig 10016 bp, 3 predicted proteins | sample PEATcosm2014_Bin_39_FD_119765 | JGI IMG/M metagenome (GOLD analysis project Ga0181537, IMG submission 119765) | Peatland microbial communities from MTU Mesocosm Facility, Houghton, MI, USA - PEATcosm2014_Bin23_10_metaG | ecosystem: Environmental > Terrestrial > Soil > Wetlands > Peat | place... | reverse complement strand
GCCGCCGCCGATTGCGTGTAGGTATATTTCGGATATTCATCCATCAATTGCAGCGCAGTTCCAAACGTCCGCCGCACAACATCCACGGTTTCCGTCCATGGCCAAAGCCATGCTGCGTCAATGTGAGAATTCCCGGTAAGGCGGACTGTGGTCTGTTGCAAATACGATTTCAGAGGTTCGAGAAGCGCGCGCGCTTTCAGGAGAGACGTGTCGAACGTTGTTTGATCCGATCGAGCCAGGGCGTCCAAATCGACTGCGTCAGCGGAACTGGCAAGTACGGCTTCGAACTTCGGAGAAGCTGGACCCGCATTCGGCGCGAGGATTGAAACGCCTCCCATCTCTTGAAACAGGCGTGCTGGGTCGGGCCGGGTTTTCGAAAACTCGATGCGCAGGTCAGCGCCATTGAAATGCTTGTGATCCACGGTTTGCAGAAGCTTAACCGCAATCAAGACTCGATCGCCAGGCTTTGCCGAATCGAAAACCATGATCGGCTCCAGTTCGTCCCCCATCGCGACCCGTCGTCCGTTGAAGTAAATCACCTGCGTTACCGGACCATTGGCATCTACCTGAAAGTCGAACCAGACCTTTGCTCCGGTGAGATCGTATCCGTTCAACGTTTTCGGAATTTCTATCCAACGGCGATACCAGAGCGCTTCATTTGAACCAATGCTGTTGGCAACAACTCCTTTCCACGAGCTATCGTCCACGTCAACCGCTTCACCATGCGGAATATCACCGGAGTGGTTCTTCCATTCTCCGTCGGGTAGGTGCATCAGGGATTGCAACCGCCTCGCTACCAATTCAACACGGGGCCTTGTTGTACTGGACGCTGGCCGCTGCCAGTTCACATCTTGCTTTTCAGCGCCGAGGGACCAGACTCCCTGGATCGATTGCGAATCCGCTGAAAGCCTACCTTCATAGGAAGCTTGACCAATCCGCAATTTCAAAATCGAGTTATCAAACGCGACCGAGTCCACCGTATCGGCGAAATCAAAATGCTCAGGGACATCGAAAGTCGCGGCAGTCGTCCCGTTTTCTTTCGAGACATGGATGACATAGCGCAATGGCTTTGCACGATCCTGAACAGTGGCTTGCCAGGTCCCGGTAATTTCCTGGGCAGAACACGACATTGCGATAAGCAAGAGGACTGCGAAGCAGAATGGTGCGACTTTCATTTGATCTCCATGACGAACTGGGCCGAACGGGCACTCGCCGTGATACTGATGGGTACAGCTTCGGTCCACCAAAGTGTAAGCGACAAATCCCTGTGAGACGTGGCGATTTCGATCACCGCAGGCGCAACTCGGTGGCGGGAGAATTCCAGGCGGACACACGGACGCGCAAGTCTGACAGGCTGGCAATGGGCGGTTTCGTAATTGGATCGAGGCCGCTCATATGCAAGCGCACGGTGCCGCGAACTGTCACTTTTTCTCCCGGTGCCAGCCAAAAATAGTTGTCAGTCCAGAGCACAGAATAGACATCAGGCAGCAGATGAAGGCGCAAGGGATAGGCTGGAATTTTACCCGTATTCTCGACCGTGAGGCTGATCTCGGCTTCTTTCTGCGATTGACCGTCGACCTTGACCGAGGCCTGCAACGAGGTAGCTGATGCCTGAATCTGAGGCCTCAACCAGGGCCCAGTCTGCGTCGGGGGTTCGGCCACAGGAGCCGCTTGCCATCGTTTTCTAGCCTCAGGATCTGCGAGCATTTGCAAAATGCGCAACCAATAAGCGCGACGTGAGAGCCTTGATCCCTGAGCATCGCTAAGCGTAAGTTCGAAGAATAAATAACCCTCCGGTGTGCTGGATGGGATCGGCCAACGCAGCTCATGGGGTTCACTCGCGTAACCATTAGCAGGCACGTCACTTGCCCACTGCTCTTCGTGCACGACACGCATCGCTTGATCGTAAAGACGAGCGTTGATGCGGCTGTCCTTAAGCACATGCTCGCGGTCATTGAGCGCAAACACCGAGGCTTTGAAAGTATCCCCTGGCCCCCAGGAAAAAAATCCAGTGTCGGCCATCACGTGAACTGGCTCGTTCGCGCGTTGCGTAGCGTAAAAGGGAATTTGGGGCTGGCCACACCAGTCAATCAAGTGCCAGCTGTTGGCGATCGGCCCCAGAGAGTTGTACGTCCACAAGGTTTCTCCTCCCGTGTGGGGAAACTGAGCGCGCCACTGTTCTAGCACACAGCCAATATTGTGTTCATATGCCATCTGGCTGCACTCAATCAGCTGCTCCAGATCCAACTTACCAAAATCGTCATACCATGTCGCTCGCTGCCAACTTTTTACGAAAGTGTAATTGAGTTCGGCGCTGCGATTTCGAATGGTTTGATATTTGCGTTTGAACTTCTCGACATCGTAACCGACGGGCTTCATCTCCAGTTCGGCGGGAGGGATCATTCGCTTCAGCAGGGACAGGTTCGCAAAGCTGCTAAAAGACCACTCGGAAATGAAATAGTGTCCGCGATCGAAGATCTTGTGGTACCAATTTTCGTCGGCCGTATAGATATCCGGCGGATCATACGCGTGATAGTCACCTCCACAAGGCGAGTTCATGCGGAACGGACGACTGCCGTCGTAACCTGCAAAGACCTCGCGAACGAGTCCGAGAAAAGGCTCGATTCCATCCTGAAAAGGGTCGTATTCATTGCCCCCGACGTAAATGCCAATTGAGGGATGTTGCCGAATGCGAAGAACACTTTGAGTTAACTGTTCGCGCCATACGGCCAGCGTCGTAGTCCCGGGAGTATCGGCCCAATTGAGTGGTACTTCCTGCCACACGATCATGCCATTTTCGTCGCAGAGGTTATAGAACTGTTCGGTCTCAACAATGGAAGTACCCCCGTTCAGGCGAAGCAGATTCTGACCATTGAGCCTGGCCGCTCGTATCATCCACTCCTCACGCTCCGGCGAAAGTTGGAGAACATCATCGCTTGTCATCCAGCATGCACCCTTGGCGTAAAACGGTCTGCCATTCGCCACCCACAGGTACATGTAAGCCTCGTCCTCGAGGGTTTTGTCGGCGGGAACCGCTCTAGGCGCGTCGGCGTATGAGGGATTTCGCTTGAGCTGCAGCGTTCGAACGCCGAAACGACTGGCAATAAAATCGAGCTGCGTGTTTTCCTGGAGAAGCTTCAACTCCAGCCGATAGAGTGGCTGCTCTCCCAGGCCGTTCGGCCACCACAATTTTGGTTTACTGAGCTCGATCTCACGCTCCCAAAACGAGTTACCGGGTGGGACCTTTTGGCGCGACTTGCTTTGCCAGACGACTTGCTTATTCGCGAGCTCGACGATCCGCGCATCGATCGTGGCTTCGAAGGTCGCGGTTCCCGTGTTCGTCAGCATGGCCTGAGTCCATAACGCAGCCGATTCCGGACCAATTGAATCGGTTCGCACGAAAGGCGCTTCCATATACGCCTGACCGGTCGCTACGATTCGAACCGGTTGATAAAGACCAAACGTGCGATATCGATTCCCCCACTGATAGCTTTCCGCATCCTGTGCGTCTGGTTTCACAACTCTTGGATTTCGATTTTCGCTGGAGTTGTCGTAGTTTGGAAGCACATCGTGCGGCTCGTGCACCAATCTGACGAGCAGCTCATGCTCTCTGCCCGGAATCACGCGATTGGTGATATCGACAGTAGGACCGCCGAACGAACCTTCGTGTCCTCCCAAATATTCGCCGTCGAGCCAAACCATACCGTAGTAATCCATGCCATCGAATCTCAGGCGAATTACGGAATCACGCCACAGCTCGGGAATCACCAAGCGACGGCGGAGGTACCAGTCTTTTTGTTGAATCCACTGCAGCTTTTTAAAATTGTCGCCGTACCAGAGATTCGGAACTTCGCCAGCTTCCATCAGCGCGTATTGCACGGGCCGGGGCATCAGGGTTTTGATCCAGACGCTGTTCGAGGGATACTGGCCGGGTAGAAGCGTGTCGTCCGCCCCACACAATTCCCAACCGTCAGCCAGAGTGATCTGCCACCCTCCGCCGGCGCCTGACTGCCCGGCAGCGTATTCTGGCCTCAATTCAACCGGGGTGGGAGCAAAAACCCGTTGAGCGCTTAGTTCCTTCAGTTCTTCGAGCAGGCTCTGAACTGCGATGGGGCCAGCATGACGGCTGGAATCTGGCGGCAGAACTTTGTCGGTGCTTTGGCCTGAATAGGCAGTCGCGGGAGTTAAAGCGGCGGCGGCGCCAGCTCCCAAGAGTGCCAAACAATCACGCCTCGAAATTCTTTCCCTGCCCATTCTTGGATCCCCTTGTCTCGCACAAAAGCCGGGAAAGAGCTCGTCTGCCCTAACCCGGTCAGGCCGAGGCGATCACGTACATTGTCGACAGCAAAACTGGAGGATGTAGTTGACGAAAGCTCGGCAATCCTACAAAATTCCTCCGGTAGCGTCAACAGTAAAACGCAGTGGAACTTTGTCCGTATTACGGAATAGTACAGCCGGGATTCAGCTCGGGATCGCGGGCCAATGGGCTACGGTAAGAATTGGATGTTCATAAATGATGGAAGACCGTCGGTCCGAAAGCTTCTTCTCGCCGCTATTCCCATCCTGGCCGCAATTACCGCTGTCGTCTTTCCGAGCAGCGCTGAAGATCTTCAGATACCCGTGACGGTGAGAGCAAATCAGTTAGCTCGCGCCGGGCATCCGGACGAAGCAGTGCGGTTGTTGCTCGACGCCCTGGCTGCTCATCCAGCAGATCTTGAGAAAAGGCTAGCTTTGGCTGAGATCTACGCGAAGAACATGCAAAGCGATAGGGCCGAGGCGGAGTTCCGCAAAGCGCTTAGGCAGCATCCTGCATCGCCTGCAGCGGAAATGGCGCTGGGCAGATTCTACGCGGGTGTCGGATCATGGGATGCAGCCGAGCAGGTGCTTGATGACGCCCTGCATCTCCATCCCCAACTGAGTGATCTTCGTGAACAGTTGGCTCTAGTCCTGGCAAGAGAACATAAGTATAAGGAGGCCGCGGATAACATTCGCCTGGTTCCGCCGCCCGCCGATCCCAGTGAGCGCATTCAGTATTTTCGACTGGCCGCCTCGATACACTCGGGCCTCGGCGATTCGCATGGCGCAGCACATTTCGTAGAAAAAGCTTTGCAAGTGACGCCCCACGATGAGCAACTTCAGTTACTCGCCGCCGTAACCGAGGCAGAAGCAGGAGAGTGGAAAGCCTGCCTAAAAAATATCGCTCCTTTATATAACACGCACCCTGGTGCCGAGAGCGGATTGTTACTGCTGCGGGCGCAATTAGCTACTCATGGAGAATTCGAAACCACGATTCGAAGCCTCAGGGCATTGAATTTGCCAGCAGATCAAAAGTTCGAAGTTAGAATCCGGTCCGCCGAAACTCTCGCCGCAGCCGAAAAGCATTTAGAGGCTGCAGAAGATCTTGCCGAGGCACTCAGAATTAAAGACGGAGCCGATGACACCCTTCTTTATAACCTCGCGGTCGAACAGTACGGCGCTGGGCAATTTGATAAGGCGTTTGCCACCCTGGATTCACTTCGCGCACAAAACACTTCGGCGGAGATCGAAGATCTGTCAGGCGATATCGAAGAGCAAAGAGGTGATTTTTCAGCCGCGGTTCACAGCCACGAAAAGGCTGTCCTCTTGGCTCCCCAGGAAGAACGCTATCGTTTGTCATTGGGTGCGGAACTCTTGGAGTATCAGGCTTACGCACCTGCAGTCTCGGTGTTCCAACAAGCCTCTGAGCTGTTTCCAAATTCGGCGCGAATTTTTGTCGGTCTGGGGATGGCCGATTACTTTCTGGAGAAGTACGACGAGAGCGTGTCTGCGTTCTTGCGGGCGGATAAACTCGATGGCGAGTCCGGCCGGGCAATCGGTTACCTGGGCGCAACCCAATTGGAGAGCCCGACCGGACCGACACCGGCAGCAGTGCAAGCGGTTTGTGCTCACGCCGGTTCCAATCGAGCGAAATCGCTCACATGGTGCGGTGTGTTGCTTTTCCGCAAGGCCTACCTGGAGGGCAATCAAGCCGCTGCTTTGGACATAATCCCGCAGCTGCGAGCTGCTGCTAAACTCGCGCCGAACAACTCGGTTGCGATTTGTTCACTCGGGCGTGCGCTCGAATGGACGGAACAATTGACCGATGCGCGCCATTGGCTGGAGATTTGCGTCCGGATGAGGCCAAACTCGGCTGAAGATCACTATCGATTGAGCCGCGTTTACCGGGGTTTGGGACTCACAAAAGCTGCTGCGGAACAGCTAGATTTAACCGACAAGTCCAACACAGGAAACGATCCGCGCCAGGATATCGCGAAGAAATTCGCGCGGGAGATGTTTGGCCAGTCCGTAAGCCCAACGAAGCTTCAACTCGGTGGACCATCAACAGATCCGACGAATTGATATTTCTGTGAAGGAAATTTAAATGCTGCGAACGATTTGGATTCTTGTGTTGTTGCTGACGGTGCTTTGCGCGCTGGCATCGACAGCTCAGCAAAACCCTGGAGCTGAGGTGTATGTGGTGCCTTTTTCGCATCTCGACCTTTTTTGGGCATGCACCCAGGAAGAATGCCTCAGCCGCGGGAACTTCCTCACCAGCAAAGCGATCCAACTGGCCAAGCGTCACCCCGAGTACCGCTATCTTCTGGAAACCGAGGTTTTTGTTTCGAATTTCGTGGATAGCCATCGTGGCACCCAGGAGCTGGAGGATTTTAAACAACTGGTCAAGGATGACCACATTGAAATTGCGCCACTGTGGGCGGCGATCTATCAGAATCAGACTCGAGGGGAGGCCTTGGTGCGTAACGTGATCTATGGAAAACGGTACGCGCGCGACATTTTTGGAGTCGATCCGATGGTCGCTCATCTCGCGGATATTCCAGGGTTCACTCGACAGTATCCGCAGATACTATCCAAGTCCAAAGTACCTTACTTGGTTATGACGCGCATGGGGCCCCGCGACTTATCGCTATTCCGGTGGAAGGCGCCCGATGGGTCCGCGGTCCTTGTGTGGAACACGATAAATGGATATGGATGGGGTATAGGGCTGGGCCTGCATCTGGACCTGGATAAAGAGAGGCTCGATACGATCTCGCAGGAGACAAAAAGTGTTGCCGCAACCACCCGTGGTCCGATTTATATGGGCTGGGGCACGGACCTCTTTGCTCCGTCAGAAAAGCTGATTGGGAATATGGGCATTCTGAATCAACATCTATATCCTGACCATTTTCATCTGGCAACTGCCGACGAATTTTTTCGGTCGGCGGGCGCCGCCGCTAAGGAGGTTCCCGATTTAACTGGTGAGATTCCATCTTCGTGGGCCAACTTGACTACCTCGCAGATACCGCTTTGGCTTCCCGCAATCTCTGCGACCGATACTCTTATCACCGCGGAAAAGTTTGCTGCCATCAATTACGCTCTCGGTTATGCGACCTATCCGGACAAGACATTTGAAAGCTTGTGGAAAGATAACTTGAAATCCCTGGATCACAACAATGACGGTCAGGGTGGAAAAATCGGAGACGAACGCAAGTTGGGGTATGCGGAAACGGCGTCCTTCGGCGCTGGCCAAATCCTGCGCGATTCTTTGCGCAACATTGCCGAACGTGTCCGGAGTCCGTTTTCCAGAAGTACGCCGGTGGTGATATTCAATCCACTGGGCTGGACGCGAGACGATGTCGTCGTGGCACATCTGACATTGTTTGGCGAGATAGCCACAAATGAGAATGATGATTACAAAAAAGGAATGCGATTAGTAGATGAGCAAGGGACATCCATACCTTTTCAGATTGAACAATATGCCGATGGGAGTTCGCGCTCGCTGGATTTTGTCTTCATTGCGAGAGGAGTGCCCTCTCTCGGATATAAGACCTATTACCTCGTTCCCGCCGATCGCTCCGATAGTTATTCGAATGCATGCGCGGTGACGTTAAACACCGATGACAACGCAAGAGACGCAAATGATGCGATGGGATTACACGTCGTAGAAAACGAGCATTACCGTGTATCTATCGAACGGGCCACTGGGAGGATTGAGATATTCGACAAAGATGTTCAGCAATCGGTGAGCAAGGGAATCGAAATCGTCGCGGCCGAAGAACGCGGTGGAGATGATCAGAACGTCATTCTACGGAGTGGTCGAACCATCATCAATGTCGTTGATTCGGTGGAAATTGAAGAAAACAATCCGATACGCACTATTCTTCGCATCAACGGTAGTGTCGGCGGCACTTCAATCGTTCAGCGGCTCACTTTGTACCGCGGCCTCAAAAAGATCGATGTCGAAAACACTATTGATTGGAGGCCGGGCCGCTCGATGAATATCGAACAGATTTTTCCGATTGCGCAACCCGATGCGGAGGTTCGCAACGGCGTGCCTTATGGAACGGTTGCGGCCGCTGACATTATGACAAAGTCCGGTCCGCATGGCGACGACGAGGTTTCGGCGGATATCTGGAAAGGTTGGCGGCAGATACAAGACTGGGTGTTTGCGGGCAACAATAAGTGGGGTTTCACCGTAAGTGCGGATCATAACTTAATCGAGATCACTGACTCAGCAATAAGAGCTGACATGCTGCGAGGCACTCGCTTCAGTCCAGTGACAATCGTAAAAAACGGTCAGACGGTGTTGGATGCGCGACCTTCTGCCGGGACATTTGTATTCCGATTCTCGTTCACTTCCGGCCAGGGTGACTGGTCGGCGGAAAAGTCATGGCGTGCCGGAATGGCCTTCACCACGCCCTTGATTCCGGTAAGCGCGGTGAACCCGGTTTCAATGAAACCGCTACCTTCGGAGAAATCATTCTTGTCATTCAATGCTGACAATCTCGTTCTTACGGCGCTCAAGAAAGCTGATGAAAGTGAGTCCATTGTTCTACGAGTCTTCGAAATTGAGGGCAAAACGGCGGACAGTTCGATTCTACTTCTGGGAAAACAGAGCAATTTTCGACCGGCCAATCTCCTGGAGGAGAATCTGACAGGGGAAAAGCAGAACGTCCTTCATGTGAAACCCTATGAGATTGACACACTAAAGATACCCGTCCCTTGATTTCAGCGGAGCCGAAATGCTGCCAAGAAGTTTGCGGTGATGAGGTATTGAAGTCAAATCTCGAACTGGTTCGCCGTGGATTCCCGCCGCGAGGGACTGCAAGCCATCGAGCGGAGCGGCGGAGTTTATTTTTCGGAGCGGGGGATTCTCGAAGCTCCTGCACGATTGTTTAAAAAAGGAACGTTACATGCAAAAAGGGCCGACGCGGCGTGACTTCCTCAAGGTGGCTGGACTAGGAGCGGCAGCAATTGCAGGCTCCGCATCTTCGCCACAAGCTCTCTTGCATGCCGAACCTTCGGTCAACAGTGCACCCCGGGGCGCAATGTTCGCGTGGGTCACCGATAACGATCGCCGGCTTTCGGCCGCTCCGCCGATCTCATGGACCAATCCAGCGGACCAGGTTGCACAGGTTTCGATTGAGATCAGCCCGGAAAAGAAGTTTCAGCCCATGCTGGGATTCGGCGCGGCCCTCACCGATGGATCATGCTATTTATTTAATCAGCTCTCGCCTGCGTCACGCGAAAAATTGTTTCACCTCTTGTTCCATCCCTCGGAGATGGGATTGAACGTATGCCGGACCTGTATTGGTTCATCGGACCATTCCACATCCGTGTATAGCTTCGATGATGGCGAAGCCGATCCGGAGTTGAAGCGATTTTCCATCGAGCATGACCGAGCATACATCTTGCCTATGCTGCGAGAAGCCAGACGTGTGAATCCCGACCTGTTTTTATTTTCGTCGCCGTGGAGCCCGCCAGGATGGATGAAAGACAATGGTTCGATGCTCGGCGGGTGCATGCGGCATACCTATATGCCCTCCTATGCCAATTATTTTCTGAAGTTCCTGCAGAGCTATGAGGCGGAGGGCGTACCAGTGCAGGCAGTCACCGTCCAGAATGAGGTGGACGCTGACCAGCAAGGGCTGATGCCAGCGTGTTTCTGGCCGCAGGACTACGAGGCCGATTTTGTTGGCCTGCATCTGGGACCGCAGTTT
>Ga0181537_10005709_pt1 | contig 10016 bp, 8 predicted proteins | sample PEATcosm2014_Bin_39_FD_119765 | JGI IMG/M metagenome (GOLD analysis project Ga0181537, IMG submission 119765) | Peatland microbial communities from MTU Mesocosm Facility, Houghton, MI, USA - PEATcosm2014_Bin23_10_metaG | ecosystem: Environmental > Terrestrial > Soil > Wetlands > Peat | place... | reverse complement strand
AGAGCGGTCATGATGATCGGTCTGAATCGCAGGCGGGCAGCCTGAAGGGCGGATTACCGAGTGAGTGATACCGAGATTGCATCTTGACTCGGTTGCGAGATCCGTGCGGCACCTGATCAACGGTAAGCGGGAGTGAAATCTTATTTTTCGTCGGGGGGATGCAAGTATGGCTGCGTATCCGCGACATGAAACCAGAGCGCTCGATGAAGTGATTGGAGGCGGCTCTTCTGAAGAGCAATCAGTAGTTGACGGCCAACTGCGAGCCACGGCCAATCTGATGCCGGCGCACGTGTGGTACGCAACACCCTCTGGCGCACTGGTCTTCGTGACTTCACGAAGCGCCGATTACCTCGGACTGCCGCGGGACCATCCACTTCGCTTCGGAATCGACCTCGGCGGAGAGTGGGATTGCCACATCCCCTTCCTGCACCCAGAGGATCGCGAAGAAACACGCAGAGTTTGGTCTACCTGTCTTCGCACCGGCAACGCGGGCGAGGTGGCCTTTCGAGTTCGTCATGTTGAAGGACGCTATAGATGGTTCCTGAGTCGAGCTGAACCCGTGCGAGCCGCGAACGGGAAAATGCTGGGTTGGATTGGGGTCAATTTCGATATTGAAGCACAGAAGCGGGCCGAGCAGGAGATTCGTGACATTATCGAGACGATTCCTGCCATCGTGTGGGTTGCGCTGCCTTACGGCTCCAATACTTACGTAAACCGTCGATACGTCGAGTACTCGGGTATGACGCTGGAACAAACAGCCGGGGCAGGTTGGCAAATGGTGGTCCATCCCGATGATCTCCATAAGCATGAACGCAATTGGCGAGCGGCAGTTGCAAATGGCAAACCTCATGAAAGTGAGGTTCGCTTCCGCCGGGCGGATGGTCAGTATGAGTGGCATCTGGACCGAGGCCAGCCGTCGCGAGACGAAGATGGAAAAATTCGGAGATGGTATGGCGCCCTTAGTCCTGACACGACGCAATGGGCTGTTTCGCCTTAAGGTTCGGCTCTCCTCTTGACTATCGAGAGGGAATCATTTAACCTCTTGATTATCAAGAGGAGTGGAATCGAGTGGGCCAACGAGACGTTGTGCAGGGCACGCTGGAAATGCTGATCCTGAAGACACTGGCACTAGAGCCGATGCACGGCTATGGCACGGCACTGCGTATTGAACAGTTGAGCCAGGGCGTCTTCCGCGTCAACCCCGGGTCGCTGCTGCCCGCGCTGGCACGCATGGAACGCGCAGGACAGGTGAAGAGCGAGTGGTGTGCAAGTGAAAACAACAGGCGGGCCAAGTACTACATGCTAACTGCGCGCGGTCGCAAGGCGCTGGCTGCCGAGGCGGAGGCGTGGACCCGCCAGGTCTCCGCGATCTCGCGCATCATGGAAGCCTGAGCGAATTCACCCAAGGAGATGAGATGAGATTGCTTGCCAATGTCGCACAGGGAATTCGTTCGCTCTTCCGGAGACAGGCGTTGGAGCGCGAGATGGACGATGAACTGCGTGGGTTCGTGGAGGCATCTACCGCGGAGAAACTGCGGCGGGGCATGTCCGCAGAGCAAGCTGCTCGGGCCGCGCGTGTCGAAATGGGCAGCGCCAATGCAGTCAAGCACCACATTCGCTCCGCCTCCTGGGAATCGCGGTTAGAAATCTTCTGGCGCGATCTAAGACATTGCGTCCGCGGATTGTTGCGCAGCCCCGGCTTCACGCTGATTGCAGTGCTGTCGCTCGCGCTCGGCATCGGCGCCAACACCGCGATTTTCACACTCATCAAGCAGGTACTTCTTCAGGACCTCCCGGTACGCGATCCGCAGCAACTGGTCACCTTCGGTAAATCCACGGGTGGCGGCATTCTAGGCGGCGTCGATATGGGCACCGCCGATTTGTTCACTTACGATTTCGCCCGACAGCTCGAAGCGAATCCAGGCCCATTTCAGAGCGTGGCTGCGTATGCGAGCCATTCGCACAAGGCAAACGTTCGCCTCCCCAACTCCGCCGCAGCGCTTCAGGTCCCGGCCAACCTAGTCTCTGGCAACTTTTTCAACGTCCTCGGCGCTACGCCGCTTCTTGGACGCACAATCTCGCCCTTTGATGCGATGACTCCCCATAGCAACGCGGTTGCGGTTATTAGCCATCATTTCTGGCAGCAATCGCTCTCGTCTGATCCCGCTATTGTCGGCAAAACAATCTCCATCAATGCCTTGCCGTTCACGGTGATCGGTGTGATGCCCGAGGCATTTCACGGCATCACGCAAGAGCTTGACCCACCCGTCATTTGGGTGCCGATTACCATGATCCAGGAAATCCTGCTCGAGCCCGATATGCTCACCCCGCGGATGCTCGACTTTATGCACATGGTAGCCCGCCGGAGCCCTCAATCAACGCTCGCCGCTGACCAGGCATGGCTCGATCGCCAAATCCGTGTTTACGTTCGTGCTGGCGAGGGTAGCACCATCGTGCCTGCGCGCCAGCAGGAGATCGAGCACATCAGCGTTCGCCTTGTCTCCGCCGCACACGGAGTGTCGCAGCTTCGTTCCCAGTATGGTGATTCGCTCAAGATCCTGATGGGGATCGTCGCGGTCGTGCTCTTGATCGCGTGCGCCAATCTCGCCAACTTTCTGCTGGCCCGCGCCATCGCGCGGCAGCGCGAAGTGGCCACGCGCCTCGCGCTCGGATCGAGCCGCGGACGCATCATCCGGCAGAGCTTGCTTGAGGCGCTACTGCTCTCGCTCTCGGGCGGCGTGTTTGGCCTCGTTTTCGCTTTTGCTGCCACGCGCACTCTTATTGCGTTTGTCGCGCAGGGCACGGCGAACACTCCGCTGGACGCACGGCCAGACACCGCCATCCTGTTGTTCACGCTCGCGGTGTCTGTTATGGCCGGTCTGCTCTTCGGCCTAACGCCGGCTCTGCATGTGGCGCGCTCTTCCGCAATGCCTATCCTGAGCGCCAGCGCGCGAACAGCGGTTAGCAGCGGAGGACGCACCAGCCGCTGGTGGCCCAAGGCGCTGGTGACTGTGCAAATCATGTTCTGCCTGCTGCTGCTGGTGGCAGCCGGCCTGTTTCTTCGGACGCTGCGCAACCTTGAGGGTCAGGATTTCGGATTCGAACGCACCCATCTGCTGATTGCCCAGTTTGCTCCTGAACTGGCAGGCCACAAACCCGAACAGGCTCCCGCTTTGAATCAGCGTCTGATCGAGAGGCTGTCGGCAATCCCTGGAGTTCGTTCCGCGGCTCTTTCTGAAGCACCACCCATTAGTTTCGGCTCGTGGAGTTCCACCTTCTCCGCCTCCGGCTATACGCCTGCGCCCAAGGAGGACATGAGTTCAGTCCTCAACCGCGTATCGGGAAAATACTTCGAGGCCGCGGGAATCTCGATCGTCGCAGGCCGTCCGATTACCCCCGCCGATACCGTCACCACTATGAAAGTAGCTGTGGTGAATGAAACCATCGCACGAAAGTTCTTCCCCAACGGAAATGCCATTGGTCACACGGTGAAGATCGACATTGATACCGTCGCGGGCCCATGGCAGGTCGTCGGCGTCGCGCGCGACACGAAGGCCGGGAACCCGCGCGACAATCCGCAGCGCATGATATATCTCTCCCTTGCGCAAATCGCAGGTAAGCACGGAGAAGGCATCGAAGACAGCTTTGCCTCCACCATTGTTCTGCGCACTGTGGGCGATCCAACGTCGACGGTCAATGAACTGCGGGGTGCTGTTGCGAGTATCGACCCGAATCTCCCGATCCTCCAGGTCCGCACCATCCACGATCACCTGGAAACCTTTATGAGCGAGGAGACGCTGGTCTCGCGACTCACTGCCGTCTTCGCTTCTCTTGCAGTGCTGCTTGCGGCCATCGGGCTCTACGGCGTCATGAGCTTCAACGTCGTTCGCCGTAGCAACGAGATCGGCATCCGCATCGCTCTTGGCGCGAGCGGCAGCGGCGTGCAGTGGATGGTGCTACGCGAGTCGTTGGCATTGCTCGCAGCCGGCCTCGTGCTTGGAATTCCCATCGCTCTGGCAGCGGCTCGCCTGGTTCGCGCGCAGCTTTATCAGATGAGCCCGTTCGATCCTCTCATCTTCGTTGGGGCAACGGCCGGGATTGCGACGGTTACGGTGCTCTCAGGGTGGCTTCCGGCGCGCCGAGCCGCCGCCGTCGATCCCATGACTGCGTTGCGATGCGAATGACTGAGAAAGACCTGGGAATTGCCCATTCCTCTTGGTTTCGTTCGTCGTTCAATTGGCGACATAGTCCCAACACACCGAGGTGCCACTGCAGACCCAAGTAAAAAGGCGCGGCGAGTGGGGCAGATCCGCAGGCTGAATGCGGGGTTGCGAGGAAGAAGCATCTTCCTGCATCGGTTGCGAAGAAGATGTTTGCACTGAGGATTCCAGCCGCGAGTCTAAAATTTACCAAAGAGACGGTTGCCGCGCTCGGGGAATGTTTTGGATCCAGACTTATTCAGCCTTTCCCAGGGAGTGCTCTGCATAAGCTCTCTGAAAGAGAGCAAACGCCTTCTTCTTCTGGCCGTCTTCTGAGATCAATCCTTTTCGGTTGTATCCATCCTGCAACCTGGGGATATTCCTGGTGGGCGAACGGAAATCCACGAGGATCCATGGAACAGTGCCGCGGAGTTGCGGAATCTTTCTGAGCATCACGAACTGGTGCTCGAAGACGTAAACCTGCTGCTCCTCGGTCCAACGCTGGTTGACCGGTCCATGATCGCCAACCTTGGCTTCAGCACCGAACTCGCTCATGAGGACGGGCTTTTGCGGAAATGTCCAATCGACCTTGTCGGCGTCTTCCGGAGGCATGTCGTACCAGCCGATGTACTCGTTCTGGCCGATCACATCGAGTGCATCGCAGAGTGGATCGTTGTTGACCATTTCCAAACCATTGGGCCTTGGGCCGATGATCGCCGAAGTAATGAGGCGGGTCGGATCGAGTCTTCGGGCTTCGTTCGCCAGATCGGTAAGAAACCTGGTGCGGGTTGGATTGTTAGGGGTCTCGTTGGATATGGACCACAGGATTACCGAGGCCTTGTTGCGGTCTCGACGGATCATTTCATCAAGCATTACGACGGCCTTGGCGTACACCTCGGGCTTATCAAATGAGATGTGCTGCCAGTTGGGTATCTCGGACCAGATCATGATTCCATCGCGGTCAGCCGTACGTTCCATGCGCTCGTCGTGCGGGTAGTGGGCCAAGCGGACGAAGTTGGCATGCAGCTCCTCGAGGTAGCCGAATATTGTGTCAGCATCATTTTGCGAGTAGGCGCGGCCGCCGCGAACCGGGGCTTCCGCGTGCATATTGACGCCCTGGAGAAAGATCGCCTTGCCATTGAGGAGAATGCGGGTCCCCTCTACTCGGATATCGCGGAAACCGATGTCGTCCGTCAACTCGTCGTCGCCGGATGTGAGACGTACCTTATAGAGCTTCGGAGACTCGGGCGACCAGAGAGTGAGCTTGCGTGCTCGTACGCTGAAGTTCGCGTTTCCCTGAGCGTCGGTATCGACGGTGGTCCTGGCACCCGCTTCGGGCAGGTCGATGGTCACTGCAGTTCCGGCCGGAGCATCGAGGACATGAACATAGCCAGTGAGCTCGGTGTTGTCTGGGTCGAATTTGGAGCCGTGGGCAAGATGCACATCGTAATCGTCTATGAAGGCACTCGGCACGGTCACAATCGAAACGTCGCGGGTGAGGCCCCCATAGTTGAACCAGTCGATGCCGACGGAGGGAATGCCATCGACGAGACGTGTGGCGTCAACGGCAATCACAACGAAGTTGGAACCAGGATTCAGAATGGCGGTAACTTCGCAGTCAAAGGGTGTGTAGCCGCCCTCGTGATCGCAGACCCTTTTCTGGTTGACCCAAACGTGGGACCGGTAATTGGCGGCGCCGATGTGGAGGAAGGTGCGGGTGCGCGGCTTGGGCTGGGATTCGAAGTCGCGCTCATACCAAAGGACGCCCTCATAGTTGAAGAGCTGGGGTACCTGGGTATTCCAGTCACCGGGAACTTTGAGAGTGGGAGCTGTGGCGAAATCGTACTCCTGGTTGTGCTTCCCCACGAGGTTTGGGTGCTCATTCATGGCGTAGGACTTGTCGTTGATCTCGCCGGTAGAGGTATAAAGAGCACGTCCGGGTGATTGGTCGACGAGGTAGTGCCATTCTCCGTTGAGGCTGGTGACGGCGCGGTGATCGACGCCGACGAGAAGTGTTTCCAGCGGTTGCTGTCCGGACACAGAAGGCAGAAGGAAGACGCAGCCGAGGATGAAGGCGTTCTCCAGCAGAATCGTGCATAAGCTGATCCCGCGGCCCGAAGATATGAACATAAGAGGAAACACCCCGGCCTCGAGATTACAGCTTTTTCGGTATGCAATGCGAGCGCGGAATTACCATGGACTGGCCGGTAACCGCTGCAAAGTTTGAGTAACTCACACAGCACCTCCACAACGGGATTGCCCCACCCCACTCCGATGGCGCAGATCGCGGAGAACAGGAGAAACGAATCCGCGACGAAAGGCCTGTTGCGGCCGGAACCAATGCGCCGCCTCGCCGTCAAACGGTGTCAAAATCATTGAGCTGACAACAAATCGGAGACTGAAGGTACAAATGGCTCGTGTGGCAATTGTCGGAGTGGGTGCTATTGGCGGAGTCCTGGCTGCGCTCCTGAATGTCGCGGGACGTCATCAGGTCGTACTCTGCACCAGGCGACCAATACGAAACTTGACGGTGGAGACTCCCGAGGGGCTCGTAACCGTACACGCCAGGAATCTCACCGATCCGTCGCTAGCCGGTCCCGTGGAATGGGTGTTCGTGGCGACAAAGACCTATGACGCAAAGGGAGCAGCGGCGTGGCTGCCTTCACTGTGTCAGCACAGTGCCCCGGTTGCAATTGTGCAGAACGGCGTAGAGCATCGGGAGCGTTTTGCAGAATATGTGAACCCGGAACTGATTGTACCTGTGATCATCGATTGCCCAGTCGAGCGGCGGGATAGCGGCATCGTCCGCCAACGCGGCATCGCAAAGATGCAATTGGAAGCCGGCGGGCAGGGAAGCGAGTGTGCGCAGCTCTTTGAAGGAAGCAACGCAAAAGTGGAGCTTACGAACGATTTCCTCACCGCCGCCTGGCGAAAGCTGTGCATTAACTCGGCAGGTGCGCTGTCTGCCTTGACCGGAAAACCTTCCGGCGTGTTGAAGGATGAAGCAATGGGCAGTATTGCGCTCGAACTCGTGGGGGAATCCGTCGCCGTGGGCCGCGCAGAAGGCGCTCAACTCGATGATGGTACTGCGGAGCGGGTACTTGCCGGCTATCGCGCTCAGCCACCGGACTCAATTAATTCGATGCTCGCGGACCGCCTTGCCGGGAGACAGATGGAGATCGATGCGCGCAACGGGGTGATCGTGCGGAAGGGAGAGAGGCACGGAATTCAAACACCATTCAATCGGATGACAGTGGCGTTGCTTCAGACTCTCAGTGAAGTGCGATAACAGAACCGCAAGGGGAACCTTGATCATTCGCGCAGACGACTAGTCGATCACTTCGGTTCTCCATATGGAGTATCGTTCGAATTTGAAATTACAGCGTCAGTGAAACAGCGGCTTGCTTCCATCGGCTGTTTTGATGTTGCTGCGGCGATGATCCAGTTCTTCGTGTTTGGTTGGTCGGACGCTCACGCATCGGCGGCAGATCGACAGGTGCGACGGCACCATTGTTTTGGAAGACGCCCGTTCAGAAATATGCCGTCCAGATTGGTTCTTCCACGTTGGTCTTCCTACCGATTGAAGGACGCGAAACGAGAGTCGTAGCCTAGGCTGAGGATCACCAAGCAGCTTCAAACACTATCCGGCTCTTTCACCGCTGGGGGAAAGAGCCGGACCATACCGTTGAGAACTCGAAAAGGATGTCCTTGTTTGGATTTGGCGCAACTTTGCCTACTGCGCCGGAACCGGAACTACTGCGCAGGTTGTCCATGGCTCGGCGAGTTCAAGTTTCACAACAATATCGATAGTGTCGGGCGGGACCTGCGGCAAATTGAGCGTCAAAGTCCGCACGGTTTGCTGGAACGGGACGCCGCTTCCGTGGAGCACTTCTGCTTTCAGGATGTGGGCAGGAAGCGTCGGCAGCACCAATGTAAAGTTTTGGGAAGGATGTAAAACATGGACATAAACTCTGTTTCCGTTATGTGTTGAGACGCCATAGGTTCCAGGAAGCCAGGGACCGCCACGCGTGCCGTAAATGCCCTCGCCATATAGGCTGAGCCATTGGCCAATCTCCCGCAAACGCGCTTCTTGAACTGGATCAATCTTGCCATCGGGGCGCGGCCCCACATTGAGCAGCATGTTGCCGTCGCGTCCAGCAGCGCCAACTAGCAACTCCAGCAGATGGGCCAGGGGTTTGACTTTGGCATTTGCTTGATAGCCCCAAGCGCCTTCCGTAATCGTTGTGCACAGCTCCCACGGGTGCTGGTTGTCAAAGTCGCCCAGTGCTGCGTCGCCCTCGCGCGAGCGGAAATCGGCGGGCGCATTGGTGCGATCGTTCACAATGATTCCGGGTTGCAATTGGCGAAGATGTGCGACCGTCTTCCGATCCTCCCAGTCGAAGCTACCTGAGCATGGCTTGCCCTTGGTCGAGCCTGCCAACCGCTTCCGGTGAACTCGACACCTCCGAATCCAAGCCACTCATCGCCCCCGCCATCAAACCACAATATGTCCAACTTTCCATAGTGGGAGGCTAGTTCGTCGATCTGTCGTTGGTATTGCTCGCGCAGTTCGATAGCGCTGGGTTGGTAGATGCCCGGGAAAAAGAAACCGGGAAAGCGCCAATCCAGGGGAGAGTAATAGAGCCCTACCCCGAGCCCGGCCTTGCGGACGGCCTTGACATAGTCGGCCACAAAGTCATGATGGGCGGCAGATTTCATCGCCGTAAAGCTGCTGCCGGGATCATCGAATAGCGCAAATCCGTCATGGTGGCGCGCGGTGAGGACCATGTATTTCATGCCGCCTGCCTTGGCGATGCTTGCCCAGGCGTCCGCATCAAAGTGCTCGGGATGGAACTGGTCCGCTAGTTGGGCGTACTGGTCCGTCGGAATCTGCTTGGCCCATTGAATCCATTCTCCGCGTCCCGGGATGGAGTAAACACCCCAGTGCATGAACATGCCAAACCGAGCCTCGCGCCACCAGAGTTGCGGAATCTTTCTGAGCATCACGAACTGGTGTTCGAAGACGTAAACCTGCTGGCGCACCGCATACCCAAAAGTAGGATGGTCGATTCTGACCAAACCGTTCTGTCCACGCCCAGGTATCCAGAAGCGGTTGTGCCATGAGATCATTCGGCCGATTACCGAAAGATTAACCCATGCGCAAACTTCGGCGAATTTTTCGCCGAATTGCGCGCCGAAAAGGCTCCGTTCTCTCCTCTTCACTCCTCTCTACTCCGTTGAATCCATTGATGCTCCAGGGTTCATGATTGGCCTCTTAACCGACAAATTCTAGGTTCGATTCCTACTTGGGGAACCTGTGCGCCAAGTAACTCCAAGATTGTCGAGCTTTGCTACTGAGATTAGAAGAAGTAGTTCGCCGTCGGGCAATATCGGACAAGGAGCCCCGGTAGCTGTGGGATTGTTGGCAATCTTGGCAACGTGTATTCTGTAACTTACAGGTGGTCAAGTAGGTCGAAACGTTCGATCACCACTAGCCGCCCCAGAGTGTATCTCATCAAAGTAATTAGATATCTCGCGGTTGGGCATAGACGGGGATCTGGGAAGTCACGAACCTCGTTCATCCGCGGAGAAGCTGTTAGCAACAGTTCCTTGCTAGTCCCAGGCGCAGACGACGCAGTTTCGAAGTCCGGACCCCCCAGGTGGAATTTCGCGATTGCGCGACCTTGAGAATCTCCAATCGCGATCAGCATGAACCGCGACTGCATTCTGTGATATCGATGTATGCGTATTCCCCGACCTATCGTCTCACTACCGATTTCTGTTCATGTATTTCTGAAATGAGACGGAGTACGGCGT
>Ga0181537_10005708_pt1 | contig 10016 bp, 12 predicted proteins | sample PEATcosm2014_Bin_39_FD_119765 | JGI IMG/M metagenome (GOLD analysis project Ga0181537, IMG submission 119765) | Peatland microbial communities from MTU Mesocosm Facility, Houghton, MI, USA - PEATcosm2014_Bin23_10_metaG | ecosystem: Environmental > Terrestrial > Soil > Wetlands > Peat | place... | reverse complement strand
GCGCCTTGTACTTGGCTTCTTCGCGGCTGACCACTCCCTTTTGTACCAATTCCTGCAGGCATTGGTCGAGGGTTTGCATGCCCTGGCCCTGGCCGGTTTGAATGGCGGAATACATCTGGGCGATTTTGCCTTCGCGGATCAGATTGCGGATGGCGGGCGTTCCAATCATGATTTCGTGCGCCGCAATACGCCCGCCGCCCACGCGCTTCATCAGGGTCTGGGAAATCACCGCGCGCAGACTCTCGGAGAGCATCGCCCGCACCATGTCCTTCTCGGCGGCCGGAAACACATCGACGATGCGGTCGATGGTCTTCGCCGCCGAACTCGTATGCAGGGTGCCGAACACCAGATGCCCGGTCTCCGCCGCCGTCAGCGCCAGACGGATGGTTTCCAGATCGCGCATTTCGCCGACCAGCACCACGTCCGGATCCTCGCGCAGCGCCGAGCGCAAGGCCTCGCTGAAACCCAAGGTGTCGCGGTGCACTTCGCGCTGATTGACCAGGCAGCGCTTGCTTTCGTGCACGAACTCGATCGGATCTTCGATGGTGATAATGTGATCCGGACGGTTGTCGTTGCAATGATTGACCATGCCGGCGAGAGTCGTCGACTTCCCGGACCCGGTGGGTCCGGTCACGAGCACCAGACCGCGGGGCAGCATGCACAGATCCTTGAATGTCTTCGGCGCGTTCAATTCGTCCAGCGACAGGATGGTGGACGGAATGTTGCGGAACACCGCGCCGGCGCCGCGGTTCTGGTTGAATGCGTTCACGCGAAAGCGCGCAAGCTTCGGGATTTCAAACGAAAAGTCGGTCTCGAAGAATTCCTCGAAAGCTTTGCGCTGCTTGTCGTTCATGATGTCGTACACCATGCTGTGCACTTCTTTATGCACCAGAGCCGGCATATTGACGCGCTTCATGTCGCCGTCGACGCGGATCATGGGCGGGACGCCCGCGGAGAGATGCAGGTCCGACGCGTTGTTCTTGACCGCAAAGGCGAGAAGCTGCGCGATATCAACCGCCATTGACGGCTCCTAATTCGGCTGGATTTAGCCGGTTGCAGTATATAAGAGGGTGTCGCCACCCAATATGTTAATTGGTCCGCAAAATTCGACCGTGCATGTGAACTACGTCAGGTCCCGCATACGTGATGCGGCCTTGAGCGCAGGACGGGACCCCGCGACGGTCACACTGGTCGCGGTCACGAAGTCCCAGAGTGCCGAAAACATACGGTCGGCCGCCACGGCGGGCGTCACGGATTTCGGTGAAAACTACCTGCGGGAAGCCTTGGGCAAAATGGACCTGCTCGCCGATTTGCCGCTCGTTTGGCACTTCATCGGCGGCATTCAATCCAACAAGACGGCCGCCTTGGCGGAACGCTTCGACTGGGTGCACAGCATCGATCGTTTGAACGTCGCCCGCAGGCTCTCGCAGCAGCGGCCCGCTCACCTTGCCGCACTCAACCTGTGCATCCAGGTGAAGCTCGTGCCGGAGGCCACCAAGGGGGGCGTTCCGCCCGAGGCGGCGGGCGCGCTCGCCGCGGCGATCGCGGAGCTGCCGCGCGTCAGGCTGCGCGGCCTCATGTGCGTACCGCCGCCGCAAATCGATGTCGCCGCTCAGCGCGCGGTCTTCGCGCGGTTGGCGAGGCTGCGGGAAGAGATCAACGCGGGCGGCAACCGACTCGATACACTGTCGATGGGAATGAGCGGCGACTTCGAGTCCGCCATCGCGGAAGGTTCGACGCTCGTGCGCATCGGCACGGCGCTGTTCGGGGCAAGACAGTGAATGGAGACGGCTATGCACGACATACGCAGACTGGCGTTCATCGGCGGCGGCAACATGGCCGCGGCGCTGATCGGCGGCCTGATCAAGCGCGGCCTGCCCGCGAACCGGGTGGTGGCGGCGGACACGAGCCCTGAGCAGCTGCAAAAATTGGTGCGCGACTTCGGCATCCATGCCGCCGCGGACAACGCCGGCGCGGTCCTCGGCGCCGAGGCCGTGATCCTTGCGGTCAAGCCGCAGCAAATGCGCGCCGCCGCGCAGGGCCTTGCCCCGCACGTCGCCGAGTCGCGCCCGCTGCTGATTTCGATTGCGGCGGGCATTCCCCACGCCGCGCTCGCGCGCTGGTTCGGACCCAGGATCGCGGTGATCCGCACGATGCCGAATCGACCCGCCTTGAACGGCTTTGGCGCCACCGGTTTATACGCACCCGCGAACGTCGGCGCGGCCAATCGCGCATTGGCCGAGACCATCATGAGCGCCGTGAGCGCCACCGTGTGGGTCGAACACGAATCGCAGATGGACACCGTCACCGCGCTCTCCGGCAGCGGTCCCGCCTATTTCTTCCTGTTCATGGAGGCGCTCGAGGCCGCCGCGCACGAGCGCGGCCTGCCGAGGGACGTTGCGCATCGGTTGACGCTGGAAACGGCGTTCGGCGCCGCGCAAATGGCGCGCCACTCGGCCGAGTCGCTCGCGGCGCTGCGCGAGCAGGTCACATCGAAGGGCGGCACGACCGCCGCGGCGCTCGAGGTTCTCGACGCGGCGGGGCTTCGTGCTATCGTCGCGCATGCGGTGGCGGCAGCCGACCGACGCTCCGCCGAACTCGCCGCCGAGTTCGGCGCCCCCTGATGTAAACCCGGTACGGCTTCAGCCATGGAAGCGATTAGGTATATCGTCGATACGCTGCTCTGGCTGCTGACGCTGGCGTTCGTCCTGCGTCTGCTGTTTCAGTGGGTGCGCGCGGACTTCCGGGATCCGATGGCCGATGCGATCGTGCGCGTGACCAATTGGCTGATTTTGCCGCTGCGCAAATTGCTGCCGCCCATCGGCAAGGTCGATACCGCGACCGTCGTCGCGGTACTCTGCGTCGCCGCCGTGCGCACTCTGGCGACCCTCGCGCTGGCGGGCGCAAGCATCGGCGATCCCCTGCTGCTACTGCGCATCACCGCCGTGAATCTGGCGGACTTGGTGCTGCGCATCTATTTGTTCGCCATGCTGCTCTACTGGCTGACGAGCTTCGTGTCGCCGGGCGGATACGCTCCCGGAGTGCGGCTGCTCGCGCAACTCTGCGAGCCCATCTTGAAACCTGTGCGGCGGACGATTCCGCCGATCGGCCAGATAGATTTCTCGGTGCTCTGGGTGTCCATCGTGATCGGCGCATTGCTTGTGCTACTGCGTTGAACATCGGCTCCTACATGCCTGAAATCACAGTGAACGAGCCGACGACCCGCCGCCGCAACCGCATATTGCTCGACGCGGAAGCCTGAAAAACCAGCGCTGCGAGCACCGCGCGCAAAAATCTTTTTTCGCATTTGCGCTAAACATCGGCTTTTTTCTATGTTATTTTCGGCGCCGAGTTGAATCAGTGGACATTTCAATAAGCTGCGTGGGCCATCGATTGGCCCGCGCTCGCAAACCCCAGCAGGAGATCTCATATGGCGAAAAAGAATGCAGCACCGACCAAGTCTGAAATTCTCGCTAGCATTTCGAAGGAAACAGAGCTCACTAAGAAGCAGGTCGGAGCCGTGTTTGACTCGCTTTCCGCGTCGATCAAGAAGAGTCTGCGCAGTCACGGTCTGTTTACGTTGCCCGGATTGCTGAAGATGAAAGTCGTCAAGAAGCCGGCCACGAAGGCGCGTGAGGGAGTCAATCCGTTCAACGGCGAAAAAATGATGTTCAAGGCAAAACCGGCGAGCAAGAAAGTGCGCATCGCCGCACTGAAGACGCTCAAGGAATTCGTGAACTGATTTTAATTTTGATGCGGAGCGGCTGGGAGGGAGACCCGGCCGCTACCCGCGAACCCTTCACTCGATCGCGACGAGATCGACCTCGAAGACCAAGGTCGCGCCCGGCGGAATGACGCCGCCGGCTCCGCTGTCCCCGTAGGCGAGTTCCGCGGGAATGACGAGGCGGCGTCGCTCGCCGATTTTCATTCCGGCGACGCCCTGATCCCAACCCTTGATGACCTGGCCGGTGCCGAGTGCAAAGCGAAACGGCTGCCCGGTGGTGCGCGAACTGTCGAATTGCCTGCCCTTGGCGTCGGCGGCGGAGACCTCGTACAGCCAGCCCGTGTATTGCACGACCGCGATCTGTCCGGCTGAGATCGCCGCTCCGCTGCCCGCTTGCAACTGTGTGGTTTGCATCGACGTCACTCCGCCGGCCGGCGCCGCGTTGGGTTTGGGTCCGCACGCGGCCAGGGCGAGGGCCAGGGCGGCAAGTACGGCGGGAAGCCATCGACGCGATTCAGCGGATGCCATTGCGGCATCTTACCCTGTCTGACTGACGGCGCCGACTAATGAGCGCCGAATTGAGCTCCGTGAAATTTCAATGCGCCGGCGGCGCCGAGCACGAGTGCGGCGGTGGAGATGAGCAGCGCCTCTTGTCCCGTCCAGATCGCGGCGACGATGGCGCCTGCACCCAGGGCCGCCGCCAGACTCAAACCGATTTCGGCATGAACGCCCAACCACCACAGCCGTGTGGTGCTGAGCGCATCGTCGATTTCATCGACTACTTGAAGCATCCACTCCATGGCGGGGAGTCTAGGTGAGGCCTGGGCGCGCGGCCGTGAGTGGGTTCACACCCTTGCCATGGTGCCCGGGCCTGCGTACGCTTCACGCGCATGCAACGCATTCTGGTCCTGAATCCAAAGGGCGGTTCGGGCAAAACGACGATAGCCACGAATCTCGCCAGTTATTTTGCGAGCCAGGGCGACCGTCCGGTGCTGACGGACAACGATGCTCAAGGATCCAGCACCCGCTGGCTGAAGAAGCGCAAGCCCCACCAGGCGTTCATCCACGGCATCGCGGCGTTCGAACGCAACACCCGCGTCACCCGCGCGTGGCAGATGCGCACTCCGGCCGACGCGGCACACGTCGTGATCGATACGGCGGCGGCGGTCGACGCGCAGAGCATGCCCGAGTTGACCCAGGGCGCGGATGCCATCATCGTGCCGGTGCTGGCCTCCGACATCGACATTCACGCATTCTCCAAATGCATCGCCGACCTGTTGCTGATCGCGAAAGTGCGGCGGGATGAGAATCGCATCGGTGTGGTGGCCAATCGCGTCAAGCGCAATACGCTGATCTACCAGTCGCTGATGCGGTTTTTGCAGAGCCTGCGGATTCCCGTCATCGCGACGTTGAGGGACTCGCAGAACTATGTGCGTGCGGCCGAACTCGGCGTCGGTCTCTGCGAGATGAAGCATCAGCTGGTGGCGCAGGATATCGAAGACTGGCGGCCCATGCTGGCGTGGCTCAAGGCCAAGGAGGACGCTCTGCGGCCGGGTGAGGGTATCAACCCTCTGTCGGAAACCGCCTGATTTTCCGGCCGACCGGCCTGATCTTCCGGCCCGCCGTCCTCGACGCTACTTTTTGTCTTCCCAGCTGCCGCGGATTTTCTCCGCCCAGTTCTTGTAGCTGTGCCAATTGTAGAGGTTGTTGGTGATCGCCGCATGGCGGCCGCCCGTCTTGAACGCGTCTCGAGGCGTGCCGCCCGCCTTGTCCGCGCGCGGCGCCCGGCGGTCCACACCGGTGTATCGAGGTTGATTTTTAACGTCGGTCATCGATTGCGCCTTGAGTCCATGTGCGACGACAGTAAGTGCCCTGACCCCTGCTCGACAGGAACTGTGTCACAGGGGGGTCCGCACTGTCGCTGTCCTGCGACGGCACTGGGATGCGCCTCTCAGAGGAGGTCGCGGTAAGTTAAATCGCTTTGCTCTCACGGTCATCGCCAGGCGTCGAACAATGGCTTGAGTTCGTCGAGCGAGCCCTCGAGTGCAGCGGGCAACAAGGTCGTATAAGAATCGAGCAGTGCCATCGCATTCTGCGCGGGATCGGTTCTCGTGGCCGCGCCCAGGCGGCGCGACATGCCGCGGTTCACGACGTGCAGGTTCTCGTAGAGCTTCTCGAGTTCCGTAAAGCCCGGCGCGTCGCCGTCGCCGGCGAGCGCGCGCGCCAGCAGGAACATGCAGACGCTGCGGTACACGGTCTCCACCTCGTTCGCGAAGGGCAGATGGAATCGCGCCATGGGCCGAAAGCGGTCGGTCCACGGACAACCCGCCGTGGCCATGATCAATCCGAGCACGGAACTCAGCGCCTGCTGCGCCGTGGTCTCGGCGTAGATCGTCCGCTCCGCCTGCGTCACCGTCACCCCGAGAGTGTCGAAGGACACCAGGGCCTTGAGCGGCTCGATCGCCGAGGCCATGTGCAATGCCGCCGGACAGTGCGCATGGCCGGCATCGAGGGGACAGTTCGCGCACTGATTGAATGTCAACTCGGTCCAGAAAGGCGGCTCGGCGGGGACCTGATTGGTGAGATGAAAATCCGCGGCGTCGAAGGTGAAGTCCAGATCCGTCTGCGAACCGTCCGGCAGGTCAAATCGATACCGGATGCGGTGCGGGTCGGTCATGCCACGAGTCGGTAGCAGGGCGTGTACTGGGTGCCGGTGCATTTCATCCGGCCCTGCGCGACGAATGAGCGCAGCAGCTCATCGAGCGGTTCCATGATGGAAGGCTCGCCGGCGAGTTCGAAGGGACCGAAGCGTTCGATCGCGCTGACTCCATACTCCTTGATGTTGCCCGCCACGATTCCGGAGAATGCGCGGCGCAGATTCGCGGCGCGTTCGTGCGCCGGCTGATCATGCGAGAGGCGCAGCGCCCGCATCGAGGCATGGGAGACCTCGAAGGGAAGCTGAAATTCCAAGGGAATCTTCAACAGCCAATTGTAGCCGTAGGAATCCTTGGCCTGGCGCCGATAATCGCGCACCTGGGCCATGCCGGCCACCATGGCGCGCGCGACGCCCGCCGGATCGTCGATGATCATCTGGTAGCGCGATTGCGCCGCCGACCCCAAGGTCGAGCCGATGAAGCGATGGATCTGCTCGAAGTACTCCGCACTGTCCGCAGGTCCTGTGAACACCAGCGGAAACGGCAGGTCCCGATTGGCGGGGTCGAGCAGGATGCCGAGCAGGTAGAGAATTTCTTCCGCCGTGCCCGCACCGCCGGGGAAAATGACGATGCCGTGGCCCAGTCGGACGAACGCTTCGAGGCGCTTTTCGATGTCCGGCATGATCACCAATTGGCTGACGATCGGATTCGGCGGCTCCGCGGCGATGATGCCGGGCTCGGTGATCCCCAGGTAGCGGCCGCCGACGATTCGCTGTTTCGAGTGCCCGATGGTCGCGCCCTTCATGGGGCCCTTCATGGCGCCCGGACCGCATCCCGTGCACACATCGAGACTGCGCAGCCCGAGTTCGTAGCCGACCTTCTTGGTGTAGTCGTATTCGATCCGCCGGATGGAATGGCCGCCCCAGCAGACGACGAGATTGGGCCGCACCTGCAATTCCAGAACCCGGGCGTGGCGCAGGATGTGGAACACCGCGTTGGTGATGCTGGGCGAGGAGGCGAGGTCGAAGCGGCCGCTCTCCATGATTTCGTTGGAAATGAACACGACGTCGCGCAGCACCGCGAACAAATGGTCCTTCAAGCCTCGGATCATCACACCGTCGACGAACGCAGCCGCCGGCGCGTTCTTGATCTCGAGCTTGATCCCCCAGGCCTGCGGCACGATGCGCAGATCGAAGTCCCGGTACTTCTCGAACAGCGCCCGCGCATCGCCCGTATCGTTGCCGGAATTGAGCACGGCGAGCGCACACTTGCGGAACAGCGGGTAGAGGCCCCCTTGCCCGGAATCGAGCAACTTGGCGATTTCCTGCTGCGAGAGGTGCTCGAGGCTGCCCTTCGGCGCGACCCGCGCATCGACCATGTCAGAGGAGAGAATCGAGGTTTCCACACGCCACCTGCTTAAGGATAGATATCGATGGGGATGTTATCCTGAGTGCGCATCCAGACTTCGACCATATCGGAATTCGACAGGGCAATACAGCCGTCCGTCCAGTCGTTCGACGCGTAATACGCGGCCGGATGCTTGGGCGTGTTGGGAAAGCCATGAATCATGATCGAGCCACCGGGTGCCCACCGATTCTTGCGGGCGCGCAGCTCGTCTTCTTTGTTCGGGTAGGACACCTGGATGGCCAGAAAGTACTCGCTGCGCGTATTGCGGCGCGCGAGGTAGTAGCGGCCTTCCGGCGTCCGAAAGTCGTGTTCGCGCTCTTTCTGCCCGGTCGGACTCAAGCCGAGCTGTACTTTATATTCGCCCAGCAGCCGGCTGCCGCTGTAGAGGTACAGCTTGTGCTCCGCCTTGTGGACAACCACGCGGTCGGCCGCCGCGATTTCTTCGGCGCGAACGTCGCGTATCGGCCCGGCGGCGCACAGCGCGAGGGCGAAGGTGACCGCGGCCGCCCACGGAGCTTTCGCCGGCGGCGGTCGAACGCCGGCGAATTTCTGACGGAGGACACTCATCGGTGAAATTATAGCGTGTACCCGGTGGGACATAATCGGCGCTGGCTCACGTCCCGGTATACTGCCGGGCATGCGCCTACTGCAGTTCTTCGCCGTTCTTCTGCCGCTGGGGCTCCACGCCGGCTGCGCCACCCAGTCCTCCACCAAGCCCGTCGAAGTCCTCGACGAGCGCACCGGACTGACCCTGGCCTCGCTCAAGGAGCCGATCGAATTGTTGCCGAGTGCCCAGAGTGCGGCGCTCACCTTCGGCAAGCGCACGACCTTTGCCTACCTGGGCCCGGTCGAATGGAATCGCATGGGCACCATCGGCTACGGCTTGTGGGTCCACATTGCGCCGGGCAATGATCGGCAGGCCGGCGACATTCACTCGCCCGGCGCCGTCACCCTGGTGCTCGACCAGGGTCCGCAGGTTCTGGCGCCCGTCGATATGCCGGCGATGGGACATGAGCCGTACACACCGGTCGTCTCCTGGGGCCAGACCGCCTACTTTGATCTGAGCACCGAAACCCTGAAGAAAATGGCCGCGAGCGCGAAGCTCGAACTCGACGTGCGGGCGGCGGATGGGACCACCCTCGAGTTCTTTGCCGGTCACGACACTCGGCCGGCTCTCGCCGCGTACGTGCATGACCGCGGGATCACTGACGATTGATCGCCACGACCCGCGGCAGCGTGATCGTGGTCCCCGGACGCACATCGCTGAAATCGACGTCGGGGTTGTACTGCGCGGCGAGCCAGATGGGCAGATCGGCATGCTGCGCAATCGTCCACAACGACTCGCCGCGTTTCACCGAGTAGCTCTCGGTGCCGGCAATGCGGTGGGCCGCAAAGAAGGCCTCCTGTAATTGCCGGTGATAGTCGCGCCGGGCTGCGACGAACTGCGCCGCCGTGACCTTGGACAAATCCAGCTTGATCTTCCGGCCGAGCGTGACCATCCCCTTTTTATGAAGCTTGTTGAGCGCGCGCAGAGCCTGCGCATCGACCTGGCACCAGTCCGCAATATGTCCCAGGGTCTCCGCGGCTTGCACGGTGGTCGTGTCATCGGCACCCACGTCGTAGTCGGTGGTGTCCGGATTGCCCGTCGGAGCGGCGACCGGCAGCAGGGCATTGCTGTCCGTTTGCCGGGCGGAGACCGGCTCCCGCGGCGGCGGCGCGACCACGGCGGTCTGCGCGGGCGCGGACTCGGTCGTTGGAGCGGGCACGAGCGGCGCCGCGGGCGCCCGCGCCGGCTCGGCGGATGCCGCTGCGTGCGCCGCTGGGAGCGCCGGTGCGGGCGCCTGAGCTGAAGGCGACGCCGTACCTGCATTGAGCACAGGCTCTACCCCGGCAGCGACGCCCGCGATTCCCGCGACCGAGGCCCCCGCGGCCTCCCCGCGCGACGCCGGCGGTGGAATCCGCACGACGTCGCCGCGCGCAATCGCATGATCAGGTGTCCATCCGTTGGCCGCCAGCAGCCGGCTCACGCTCACGCCCGTGGACGCGGCAATGCCGGCCAACGTCTCTCCGCGGCGGACCTTGTGGCTGCCCTCGCTGCGTTGCGCGAGGTAGCGCTGCGCCGGCGCCAGACGCGCCCACGCGGCCGCGATCTCGGTTGGCGGCGGCGTGCCCGGCAGCCGCAACATATAGCCGCGCGGCACCAACCGGGCTCCGTTCCAGATGGGCGGCCG
>Ga0181537_10005707_pt1 | contig 10017 bp, 6 predicted proteins | sample PEATcosm2014_Bin_39_FD_119765 | JGI IMG/M metagenome (GOLD analysis project Ga0181537, IMG submission 119765) | Peatland microbial communities from MTU Mesocosm Facility, Houghton, MI, USA - PEATcosm2014_Bin23_10_metaG | ecosystem: Environmental > Terrestrial > Soil > Wetlands > Peat | place... | reverse complement strand
TTCGCGACCGCATGCAGGAAGAGGGCCTGGACTTTATGACCGCGGCGAGCCAGATTCCGCGTGAAGTCATTTTCACTACCCATACTCCGGTTCCCGCGGGCCACGATCGGTTCAATGCCGATCTGATGGAAGAGCACCTGGGGCCGTTGCGCGACCAGCTTGGACTTTCGCACGATAACCTGATGGGCTTTGGGCGGGTCAGCTCCAACGATTATCAGGAACAATTCTGCATGACTGTCCTGGGGCTGAAACTTTCCCGCCGAGCCAATGCAGTTTCATCACTGCACGGCGAGGTTTCGAGAGCGATGTGGTGGCCCCTCTATCCAGAAAAACCGCAAGATGCCGTGCCCATCGGCCACGTCACCAACGGCGTGCATGTCCCGTCGTGGCTCGCGCCGCAAATGTGCCGCCTTTACGATCGCCATCTCGGCGTCGGCTGGCAAGCAAAGAGCGGCTCGGCGTGCACCTGGGAAGGCATTGAAACGGTGGACGACGGCGAGCTCTGGGAGACTCACCTCTCGCTCAAATCGCGCATGATCGAATTCGTGCGCCGTCGCGCTTGTGAACAGGCAGAGCGCCGCAGCGAGCCGCAAGAAACCTTGCAAACGCTGAGCAAGTTGCTCTCGCCGGATGCGCTCACCATCGGCTTCGCGCGCCGGTTTGCCACCTACAAGCGCGCCAACCTGATTCTGGCCGACATTCAGCGGCTGGCGTCGATGGTCAACGACCCCAAACGGCCCGTGCAATTTGTGTTTGCCGGCAAGGCCCATCCGCACGACGAGCCCGGCAAACGGGTTCTGCAACAGATCGCCGAATTGATGCGCAATTCTGAATTCTCCGAGAAGTTTGTCTTCGTTGAGGACTACGACATCAACGTGGGCCGGTTCCTTGTTCAAGGAGTCGATGTGTGGCTCAACAATCCGCGGCGGCCGCTCGAGGCTTCCGGCACGAGTGGACAAAAAGTTGTGCTCAATGGCGGCTTGAATCTATCGGTTCTGGATGGTTGGTGGGCCGAGGCGTACGACGGCCTCAACGGATTTGCCATCGGCACCGGTAGAACCCACTCCAACATGGATGTGCACGACAGCCGCGATGGCGAAGACCTGTATCGCGTATTGAGAGACGAGCTGATTCCACTCTTCTACCAGCGTGATCGAGACGGCTTGCCACGCGGATGGATCAAACGCATGAAGCGCACGATTCGTACTTTGGGATGGAGATTCAGCGCCGATCGGATGGTGATGGACTACACGCTCAAGTGCTATATCCCCGCTGCGGGAGGCACCTCCAGCGAGATCCGTCCGCCCTGCTAGCGCTGCCCACGCAGAATAAATGACTATTCCTCGGCTGGCGGAGCTGCCGTGGATCCGCGTAGAACAAGACTCGTCGAAACCAGAAACTCCCGATGGATATTTGCGGATAGCGTTTCTTCGGCCTGTTGCCGAAGCGCTTCAAAGGCGGCGCGCGCCAGGTCTCCGCGCGAAAGCCGGATCGTAGTCAGCGGCGGCAGCGTGAACTCCGCAAAGTCGATATCGTCCAGGCCAATGACCGACAGATCCTGCGGCACGTGCATTCCTTTCAGATAGGCTGCCCGCAGCACACCAATCGCCGTCATATCATTCGAGCAGAGAATCGCGGTGGGACCCGCAGCGAGTGCTTGCAGCCGATCGAATCCAGCTACACCGCCCTTGAGTGTATGGTCGCATTCGACGATCCACTTCTTTTGGACCGGCAGCCCCACAGCTTCCATGGCCGAGCGGAAATCGTTCTCTCGCGTCATGGCCGAATGGATTTTGTGCGGGCCGGCGAGATAGGCGATCTTGCGGTGCCCCAGTTGAAACAGATGGTCGATCGCGGCGCGAATGCCGGTTGCGTAGTCGAGCAGGATGGTGCTCGTTTTTGGATCATCAAGGCGAAACTCAGCCAGCACCAGCGGGATGTCGTGAAATGAAAGCTGATCGAGAACCGGCTCCTCTTCGCCGAAGGTCAGCATCGCCACCCCCTCGACTTTGCGCTCGATCATGCGCCGCACGCAGGTTGTCAAAACGGCTGGATCGCTGTTCGACGAACTGACGAGGATCTCGTATCCGTGGGCCACAGCGATTTCTTCGAAGCACTGGATCAATTCAGGGAAAAAGGGATTCGTGATGTTCTCGACGATGATCCCGAAGATACGGCTTCGACCCGAGACAAGGCTGCGCGCGTGGGAGTTGGGAAAGTAGTTCAGCTGCTCAATGGCATGCCACACCCGCTTGGTCAGTTTGTCGCTTACCAAGGGAGAGCCATTGATTGTTCTAGAGACCGTTGCAATCGATACCTTTGCCATTGCGGCCACGGCGCGAATATCCGGTGTTTTGTCTAAGGGCTTGCGCGTTCCTTTTCTTGCCACGAGCCAATCCTAAAGCAGAAATGAAATGCAAGTTACATTATCGGCCCAAATTCCGCCATTCCACGAACCAGGAACATGCGGTGGAAGTAGAACTGACGCTCCGTCGATCTCCTCGAATTCAGGAGTTATCCGACATCAGGAGCCGAAGGTCGCGCAGATTCTGACCCGTGGGTCCAGTGACGATCGCATCTCCCAGGGACGTAAACAACGGACAAGCATTGAATGCGCGCAGCGCCTCTTCTGGATCGAACCCAAAAGCGCGCGCGCGCTCTACCGTGGTGGTGTCAGCGATGGCTCCAGCGCTTTTTGTATTGCCATCGATGCCATCCGAACCTGCGCTTAGCACGGTGAGCAGCTCGCCGGGGTGATTCGCCAGCTCCAGCGCGCATTGCAGCGCAAACTGCTGGTTCCTGCCTCCCGCTCCCGGAGTGCGATTCATGGTGACCGTCACCTCACCCACGGAGATGAGACAAAAGCGCTTGTGCTCCTTGCGCATCTCGTGGAACCGTTCGAGCAGATAACGCGCAGCATCGGCGTAGTCCCAATCGTCGCAGGAGTTATCGACGGCTACAAAGAAGCCTGCTTTCTCGGCAAACATCCGCGCCGATTCGACCAGGTCATGACTAGAGAGCAACACTTCAAAAACGGAATCGCGAAATGCTTCCAGCTCGCCGGACATGGCTGCCGCAGTGGTAAATACGCGCGCGTTCGACGCGATCAGGCGCGGCAATTTGGGAAGAATGTTTTCTCGCCAGCCCTTGTTTCCCGGCGACTCCGGCAAGTCCATGCGTTCAAAAAAGGCGCTCACGGACGAAGGCAGCTTTCCCGCCAGGTCATATTTCTTCAAGACGTCACGGGCATCCGCATTGGTCGAGTGATCGGGCGATGTGGGACCGGACGACAAGGCGTCCAGCGTGCGCAGCGGGACATCCGGCAATAGCAGCGAAACCTTCGTCGCCTCCGGCGCGGCAATCGCCAACCGTCCACCTTTTACCGCGGAAAAATGTTTGCGCAGGATGTTGACTTCGTTGATCGGCGCTCCAGAGGCGATGAGCGCCTGGTGAAATGCGATGGTGTCTTCGAGCCCGATCTGCGGATCAAGGGGAAGGTCAAACATCGCCGAACCGCCGCCTGAAATCAGAAAGAAAATCAACGTGTCTTTCTTCGCCTTCTTCATCATTGCCAGGGTCGCTCGGGCGGCGTCAAACGACTCCTGATTGGGTACGGGATGGCCGCCCTCGAAATAGCCAATGCGCCAGCTACGCTTCTTCGGCAAATACTTAGAACAGCAGATACCGCGCAATCCGCTGCGGCGTTTCATGCGATCCATCAGGACCTCAAGCATAGGCGTCGCGGCCTTGCCCAGCGCAATGACGAAGATTCGGTTGTATTTGGACAGGTCGATCGTCTCGGGACCGCTGCCGTCGGGAATGAGGCGTCTGAGGACATTTCTTTCGAACCGAAACCGCCTGTCGAAGGCCGATTCGATGCTGCAAGCTTCCAAGGCTCCGGTAAATATCTCCGCGGCCTCGGCGTGTAATGAATCCAGAGCGGTGTCACTTACGGGCGTCACGGCAATTGCTCCTTGAGCCAGTTCGCGAGCTCGTTCTGCATCGCTTCCAGCTGGCCTGCGAAAAAGTGATCGGCGCCCGGTAAGAGCACTAACTTTTTGGGTTCGGCCGAGGTGGCGGCCACACGTTGTAAATCCGCGGCAGGAGCGAATTGGTCGCAGTCGCCGCTCAGAAACAATTTTGGGAGGAAACATTGAGGTAGGAAGGAATAACTATATTCACGGCCCTCTGCGCGAGTCGGAAGTCCGAGAGCTACTAAGGCACGAAGGTCTTTCTGCGCACTCCGGCCGTATGCACCATTGCAACAAGCGAGCAAAGACATTGCCGCTCCAAAACTGAAGCCAACCACAACGACAGGCCGCTTGAATTCGTTTTCAATCCAGTCGATCGCAGCCAGCACATCTCCAGTTTCCGCTTTGCCATCATGCGTGCCTTCGCTGAGTCCTGTGCCGCGAAAGTTAAAGCGCAGCACCGGCCAGCAAAGCCCAAACTCCGGCCCGTTGAGAGCCTTCATGGCGTGGTAGACAACTTTGTTTTGCATCGTGCCGCCGCCCTTGGGGTGGGGGTGGCAGACCACTGCGGCATACGGCGCGTTGGCAGCTCCGTTGTTAAGGAGCGCCTCTAGCCTTCCGGCGGGGCCCGCTAAAGTAAGGCTGCGCAATGTCGCGTTCCCGGCTTCTTGAACCGGGACAGCGGGCGTGAATGTTGAGATCATTCCACACATAATTCTACGCGCAGATTTGTTCGTGCATACATCCTCGTTTCATATAGAAGTAAATCGTTCAAGCGGGTCGGCAATAAGGTCCAGGCATGCGGCCCGTAAACGCGCCCAGGCCAAATGAGCTCATTCACCCCGTAAGGTATTCTGGCAGCAGCATGTCTGCGACCGAGCCATTGGATCCAATCCGACTTACCCGGGAATTGGTCGAAATCGAATCGACCACCTATCACGAGGGGGCCGTGGGAGATTATCTGGCCGATTTTCTCGCCGGACGCGGATGGACTGTGGAAAAGACGGCTGTTCCGCAACCGCCCGAGAGCGCGACCGCAGGCCCCCGTTGGAATATCTATGCAGGCCCGACCGGCCAGTCGCCCGATCTGGTCTTCTCAACCCATCTGGACACGGTCCCACCCTATATCCCATTCACTGAAGACGCGGACTTCATGTACGGCCGCGGCGTCTCCGACGCCAAAGGCATCATCGCCGCGCAGGTCGTCGCCGCCGAGTCGCTGCGGGCAGCCGGATTCCGTGTTGGGCTGCTCTTTGTTTCAGGGGAAGAGCGAGACTCCGCCGGGGCCAAGGTCGCGAATGAGTCGCCGAAGGGCAGTCGCTTTCTCATCAATGGCGAACCAACCGACAACCGTCTTGCGCTGGCCTCGAAGGGCGCGTTGCGCGCCGTGCTCAAATCTACAGGGAAAATGGCCCACTCTGCCTATCCCGAACTGGGAGAGAGCGCCGTTCACAAACTGGTAGAAGCGCTGGGAAAGCTGCTGGCTATCAGGCTGCCAATTACCGAGGACGTGGGACCCAGCACGTTGAACATCGGCCAGATTCACGGCGGCCATGCGCCCAACGTCATCGCCGACAAGGCCGAAGCACAGGTGCTCATTCGTCTCGTGGGCGATGCCGCCCCGATTCGTGCTGCCGTCCTCAAAGCAGCAGCCGGACTGGCCGATGTCGACTTCACACTCGAAATTCCCTTCGTCCGCATGCGCGCCATCGATGGCCTGCCCACCATGATTGCGAAGTTCACCACTGACATTCCCCAGCTTTCAAACTGGGGCGAACCGCTGCTGCTCGGTCCAGGTTCCATCCACGTCGCTCATACGCCTTTTGAAAAGCTGGCAAAAAAGGAACTGCGCGAAGCAGTCGAGTTATACATCAAAGTGGCCAAGCAGTTATTGGCCTGACTTATCGGTTTTTGCCGTTGCTAACGTACAACCCCCGTCCAAGGAGACATCATGACCACTTCCATCTATGACATTCCGCTTCACAAAATCTCGGGCGACGAGGCTTCCCTCGCCGAATTCAAAGGCAAGGTTCTGCTGGTGGTGAACGTGGCTTCGAAGTGCGGCCTAACGCCCCAGTACGAGGGCCTGGAGAGCCTCTACGAGCGTTTCAAGGGGGAGGGATTTGTCGTCGCCGGATTCCCCGCCAACAACTTCAAGAGCCAGGAACCGGGCTCCAATGAGGAGATCCAGACCTTCTGCACCGCCAACTTTGGCGTCAAGTTTCCCATGTTCAGCAAGATCAATGTTGTCGGTGCGGACAAACACCCACTCTACGCAACCTTGATCGCGGCCCAACCCAAAGCAATCAGTCTAAGTGAGGTTCCCTTTGCCCAAAAGCTTCGCGGTTACGGGATCGAGGCCAACCCTGAACCGGAAATTCTCTGGAACTTCGAGAAGTTTCTCGTCAGCCGCTCCGGCGAAATAGTAAAGCGTTTCTCGCCCGACACAGCTCCCGACGCGCCCGAGTTAGTCGCAGCCATCGAAGCAGAAATCGCCAAGGATTAAATCTGGACGAACTTCCGAATCCGCCGCTGCAATCTGGCTTAGATTGCAGCTATCCAATTGTTGCGCTCGGCTAGTTAATGACTGAGGTGGGAGTACCCACTGTCGTATCCAATGGCAAAAACAGCCGGAAGACCGTCCCAGCCCCGACCTTGCTCCGCACCGCGATCTTCGACTGATGCTTGTCCATGATTCCCTTCGAAACCCACAGACCCAGTCCTGTTCCGTTTTCTCCCTTCGTGGTCACAAAGGGGCGGAAGAGGCGGTCGATCATGGCGGCACTGATCCCTTGTCCGCCGTCCGCCACAGTCACAGATACGCCCTCACGCCCCGCGCGATCAATTGCTGGGCGAACAGCCACGATGAGGCGCCCCTTGGTTGGCAGGGCATCGAGTGCGTTGCTGATCAGGTTTGTCATTACCTGCTGGATCTCGCCGGGCAAGCAAAGCACCGGCTGCGCTTGCCGATGACGCCGTTCGAGCCGGATGTTCCTCGACTTCAGATCTGGTTCGTTGAAGAAAAGTACGGATTCAATCAGATCTTCTAACGACGTTGCAGTGGGAGCCGTGCGCTGCCGATAAAACTTGAGGCTGCGCGCCGCTATGTGTGAAAGGCGCTGCAACTCACGGTCCGCTACATCGAGCAGGCCCCGTGTAGCGCCTGCCACGGTTTCATCCATCTTTGCCAGGAAGAGCAGGTTCGTAACCGCCTCAAGGGGATTATTGATCTCGTGCGCTATGCTCGCAGCAAGCCGGCCCGCAGTGGCTAACTGTTCTGAGCCGCGCAGCGCCTGCTCCGTTCTTTGCGTTCCGGTTGTATCGCGCAGATACAGAATGATTCCTTCGCCTGGCTGTGGGTAAACGATGAACTTGAACCAGCATTCCGAGCCGTCCACGTTAAAATACTGCTCAAACTCGACGGGAACTCTCTCGTCCATCGCCCTGCGGAAATTCGTCTCCACCACCGGTCCCGTCAGCATCGGATAGAGATCCGAAAAGCTCTTCCCGATATGCGGCGTTCCTGATTTCTCCGCAATCGCGATCGCTGCACGATTCATGTAGGTCACCCGGAATTCGCGGTCGAGCGTGCAGAATGCATCCGGTATATGTTCCAGTGCTTCCCATGCGAACTGCCGTGCCTTGTTGATCTCGCGTGTAAGAGCCTCTTCCTGTTCCAGCGCCTCCTGGCGAAGCCGTGCCATTTTCAGTTGCGCTTCCACACGCGCAATTAGTTCCCGCGCAGAAAATGGCTTGGTCAAATAGTCGTCGGCTCCCGCTTCCAGGCCCTCAATGCTCGCTTCCTCGCCTGCCCTCGCCGAAAGCATGATGACGGGAACGGTTCGAGTTGCCGGATTCTCCCGCAGGGCTTCCAGCAAACCAAACCCATCCATATCCGGCATCATCACGTCCGTGAGCACCAGGTCAGGGCGTCGTCGTGTCGCCTCCTCCAGTGCCAGCCTTCCAGTTCCGAACGGAATCACCCGATAACGCAAGCCGAGCAGACCGATGACATACTCGCGCATATCGGCGTTGTCATCGGCAAACACGATGACAGGCTTTTCCTCCGCCGCATCGACAGACTTCAGGGCGAGACCACCGGCGTCGTGCAATACGGCGCCGTTATGCTGCGCGCGTTGGTCCTGCCGCGGCAGCCATCCCAGCGCTTCCTGCACAAAGGCCATCGCCGAACCCTGCGCCGCCACCGGCTTTGGACCCCCCGTGGCAACCTGATTTTGTTGCAGGTGTTGTTGCCCCAGCGGAATCGCAACGGTGAATGTCGTTCCGTGGCCCAACGCACTTTCCACCTGGATTGCGCCGCCATGCATCTCCACCAGCTCGCGCACCAGGGCGAGTCCGATGCCGCTGCCTTCGTGGCTCCGCCTGCGAGCGCCTTCTATTCGCTGAAAACGTTCGAATAGATTAGCGAGGTCGCTTTCCGAAATTCCTGTGCCCGTATCCGACACGCTGACCAGTGCCCTGCCGCCGGCTGCAGTAATGCCAACTCGAATTTCGCCTTCGAAGGTCGACTTCAGCGCATTCGAGAGCAGGTTCAGTTCGATCTTCTCCCACATCTCCCGGTCGACGAAGACAGGCTCCGGAAGCGGTGGGCATTCCACAATGAGCTTCAAGCCAGCGCGCTCCACCGCGGAACGAAAAACGCTGGCTATGTTCGCCGTCAACAAGGAGAGATCGGTGGCTTCAAATGTCGCGTGCGCGCGGCCCACTTCGATGCGGACAAAATCGAGCAGTCCATTCACCAGCTTGAGTAGCCGCTGCGCATTGCGCTGCATCATCTCAACCGAGGTGAGAGACGGTGGAGCTTGCGCTACAAGCGCATCTTCGATCGGACCGAGGATCAGCGTGAGCGGGGTGCGCAATTCGTGGCTGACGTTGCTGAAAAATGTCGTCTTCGCGCGATCCAGCGCCGCCAGGCTCTCGGCGCGCTTTCGTTCCTCTTCGTAGGCCTGGGCGTTGGTGATGCTGGCCGCAATCTGTCCCGCGACCAGATCCAGGAACTCCCCATAGAACGAATCGAATTCCCGATACGGATTGAGCGCGGTGATGAAGACTCCTGCCGGTTTCTCTTGTCCCTGTCGCGTAATGGGAACCAGCCTCGCGCGAAAAGCGGGCCTGTCCCAACATCCCGTAGGCAAATCGGGGAATTGCTCGAGAAGGTTTTCCACTATGATTGCGCGATCGGAATTCAGAACATCGCGAATCGGCCACGCTGCGGGTTCCATTTCGATATCGATTGTGGTCGCCGCGGCTGGATGTTCGGCGTCCACCCCGGTCCGCGCAACCAGGTGGAGATGGGCCCCTTCCTCATTGAGCAAGTACGTGAGCGTGCAGGGCATGTCCTTCTGGTGCGACAACCCGCGCTCAATGGCCGCGAATACATCCTGCTTTGAAATGGCGCGCGCTAGCTCGGCCGACAGTGTACTTAGAGCCGCAAGCTGGCGCTCACCGATCACGCGAACCGTGTCTTCCATGACCACACAGAGCATTCCGGCGACCTTGCCGTCCGGGCCTTCAAGGGGGCTATAGGAGAATGTGTGGTAGGTCTCTTCCTTGAAGCCGCTGCGCTCCAGGATCAGCATCAGCATCTCGTCCCAGGTGGCCTCGCCGCTCTCCATTACCCGGTGGATGCGCGGCCCGATATCTTTCCAGATCTCGCTCCACACCTCGGATGCCGGTTTTCCCAAAGCCCAGGGGTGCTTTTTGCCCAAAGTCGTTTTCGCGTAGGAATCGTTGTAAAGGACAGTGAGTTCCGGCCCCCATGCCATCCACATGGAGAAGCGGGAGGTGAGCAGTATGCGGACCGTATTCTTTAACCCGTCCGGCCAGTCTCTCATCGGCCCGAGCGGCGTCGCCGCCCAATCGAAGGTGCGGACAAGATCGCCCATGCACGGCAAGTTGTGCGCTTCGAGCTTCGTCAAATCAGAGCCGATGGTGTCCGCGTTCCTATCTTCCATCCATCCGCTCCTGATCACAGCGAGAAACGCGGCCAGCGGAATAATCCCCAGGTCGAATTCTCAGTTTTTTT
>Ga0181537_10005706_pt1 | contig 10018 bp, 13 predicted proteins | sample PEATcosm2014_Bin_39_FD_119765 | JGI IMG/M metagenome (GOLD analysis project Ga0181537, IMG submission 119765) | Peatland microbial communities from MTU Mesocosm Facility, Houghton, MI, USA - PEATcosm2014_Bin23_10_metaG | ecosystem: Environmental > Terrestrial > Soil > Wetlands > Peat | place... | reverse complement strand
GCACGTGGACTTCGATTTGTTCGGAAGTTCGTGGTTGAGATAATGATTGACCAGCTCTCCGAACGTCATATGCTTCAGGCTCAACTGCTGTTTGTTCTCGTTGAGCTTGCAGCGCAACCGATCCGCTTCCCTCTCGGCAGCGGCTTCGGTCTTGAACTGCTTCGTGCTTCCGATCACGTCCTTGTGCTGGCGTCGCTGGCCGTTTACCTCCTCGCTCCAGCGGAACACCCACATCGTTCCAGCCGTCCTTCTTTCCTTGCAAAGCATACCCGTGTTGTGACGGATAGGCTTGTGCCGATCGTGACTCAATAGACCCTCCTTTGCGTCATGTCACGTCCAGCTTCTCCATGCGGGGAATTTACCTTACTGCGAAGGTCCTCAGCAAGCTCTGAGAGCAGGAAATACCAGCGCTTACGCTGGCTTCCATAAGAATGTGCCGGGATCAAGCCGGCGCGAGCCGCTTGCATCACCCATCTGACAGATCGGTGCAGAAAATCAGCCGCTGCTTCGGCCTCGACGAACTGCTCGACTATTGGTTTTTGTAGTTCCTGTGCCATCGGCTTCGTTGAACGCTCCTCATTCCCTAATCCTGCCTGCTTTATCCAGTGTCATATCTGTCACCCCGCACAGCCACAACGCCAGAGGACCACGCCAAGGCACGTCCAGAAGACCATTGAGATCAGAATGCCGAACAGAATTCCCTTCGCCGGCGCTAACGAATCGAACGTTTCGTCTTCCTCACTCGGCTGGTTCAGAGAGCACCTCTGGAGCAATAGCCTCGCCAGTTGCCTGGGTGCGCCGCCGCGCGCGCGGTGGCGCCTCCGGCACAAATGCGCGATGGTCCCCGCACCTTCCGCGCGCCTGCTTGTTGGTGATGAAAGAGTGAACCGTGGCCTCGAAGGCCCCGATCGCTTCACGAAGTGTGAGACAGTCCCGATATGCCTGGAAGAGTCCGTAGCACTCCTGACATCCCCCCTTGATGCCCGCTTGCTCGTCCTTCGCGGGGTTGTAGGCTGGATGTCGGGAGCATCTTCCCCTGATGCGGTATACAAGCCGAAACGCCACCTTGAACATGGAACTCCTTTCGATCATTACAATATAATATTCTGCATAGCGTCGCTAGCACTAGTATTATTCTTGATTCATGGCAGTCAGAGAGGCTGCGATACGTGGGTGAGTCTGGTTCGGAGCGGTCATGCGCTAAAGTTGGGCAACATTCGGCGCTAGTGATCCACGGTCGCTGGGCGACGGCTCTTTCCGGCTGCCGCTCCGGACGTATCTGGAAGAGTTCACGGGTGGCCGTTCTTGCGTGGATTTCTTGAAGGCATCAAGCGGAACTACGGATTGCGGTCAGCGTGAACGTTTCACCTTGCGGCGGAGGAAAGAGTACGGTAGAAGTTCTTGCTGGATGATATGGGTGCGGTGCTGTCATTCACGCCGACCCGTCCCGATGCGATGCGACAATACAGTATTGAGAGAGAGGAAGCCCCTGATGACCGAACCAACCTACGAAGAACTGAGAGCACAACTCGAAGCACTGAAAGCCAAGGAAGCTCGCAGCGGAACCATGAGCTTCAAGGTGAGCGACAAGGGCGGAGTATCCGTCTACGGACTTGGACGCTTCCCAGTCACGCTGTACTACGAGCAGTGGACAAAACTTCTGGACAGGGCGCAGGATTTGCGCGAGTTCCTTGAGGCAAACAAGGACAAGCTGAAGCTGAAGGAATAGCGAGGTTTGCACTGTGCAGCCCAGCTACATGCATATAGAATTCATCTGGGCGAAAAAGCCCTCAAGGGAGAACGTAATAATGGCTGCTACAACGATGACAAAGTCTCAGTTGGTCGCCTTCATGGCGGAAAAGATTGCAATCACGAAGAAACAGGCATCTTCATTCTTTGAGACGTTGGCCGAACTCGCGGTGAAGGAAGCCAAGAAGAATGACGTTTTCGTCGTACCCGGCATCGGTCGGCTGAAGAAGGTACAGCGTAAGGCACGGACAGGGCGTAATCCGCAGACGGGCGAGGCAATCAAGATCAAGGCGAAGACCACGGCAAAGTTCTACGTCGCGAAAGTAGTGAAGGATGCCATCGCGCCAGTGAAGGCTGCGGCTGCGAAGAAGTAACTCCATACCTCTCGGACTAAGGACTGGCCGACCAACTCGTCGGCCTTTTCTTATTGCACAGGAATAGAATCTGCATGCACCGATTGTTGTGCAGGGTAGCCTGGCGCTGCTACTATCCACATCTGAAGGAGTAATCCCCCCATTATGGATACTGCACAAATTCTCTCCGACCTCCGCGCCCAGCGCGGCCGCATCGATAGCGCAATCGCTGCACTTGAAGCATTGAACGGGAACGCCGCTGCCCCAGCCAAGTCTGCTGCCAAAACTGCCTCCGTGAAGAGCGTGACATCCGCTCCTCTGGCTCCTACCGTCTCCACCAAGCGAGTGATTAGCGCGGCTGGTCGCAAGCGCATCGGGGAAGCTCAGAAGGCACGTTGGGCGAAGAAAAAGAGGGCTGCGAAGGCTGCTGCAAAGAAGGCGGCGGCTGTGGTTCCGGTTGTAGTGAAACCAGTCAAGGCTGCTCCAGTCGTAAAGAAGGTCGGCAAGGCCATGAGTGCGGACACCAAGAAGAAGCTGGCTGAGGCGGCAAAAGCAAGTTGGGCGGCAAAGAAAGCGGCTCCGGTTGCGATGGCGGCAGCGAAGGAAGCGGCGAAGGCTTAGCATCTCGGGGAGGTGCCTCCACGGCGCCTCCCAACCAGTTCAATTTGCGTCCGCGATACTGATTCAAGCCTTCCAAGTCCGGCAAGCAATGAAAGAGTCCTCCAGATGTCCAGGCCGCCGAATCAATGTCGGCGGCTCAGGGCAACGGGACAGCCCCGCATGCATCCATCTAGCAAGAGAGGGTAAGTCAATGGATGCAGGTTCAAGCAAACCTCAGTATCGGGTTCTTGGTGGGACAGGTGAGAAGGTTTCCGCAATCGGTATTGGCGGATGGCACCTCGGTCTGCCATATGTGGACGAGCAGTTGAGCATCCGCATTGTCCGCACGGCAATCGATAGCGGCATCAACTTCATGGATAATTCGTGGGACTACAACAATGGCATCAGCGAGATTCGTATGGGCAAAGCTCTGCGTGATGGCTACCGTGACCGTGTTTTCCTGATGACGAAGATTGACGGGCGCTCGAAGAAGTCTGCGGCAAAGCAACTGGACGAATCGCTCCAGCGGCTCGATACGGATCACATCGATCTGGTGCAGCACCATGAGATTATTCGGTTTGAAGACCCACATCGCATCTTTGACCCAGAGGGTGCCAACGCGGCGTTAGTGGAAGCGCAGAAGGCGGGGAAAGTCCGCTACATCGGCTTTACCGGACACAAAGACCCGCATATCCATCTGCACATGCTCGAAGTGGCGGAAGATAACGGCTTCAAGTTTGATACTGCACAGATGCCACTAAACGTGATGGACGGACATTACCGCAGCTTCGAGAAGTTGGTCGTCCCTGAACTCGTCACGAAAAAGATGGGCGTGCTCGGCATGAAGTCCATGGCGAATGGAATCATCCTGAGATCGAAGACGGTCACGCCGATGGAGTGCTTGCACTACGCACTGAATCTGCCAACGTCAGTCGTGATAACCGGAATCGATAGCATGGAAATCCTTGGGCAGGCGCTTGAGGCGTGGCGCACATTCCATCCACTGAGCGAGGCGGAGGTGAAGGCATTGTTGGCGAAGACGGAAACGGCTGCAAAGAGCGGTGCATTCGAGCCGTTCAAGACAACCTCGATCTTCGATTCAACGGCGCAGAACCCGGCTTGGATGGGTGAGGAATCTGAGCATGTGAAGCAACTCATGCCCGTGGAATGAAACCCCATTGAAACGGCGGATGACTTCGGGATTCCAATGCGCGGGTTGCGGCGAGTGGAACGAGACCGTCGTTGACCCCACTGCCGGAATCAAGCAGACCTACGTCGAGGACTGTCAGGTGTGCTGCAAGCCCAAAGTACTTCGGGTGACGTGGGACAAATCGGCCAGGGAGTACACCATAGCGGCGGAGCTGGAATCATCATAGGCAATCTAGGAGCGAAGCATGGCACTGACTGACTTTCGATGCATAGCCCGTTTCCGAGTCCCGTTCTGCGACATCGACATGTTGCAGCATGTGAACAACGCTTCGTATGTGGTGTGGGTCGAGACGGTTCGTTGCAACTACTTTGCCGAGGTGCTCAAGGAGTCGCTGGCTGGTGCGAATGGAATCATTCTGGCTCGGCTCGAACTTGATTATGAACAACCTCTCGACTACCGCGAGGAGGTTGCAGTCGGGTGCCGCATCTCCCGCATAGGACGCAAGTCGTTCGATTTCGCGTATGAGATTTGGAGCGAGACTCGCCAGGTACGGGCTGCACAAGGACGCTCGGCGATGGTCGCGTATGACTATACGGCCAAAGCCTCCATCGTGATACCGGAGCGATGGCGCGAAATCATTGCCTCCTACGAGGTCGTTGCACCGACCGCAGGGTAGCTGAAGGCAGGTATGTTCGCATCAAACACTCTGGGGCTGCGTGAAACATGGAGCGTGAACAATTCGCCAAGGTCATGCAAGAGGTGCTCGACTCGCTCCCAGAGGAATTCCGCAGTCGCATCAGCAATGTCGCCGTGCTGGTGGAAGACCTACCGCCCGGCCAGTCCCCAGCCTCCCACCCAAAGACACTACTGCTGGGACTCTTCCACGGCATTCCCATGACACAGAAGAGTGTCTTCAATCTGCCAACGGGACCGGATTACGTCGTGCTCTACCAGAAGAATATTGAAGCGGTGTGCTCCACAGAAGCCGAAATCCGCGCACAAATCCGGCTCACGGTCATTCATGATTTCGCTAATCTGATCTGGCCCACTTGTGCGCGTCTGATTTGGCCCACCTTCGCTCACTAATTGGCTACTCTGTCGGCGCAGCCGATAGGGAGGCCGATGGACAGGAGAACGAAGGTGGAGCTGTTTGAGGAGATCAGACGGGAGTACACACATGGGGCTGGAACGATCCAGGGAGTATCGCGGAAGCTGGGAGTTCATCGGCGGATGGTTCGGCAAGCCTTGGTCAGCGCGGTTCCACCGGAGCGGAAGCAGCCGGTTCGGAAACATCCGAGTTTGGGGCCAGTGATGGAGTTCATCGATGCTGTCTTGATTGCCGATGAGCAGGCTCCGAAGAAGCAGCGTCACACGGCACGGCGGATCTGGCAACGGATTCGGCAGGAGCGCCCACAGGCGAGCGTCAGTGAGGCTACGGTTCGCCGCTACGTGCAGCACCGCAGACAGGAACTGGGGCAGGCTCGGCGGGAGACGTTCATTCCGCAGGTCTACGACTGGGGCGTTGAAGCGCAGGTGGATTGGTATGAAGCGATCACTGATTTTGCCGGCGAGACGCGCAAGGTTTATGGATTCTCTATGCGCTCGATGGCAAGCGGGGGAGCGTTTCACGTGGCCTATTATCACGCCACGCAGCAGGCCTTTCTCGAAGCTCACGAGTTGGCGTTTCGCTATTTTGGTGGCGTCTTCCGGCTGCTGCGCTATGACAACCTGAAGAGCGCAGTGAAGAAGATCCTGCGCGGTCGCCAGCGGGAAGAGACGGAGCGGTTGATTGAGTTCCGTTCGCACTGGGGCTTTCAGACAGATTTCTGCAACCCGGCTCGTGGCAACGAGAAGGGCGGCGTGGAAGGCGAGGTGGGCTACTTTCGGCGCAACCACCTTGTGCCAGTTCCTTGCGTGAAGGACTTGGCGGAGTTGAACGCGTTGTTGCTCGATGGTTGTCAGCAGGACTGGCAGCGGAGGATCGCGGGCAAGACGATGCTGGTGGGTGCGGCGATGGAGATTGAACGTCCACACCTGTTGCCTCTGGCAGAGGAAGGCTTTGAGTTGGCCGAGACTAGTTTCCCGACGGTGGACGGCAAGGGCTGCGTCAAGGTCCGCACAAACTGGTACTCGACTCCAGTGAAGCCAGGGAGCCGGGTTCGAGCGCGGCTACTTCCCGCCTACGTTGAGGTGTGGCAGGAGCGGAAGCTGGTGGCACGTCATGAGCGCAGCTACGGTCGATACGTACAGGTGTTGGATCTGGAGCACTATCTCGACGTGTTACAACGCAAGCCGGGTGCGCTCGCAGGTTCGCGCCCGTTGCAGCAGTGGCGTGATAACGGGCACTGGCCGGAGAGCTTCGACCGGCTATGGCAGAGTCTGGAACGCCGCGAAGGCAAGCAGGCCGGTACGCGAACGATGATCGAGTTGTTACAGCAAGGCAGCAAGCACGGGTGGGAGAAGCTGAAGCTGGCTGTTCAGGAAGCACTGGACATCGGCTGCACCGACGCAGCAGCCGTGCGGCATCTGCTGGTCTTTGGAGAGCTGACCCATGTACCGGTGGAACGTCTCGCGCTGGGCGAGTTGGATCGCTACGAGCGTCCGCTGCCCGTAATGAGCGACTACGACCTTCTGCTCGACGAAGTGGCGGAGGTGGCGCGATGAAGCAAGCCACGGAGGCTTTGGAACATGCCAGCGTAAAGCAGTACTGCAAGGCATTGCGCGTCCCCGTGATCGGCGCGAACTTCGTTTCGCTGGCCGAACAGGCCGTCAAGGAGAAGCGTAACCACATCGGCTATTTGGAAGCACTGTTGTCGATGGAAGCAGAAGAACGAGACCGGCATGCGGTTCAGGCGCGTATTCATGATGCGCGGCTGCCGCGGATGAAGACGCTGGAGGAGTTTGACTTCAACCAGGCACCGCACATTTCCGCACCTAAAATTCGCGAACTGGCAGATGGCGGCTACATCGAACGCGCCGAACCTGTGGTTCTGATGGGCGAGTGCGGCAGTGGCAAGACGCACCTAGCCACGGGCTTGTGTGTGGCTGCCTGCCGCCAGAAACGAAGGGTACGTTTCACTACAGCGGCCAACCTTGTTAACGAGCTGGTCGAAGCGCAACAACACAACGCGGTGCGCCGGGTGCTTGCGCGATGGATGCGCTACGACGTAATCGCTCTCGATGAAGTCGGCTACGTGCCACTGGCTGAGATCGGTGCGGAGTTTCTGTTCCAGGTCATTGCAGAAAGAGCCGAACGCGCCTCGATCATCGTTACCACTAACCTGCCATTCTCCGAATGGACCCAGGTGTTTCCGAACCCGAGGCTATGCAAGGCACTTCTGGATCGAATCACCGACCGTGCCCACATTATCGAGACCGGCACGGACTCATACCGATTCCGTCGAACCTTGGAGGTGCGCAAGAAGAAAGGGACCAGAGGCGGCGACGCCGTTGTTCCTGCCTCCGCTACGACCTAAGCGCGCTGTCCTGCGGACAGCGCAGGTCTCCGCTCCGGCAGCAACAACGACTCACCTACTGCCGAGCAGAGAATCATCAACTGAGGGTGGGCCAAATGAAATGAGCACAGGTGGGCCAAGTCAGGTTGTCAAAAGCACCAGCGCTTCGAACTCGCGCAGCTCGCCCTCGTTCAGCTTCGTTCCCACATGATGCAGCCGGTACTTCGCTCGCCTCGCCTTCTCTGCTGCCAGCCGCGTTTCATCCAGCAATGCCATCGCCCCCCCCCCCCCGCGCGGGCTCCGTTTACCGACGTAAACACAGGTTTCCCCACGGAACCCCGGAACTCACGATCTATTGGATGCAGCGAGAGTTGCTTCCGACAGACGCGAGGTTTCCTTGCAGCAACCCTTTCAGGGGTGGAGTGTCTACATTCTCCCGACGCGAAGCGGCGAACCGCTTCTGACCCCCGCAAACCAAACATTGAGGGCCGCCTCACTCGCCCTATTTGTAGTGGAGAGCAACTATCTCCGCTCCATCGGCCGCCGACGTCAAGTACTGATGGCCGCCGCTGCTCTTGGCCAAAGGCTCCAAGAACATCAGAGCATCCGCGAATGCATCCTTCGTTGCTGTCCATTGGATGGACAAAAGCCCGCGGCAGTCTTCCTCCACCTTCACCACGTTCTCCCTTGGCTGTCGATCTCTCAAACCGAATACCAAGCTCTTAACTGGAGCGTCGTATTCCACGGGGAGAAGTTCGGACAAGTCTCCTGATTGCTGACTCCCCGCCACAAGTCCGTTCAGCCCCTCCATAAAGGCGCGGACCTCGTCACAAGATCCAAACCGGATCTCAACGACATTCTCAGAGCCAATGTGACGTTGCTTTCGTCGATAGAAGAACACTCTGGTCAAGGCCTGCTCCTCGCAACGCTATTCGGTGTAACTGCTTCCATCCCAGAAGATGTTCTGCCATGGGCTGTTCGGTGCGGTCCAGGGATTGTAATCCCAGTGTGGAGTTGGGTGGTGTGGTAGCTGAATGTCGTGATATCTCCATTCGCCCCCGCTCTCGTCAAACCAACTTAGCCCCTGCTTCGCACGTGTGGCACCCATCTCAAGCCAGTTCGAATTCCACCCAGGCGGAAGCGGTTCGTTGTTATCGAAGAAGGTTGTATAGGCGCACTTCGCAGTCAGGAAGGCCAAGCCGAGGGACATTACGACGTCAAAAACAGCCAACCCGTAATCTCCGCGCTTTGCTGCCTGATACGCGGAGTATCCGCCCAGACCACTCATTCCGATACTAAGAACAATTCTTACAGTGGGGCTTGCAGCTCCGCCGAGGGGGCCAAGCACGGCTCCTAGGAGCATTCCGCTGAGGAACCCTGATTTGCATGTGCTTTGCGAATCCAGCATTCCCGCGACACAGCCAGTGGCTCCGCCGATGCCGGCACTAACCAGCGTCATTGTCACGAGTGGATACTGGACCGCTAGTGCACCAACCGTGCTGATGATGTCAAAGTCGTGGCCGCTGGGGTCAACTCGATCTACAGGGTTCGCACCAGCGTACAAGTACTTATGCAAACTGGCTGGGTCTTCGTTGTTTCCTTCGTCTGTATCCATACCCCAGAATCGACCGCTTCTCACATCCAGATACCGGGCCCGGTTGTAGTAAAGCCCAAGTTCTGGATCGAACTGCTCGCCTGCGAACAGATAGTTGTTCGCGGTTGAGCCCGTCGAGTAGACCAGATTGCCGAAGGCGTCATAGTCGTAGGTGTCAGTGATCGCACCAGTGCTATTAGTGATATAGCGAACTGAGCCGTGGCCGTCAAAGCCGTACCAACTGGTTCCCCATGGACTGGCGGGAGGAGGACTGTCTGCGAGTTGCGACTCGCTGACCAACTGCAAGCCCCACGTGTACGAGCGCGCGACCGTATTGCTCTGCAACTCGTCCAGCACTTGCGCGTAGCCAGTCGGGTTCATCGTATCCACGAGATAGTTCGTGGTCACACCGCCGAACCTCTTCGCCACACGATTTCCATCGCCATCGTAAACGTAGGTGATGAAGCCGTGCTGTGTGAGATGGTTCTCGAAGTCGTAGGTGTCCGCTATGCCAGACTGCGAGATAATGTTGCCGTTATTGTCGTACGTGTCGGTAGCGGTCCGATCATTGGCGTCGTAGTTCAGCAACCCGGAGGCCGGAATTGCTGCCAGAGTCGAGCTGATCTGTTTCCTGTTGCCGACAGCGTCGTACACGTAGCCCACGGTGCCGCTCATCGGCGCGTTGGCAATCGTCTCAGAGGTGAGTCTGTAGAGATTGTCGTAGCCGTAAGCAACCGTTCGACCGCTCAACTCCGTCGCTCCCGTGCGATTGCCTGCCGCACCCAGGGTGTAGGCGTAGCTGGCCACGGCTCCCTGCGCGCCCTGTGAGGCAAGCGAGGTCAGCCGGTTCAACGGATCGTATTGGAGAGTGGTCGCCACGCCGTTCGGGTAAGTATAGCCCGAGAGGTTGCCCACAGCATCGTAACTATAGAGCGTGGGCGATTGCCCGGGAACGGTGACCGTCGAGAGCCGGTTCAGCTTGTCATACTGATACGCCATGACTGCGCCGTTCTGGTTCGACGAAGAGATTTCCGTCACATCACCCGCCGCGTCGTAGGTGTAGGAGATGGTCCCGAAGGGCGTCTGCTTCGACACCAGCCGGTCCGTCTGCGGATCG
>Ga0181537_10005705_pt1 | contig 10018 bp, 8 predicted proteins | sample PEATcosm2014_Bin_39_FD_119765 | JGI IMG/M metagenome (GOLD analysis project Ga0181537, IMG submission 119765) | Peatland microbial communities from MTU Mesocosm Facility, Houghton, MI, USA - PEATcosm2014_Bin23_10_metaG | ecosystem: Environmental > Terrestrial > Soil > Wetlands > Peat | place... | reverse complement strand
CTCGACTGGCTGCGATAAAGAACAAATTCCGTATCTTCCCGCAGCCTCTCAAGGACGCACCCCGAAAGGTCCAATTGAGATTCCCCTTACATCAGGCCACCAGATTCACAGAGCTTACGCGTCCAAACGCGGCGTGTGCCTACAAATCGCTTCGTTCTAACAAGTTCTCACATCGCGGTGAGAAATCATTCAGATCATAGAAAACCCCGATGGTGAAGACCGCAGAGCACGCTTACTTTTGCAGGGACCGACATCCATGGGAGATTTAGAGATGAATGCATTGAATCGATTTTGGACGGCCAATTCGCCCGTCAGAGCACTGCTTGTGGCGGCCGTATTCACAGTGATCACACCCTTCGTCCACGCAAAGGAAACCGTCATGACCAAGCCCACTGTCGTTCTGGTGCACGGCGCCTTCGCAGAATCCTCGAGCTGGAACCGTGTCACAACGAAGCTGCTGGCCAAGGGTTACCCGGTGGTGGCCGTGGCAAATCCCTTGCGCAGCGTCAAGGGCGACGCAAGCTATCTCGCCAGCTTGCTCGACGCAATCCCTGGTCCCATCATCTTGGTCGGTCATTCTTACGGGGGGACGGTGATCACGGTGGCGGCCACGGGCAAGGGTAACGTCAAGGCGCTGATCTACGTATCCGGTCTGGCACCCGACACCGGGGAGACGGCGTCCGCGCTGGTGGGTAAATTTCCGGGAAGCACACTGGGGCCGACACTAGCGCCCCCCGTGATATTGGCCGATGGCAGCAAAGACTTGTACATTCTTCAGGCAAAATTTCACGCCCAATTTGCGGCAGACTTGCCCGCGGGCGAGGCCCAATTAATGGCCACCACTCAGCGGCCGATCCCTGAAGCTGCCTTCAACGAGCCGGCGGCCGGCGAACCGGCCTGGAAGACGATTCCGTCATTTTTTCTTTACGGGAGCCTGGATAAGAACGTGCCGCCCGCCGTGCACGCCTTTATGGCCAAGCGCGCGGGCGCGAAGGAAACTGTGGAAATCAAGGGTTCATCGCATGTCGTCATGATGTCCCACCCAGACGCCTTGGTGAAGTTGATCGATGACGCAGACGCGCAGATTCGGTAAACGTGAATGGCAATGTCATCAGGTATGATCGTGCCGAATTCCTTGAGCAGAATCCTCGGTTCTTCGCCTGCCCGTTGCGAATGACGTAGACATGTCGATCGCGGCGTTCGCCCATGCAGGCTATAGCGCCCATGTTCCAGATTACTCGCTGGCGCGCATCGAGGTCCGTTGTTCCAATCGACAGTAATCTGCCCTTGGCATATTCACGAGCAATCGCTGCGAGTGTTTCGGCCGTGACGTATTTGGCGATCAATGCTGCAGTGGATGGTCATCGGCCACCGTCGCCGGCGAGTGCTGCAAACACGTTGCGTAGATGAAAATCGGGGCGTTTGCGAAGCGATTGCGCATATCGCGCCAAATGAACGCAGCTTCGTTCTAGCGGGGGATTTGTCGGCTTCGTAGTCTCAGCTCGCTCGATCGGAAACAGTTCGGAGGTATGCAATGACCAAGACCAGTCGACAATCATCACCATGGTGTGTCGTGATCGCGGACGATCACGGTCACGACTGGGCACCGGTCTTGAACACCAATGAAGGTCCATCGCCGGTTCAATATGCCCGCTTCGGCGGGAGCACCACGTTGCTGCAAAGGGCACTGGCACGTGCCACGCGAGTCGCGCCGGCGTCCCAGGTGATGGTCACGGTGCTGGAAGAATATCGGGAACTTTGGGAGCCTTCTCTATGGTTTGTACGCCCAGAGCACCGGTTCGTCTGTGAGGGCCGGGTGGAGTCCACTCTAACCGCCTCCGCCGCGGTCTTGAAGATTGCAGACACATCACCGTCGAACGTGGTGATTATCGCGCCCGCGCGAGTTCACGTGCTTAGGGAATCCGTGCTCGCGGCGGCGCTGGACAGAGCACTCTGCGCCCTGCCGTCCATGCCGGAGGGCGTACTCACGTTTGCTATGATCGATGAAGAGTGCGGTGTGGATGAAGATTATTTGGTTCTGGATCGTCCGAGCGTCCGCTCCGCGGCTTTGGTGCTTGGGGTCGCGCGACGTCCGAATAGTTGGGTGGCCAATCACTTGCGACTGCAAGGCGCCATGATCGCGTCCGGAATCATGATCGGGTACGCCGGAGTATTCGCGGCGCACATTTCCAGGCAATGGCCGGGCCTCACGCGAAAGTTGAATCAGGCCGTCCACACCGCAACTTCCGTCTCGGAGGAGTGCGAAATCTCCTCCCGTTTGAGCAGCCGTATACCCAGAATGACGCTGGCATCCCTGCGTTGGCATGCGCCGACCCTGAAACAACGTGCGCTGTGTGTAGATGGCTGTGGGTGGAATGGCCTGCGCTCCGCGCGTGCCGTGGCGCGCACACATGATTATCTGGCTAACGTGGAAAGGATTCGTAGTTTCCGAGGTTTCGCCGCGGCCCCGTGAACTCTTCCGCTACGACTCGGCCCGACTGAGTTTGATCTAAAGCACTTGGCGCCCGCTCAGGTTGTTGGCTGCGGTGGCGCGCGCGCGCCTCCACGCGGCTGGACTTTCCCCGATGAATCGTTGGAAGAGCCTCGATAAATGCGATTGATCGGCCAACCCACACTCCAACGCGATTTGTCCGAGAGCCGTGTTCGTGGTCAACATGAGACCTTGGGCGCGCTCCATTCGCCTTTTCATAAGATATGCATGCGGTGGGCACCCAAAGCTATCGCGAAATGAACGCATAAAATGCGACACGCTCAGATCCACCAAGTCCGATAAATGTTCACAATGAATCGTTTCACTCAAGTGTTCTTCGATATAGGTCGATACACATCGTACCTGCCACGGCGCCAGCCCGCCGCGGAATCTGTCGAGAGACGCGCGCTGCCCATCGATCGGTGCCGTATCCTGAGCCGTTGACGGCGGTTCCAGCGAGTGGAACGCTGCGCTCAAGTATTGGCGAGCATGGTTACTTTCGCCGGACAAAGCACAGCTGACGGCACGGATCAAAGCCGACACTGCCTCGAGCAAGCCGTGCGTCGACGGTGAGGGGTAAGAAATGTCCTCGGTCTCTCTTGATCGACTGAATGATTCGGTCTGCATGACTTTTCTCTCCAAAAAACTCTTTTGAACCGGGCAGAGGCTACCCACCAGCCGCCACATCCGTCTTTTATGTTTTTCTATGGCCGCACCCCTTTCCCATGGTCCACAGCACTCATGGATAAACGTTATTGTCGACAAGTGGCCGGCGCGATGAAGATGGCGGGAATTCTTCCGGCGAGGGTTTCCATGAGCGTCAATATACTGATCGCCTTCTATTCCCGCCTAGGGTCCACCGAACTCCTCGCGCAGTCGATAGCCCAGGGCGCAAGCGCAGCCGGCGCGACGGTGAGGCTGCGGCGCGCGCGCGAGCTCGTCGATGCTCGGGTGATGAGAAGCGTTCCCGGGTGGATCGAATCAGCGACCCGCATGAATAACTCATTCGACGCACCTTCGGAGGCGGATGCCGAGTGGGCGGATGGCATCGTCTTCGGGACCCCGACACGATTTGGGTCAGTGTCGTCGGAACTCAAGGCCTATATCGACAGCCTCGGGGGCCTATGGTTCAAAGGCCGGTTGAACGGCAAGGCCGGGTCGGTGTTCACATCGAGTTCGACGCCTCACGGGGGCAATGAATCCACCCTGATCTCGATGTACCAGCCTTTAGCTCATCTTGGTTTGATCATTGTGCCTTTGGGATACGCCGACGCAACATTGTTCAAAGCCGGTACGCCGTATGGCGCGTCATCCGTATCCGGACAGTCGGGGTCCCCGCCCACGCCTGATGATCTGGAAGTTGCACGCTTTCAGGGTCGGCGGGTCTGTGCCGTTTCTGCGGCTTTGAAGGTCGGCGGAACGGCGATTACTCAGAGTGTCGGTTCCTGACATGCCGCACTCTGCGGGCAGCCTTGACTATCTGCCCGTCGGCTTCTTCGGATCCGTGATGGGATTGACGGGATTGAGTGCCGCTTGGCGGCTCGCGCACCTTCGATATGGCGTTCCGGGGGCGATTGCCGATTTCATCGGTCTGATCGCGGTGGGCGCATTTATCGCCATTGCTGTCGCTTACCTCATAAAATGGCTTACTGCGCCGGAAGCGGTCAAGGCGGAATTTCGCCATCCGATTGGCGGCAACATGTTCGGCACAGTTTTTGTAAGCATGCTGCTATTGCCGTCTGTCGTGGCACCCGCGAGTCTCTTCATCGCCCGCGCACTGTGGTCGACGGGCGCGGTCGGAATCGTTGTCTTTGCCTGGGTCATCGCGACGCGCTGGTTAAGGGTTCCCCAGTTACACTCCAATGTCACACCTCCATGGATCATTCCGGTGATTGGGCTCTTGGACATGCCACTCGCAGTTCCTTCGCTCGAATTGCGCTCCGTGCACGGCGTCATGGTACTGGGGTTGGCCGTTGGCATGTTCTTCACCACGCCTCTCTTTACGCTGATTTTCCAGCGTCAGCTGCTCGAGCCTCCGATGCCAGACGGGTTGAAGCCGACGCTGCTCATTCTCGTGGCGCCCGCCGCCGTAGGATTTTCGTCCTACCTTGCGACCACGGGCAACATGGACCTTTTTGCGGAGTCCTTGTATGCCCTGACTTTGTTCTTGCTTGCCGTTCTAGGAGGGCATCTGCGGCATTTGCCGGCGTGCTGCCCCTTCAGCGTGTCCTGGTGGGCCGTCAGCTTTCCGCTTGCCGCCTGCACGATCGCGGCGTTGCGGTTTGCATCTTATGATCCGGGGCGGGCGCCGAATGGGATCGCGCTGGCGTTGCTTGCGCTGGTCACGATAGTCATCGGCTGGCTCTTCGTCCGAACTCTGGCCGGCATTGCGCGCGGTGAATTGAGGGCGCTGAGCATTTAATCCCCAAGAACTTCGTGCTTGGCGGGACCGATGCAATTCTGAGCTTTGATCTTGTGATGGAGGGGCCGGCCATCCCGGAGCACCTCGCCGAAGTTCGGCGGTCGGCGCCGGCGGCTGTCACGGACAGACTTCGGGTGGCTCTATGGCGAATATTTTGTGAAGACAAAGTCCCGCGCTTGGACGGGCACGTGACAGGCAAAGCAAGCGCTTAGCCGTGATGCCTCGAGGGGCTTGCCGTCGTTAAACTGGACGAAACCCCAGCCCCCCGTTGAAGCGTACTTCTTCGAGTCCTTGGCCATGAATTGAACGTTGGTTGGAGCCCCCGCCACGAAGGACTGGGGACCACCGAATGCCTTGTTGTTCTCCTCAGACGAGGTGTAATTCCATGCCAGTCGCGCAATGATCGCGCCGTCCGGGAACGGAAGTGTGCCTTCGCGGTACGCCTTGATCGCGATGTCGTTGCCCAAAATGGCGCGAATGTCGTTGAGCTTGCCTTCCTCGTGGGCCACCGATATCAAACGCCAATCGCGATAGCCCGGGGGCAGCGCGGTTCCGAATGCTGGCGTAGTTCCCGCATCAGCCTGCGCGGGCGACCTCGCCAGGTATACGGCTCCGCTCGTGAAAATCATAAGAGCGGCTAGCACATCTGTAATTCGCATCGTCCAGTGTCTCCTTTGTACAAACTCCGCCGGAGAGGAAACCGCATATTCCTTCCCGTTGCAGAATCTACCCACACCCTTCGACTCGCACCATCACATATTTCTATGAGTTGCGAAATGTTGCCGAAGCGGGTGTGTAATGCATATGCATGATTGCCCGGATTCCTTCACAAAGGACTAAATGCCGGGGACCCGCACGACAGATCGTTGGGGGTTCACTCAGGAGTCAAGAGATGCTCAGGAGAATTTGCAACGGCGCTCCGACTACGGCGATCGTAATGAGTGTTGCGCTCGGAATCGCCAGCCTTTGTCCGGCTGTCTCGCTCGGGTCGCCTGTGGCTGGGAACTCCGCCATCGTTCACCATCGGACCGTGAACATTGAGGGTGTCGATATCTTTTTTCGAGAGGCCGGTCCGGTCGACGCCCCGAGCATACTGCTCTTGCATGGATTCCCCTCCTCCTCTTTCATGTTTCGCAATCTCATCCCGGCGTTGGCGACCTTCTCTGAACGAGTGGTGGCTTCTTGTCGATAATCTCATGCAGGAATTGTGCGTGGCATGAATTTGTGGTGCACGATCGTTGGCTCGCCATCTCCAAACTGACATTCTATTGCAGCGCGGCGCGCCCCATTCTGTGAGGCCGCCCCGAACAAGACGGTGTAGAGTGCGTGGAGCATAGAGGGATGTGATCTGTCGGATTTGCGAAGTCCCCCAGGTTTACCAGGCTAAGACAAAGGGGAGAACTTGCCACGGAGCATCGCGCGTTGCGCTCAGTTATGGCCTGCGTGCTTGGTCCTTGTTGCGTCACGCGTGCTCGCTGATCAGGGACCGGCGGATGATGCAAGAGAGGAGGCCCGCCTCGCGGAAATTGTTGTTAGCTCTCAACGTCGACCGGAAGATCTTCAGTCTGTGCCTCTGACACTGACGGCCGTTACGGCGACGGATCTCCTGAACCAAGGAGTCACGGATACCGCCTCACTGTCGCTCGCCGTGCCGGGGCTGTCGTATACCTTGGGAGGGAACGCTGCGACACCTTTCATCCGTGGCGTTGGAACGACGATCGATTCAGTCGGCAACGAAGCATCGGTCGCCACCTACGTTGACGGCGTTTACATCAGCAGTACCAACGCCGCCCTTTTCAACTTGTATGACATTGATCACGTCGAAGTGCTGAAAGGACCACAAGGCACTCTGTTCGGCCGCAACGCCACAGGAGGCGTGATCCAAATCATCACGAAAGATCCGTCATTTTCCCCGTCCCTCGAAACACATATCGGATACGGCAATTATGACACCACCAGTGGATCGCTCTATGCGACAACCGGTATTGGCGAGAGTGTTGCATTCGATCTTGCCGCCTATGGCATTAACCAAGGTGCCGGCTGGGGTTCGGATCTGTCAACCGGGCAACCCACATTCAAGCGCCATGAATTTGGCGGCAGGTCGAAGCTGCTCTGGATACCGTCTGATGGCACGAGAATAACCATTGTTGCGGACGACAATCGCACCCGCAACGAGGACGGATTGGGACTGCACGTGGTCTCGCCTGGCACCGGGATTGACGGAGTTACCCGTTTCAATGGGTTCTATAACACTTACGACCTTCCGGGTGATTTCACCGATGTTCGACAGACTGGCTTGAGTGGCACGGTGCAACAGGACGCTGGTGTCACGCGATTCGTGAGCATCACGTCGTGGCACAATGTGAATGGTCGCGTCAGCCTGGATCAGGATGCAACCCCGAGTGAAGTCGTCAGGGCGAATTACTTGCAGCACGACAAGACGGTCACCCAGGAGCTTCATTTCCTGTCTCGCGACGGCGCAACGATGCCCTGGATTGTGGGGCTCTACTATTTTGACGACACGTCCGCGTACGATCCCTTGGGGCTGATGGGCGAAGCGGCTGAGCCGCTGGACACGATTCAGATTTGGAGTACCCAAAAGACCAAATCCTATGCAGCGTTCGGCCAGATCACCAAGCAGTTCCTGACCGACAACCATCTGACATTGGGGACCCGCTACACCAAGGACGAGCGGTCGGTCAGCGGATCGACACTGGGGTTCGTGGATGCGCAGACTCTATTGCTATCCACGGCGTCGCAAAGCACAGCATGGAGCAAACCTACGTGGAGAGCGGCACTGGACCATCAATTCACTCCGGACATGATGGGGTATATCTCCGACGACCGAGGCTTCAAGAGCGGCGTTTACAACTTGCTGTCGTACGCCGCAGCGCCGGTCAGCCCGGAAACTCTCGACGCTTATCAGCTTGGCGTCAAGTCAGAAATGGCCGCGCATCGCGTGCGTCTGAATGCAGCGGTGTTCTATTACAATTACAAGAATATTCAAGTCCAGGAGATTTCGGCCGGCGCGATCAATCTGGTCAACGCGGCTGCGGCGAAGATGAAGGGAATGGATGTTGATTTCGCATTTCTACCGGTCGATTCAGTTACGGTACAGGGTGGCTTTGAGCTGATGAGCGGCCGCTATACAGATTTTAGGAATGCGCCATTCCTGACCCCGACGGTGAATCTCAGCGGTTCCGTGGTTGGAGGAAATACGCAGAGCGTCGGCGACGCCACTGGGTTTGACACCGTGCGAACGCCCAAAGGGACGGCGAATATCAGCAGTACCTATCGTTGGCCGGTGTCCCGAGGTAAATTCAATTCCGTCCTAAGTTTCTACCACAACAGTGGATTTGCGTGGGATCCGGACAACCGTCTGCGTCAATCAAGTTACGATGTCTTGAATGCATCCATGGACTGGAGTGCCGCAAGCAATGCGTGGAGCGTGCGAATATGGGGCAGAAATCTCACGGGCACACGTTATTGTGCTTACGAGACTGAACAAACGCTGCTCGATTCGTGCGCTCCAGCTCCACCCAGAACTTATGGGGTCACTCTCAGCGCCAAATACTAGTCCCAGTTTGCCGGGCGCGATGCGTTTGCAGCAGCGTGTCGTCTGTGTCCGCAATGATGCGGTCCGGGGTTTTCTGGCTGGTAGCGGGCCTCCACGCAGGACGCGGGTACACTTTGGAGAACGGCGAGCCATCGGAAGGCTTATTCTAAAAGGACACGCGATGGAAAAGTCGAGCTATACGTTGTTGCCGTTGCGGCCGGGCGATCTTGCGCTCTATAGGGCCTCCGGTCACGGCGTCGAGCCCGCCCTCCTCGTGACTGCCGAAGGCGCCTCGGCTGTTTGCCTCAAAAGACTCGAGCAGGAATATGCACTCAGAGAGGAACTCGACGCAGCCTGGTCTGCGCGCCCTCTCGCGCTGAATCGCGACGATGGTCGTTGGACCTTGGTGTTGGAAGATCCAGGCGGCGAACCCCTCAATCGAATGCTGGGTGCGCCTTTGGAGCTCAGTATCTTTCTGCGGCTCGCCATTGGAATTGCAAGAGCGGTCCGGCGATTACATGAAAGACGCCTTATCCACAAGGACCTGAAGCCCGACAATATCCTCGTGGATTTAGCCACGTTCCGTGCCTGGCTCACCGGGTTCGGCCTTGCCACCCGCCTGCCGCGTGAGCGCCAAGACCCCGATCCACCCGATGTCATCGCAGGCACGCTGGCCTATATGGCGCCCGAGCAAACCGGACGAATGAATCGATCGATTGATTCACGCAGCGACCTCTATTCGCTTGGGATTATCCTCTACGAGATGTTGACGGGGGAGCTGCCCTTTACCGCCGCTGATCCGCTGGGGTGGGTGCACTGTCATGTCGCGCAGGAACCCATCCCGCCCGACAGGCGCATCGCTGCGGTGCCGCCGCAGGTGTCGGCGATCGTGATGAAGTTGCTCACCAAGTCCAGCGAGCACCGCTATCAGACCGCCGCGGGCATTGAAGTCGATCTTTGCGAGTGTCTGGAGCAGTGGAACTCGGATCGCAAAATCGAACTGTTTCCGCTTGGCTCGCAGGATATCTCGGATCAGCTGCGGATTCCGGAAAAGCTATACGGCCGGGAACACGCAATGGACTTGCTGCTTGGCGCGCTCGACAGCCTGATGATCCGGGGCGCGTCGGAGTTCGCCCTGGTCTCCGGATCCTCCGGAATCGGCAAGTCCTCGTTGGTGAATGAGATCAGCAAGGCGCTTGTCTCATCGGGTGGTCTATTCGCATTGGGCAAGTGCGATCAGTATCGGCGCGAGACGCCGTATGCGGCCTTGGCGCAAGCATTCCAGGGTCTGATCCGCCGGCTTTTGGGACTGACTGAAGCACAGTTGGACGAGTGGCGGAAGTCCTTTGTCGATAGCGTGGGTCAGAACGGCCAGCTGCTGGTAGACCTCGTCCCTGAGCTGGAACTTATTCTTGGAGTTCAGCCACGGGTGTCCGATTTGCCGCCCCAAGAAGCGAAGAACCGATTCCAGGCGGTGTTCCATAGTTTCCTCGGTGTATTCACGCGCGCGGAGCATCCGCTCGTACTGTTTCTCGACGACCTGCAATGG
>Ga0181537_10005704_pt1 | contig 10019 bp, 12 predicted proteins | sample PEATcosm2014_Bin_39_FD_119765 | JGI IMG/M metagenome (GOLD analysis project Ga0181537, IMG submission 119765) | Peatland microbial communities from MTU Mesocosm Facility, Houghton, MI, USA - PEATcosm2014_Bin23_10_metaG | ecosystem: Environmental > Terrestrial > Soil > Wetlands > Peat | place... | reverse complement strand
TATCGATCGTGCCGTCATCGACGATCGTGACGCCTTTGGCCGCGATTTGCTGCCCCATCAAGCCGGCGAAGGCGGACGTTTTCTTGCGGTTGAAATCGCCCTCGAGCCCGTGGCCAATCGCTTCGTGCAGCAACACCGCCGGCCAACCGGGACCGACCACGACCGTCATCTCGCCCGCCGGCGCCTCGACCGCTTGGAGATTGACGAGCGCCTTGCGCAGCGCTTCGTCGGCCAGTTTCTGCCACTGTTCGGGCTCGAACCATTGGGCATACTCGATGCGCCCACCGCCGCCCGAACCACCCGCTTCGATGCGGTCGCCATCGCGCGTGACGACCGACACGTTGAGCCTTATCAGCGGGCGAATATCGGCCGCGCGCCAGCCGCCGGGACGAATAATCTGGACCGCCTGCCAGCTGCCGCCGAGCGAGACGCTGACCTGATGCACTTTGGGATTTTTGGCGCGGATATAGGCATCGATTTCCTGAAGCAGTTTGACTTTGTCTTCGAAGCTTTTGCCGGGCAAAGGATTGCTGTCGTCATAGAGATGGCGATTGGTGCCTTGCGGCGGCAGGGCGATTTCGCCGCTTTTGCCGCTCTTGATCGCCTTCACGGTTTCGGCCGCACGCTTGATCGCTTTTTCGTCGAGATTGACGGCATGCGCATAGCCGGTTGCCTCGCCCGAGACCGCGCGCAGGCCGAAGCCCTGCGCCGTATCGAAGCTGGCGTTTTTCAATTTGCCGTCGTCCCAGACAAGGCTTTCGGACTGGCGGTATTCGAGGAACAGCTCGCCGTCATCGGCACCCTGCAGCGCGTCATCGACCGTGCGCTCGACCGCTTTGCGGTCCATGCCGGTTTGGGCGAAAAACAGATCGTCGGTTTGGGGGAGTGAGGACATAGCTAATACTACACTGATTTAAGGAGTTCCTGTCAATTTATTGGGCTTTCGGCTTTCTCTCGGCGTGATTAACCAAGACGGTTAAAGAATATAAATTTTTAAAACGGTTTCACGGCATTGTGGTATAATTCTTCCGTTTTCGATGAACCATTATCGAGCAAATTGGGGATTTGAGATGTCGGCACATAAAAACCTTCTTGTTGCTTTGGCCCTCTTCGCCGCTTCGGCAGGTATTGCACACGCGGAATCCAAAGAGGCTATTGTTTTGCATGGCGGAAACGGCCGCCAACTTACCGATATCTTGCCGCTGGAGCCCGGCCAAAAGCCTCCCACTGTTTTACGCGGCGGTTCGGGCCGGCAATTTATAGATCTAAGGCCGGACCTACCGTCTTCAGTCACGATCCTGCGCGGAAGACGCCCCGCCGACGACCCAAAGTAAAGAGGGGGAATAAAAAAAACCCGGCCCCTTACGGAGCGAGATTTTTGTGTTTGTGCCATGCCCTTCAAATTGCAGGAAATGCACCAAATCGTTATAAAGATTCAAATAACGCGGGATGATTTTGATGATTGATAAAACTTCAAAGAGAGGGCAATGGGCGGCTCAAACCGTTAACGCTATCGAAACCGGCGACGCCGATAGCGTCGGCAGACTTTTACAAGACTCTGCCTATGTGAAATTTTTAAATCGCCGCGATCGCACTGTTGGCGGCCCTCCCCAAACCCACGGAAATGTTTTGATAAACCGCGCGTTCCACGACGCCGAGTTATTCGCGTTGCGAGGGCATACCCGCAATCACGAGGCAGCAATCAAAATAGCCCGCATACTTGAGGGGTCTGTGAGACCCTTATCCACCATCGCGGCAACCCGCGGCGAATCGCCCAAGTAATTGCCGCGTGCCAATAAAAAACCCCGCTCCTTGCGGAGCGGGGTTTTTGCTTTTCAGCTAAGCCAACTTACTTACCGACGGCTTCCTTGAGCTCCTTCGACGCACGGAAAGCGATCTTCTTTTTCGCCGGAATCGAGATGGTCTCGCCGGTGGCCGGGTTGCGGCCCATGCGGGCGGCGCGCTTGCGTACCTGCAGGATGCCGAAGCCCGAAATGCGGATGCGGTTGCCTTTCTTCAGATCGGCGACGATGAATTTGAAGAGCGTGTCGAGCAGTTCGTTCGCCTGCTTCTTCGACAGGTCTTTGCTCTTTTCCGAAAGCCGGGCAGCGAGGTGCTTGAGGCTGACGGTCGGTGCGGTTGCTGTGGCCATGGTATGCGGCTCCTTATTGAGGTTGATTATGGATTATCGATCCATGATCACTTTGTTTCCACACAAACGCAGCGAATGCAAGCGCCACATAAGGTTTTTTTGAAGCTCTCGCCGACCTGTGGATATCGATGGCGAGACGAATGGCGGGCGCGGCGAGTGGCTGTAAGAGACGCAGCGATCAGCGCTTTTTTGCCTTATTTTTCCGCGTTTTACGGGGTCTTTTGAAATCGTACAGATGATCGGCCTGCATCTCGATCGGATCGCATGCGCGCAAGTGGCGCGCCTGCGCCCCGGTGATCAGCCGGTAATGGCGGGTGTTGTCGAGCGCGCCGGCAAGCTCCCAACACGGCTCCTTGCCGGTTATCCAGACGGCGGGATCGAATCGGCGCAGGTCGAACGCCCGCGAATAGGTCCACATCGTGCGGCCGCGGCTGCCGATATATTCGTTGAAATAGGACATCGCCAGCTCGCGCAGATTTTTATAAACCGGATCGCGCCAACGCAGCCATACATGATTGCTTTTGGAGATCGCGCCCCAGCGGCCTTGGCGGCGAAAGAGGGCGACGACGTGATCGTGATCGCCGCGCGCCTGAAAATCGAGCAGCAGCGGCGGCTCGCCGTTCATCCAAAGCGCGCAGGCGGCGATGAAAGCGGCCTCGATGCAATGCGCGCGGCGCTGGCGCAAGGCTTCGGCGGCCGAAAAACAAGTGTCGCCGTCCGGCTCGAAATTGACCGGGATCTTATTGATGAAATCCTGAATAAGGACCGGCGTTTTAAGCTGTGCGAGCTTTTTCGCCTGTCCGCGCGAAAGGCCAAATTTCAATCCGCGATAGAGGCGTTGGGAAAAGCTTTTCAAAGGATGCGAAAGACCAGCAGCAGGAAAAGCAGCACAGCGGCCACGGCCACGCAATTCCAGACCATGCCACGCGTGAAGACATGCCAATCGGCCTTGCGGCGATTGACAAGCGATGTGGGGACTCGCGGCTCAGAGGGGGGACGGGACATCGGATCTCCTATCGGTAAAACTTTTATGGCGCGGCCTTCGATTTGGCAAGAGCAACGGCATCCGTAATAAAAACCCGCTCATCCATGATGTTCACGCGCCCTTCGGCGATCATGCGGACGGCTTCGGGATAGATTCGATGCTCGGCCTCCAGCACCCGGGTCGCAAGCGTTTCTTCGGTATCGCCGGCAAGCACCGGCACTTCGGCCTGCAGAATGATGGGGCCGTGATCCATTTCCGCGCGCACAAAGTGAACCGTGCAGCCGCTGGATTTGGCGCCGGCCTCGAGCACCCTTTTGTGCGTGTTGAGGCCGGGAAATTCCGGCAGGCGCGAGGGATGAATGTTGATCAACCGGTCGCGCCAGCGCGTCACGAACCACGGCGTCAGCAAGCGCATGAAGCCGGCCATGCAAACCAGCTGCACGCCGTATTCGTCGAGCTTGGCGTCGAGCGCCTCCTCGAAATTCTGGCGTGTCTTGAAATCGCGGTGATTAATTATAACCGCGGGAATATTGGCCTTGCGCGCGTGCTCGAGCCCTTGCGCATCCGGCACGTTCGAGATCACGCAGAGAATTTCGGCCGGATAATCCGGCTGGCGCGCGGCATCGATCAGCGCCTGCAGATTGCTGCCGCGGCCGGAGATAAGGACGGCGGTTTTCAGCATCGGACCGTCTTCTCACCGCGTGCAGATGTAGGCGAAGGCCGGCGGCACGTTGTTCCAGACGATCGGCGTCGCGCGCACCAAGGAAAAGCGCGAGCGCAGACGACGGCGCAGCGTCCAGGCCCCCGGCAGAAGCAATCCCTGCAAAAAGGCATAAGTGACGAAAACGCCGCCGGGGCGCAAACAATGCAGGGCGCCGTCCAAAATGGCGCGCTGCTGCCCGGAGGGGAGCAAGGCCCACGGCAATCCGCAAATGATCGCATCAACCTGCTTGATGTCGAACGAGCCGAGGATCGTCTCGATATCGCCCGCGCTTTTGTTGACGAAGGTCAGATGCGGAAAGCGGATGCATAAATCTTCGTGAAGCTTGCGGTTGATCTCGATGCCGACATAGCGGGAAGAGCCGGAAAGCCGATCGGCGATCTCCGCCGTGATCGTCCCGCTGCCGGGTCCGTATTCGACGATCGTGGAAAGCTTGGTAAAATCGACGGGCACCAGCATCGCCTCCACCAATTCGCGCGAGCTCGGCAGCACGGTGCCGACGGATTGCGGCGATCGACAGAATTGGGCAATAAGCCTGAAAGTGCTGTTCGGCATCCGGTTCCGATCGTTACGCGGATTCGGGAGAATATTCGATATGTCTAGCATGGCCATACCTTGTCCGCGCCTTGTAAAATGACACGCTGCGGCAACGTGGTTGCCTCCACGGCGCCGATACGGAATATTTTTTCGCCTGCCTCGGCGAGGGGCTTCGTCACCTCATCAACATGCGCCGGCGCCACGATCAAAACAAGACCGATGCCACAATTAAAGGTACGCGCCATGTCCTGCGCCTCGATCGCGCCCGTGCGCGCCAGCCAGCGGAACACCGGCGGCGACGGCCAGCTTTTGGCGTCGAGCCGGACGCCGAGGCCCTCCGGCAAGACGCGCGGTATATTTTCGAGCAAGCCGCCGCCGGTGATATGCGCCATCGCCTTAATCGCGCCGGTTTCTATCGCCGCCAGCGCGGCGCGCACATAAATGCGTGTCGGTTCCAGCAAGCTTTCGCCGAGACCGCGCGCGGTATCGAAGGGCGCTCGCGCGTCCCAAGAGAGCTTTTCTTGCGCGACAAGCCTGCGTACCAGCGAAAAACCGTTGCTATGCACGCCGCTGGACGCAAGGCCGAGCACGACATCGCCGACTTTGACATCCTTGCGCGGAAGCAGCTTATCGCGCTCGACTGCGCCGACGGCAAAACCGGCGAGATCGTAATCCTCCTTGGCATAGAGGCCCGGCATTTCGGCCGTCTCCCCGCCGGCCAGCACGCAGCCGGCCTGCGTGCAGCCGTCGGCGATGCTTTTGATGATACGCCTGGCGGTCTCGACGTCCAGTTTGCCGGTGGCGAAATAATCGAGAAAAAGGAGCGGCGCGGCTCCCTGCACGATCAGATCGTTGACGCACATGGCGACAAGATCGATGCCGATCGTATCGTGTCGGCCGGTCTCGATCGCGATCTTGAGCTTGGTGCCAACACCATCGGTGGTGGAGACCAGAATCGGGTCGCGGTAGCCCGCGGCCTTGAGATCGAACAGCGCACCGAAACCGCCGAGACCACCATCGGCACCGGGCCGCGCGGTGGCTTTTGCCAAGGGCTTAATAGCCTCGACCAGCGCGTTGCCGGCGTCGATATCGACCCCCGCTTCCGCGTAGGCCGAACGGCCTGAAAAAGCCGAATTGCTGGTTATGGCAACCTCCCCCAAGCTTGGGCTATAACGTATTCGTTAACATACCCGAACCGGGCTCGTTTGCAATGAATCAGAAGCCAGACCTCAGAAACCAGAAATCAGATCAGGCCAAACTTAACGGTTTTCGGTTCTTAATATCCGCGCTTATTTTTCTGGTGGGTTTCACGGTTTCTGCTTTCGCGCAAACCAGCGACGATGCCTCTATTTTCGAAGTAACGGACGTCGCCGTCGACATTACCGCCGACAGCGCCGCTCACGCCCGCGATCAAGCCATCGCCGAGGCGCAGCGCACCGCGCTGGAGCAATTGCTGGGACGGCTCGGCACGGATGCTGCGCTCGCCGCCAGGCTGGATGACGATTCCCTTTCCGCGCTCGTGCAGCATTTCGAAGTGCAGAACGAGCGCACCTCAAGCGTGCGCTATATCGGCGTTTTCACGGTGCAATTCCGCCCCATCGCCACGCGCGACTGGCTGACCAAAAACGGCGCTACTTTCACAGAGACGCGCAGCAAGCCGGTGATCGTGCTGCCGGTCTTCGCCAACAACGGCCATCCGGTTTTGTGGGAGGAGCGCACGAAATGGCGCACCGTGTGGGATAACGCGCGCAACACCGGCCTCGTGCCGATCATCGTGCCGCAAGGCGGTCTCGACGACATCGCCGTGGTAAGCGCCGACGAGGCGATCAAGGGCGATGGCGGCGCGCTCAAGGCTCTCGCCGAAAAATATCAGGCGGGCGGGACGGTGGTCGCCGTGCTGGACGGCGATCTCGACAATCCGGGCCCGGCTTTCAAAATCACCGTGACGCCTTATGACGCCCAAGGCACGGCAGGCGATCCGGTTTATCTCAATTTGCAGCCGGCGGCCGACAAAGCCTCGATCGACAATGCACTGGCGCAAGCTGTCACGCAGGTGCACACCATTCTGGAAGGCGACTGGCGGCAAGAAGTCGCCAAAACCGCACAAGTGCCTTCCGCGCGGCTGGCCGTGACGGTGCCCATAAGCACGCTGGACGAATGGGCGCTGATCAAGAACAAGCTTAACAACGTTCGCGATATCGACCGCACGAACCTATTAACCCTCGCGCGCGGCGCGACCAGCATCGAGCTGGAATTCCACGGTGATATCGAGCAGTTGCGGGACGATCTTTCGAAACAAAACCTCGCGCTCACGCAAGACGTCATGGGCGCCTGGATTTTGCAATTAGCCGCGCCCGGCGCGGCGCTCTAGGATAAGGCAACCCATGTTCCGCGCAGGATCGCAAACACGCTTCTGGTTTCTGGCTTTCCTCTTGTGCGCGGCGGCGCTGTGGATCTTGAAGCCGGTTCTGTTGCCTTTCGCCGCCGGCATGGCCATCGCCTATTTCTTTAACCCGGTGGTCGATGCGCTGGCGCGCCGCGAGATGCCGCGCTGGCTCGGCGCACTGATCGTACTGGCCGGCTTCGCGCTTATTATCGCGCTGATCGTGATCCTGATCTTACCCTTGCTGGAAGGCCAGATCGGCGCGCTGATCAACGCCATTCCCGGCTATGTCGAGAAAGCGCGCAATCATCTGATCCCCTCCTTCGAGGATTGGCTGGAGCGCTTTTCGCCGGAAGACGTAGCACGCATTCGCGACGCAGCCGGTCAATATGTCGGCAATGCCGCCAGCTTTGCCGGCAAGGCGCTGCAGAACGTCGTCACGGGCGGCATCGCGCTGATCGACGTGCTGGCGCTTTTGATTATCACGCCGGTGGTCGCCTTTTATCTGATGCGCGACTGGCCGCAGCTGACGGCAACGGTCGATTCCCTTATTCCGCGGCGGCCCTATCCGATCGTCAAGCAGCAGCTCGACGAAATCGGCATGTCGCTTTCGGGTTTCGTGCGCGGACAGGCGCTGGTGTGTCTTTCGCTCGGTCTTATTTACAGCATCGGGCTTACGGTCGCGGGTTTGCAATATGGCGTGGCCATCGGCGTCGCGGCCGGCGTTCTGTCCTTCATTCCTTATGTGGGCACCAGCTTTGCCTGGATCAGCAGCATTATTCTGGCGCTGGCCCAGTTCGATGAGCTCGGCCGCATCGGTTTTGTAGCCGGGGTTCTAATATTCGGCCATGTGATGGAAGCCTATGTGCTGACGCCGCGCCTCGTCGGCCATCGTGTCGGATTGCATCCGGTCTGGATTTTATTTGCCCTGATCGCCGGGATCCGATTGATGGGCTTCGTCGGCGTGCTGATCGCCGTGCCGGTTGCCGCCGTGGTCGGCGTGCTCACGCGCTTTGCCGTGCAGCAGTATAAGGACAGTTCCTTTTATAAGGATCCGCTGGCGCCCCGGCCGCCCTCAGGCATGCCATGACGCGGCAATATCCCCTGCCCTTGCCGCATCGCGAAGCGATGGGCTCGGACGATTTCATGGTCACGGCCAGCAATCGCGAGGCGTCCGCCTGGATCGATGCCTGGCCCGATTGGCCGGGCCATTGTTTCGTCGTGCATGGGCCGCCCGGCGCCGGTAAGACGCATTTGGCGCATCTCTGGCGCGCGCGCAGCCGCGGCAAATTCGTCGATGCCGAGCGCCTCGCAGAGGACGATATCGGCGCCCTGATCGTCAGCAACCGCATGATTGTTATCGACAATGCCGATCCGATCGCGGGCTTTGCTGTGCGCGAACGCGGACTTTTGCATCTTTACAATCTCCTGCGCGAGACCAAAGGCTATTTACTGCTGACGGCGCTGCAGGCGCCAGCGCAATGGAATATTGTCTTACCCGATTTGCGTTCGCGGCTTTTGGTGGCGCCGGCTACGGCACTGGCCGCGCCCGACGACGAATTGTTGGGCGCCCTGCTTATTAAGCAGCTTGGCGACCGGCAGCTCGAAGTCGGCACGGAAGTGATCGATTTTATTTTGCCGCGCTTGACGCGCACGCCAGACGCGCTGCGTAATTTGGTCGCGGCGCTCGACCGAGCCTCGCTGGCGGAAGGACGGCGGATTACCGTCGCTTTGGCACGGCGGATACTGGAAAGCGCGGCGGCTTCCTAATCGCCGTCGAGGACGCTAACATCCCCTCATGCTACGTCACATTGCCTGGTTCAACGAAGCGCCGGTGGCGCCCTGCCCGGAAGGCGGCCTGACTTCCACCGACAAAAACGTCGGTCGCCGCTGCCTTGCACCCGCGCGCGCGATCGAGCGGCTGGGCGTTGGCTGTTCGGTGTTCGGCAATCTGCACGACGCCGATCCCGTGCATGTGAGCCAGCATTTGCAAAAACTGAACGCCGATATCGTGGTGATCGGCGCGATCGAGGGGCGCGAGCGTCTGCGCCTCGCGCGCGCGGCCAAGCATCTCGGCTGCTATGTGGTGGCCGATTTCAGCGGCGAGGAAAAGGACGAGGATGCGCTGCATCAGCTTATGCAGGTGGCGGATCAGGCCGTGGCGGCGACGCCGGAATTGGCCAAGGTCATCGAAAAGAAAATCGGCATCGCAGCGATTGTCATTCCCGATTGCGAAGAGAAAAGCAAAGGCGCGCACTCACCGGATGCCATCGCGCAATTATGGGTGGAGTGTTTTAAGCGGTTGAAACTGAAACCTTCGGCGGGCGCGAATACCAATGTGCCGGAGAACAACTAGCGCAACACCGCCCAGGACCAGATGATAACGCCGACCAAGATGACGGCCGCAACCCAAGACAAATAGTGCTCGATGAATTTGCGGATCGGGTTACCAAAGAGATAAAGCAGCACGGCTTCGACAAAAAAGCGTCCACCGCGCGCGACGGCGACCGAAAAAACGAAGGCGGCCAAATTGAAATGAACGACGCCGCTCGCGATCGTCACGACAAAAAAAGGCACCGGGATGACCGGCACGGCGCCTTTGGCGATGATGACCATCATGCCCCATTTGTGGAAACCCAGACGAAAATGCTCGAACGCGTCCTGCAAATTGTAGGTCGTAATCAGCCATTTGCCGACGGTCGCGATCGCCAGCGCGCCGATGCTGTAGCCGATCAGGCTCCCGAGAAGAGAGCCGAGCGTGCAGGTCGCCGCCAGCTTGAACACCTTGTGACGCCGGCGCGCCAGCGCCATCGGGATCATCAGCGCGTCGGGCGGCAGCGGGAAAAGACACGGCTCGATGATCGCGACGGCGAGTAAAAGCCAGCCGGCGTAGGGTTTTTTCGCCTGACCTAAAACCCAATCGTAAACCGCCCGTATGGGAGAATTTTTCAAAACAGCCTCACCGCGTCCATGCACCGGTATGACTGCTTATCGGATGGATGGAATTCGTCAACCTGTTTTCCGAATTTCGCTCACGGATTGCCGGCGAGCGGTGCATAAACACCCTTCGACCAGCGATAGATGATGTAATCGGGCTGTTTGACGTCGCCCTTGGCGTCGAATTCGACCGGGCCGATCACGGTCGGAAAACTGCCCTCATGCAAAGCGCCGGCGATTTTGGCTTCGTCGGCCGAGCCGGCGCGGCGGATCGCTTCGGCCAACGCCTGCACCGCGGCATAGG
>Ga0181537_10005703_pt1 | contig 10019 bp, 5 predicted proteins | sample PEATcosm2014_Bin_39_FD_119765 | JGI IMG/M metagenome (GOLD analysis project Ga0181537, IMG submission 119765) | Peatland microbial communities from MTU Mesocosm Facility, Houghton, MI, USA - PEATcosm2014_Bin23_10_metaG | ecosystem: Environmental > Terrestrial > Soil > Wetlands > Peat | place... | reverse complement strand
GTCGGGTCCGATGCGCTTGGCGATACCCTCCCACACCGCTTCCTGCACCACGACGTAAAGGTAATCGTTAGGGCCCTGCGGCTTGCAATGGATGGCGTTGCCGAGCTGGCCACCTCCAGAATCGTTGCCGGCGCGCGGCGTATAGGTCATGCCCTTCTCCGTATGGACCGAGAATTCCGGCAGGTCGGTTCGCGTCAGCCGCTGGTGATCGCGGAACTTCACGCGGCACAGGTTCATCACGCCGTCCATCATCGCCACTTCGACGTATTGGCCTTCGCCGGTGCGTTGTTTCTGGTGCAGCGCCGCGAGCAGGCCGATCGCGAGGTGCAGCCCGGTCCCGGAGTCGCCGATCTGGGCGCCGGTGACGAAAGGCGGGCCTTCCGGCACGCCGGTCGTGCTCATGGCGCCGCCCATCGCCTGCGCCACGTTTTCATATGCCTTGAAGTCCGCATAGGGGCCGCTTGAGCCGAAGCCCTTGATCGAGCCCATCACGATCCCGGGATTGAGCGCATGAATTTTTTCCCAGCTGAAACCGAAGCGGTCGAGCACGCCGGGCCCGAAATTCTCCATGATGATGTCGCTTTTCTTCAATAGCTCGACGAACACTTCCTTGCCCGCGGGCGATTTCATGTTCACCACGATCCCGCGCTTGTTGCAGTTAAGCATGGTGAAGTACAGGCTGTCGGCGTTGGGCACGTCGCGCAGTTGTCCGCGGGTGGCGTCGCCTACCGGCGGTTCCAGCTTGATCACGTCGGCGCCCATCCACGCCAGCAACTGCGAGCAGGTCGGGCCCGCCTGCACGTGGGTCATGTCGAGTATGCGGATTCCCTTGAGTGCTTCCATTGCTGTCCTTTGCGTGAGGCGTGATGCGATAGGCGCGAGGTGGCAAGCGGTTACGGTGCGTGGTTGTTACGCCTCGCGCCTCACGCCTCCCGCCTCACCCCTTCTTCTTTGCTGCCTGCGGATTCAGGCTGGTGATGCGGCCGCTTTCGGTGCCGGCGGTCTCGTCGATGACGGCGTTGATGAGCGTGGGTTTGCCGGAGCGCACCGCCTCTTCCATCGCGCGGCGCAGCTCGGCCGGAGTAGTCGCGTTCACGCCCACGCCGCCGAAGGCTTCCATCAGCTTGTCGTAGCGCGCGCCCTTGACGAACACGGTGGGCGCGACATCGGCGCCGCCCCCCACATTGACGTCGGTGCCGCGGTAGACGCCGTTGTTGTTGAACACCACCACGCAGACCGGCAGGTGGTAGCGGCAAATGGTCTCGACTTCCATGCCGGAGAAGCCGAAGGCGCTGTCGCCCTCGATCGCGATGACCGGGTGCTTCTGCACGACCGCCGCGGCAACGGCAAAGCCCATGCCGATGCCCATGATGCCCCAGGTGCCAACGTCCAGGCGTTTGCGCGGCTTATACATGTCGACGATGCTGCGGGTGAAGTCGAGCGCGTTGGCGCCTTCGTTGACCAGGATCGCGTCCGGATTGGCCTTGATGATGTCGCGCACCACGTTAAGCGCGCTGTGAAAATTCATCGGCACCGGGTCCTTGGCGAGCGTTTCGGCCAGTTTCGCGATGTTCTTGTTCTTGCGCTCGGCAATGGCGTTGAGCCACTCTGCCGGCGGCTTCGCCCAGCCGGAATCGACGCGGGCGAGCAGCGCGGACACGCAGGAACCGATGTCGCCGACCAGCGGCGCGTCGATGCGGACGTTGCTGTCCGCCTCCTGCGGGGAAATGTCGATCTGGATGAATTTCTGGCCGCCCCAGTCCTTGTGCGTCTTGCCGCCCCAGGTCTTGCCCTTGCCGTGCGACAGCAGCCAGTTGAGCCGCGCGCCGACGAGCATCACCACGTCCGCCTCCGGCAGCACGAAAGAACGCGCGGCGGACGCGCACAGCTCGTGGGTATCGGGCAGCAGGCCCTTGGCCATCGACATCGGCAGATACGGGATGCCGGTCTTCTCGACCAGGCTGCGGATGCCGGCGTCGGCCTGCGCGTAGGCGGCGCCCTTGCCGAGCAGGATCAGCGGGCGTTTCGCGTTCTTCAGCAGATCGAATGCACGCTCCACCGCGTCCGGCGCGGGGATCTGGCGCGGCGCGGGATCGACCACTTTGATCAGCGAATTTTTGCCGGCTTCCGCGTCCATGGTCTGGGCGAACAGCTTGGCCGGCAGGTCGAGGTAGACGCCGCCGGGACGGCCGGAAACCGCGGCACGGATGGCGCGCGCGATGCCGACACCGATGTCCTCGGCATGCAGCACGCGAAACGCGGTCTTGCACAGCGGCTTGGCGATGGCCAGCTGATCCATTTCTTCGTAGTCGCCCTGCTGCAGATCGACGATTTCGCGCTCGCTGGAGCCGCTGATGAGTATCATCGGGAAGCAATTGGTGGTGGCGTTGGCAAGCGCGGTCAGGCCGTTTAGGAATCCCGGCGCGGACACCGTCAGGCAGATGCCGGGCTTCTGCGTCATGAAGCCGGCGATGGCGGCGGCATTGCCCGCGTTCTGCTCATGGCGGAACGAGATCACGCGCATGCCCGAGGCTTGCGCCATGCGGGTAAAGTCGGTGATCGGGATGCCGGGCAGGCCGAACAGGGTGTCAATGCCGTTGAGTTTGAGGGCATCGATGACCAGGTGAAATCCGTCGGTCGTTGCCTGCGCCGCTACGTCGGTGGTCATGCTGAGATCGTTCATGGTAGTGCCTCGCGCTTGTCTTGGTCACGCCGTCGGTCGAACATCCAAACCATTAATTGCGAATAGTACGAAACCGCGCCTTCAAACACCTTGACTGCTGTCAATTACCGCACTCACAATCACGCTCCTCAAACGCCCCATGCCGCATGCAATGGCAAAGCTCGCCCGCCACCCGCAACGCGCCCACCTCGTCGAGCAGCTACGGCTCAACCTGGTGCTGCGCCACTTTTCGGAAGCGGCCTGGCGCGAGCTCGAGCCGCAACTGGAGCTCATGGAGTATGCCAAAGGCGACGTCCTGCTGCACCAGGGCTCCGAGCACATGGAGCAGTACTTCATCGTCGACGGCATCCTCAAGCGCGTGGTGACCAACCCCGAAGGCAAGGAAATGATCCTGCGCTTCGCCGCCGAGCGCAACATGGACACCAGCTACGCCGCCTGGCGCCTGCGCACCCCGGCGCCCTACAGCATTGTCGCGGTCACTCGCGCCTGTGCGGCCAAGCTGCCGATCGAGGCATGGGCGGAGTTCCTCGAGCATCATCCCGCCGTCAAATCCGAGTTCGAGTACGAAATCATGCACCTGATGTCGGACGTGATGGCGCACTCGATCACCCTGCACCTGCTGGATGCGCCCGGCCGGCTCGCGCGCTTTCTGCGCAAGCACAAGGACCTGGTCGAGCGCATCCCCAAAAAAGAGCTCGCCGCGTTCCTCAACATCACGCCCGAAACCCTGAGCCGCCTGCGCGCGCGCAAGCGCGCGATACCGTAGCCGCTCGCGCCGTTACGCCGTGCCTCGCGCGTTGGTGTCGTGGATCGTCTTCTTGCGCATCGGCGCCAGCACCAATTTCGCGGTGATTCCGGCCGCAATCGAGATGACCGCGGCAATGATGAACACCGTGTTCCAGTTGCCGCCCGCCGACAGCCCCGTGGTTAACCCTACCAGCACCGCCGCGGTACCTTTCGCGGTGTACAGGGCACCGGCGTTGCCGGCGGCGTTCTTGGCGCCGAAGGTGTCCGCGCAAAGAGCCGGAAAGATTGAGAAAATCTCGCCCCAGCACAGGAACGTCATCGCGGCGAAGAACATGAACGCGATCGGATCGTGGCCGAAGAACATGAGACCGAGCAGCGCCAGGCCCTCGCCCACAAATATCACCAGCATGGTGTTCTCGCGGCCCAGACGGTCGGAAATGAAACCGCACAACGGGCGGGTAAAGCCGTTTGCCAGGTTATCTATCACGAGCGTCAGCGTCAGCAGCGGCATGACCGGGAACAGGCCGAGGAAACTGATCGGCATCTTGGCAAACTTGTAGTCGTTGGCAATGGGCCCGAACTGTGCAGTCGCCATCAGGCCGCCGAATGCAACCAGTACAAACAGCACGTAGGTCACCCAGAACACCGGGGTACCGAGCATCTGCAGGATGTTGTAGTCGACCTTGGTGGTGACGATGCGCGGCGCCGGGGTCACGCCGGCCGGCGGCTTCGGCCGCACCATGAACAGGGCGATCACGAAAATCACGATGCCCTGGCCGATGCCGAAATAGAAGAAAGTATCCTGGTAGCCGGAGGTCTGGATCATATTCGCGATGGGCACTACCGTGATCGCGGCACCGGCGCCAAATCCGGCCGCGGTGAGGCCGGCGGCAAGGCCGCGCTTGTCCGGAAACCACTTGAGCGCATTGCCCACCGATGTCCCGTACACGCAGCCGGCGCCGATGCCCGATACCACTGCGCCAACGTACAGTTCGGGCAACGAGCCCGCGTATGAATTGATGACCCAGCCGATTGCCGCCAGCACGGCACCGGCGGCGATCACCGGCCGTGGACCGAACCTGTCCACCAGCCAGCCTTCAACCGGGACCAGCCAGGTTTCCACCGCCACAAAAATGGAGAATGCCCACTGGATGCCTTCTCTGCCCCAATGATTTTTGGCGTCCATCGGTACGACGAATGCCGTCCAACCGTACTGCAGGTTGGCGATCATCGCCATGCATACAATGCCGAACACCAATTGCCACCAGCGGAACGCCGGCGAATACTCCTTGTGGGCGCTGAGCCCGGCCGTAGTCGTAATCATCACAACCTCCTCGTGGTGTAGCTTTGCTGCTGTTTTAAGAATTATCGTTATTTCCCTGGCCGCACCCGCACTGCCGGCGGTTTACGGCGTGGCGCTGCAAAAATCAGTGCAGCGCCTTATTGCTTAAAACAAACCAACTACTTTGCCCTCTTCCGTAAGATCGATTTTCTCCGCCGACGGCACCTTGGGCAGTCCCGGCATGGTCATGATGTCGCCGCAGACCATCACCACGAATTCGGCGCCCGCCTGCAGCCGCACCTCGCGGACATTGATGACGTGGCCCGACGGCGCTCCGCGCAATTGCGGATCAGTCGAGAATGAATACTGGGTCTTCGCCACGCACACCGGGTAATGGCCGTAGCCGTCTTCCTGCAGTTTCTTGATCTGGCCGCGCACCTTGGCATCCGCCGTCACGTCGGAAGCGCCGTAGATCTTGGTCGCGATGGCCTTGATCTTGTCCCACAGCGGCGCCGATTCCTCGTATACGAACTTGAAGCTGGAGGGCGTGCTGTCGATGATTTTGACCACTTCGCGCGCCACGTCCTCGGCGCCCTTGCCGCCCTCGGCCCAGTGCCGCGCCAGCACCACCGGCACGTTTTGCGCCGCCATTTTTTTCTTCAGCAACGCGACTTCGGCCGGCGTGTCGGCGGTGAAATTGTTGATCGACACCACGCAGGGCAGGCCGTAGTGGTTGCGGATGTTGCTGACGTGGCGCTCCAGATTGGCCATGCCCTTTTCCAGCGCCGGCAGGTTCTCGGTATTCAATTCCTTGAGGTCCACGCCGCCGTGATACTTCAGCGCGCGCACGGTGGCGACGATCACCACCGCCGAGGGCCGCAATCCCGACTTGCGGCACTTGATGTCGATGAATTTCTCGGCGCCGAGGTCGGCGCCGAAACCCGCTTCCGTCACCACGTAATCGGCGAGCTTCAATGCAGTCTGGGTCGCCACCACCGAATTGCAGCCGTGCGCGATGTTGGCGAACGGGCCGCCGTGGATGAAGGCCGGGCTGTGCTCCAGCGTCTGCACCAGGTTGGGCTTGAGCGCATCCTTCAGCAGCACCGTCATCGCGCCGTGCGCCTTGAGGTCGCTGGCGAGCACCGGCTTGAGGTCGCGGGTGTACGCCACCACGATGTTGCCCAGGCGCTTCTTCAGGTCCATCAAGGAGGTCGACAGGCACAGGATTGCCATTACTTCGGAGGCGACCACGATGTCGAAGCCGTCCTGCCGCGGGTAGCCGTTGCCGGGCCCGCCGAGGCCCACCGTGATGTCGCGCAACGCGCGGTCGTTCATGTCGAGCACGCGCTTCCAGGCGATGCGGCGCACGTCGATGCCGAGCGGGTTGCCGTGGTGGATGTGGTTATCCAGCAGCGCCGCCAGCAGGTTGTTGGCGAGCTGAATGGCGTTGAAGTCGCCGGTGAAGTGCAGGTTGATGTCCTCCATCGGCACCACTTGCGCGTAGCCGCCGCCGGCCGCGCCGCCTTTCATGCCGAACACCGGGCCCAGGCTGGGCTCGCGCAGGCAGATGATGGCTTTCTTGCCGATGAAATTGAGCGCGTCACCAAGCCCGACGGTGGTGGTGGTCTTGCCTTCGCCCGCGGGCGTGGGGCTGATGGCCGTCACCAGGATGAGCTTGCCATCCTTGCGGTCTTTCAGCGAATCGACGAATTCGAGCGACAGCTTGGCCTTGTAATGGCCGAACGGTTCCAGGTGCTCGTCGGCGATGCCCAGGCGGTCGCGGGCGATATCCGCGATGCGTTTCATTTTGCCGGCCTGGGCGATTTCGATATCGGATAGCATCATTTCTCCTGTTTATTTTGGTGTGCGCCGTTGGACCCGGCCGTTTTCGATTTCAAGAATTCGCCAGCTCGCGCATGCGTTTGCCGCCGCCATAGCTGGTCAGCGGCGTGAGCTTGCCACCCTTCTTCACCCTGACCGCGCAATACTTGAATTCGGGAATCTTGCCGAACGGGTCGAGCGCGGGATTGGTGAGGAGGTTGGCGGCCGCTTCGTAATAGCAGAACGGGATGAACACGCTGCCGCGCGGCGTGCCTTCGTCGGCGCGCGCGTACAGGCTGACCTTGCCGCGCCGCGACTCCACGCTCACGATATCGCCCGGCTTCGCCCCCAGCGCACCCAAGTCGTACGGGTTGATCGACACCACCGGATCGGGCTCGATTGCGTCCAGCACCGAAGCGCGACGCGTCATCGCGCCGGTATGCCAGTGTTCGAGCTGGCGGCCGGTGATCAGCACCGTCGGGTATTGCGCGTCGGGCCGCTCGGCCGCCGGAATAATGTCGGCGGGGACGAACTTGCCGCGACCATTGGCGGTCGGGAAATTCTTGACGAAGACCACCGGCTCGCCGGGATCGCCCTCCGCTATCAACGGATAGGTGACCGAACTTTGCTCGACCAGGCGCTCCCAGGTCACACCGCCGATCGACGGCATGGCGTGGCGCATTTCGTCGAACACCGCGGCCACTCCACTGTCGTCTCCGGCGTAATTCCAGTCGAGGCCCATGCGCTGCGCGATCTGCTGGATCAGCCACAGATCCTGCTTGGCGCCGTCGGGCCCGCCGGGCGCATCCAGCGCACGCCGGCCAAGCTGCACCATGCGGTCGGTATTGGTAAAAGTGCCGGTTTTTTCCGGGAAGGCGGAGGCCGGCAGCACCACGTCGGCAAGATACGCAGTCTCGGTCAGGAAAATATCCTGCACCACCAGGTGCTCGAGCTTGGCGATCGCCTCGCGCGCATGGTGCAGGTCGGGGTCCGACATCGCCGGATTCTCGCCCATGATGTACATGCCGCGAATCTCGTCCGCCAGGATGGCGTTCATGATTTCGACCACGGTGAGGCCGGGCTTGGGGTCGAGTTCGACGCCCCACAGCTTCTCGAATTTGTCCTGCACGGTCTTGATAGCGACGCGCGCGTAGTCCGGGTACATCATCGGGATCAGCCCCGCATCCGACGCGCCTTGCACGTTGTTCTGCCCGCGCAAGGGGTGCAACCCGGTGCCGGGACGGCCGACCTGGCCGGTGGAAAGCGCCAGCGCAATCAGGCAGCGCGCGTTGTCGGTGCCGTGGATGTGCTGCGAAATGCCCATGCCCCAGAAAATCATCGAGCCCTTGGACGTGGCATAGAGCCGCGCCACCTCGCGGATGGTCGCCGCCGCAATGCCGCATACCGGCGCCATCGCCTCCGGGCTGTAGCCGGTGACGTTCTTCTTCAGCGCTTCGTAACCCTCGGTGCGGCTTTCGATGAACGCCTTGTCCACCAACCCTTCCTCGACGATGGTGTGCAGCATGGCGTTGAGCAGGGCGACGTCGGTATCGGGCTTGAACTGGAGCACATATTCCGCGTGGCGCGCGAGATCGGTGCGCCGCGGGTCGGCGACGATGAGCTTGGTTCCGTTCTTGGCCGCGTTCTTGATCCAGGTCGCCGCCACCGGGTGGTTCACCGTCGGGTTGGCGCCGATCACGATCACCACTGCGGCTTTCATCGCGTCGGATACCTGGTTCGACACCGCCCCGGAACCGATGCCTTCGAGCAGCGCCGCCACCGATGACGCGTGGCACAGCCGCGTGCAGTGGTCGACGTTGTTATTGCGAAAACCGGTGCGCACCAGTTTCTGGAACAAATACGCTTCTTCGTTGCTGCCCTTGGCCGAACCGAAACCGGCGAGCGCCTTGTTGCCGTGAGTGTCGCGCAGATTTTTCAGGCCGCCGGCGGCGAAGTCCAGCGCCTCCTCCCAGCTTGCTTCGCGGAACACCTCGCCAATATGCGCGGGATCCATGGTGAAGTCGGCGGTTTTCGGCACGCCGGGTTTGCGGATCAGCGGGCGGGTCAAACGTTGCGGGTGGCTCACATAGTCGAAACCGTAGCGGCCCTTGACGCACAGGCGGCTGTGGTTGGCCGGGCCGTCGCGGCCCTGCACGTAGAGAATACGGTTGTCTTTGATGTGATAAGTGGTGAGGCAGCCGACGCCGCAATACGGGCACACCGAGTCGACGGTCTTGTCCACCGTCTCAAGGCCGACCTCGCGCGCCGGCATCAGCGCGCCGGTGGGGCAGGCTTGCACGCATTCGCCGCAGGCGACGCAGGTGGACGCGCCCATCGGGTCGTCGAAATCGAACACGATTTTGGATTCGGAACCGCGGAAAGCGTAGCCGATGACGTCGTTGACCTGCTCTTCGCGGCAGGCGCGCTGGCAGCGCGTGCACTGGATGCAGGCGTCGAGGTTCACCGCGATGGCGGCGTGCGACAGGTCGGCGTTGACGTGCTGGCGCCGCTTGAACCGCGGCTTCGGGATTTCGAGCCTGGCCGCCCAGTCGTTCAATTCGGATTTGAGAGTGAAGCTTTTCTCCGGCATGTCGGACATCAGCAGTTCGAGCACCATTTTCTGCGAATGCAGCGCGCGCTCGCTTTCGCTGTTAACTTCCATGCCCTGGGCCGGCTGCCGGCAGCACGACGGCGCCAGCACGCGCTCGCCCTTGATTTCGACCATGCAGGCGCGGCAATTGCCGTCGGGCCGCATGCCGGGCTTGTAGCAAAGACGCGGAATATCGACGCCGTGGCGCGCGGCGGCTTCGATAATGGTTTCGCCGCTGTTGGCGACCACCATCCTGCCGTTCAACACGAACTCGACCGGCATCGCGGCCATTTCCTGCTTACTCGGTGCGGTCATGGCACCTCCGGTTCAAGGATTCAACCACGCCGATCCTCATTCGATCTCGTGGGAAAAATGTTTAATCACGCAGCGTATCGGGTTCGGCGCCGCCTGGCCGAGGCCGCAAATCGAGGCATCGGCCATCGCCTGCGACAATTCTTCGAGCAGGCCGCGATTCCACTGCGGTTCCGCCATCAGCTGGCTCGCTTTCACCGTGCCTACCCTGCAAGGCGTGCACTGGCCGCAGGATTCCTCGGCGAAAAAATGCATCATGTTGCGCGCGGCATCCACCGCGCGGTCCTGGTCCGACAGCACGATCACCGCCGCCGAGCCGATGAAGCAGCCGTAGGCATTGAGGGTATCGAAATCGAGCGGAATGTCGCCCATCGACGCGGGCAGGATGCCGCCGGAAGCGCCGCCCGGCAGGTAGGCGTAGAACTTGTGCTCATCCAGCATGCCGCCGCAGAATTCGGCGATGAGTTCCTTCACGGTGATTCCTGCCGGCGCCAGGTGCATGCCGGGTTTCTTCACCCGACCCGATACCGAGAACGAACGCAGGCCCTTGCGCCCGTTACGGCCGTGGCCGGCGAACCATTCCG
>Ga0181537_10005702_pt1 | contig 10021 bp, 10 predicted proteins | sample PEATcosm2014_Bin_39_FD_119765 | JGI IMG/M metagenome (GOLD analysis project Ga0181537, IMG submission 119765) | Peatland microbial communities from MTU Mesocosm Facility, Houghton, MI, USA - PEATcosm2014_Bin23_10_metaG | ecosystem: Environmental > Terrestrial > Soil > Wetlands > Peat | place... | reverse complement strand
AAGCCTTGTGGCGCCAACGCGGGGTGGGCACGCCGCAGGCCGTCCCATGCAGGCCGACGCAGTCGAAGCTTCCAAATCCGGGCAGCAGCGTGGTCGGCGCCTTGTATACCCAGGTACCGATGAGGTCGAACTTCAAGGCTCCCATGCCCGCCATCCGGTAGACATAGTCGGCACCCAGATCGACACCGGTCTGGCTGGCCGCCGCAATGTTAACGGTCTGTCCCGAGATATAGCCGCCGCCCGACGAGGCAGGCAACCAGATGTCGCCTTGAGTGCCCCGGTGGATCAGGCTGCAGTACAGGGGATTGCCGGTGTTCAGACACTGCAACAGCGTGGTCGGCTGTGGGATGGTGCCGATTTCATCGGTGATTCGGATGTCGAAGTAGTCTGCGGTGACGCTCATGTTCTTGAACGGGGTGAGCACCATGCCAAGGGTGTAGGTGTCGCCCTTTTCCGGCAACAGGTGCGTATTGCCGCCACTCAGGGTGTTGTACTGGCCCGCAGGGTTGTCAATGATGTGCCCGTACTGCGCCGGTGTCACACCGGTGTTCTGGCACTGTGCCAGCGTCGCGGTCGGCGCCGCACCCGCGCAGGGATCCGAATTGTTGTTGAAGAGCTGGATTACCTGCGGCCCGAATAATTCCTGCATGTTCGGCGCGCGCACCGCACGGGCATAGCCGCCGCGGAATTTGAGCTGGCTGATCGGCGCCCAGCCCAGCTCGGCAGAATAGGAATCGGCGGAGGTGGCGCTCGGCTCCAATTGCGAATAGCGGTAGGTGCCGTGCAGGTCGAGCACTTTTGCCCATGGCATCCCTTCAACCAAGGGCACGCGGAACTCGGTAAACACGTCCTTGTAGCTGGTCTGGCCGGCAGTCGGGAGTGTCGCGCCGCTCTGGCCACCCAGGTCCGCGGTCTGGTATTCCTGGTCGGTGTTGAGTGTGAGGCCCTCGCGGCGATACTCGCCGCCGAACACCACGCTCACGCCGTCCTTCGCCCACGGGGAGCGCACGTTATAGTCCCCGAGGTCGCCGGAAATCGTACCCAGGCTGATGGTCTGCGTCGTATTGCCCTTCTTGAAGCCCTGGCTCGTGATATAGGCCTCCGCCGCGGGCGTGACCCCGCCGAGCGCAAAGATATTCCAGGGAACGCAATTCGGGTCGGTGCCATTGAGCACGGAACGGCAGACCGGCGCGCCGCCGGCCGGGTTCGCGACCACGTCGAGGGCGTTGGTAAACTTCCGCACCGACACGTCGTTCAGGAAAGTTTCCTGGTAAATGACCTGGGCCCATTGCTGGGAAACATCGTATTGCCAGGTCTTGTTGATGTCGCCCTTGACGCCGACCACACCGCGGAAATCGGTGTGCCGCAGGTCGTCCTGCCGGTTGCCGCCTTCGACGTTGCGGCGCTGGATGATGACGGTCTCGACCTGGTTCGGACCCACCAGGCCATTCATCGTGAACCACTGGTTGATTTCCGCCGCGGACAACAGAGGGTTGCTCGAATTGAGGTTGATCGGAACCCCGAATACGCCGCTGGGCGCGACTTGCGCCACCGTGTGGTCGTCCATGAACATGAATTCCGAATACACCCTCGCCCACGGCGTGACGTCGTAATGCGCGAACGCCGCGAAGTTGTAACGCTCGTCCGGGCGCTGGTAATAGTTGAGTGCGCCGTAGTTGTACTGGTCGGACGCGAGGAACGGCCGCACGCCGCCTTGCGCGTTGGCGATGGTGACGACGCCTCCATTGCCGGTGTCAATGAAGCGGCCCGTCGAGTTGGTGCCTGAGCCGCCGCAGCTGAAGCCTGAGGACGCGGCGCCCACAGTACAGGCGCTGAAATCGTATTGCCCCTGCAGCACCGGGTCAGTGTGCTGGTAGCCGAAGTACACCGTGGCGTTGCCGCGGCCGTCGGCGAAGTTCGAGCCCATCAGCATGCTCGTGGCATTGGTCTTGCCGATGCTGCTCTGATCGCCCGGGAGCTGGTATTGGCTCGGATTGACTGCCGCGCGTGCCGTTATGAGATCGCCCACGCCCTGCGTGTCCTGCTGGTGGTGGTTGAAGAAGCTGTTGTTATAGTCGAGTTGCACGCCCTGAAACTTGTCGTTCATGATGAAGTTGACGACGCCGGCAACCGCGTCAGCGCCGTATACCGCGCCAGACGCGCCGCCGGTCAGAACCTCGACTCGCGCAACCAGCGGCGCTGGGACAAAGTTAAGGTCGGGCGCACTAAAATTGGGGTCCGTCGTGTTCGGGTCGCCCGGCGGCAGGCGGCGGCCGTTCACCAGCAACAGAGTACGTTGCGCGCCGAGGTTGCGCAGGTTGACAGTCGCGGTACCCGACGCGGTATTCGCGAGATTGCCGCCCTGGTCGGCGAACACCTGCGGCAGGTTGTTGAGCAGGTTCTCCATCGTTCTCACGCCTTCGAGTTTGATGTCCTCGGCGGTGATGATGGTGACCGGCGCTGAAGCTTCGAGGTTCTTCGGTGGCAGCCGCGTACCCGTCACTTCGATTTTCTCGACTTGTGTGGCCTCCTGCGCATGGGCGAGATGCCCGCCCATCAGGGACATCGCAATGCCAGTCGCCACGGCACAGGGCTTCTTGACAAAGGCCATGCGGCGCTGTCTGTTCAGCGGTTTCATCTTGGCTTTCACTCGAACCTCCCGGAATAGTTGCAATTAATCTCGTTATGTCTGCTTACCCCGGCGCCCTCTGGTGGCGCCGACGCCGCGCTTCCCGACCGCTCGTACATACCTAAGTTATACTAGATACCTCGCGTATGTCAATACCGTGATTATGGCATCGCCGGAATGCCGAGGGTACCGTCGACGACTTCGACGAAATTCCGTTCTTCGCGCAGGATGAGCCGCCGGGAGTGCGCGAACTCGAGGTTGGCGCGCGCGTCCGGATCCGCTTTCAGGCGCGCTCGGTAGGCTTCGTAGAGTGTGAGGCTGCCCAGCGCGATCAACCCCCACGCCACGTTGTTGGTGCCTTCGTGGGGGAGGAAGTAGCCGATCAGGTGGCCGCCGCAGCGGGGAATGATGCGGCCCCAGTTCGCCGCGTAGTCATAGAACGCGGCGCGCTGCTGCGGATCGATCTCGTAGCGGATGATGCAAGTGATGGTCAAGCCGGCACCTTCGGTATGTCTGCGCACCCGGCGCCTGGATGGCGGCGCCGCTGTCGCGCAGGTTACGACTTATACATAACGAAGGTAGCTTATATACTTTTAGTATGTCAATAGTGCCTTAAGTCACTCGCGGCACAGGACGTCCCGCCAGTAACTTTGGTCACTCAAGTTGGTCACTCAGGTTGGTCGCTTAATTTGGTCACTTACTTTGGTCACTTACCCCGCCGCCGGCACGCCGAGCGTGCCGTCGACGACGTCGACGAAAGTCCTTTCTTCGTGCAGGATGAAGCGCCGGGCATGCGCGAACTTGAGATTGGCCCGCGCGTCCGGATCCGCTTTCAGGCGCGTGCGGTAAGCGTCGTAGAGCGCGAGGCTGTCGAGCGCAATCATTCCCCACGCCACGTTGTCGGCGTCCTCGGGGGGCAGGAAGTAACCGATCAGGTGGCCGCCGCAGCGGGGGATGATGCGGCTCCAGTTCGCGGCGTAGTCATAGAACGCAGCGCGCTGCCGGGGATCGATCTCGTAACGGATGATGCAGGTAATGGTCACGGGGTGCTCTCGGATGTTGTGGGCGTAAATGGCCCGCGGACGCGCGCGATCGGCACGCCGGGCGAACGCACGGGCCGCAATTCGGAAAGACCTTTGCTCATGTTCAACCCCTTGCCAGTGACAGGTAACGCCCCTCCACTTTCAGCCCTTCCTGGACCGGGCGCACTTCGATATCGCCGACGCGCGCCCCCCGTTATTTGGCCGCAACCTGGATCGCCTCGTTCAAATTCCTGGCCTCGATCAGGAAAAATCCGCCAAGCTGCTCCTTGGTCTCGGCAAACGGGCCGTCCGTCACCGTCAGCGTGTCGTTGCGAACCCGCAGTGTGGCAGCGGTGCGCGCGCTCTGCAATGCGTTGGTGAGAATCAGGTGACCGCTGTTTCGCAACGCCCCGACGTAGGCCACAGTTTCATCCCGCAGCCCGTTCCAGTCGCTTCGCGACAACGAGTTGAGCGTCTCTTCCGCTTCGTAGGCCAGGCACAAATATTTCATCGCAAACTCCCGATCCGCCGTGTTTTGGCAGCACCGACACCGCCGCAGCCGTCGAAAAACCGGCCGCCCAGGGTCGATCCCTGACCACTAATCGAATGCGCATGCGCGAATTCGACATTGCCGTGCAAATTTTTTGCTCTGGCAGCCCGCCACCAATGTGTCCCCCGCATCCGCGCCGCTTGACACCCCGGCAGCTTATGTGAATACTTTACCATATAGGAAACTATTTGCGCCAAGGGAGACGTGATGCGGATACAAATAAAACCGGTATTCAGGCTGGGGTTCGCTGGATTGGCTCTGCTGATTTGCGCAATCGGCGCGGCCGGCGCGGACGACGCGAAGAACCCGTTCCCCGCGATGGCGCCGGTCGCTCAATACCAGATGGCGAATCCGGCCGACGAGATCGCGCTGGCGCGGAGCGCGGCGCCGCCGTCAATCTCCGGCGACGCGGATGTGATGACGCTGGGCAGCAAGGGTTATGAAACGGCGGTGAAAGGAAACAACGGTTTCGTTTGCCTGGTCGAACGCGGCTGGGCCGCAAGTTTCAATGATTCCGTGTTCTGGAATCCCCGGAATCGTTCACCGATCTGCCTCAACCCCGCCGCGGTGCGCAGCGTCCTCCCCGCCTATCTCGAAAGAACGCAATGGGTTCTTGCCGGCGTTTCGAGGTCCGCCATGCTCGATCGGACCAAGGCCGCGCTCGCCGCGAAAACCTACGTGCTGCCGGAGGCCGGCGCCATGTCCTACATGATGTCGAAGCAAGGCCACCTCAACGATCGAGCCGGACACTGGCATTCGCACGTGATGTTCTGGGTTGCGAACACGGACGCCGCCGCCTGGGGCGCCGATGTCGACGACTCCCCGGTACTCTCCGGGCAGATGGACCCGGAGCCCATCACGATTTTCTTCATCCCGGTGAAAAAATGGTCCGACGGCACCCCTGACTCGCCGGCGCATTAGAATCGCCGCTTAACCCGCGCAATAAGCTTCGAGTCTGCGAAGCGCGCCGGTCCATCCCTCCGTATGGCTGCTGCGCGATCTTTCGTCGTGCAGTTGGGAGTGGGTGACGGTGATTTCCGTCCCCTCGGCAACGGTCCTGAACCTGATTTCGACCCGCGACTCGCCCGGGTCCGGCACGCCGTCTTTCCAGCTCATACTCATGACGACCAGCTCCGGGCGGACGATTTCGAGAAATTCGCCGCTGTTCTCGTGCTCGGAGTCGTCGAGCAGGCGGAAACGCACGCGGTAGCGGCCGCCGACGCGCGCTTCGCATTCCGACGACAGTACCGGCCCCTCGTCGGGACACCACCAGTGCGCGATGCCTTCGGTGGTGGTGACCGCGTCGAACACGATTTCCGGACGCGCCCGGATTCGGCGCACAAGCGTGACGCTGGTCATCGTCCCTTTGCCCGCGCTTCGTTTTCCTTGCTCTCGGCATATGCCGCGAGCCTGTCAAGCCTGCCGGACCAGAAGCGCTCGTAGCGGCGCAGCCATTCCATCGCCTCGCGCATCTGCCGCGGGCGCAGCCGTACCGTCACCGTGCGGCCGGATTTCGAGCGGGTGACGAGGCCGGCATCGTTGAGCACGTCGAGGTGTTTCATCACCGCCGGCAGCTTGATCGCGAAAGGTTTGGCGAGTTCGCTGACGGTCGCGCCGTCCTTGCGTTCGAGTTGCACCAGGATCGCCCGCCGCGTCGGGTCGCCGAGCGCGGCAAAGGTGCGGCCGAGGCGGTCTTGATAGTTCACCATAGGGAAAAGTATTGCGCGTGCCGGCCGGAATGTCAATCGCCCGCTGCGGCGTCCGGGCTGCCTTCGAATGTTGGGACAACGCGCCACGTTCGCGGAGCGCCAGGCGCGGCTAACGCGGTTGAAATGCCGCCAGCAACCTGTGCACGAATTCGAGCGCGAGCTTGCGGGTGCGCTTGGGGTTCGCCGATTCCGGGACCAGGATGGCCGCCTCCCAGATAACCCGGCCGACCAGCCACGAAAACAATTCTATGTCGTCGAAATCGAGCAACCCTTCGCGTTTCATCGCAGCGAACGGGGCCATGAGCAGCCGCTGGTTTTCGCGCATTTCGGTCTCGCGAAAACGCGTGGCGCCGAGCACCGTCGCCCCTTCCTGGATCACCAGGCGGCGGAACGCGGGATCGCCGCAGGCTTCGAGATAAGCGTCGATTCCCCGTTCCAGACGTTTCACGGGGTCGGGGATGTCGCGAACCCGCTCCAGGACAAAGTGATCGGCCTCATCCTGCAGGTGGACCACCAGCGCGTCGAACAGCGCGCGCTTGTCCTTGAAGTGATGATACAGCGCCCCGCGCGTCACCCGCGCCGCGCGGCACACGTCTTCGATTCCGGTCGCCTCGTAGCCGCGGCTCGCGAATAATCTTTTGGCCTTGGCCAGCAACACCCTGCGCGTGGTTTCGGCATATTCTTCGCGCAGGCTCTTCTCGCCTGCCCCCATGTCGTCCATTCGCTAGAACTTCCTCCCCCGCAATTTACAGTCGCGGCACGCCAGCCCGTAACGTGCGTGCAACATTATACATACTCAAAGTTTGCGAACGCCGCCACGGATCGGGCTCCGGCCCATTTTTTTCATCGCGGGCGGCGACGGGCGGCCGGTTTGGGCGCGATCAAAAGTCAGGCGATTTGAGATTGTTTCTTCAGCCAAAGCCGAAATTCGCCACTCTGACCCTCCTGGTTGGCCGCCGCCAGCCGGTTTGCCGCCCGCACCCAGTAGTAGGCGAAGCGGTATGGAATCCGCTCGCCGATCGGGACCAGGCGCCGTTCGGCGACGGAACTGCTGATGAGGGCCCAGCGCAACAGCCCGACGCCCTGACCTGCCTCGGCCGCCGTTACCAGCGCCATCGCATCGTCGATCACGAACGCCGGTGTGCCCGGCGAGAGATCGTGCCCTGTCCACAGCGACCACGGGTCGACGCTTCCGTGCAGTAGCTTCGCGTTCGCCGGGAGTTCCCCTTGCTGCAACCGGCCTGTGCGCCGCGCCAGCGCCGGTGCGCAGGCCGGAACCAGCCACTCGTCCATCAGCTTTTCAGCTTTGGCGCCGCGCCATTTTCCGGCGCCCAGCCTGACTGCGGCGTCGACGTCTGCGCGGGAGAGGTCGACCAATTCCCTGCTGGTGAGCAGCATAAGACGCGACTCCGGATGCTCCGCCTCGAAGGCGGGAATCCGCGGCAGCAACCAGCGGTACAGGTAGCTTGGCAACACCGACAGGGTAAACGCTCTTTTTGTCCCGTGATTTCGCAGCGATCTGACGGCCGTGTCGATCTGGGTCAATCCGGCCAGGACCGCCGGCAGAAGTTGAGCGCCATGGCGCGTCAGCCGAATCTGATTGTCTCTTTTTTCGAACAAAGGCACGCCGACATAATTGCTCAGATTTTTCAGCTGCATGCTCACCGCCGAAGGCTGCACGTTGAGCTCCTCGGCCGCCTTCGCCATCGATCCATTCTTGGAGACGGTGGCAAAAACGCGCAAGGCGTTCAGGGGAAGGCGGGACAGTGTGCTCATGCATCAGATTATCTGACACGAGCTTCAGAAAGTCGAACCCACTGCGCTCGCGCTTTGCCACACACTTTCAAAATATTCTCAATCCACGACAAAGGTGGCACGATGAAATTGTTCTACTCTCCCGGTGCTTGCTCGCTCGCACCGCATATTGCCCTGGAAGAGGCGGGCGCAGATTTCGAACCGGTGCTGGTAAGCCTCGCCGACAAGCAGAATCGCTCCCCGGAATTCCTCGCGCTCAATCCTCAGGGACGCGTGCCGGTGATCGTGGCCCACGGTAAGGTTTTGACCGAGCTTCACGCCATTTTGCTATACATCTATCGGCTGTACCCGGAAGCGAACCTTATGCCCGGCGACCCCTGGAAGTTTGCACAGGCTTCCAGCCTGATGGCGTTCTTGTCAAATAATGTCCATATCGGGTTTGCCGGAATTTGGCGGCCGGAACGCTTCACCGGCAATACGTCGGACTACCCCGGCCTCGAACAGAAAGCGAAACTTAACCTGGTTGAGCAATTCGATATGATCGAATCGCGCCTGCCGGACCAGGGTTGGGTTGGCGGCGATCATTTCTCGCTCGCCGACATCGATTTGCTGCCGTTTTACCGTTTTGGCTGGCGCGTAGGATTGCCGATGCCGCAGTTTTCCCGTTACACACGGATCGTGGACCAGGCCAGTCAGCGGCCGGCGGTTGTGCGGGTTCTGCAGCGGGAGGGCGTGCAATCGCTGCTGGTTCCGGCGAAGATTCAGTGATGGCACGCGCTTACACGAAAATCACTTTTACGCCGGAAGTCATGGAGGCTCAACGCTATTGGGACACTTCGGCGCGGACGGCGCCGGCACTGGCACCCGGCGCCGAACCGCAGGATGCATTGACCGCTCACGCCGCAGCCTTCGTAGCCGAAGTCAACACGGCGTTTATCGCCACCATCAACAGCAACGGGTGGCCTTACGTCCAGCATCGCGGCGGCGCGCGCGGCTTTATCAAGTTGGTCAGCGCGCGCCGGATACTGATTCCAGACCACGACGGCAACGGTCAGCTTCTGACCGCCGGAAATCTTTCCACGAATTCCAAAGCGATGCTTCTCTTGATGGACTACAGCGCCGGGCGCCGGCTGAAACTTTGGGGACGCGCAAAAATGCTGGAGACGGCCGGGATGGCATCACCGGAGGGCGTTTCCGCATCGCCTCGAATGCTGGTGTTCGATGTCGAGGCGATGAACTTCAACTGCTCGTCTTTCATCCCGCGTCTCGTCGATGAATCGCGGTGACGATCCCGACCCCTCGCGATCTGGCGCATTTCTTGATATCGCACGTTATACCGCGAACCGTAAAATAAAATACGTGTGCCCCGCACTTACCACTTACGTGTGCAATTCATTAAGAATTGCGTCATATCGTTATTTTGCTGCATTTCAAACGCACCGCCGGGAGTCTCCATCGATTCGTCCGATGCGCCGCGGCCGCCGCTCTGTTATCGATTTTTGCGCGTCACGTATTGGCTCAGAGCGCGACGGTACCGCCGGAACCCTCTCCACCTCTGGCGCAAACCCTGGCGAGCGGCGTCTGGTTGATTCCCGGAGACTATGCTCAGAAACGCCAGCCGGACGGGAACACCGTTATTTTCAGGGGCAGCGATGGGCTCGTGGTGCTCGACACGGGGCGCCATCGTTGGCACCGTGAGGCCATACTTGCTTTTGCCAAATCTCAAAACGCGCCCATCGCGGCCATCGTAAACAGCCATTGGCATCTGGATCATGTCAGTGGCAACCCGGCGCTCAAAGCCGCGTACCCTCAAGCCAGGGTCTACGCGAGCAATGCTATCGACGGCGCGCTCAGCGGTTTTCTGAAAGATAGCGCGGGGAAGATGACCGGGTATCTGAAGTCACCGGGGATTCCTGCGGAAACCGCCGAAGACCTGCGTGGCGATCTCGCGACAATCGAGAAAGGCGACGGGCTCAGACCGGATGTCGTGGTAAGAGAGTCCAGCACGCTTGCGCTCGGCGGACGAGAGATCGACGTGAATTTCGTTTCCAATGGCCCCACCGCGGGCGACGTGTGGCTTTATGATTCGATCAGCCGCATTGCCGCCGTCGGCGATCTCGTCACTCTGCCGGCCCCCTTTCTGGATACCGCTTGCACAGCCGGTTGGAAGTCGGGTCTGGACCAGGTGCGGGCCACGCCTTTTGCTTCGCTTGTCCCCGGACACGGAAAACCGATGACCCGGGCGGAATTCGATCAGTATCGCGCGGCTTTCGACGGACTGATCGATTGCTCCAGCTCAGACAGGGACAAAACCATCTGCGCGGCCGGCTGGGTTAAAGATGCAGGATCCTTGCTT
>Ga0181537_10005701_pt1 | contig 10022 bp, 10 predicted proteins | sample PEATcosm2014_Bin_39_FD_119765 | JGI IMG/M metagenome (GOLD analysis project Ga0181537, IMG submission 119765) | Peatland microbial communities from MTU Mesocosm Facility, Houghton, MI, USA - PEATcosm2014_Bin23_10_metaG | ecosystem: Environmental > Terrestrial > Soil > Wetlands > Peat | place... | reverse complement strand
GAAGTGGTTGCCGCAGCCATGGCGGAGGCAGGCGCGGGCGGCGTGGGCGCCAACTGCGGCGTGGGGGCGTCGGACATCCTCGTGAGCCTGCTGCAGATGCAGGACCTCCCCTATGCGCTCGTGACCAAGGGTAACTGCGGGGTACCGCATTTCGAGGGCACGGAGATCGTGTACTCGGGCACCCCGGAACTCATGGCCAACTATGCGCGCCTGGCGATGGACGCCGGCGCCCGCATCATCGGCGGCTGCTGTGGGACCACACCGGCGCACCTGGCCGCGATGCGCGCCGCGATCGACGCGCACGTGCCCGGCGAGCCGCCTACGCTTGAGACCATCATCGATGTGATCGGGCCGCTCACCAACGCGACACCCGCAGAGAAGGATAAGCGGGCCACCCGCCGGGTGCGGCGCCCCGCCGTCTGAGTCACGCCACCCGTCCTCGCCTACTGCCCCTTGAACCTACCGACGCAGCGTCGGCGACGCCCCGAGGTGGTAATGCCGGCAGCGCACCGCGTGCGGGGGTCGCTCCCGCCGCAGAGCCCGATCAGTCGAGCCGGATGCGGTTGTCCTGCCGTACGCCGAGTGAGGTTCGCATGATGATCTGCTCCCGCTCGCTGCGCCAACGGAGGAACTCAAGCAGGGGGCGCCCTTCACTCATGCCGACGGTGCGCGCAAACTCGCACACTGCACGATTCGCCGCTGCGGCGCTGTCCAGCTTGCGCCCGAGAATGGCCTCAATCTGCCCGACCTCCTCGCGCTCGTAGCGCTCGGGGCCGTAATCGATGAAGTCCCGAAGATAGGCCTGCAGGTCGATGATGCCGCGCAGCTTATAGGCGGCCGCGGGCGCCGCGAAATCGCGGGCAAGATCCTCGAGGCATTCCTGGCTGTAGCGGAAGATGATCTGGCAGGGATCCGCGCCCCGCGGGAGCGCCTCGCTGACCGCCGGATGCAGACCCTGCGCCCGGCATAGCGCTTCAACCAGCGACAGTCCGTTGATCTGGCGGAATGCGAACAGCATCGGCACGTTCTGCAGGGCCGAAGGCTTGGAAAGCGCCATCTGCATGGCGATCAGCCAGCGCACCAGCACGAGGGCCAGAGCGTAGTCGAGTTTCGCGGTATCGACCGTCTTGCCGCTGAGGGTCTGGAAATTCTCGATGTGCTCGCGCGCATCCCCGAAGGGTGCTCCCAGTGCACGGGCGATGATGCATGCCAGATCCTCCAGTGGATGGCCCAGCCGCACCATCTCCCAGTCGATGAGGGCGCTGATGCGACCGTCGTCGATCATGAAGTTGCCCGGCCCAAGGTCACCGTGGACGATGACCGAGGCGGAATTGGCGTCGGGCACGCTCTGAGAGAGCCAATTGAGTGCGAAGTCGATCAGGGGGTCGTGCAGGGATGCGCGTTCATCGTACAGCTGGCGCCACGCGAGCATGTCCTGCGGTATGACCTCCCCCAGTGGCGCCCCCGCCTGCGGACCGAGCGCGCGCACCTGACGCGGGTCAATGCGCTGCAGCGTCACAATCGCGGCCACCAGTTCGCGGCGCAGCACCGCCTCTTGCGCAGGCGTGCCGGTCTTCTGGTAACTCGTGTGTCCCGGAAGAAACTCCATGAGCAGCGCGTCGTGCTCCTCCGAGAAGGCGTATACCTTGGCGATGGGCAGCCCGGTTCCCTGTAGCTGTGCGAGCACCGAGTACTCACGCTGCAGCGTAAAGGCGGTGCCCGACAAGGGTCCGCGGCCGGCATCCAGCCGCAGGAAGGCCTTGGTGCCATCGCGGCTCGTCAGGATGTAGCTGTTACGTGACGCACCGCCCGTCAGCTCCTGCACGTGGGCGAGCGGCGCGCCGGTGATGCCTTCAATCCACGCCGTCAGCGCCGGCTCAAGTGCAGCCATGTAAGGGGGCCTTTCGCTAGCCGATGATGGCGAGACTGGTGAGCACCAGGCGCATGAGATCTGCCTGCCGGTGCGTGTCGGTCTTAATGAACACCGAGCGCAGCTGCACGCGCGCAGTGTTCTCGGAAATTCCCAGACGGGCCGCGCCCTCCGCGATTGACAGCCCCTCAAGGAGTTCCGCCACCAGCGCCAATTCCGCCTTGGAGAGGCCGTAGAGCCGGGCGAAAGTGTCTATCGAAACGCTGCGCTGCAGCTGGTCGCCCGACAAAAACAGCGCCGCTCCCCCCGGGGCGAGATCCCTGTCGGGGCCGCCTTCCTCGATCGGCCGCAGCAACAGATGCAGCGAGCGCTCCTCGCCTGGCATGGCAAGCGTGAGCGAACCACAGGCGCGGCTGCCGCGCTCGCGCGCCGCGAGGGCTTCCTGCACCGCACGGGCCAGCAGCAGTTCCTGGTCGGCATTTCCTGCTTGCAGCAGGTTATTCACTACCCGCAGCAACCGCGTCTCTTTCATCATCCGCGAGGCGGTTTCATTGACGCGGATCACGTGTGCGCGCTCGTTGAGGATGATGACGCCAAAGGCCAGCTGATCGATCGCCTTGATGTAGGCGTTCACCTCGAGGTGACGGCGGCGGCTGCGCTCGAACATCTCCAGCGCGACCTTCATATGCGGATAGAGTCGCATCATCAGCGACTTCTCGGCCAGGCCAAAGATGCTGGCCGGCTCGCGCCGCGACAGCTTCAGACTGCCGAGATACGTGCCCGCGAAAACCACGTTCATGGCCAGGATGTCATTGTTGTTGTCGAGCTTCAGCAGCTCGTTGTAGAAGCGCGAGCGCTGGAAGCTCTCCGGCGACACCCGGTCGAAGATGTTGCAGGCCACGCCCTCCTCGAGGTCGAGGAACGGGTCGTCCTCGAAGCGCACGCTGCGATAGATGTCGGCCACCGCGCGCGTGGCATGCACGTCGAAGATATCGCCACGATCGCCGGCGCCGGGTTGTCGGACTACCAGAGTCGCAGTGCAGGCCTGGAACTGGTTGCACAGCTCATCCAGAAACTCGGCCCAGGGACTGCTGGCCGAGACGCTGCGATAGAGCTTGAGCAACAGCTCATCGAAGGCGATCGAACTGCCGCGCGCGAAGGCACTCGATGTGGCGCCAGGCGTTTCCCCCATGCGCGTAAGTGTACCGGCAACGCGCGCGGCGGCGGCGTCATCCGCTCCACGGGTGGCTCTTGATGTAATCGCCGGTCTCGCCGACGAAATGGACCTCGACGATTCTGCGGCGGAAATAGCAGTCCCCTTCCGCGCGGCCGAACGAGTCGAGATACCGGCCGCCGACGATGATCCTGGGAGGACCGCTACCATGCTGCTGCACGATCAGGAAGTTCGACTCGGCGCCGAAGCCGCCGCTCGCATCCGCGAAAATGTCGATGTTCGAAACGTAGTGCAGCGCACGTCCCGTGGCATAGAGGCGTTCCGGGTCGGCCGGGACGCCATTGGCGTCGTAGAACAGATTCCGGCGCAAGAGCGCGCGCACACCCTCGGTTCCACTGAACACCTCCCCGGCGCCGCCCAGCACGATCTCGCCACGGGCGAACAGCGCCGCCAGCTCCTCGACCTGTCCGGCATCCTGCAGGCGCGTCGAGCGATGAATCAGTCGGCGCAGCGCGTACTCGGTGGCAGGGTCGAGCAAGACGCGCGCTCACGTCCGCAGGCTGCGATCGCGTGCGTGCCACAGGGGTACGCTCCACACGTCCTGCTCCTCGCCGTAGATGGTCTGCCCACCAATCTGCCAGCGCATGAGGTGCAGCCAGGTGATCAGGTTGGGATAGGGCTCGTACACCATGCGGTTTACGGGAACGCCGGTCGCGCTCAGGCTGCGCCCCTCGGTGTCGAAGATCTCCAGCTCGACCCGCTCCAGCACCTCGTTGCGGTAGAAGCTGCGACGGCTGCCGCCCGTGAGGTTCAGCCGCCGCCCATCGCGCGCAAGGTACCCCTTGAACACGCTCTCACCCTCCGCGAGGGGCTTCGAATAGCACACGAAGGCGAGCCCCTGCGACTGGCCGTGGCAGTAGTTCATCCGGATGTCGTCCGTGATGATGCGAGCGCCCCAGGAGCGGTCGCGGATGCCGAAGCAGTCGATCTCGTGCCGGCGGCCGCCGATCTTCAGGTGTCCGCTGTATCGCCCCGCCTGATCGATGTGCCCGGCAAAGAACTCGCTCATGCCCTTGGCGGCGACGATATCCGGCGGGGTGACGCCTTCGAACCTCAGGTGAACCTCGACGTCCCGGCGAGCGTACGACATCTCATAGGAGTGCCCTTCCCTCAGGGTGCGCAAGGTCGTGCCGCAATCGAGCTTCAGGTCACGCAGATCGACGCGCGCGGGCAGCGGCAGGTTGACCTCGTAGTGAAACGCGGGAATATCCCAAGGCAGGTAGGCTTCTTCATTCCAGACGATGCAGCCGCCGCCGTAGATCCCCAGCACCGGCTTGAACCAGTGGTAGAGGTAGACCGTCGTGGCCCGCTCGGGGATCCAGGCGCCGTACCAGAAGGTCTCCATCCAGTAGGGCTGGTTCTTGTCCCAGTCGTGGAAGGTGTCCACCGAGTTCTCGACGACCAACATGCTGGCTGTTTCCGCAGCGACCCGCGTCAGATCGGCCTTCAGCATAGAACCCCCTGCAGGTCGAGTTAATCACCGGAACGGATTACCGGCGACGCGGGAACCGAGGGCGCGGGCAGCCGGCGGGGGCACCGGGGCGGGAATGAATACTCCAATTCGGTGATTGACCCCCCTGGGGGCGCACCTGACAGTGTCCGCCATGAGGAGCGCTGACCGCACGGCGATCGCGAATCTGATCTTCCGCTACGCGCGTTTCGTGGATACCGCGCAGTACGAGGGCCTCGGCGCGTTGTTTGCCGATGCGGTCATCACCGCCAATAAGACCTCGCAGCGCTTCACGGGAGCCGCGGAGGTGCGCGAATACTGGCGCATGAGCAACCGGCGCTTCGCGGACGGCACGCCGTGCACTCACCACGTGGTAACCAATCTTGAGTTCGAGGCAGGTGGTGCGCCTGGCAGCGTGCGCGTGCACTCTTGCTTCACCGTGCTGCAGGCGACGGCCAAGATCCGCCTCCAGCCCATCGCCTGCGGGCGTTACCAGGACCTGTTCGACCAGGGTCCTGACGGCTGGCGCTTCCGCTCCAAGCACATCGAGGTCACCCTGCTCGGCGACATGAGCGATCACCTCAATGTCACGATCTCCTGAAGGTCTGACTCTCTAGCCCAAATCCGCCCAGCGGCGCGCGGGATACAGCTCCGCGGCAGGTGAGTAGAGCCACTCGAGGCGATAGCAGCGCCGCGCGAAAAAGCGCACCAGCCGCTCATCATCGAGTCGACGGGCCCGGATCGCCTCATCGAGTGCCGCATTGCCCGACGCCGCATTGCGCACCTCACGCCCCAGGAGCGCGCTCAGGTCGGCGAGATCCGCGCGCTCGATTTCCCCGCCCAGACGCCGGGCACGCTCCATGCACCTGATGAGTACCGACACCTCGAGGTTGCGCGCCTTGGCGAATGCGCTGGTCAATGCCGGACGCACGTCGTGGGTATTGGCGAACTCGGCCGCGGCCGCCAGTGGGTCCGCGGTCCCGGCATCCTCGGGCATGACCACCTCATCAAGCGCGATCCCCATGTATTGCGCCATGGCCTCCAGCGTCGAGCGATCACCGATGTAGCGGTATGCCAGATACCAGGCGAGCGGCTCACGGTGGTTGGCGATGACGGTGCGCTCGGCGACCGGAATCATGCCGCGGATGTTCTGCTGGACGCGGTAGTAGCGCACCGCGGCCAGATCGACCTTCAACCCCGAGCGCAGCTCATATCGCTGCATCAGCCCGGTGAGCCCGCCCGAGGGGTTCCAGAATTCCCGGACACAGATATTGCCCAAATCCTCCATCGGATCGCCCAGGTGCGCCCACTCCCAGTCGATCACAGAAGTGACCCGGTCACCGTCGAAGAGGAAGTTCCCGGGACCGGTGTCCCCCTGCACCAGGGACATGCGCTGCACGTGCGCGGGCGCAAAGCGCTCCAGCCAGTCGATGCCGTACGTGACCAGCGGGTCGTGGTAGCCCGCGAGGAATCCCCCCCAGCGTTCCCTCACCAGATCGAGTTCGCGCAGCGCGAGGTCGCGCGCGGTCTGCGGCCGCGGGAACTCATCGACCGGGAAGCGACCGACGTCGACTCGGTGCAGGTCCGCCACGATATCGATGAAGTTTTCCATCACGGGCCGCTGCTGGGCTGGCGGCGCATTCTGCAGATCCGAGCGCCCGGGCACCCGTTCGAAGAGCGTGCAGGCGAGCTGCTCGCTGCGCCCGAGAACGCGGGGCACGGGAACCGGCGTGTTGCCGAGCACCTCGACGATGCGGGTCTCGCGCAGCAGCGACCACGGATCGTTCGGGATGCGCACGCGCTCGAGGCGCAGGAACCCGGGCACTGACTCCCCCCCGGGGGTCGTGACATCGACTACCCAGGCCTCGCGGCGGGCGGTATGGCGTTCCAGCCGGGTGATGGTGCCGCCGCAGGTCTGTGCCAGCCACTCGGGGATTCCAGCCGGCAGGTCGTGATTGAGCATGGTTGGGCCTCGTATGTTTCCAGTGCCGCGGGTGCAACCTCAGTCGCCTATGCCGAAGCGGCTAAGCAGCATGCGGGTGGTCGCGGCCGAGTGCAGCATGGAGCCGCGCGCGCGCGCGACTACCGGCACGCCGGAACGCCTGAGTCGCACCAGCAGCTCCGCCTGCAGCAGCGCGACGTTGATGGGGATGACGACCGGCACGACGCCCCCGGTATTCTTTATTTCATTGAAGTGCTGCGCCCCGCATACAAGGCTGAAGCCGCCGCAGCCGAAGACAACACTGTCCGCTCCATCGGCTGCCAGTGAGTGCGCCAGCAGCGCGAAGCGCGCGACAGCCGCCGCGGGGTTTCCCATGGCCTCCACCCACGCCTGTGCAAAGGGCATGCAGTCGGCACGGATTCCTGAGGTGATGAGTGTCGCGGACAAGCCCAGATCCTGCACCTGGCGCGCGGCGAACTCGATCTGACCGGGCAGATTGGGAACGATGAGACCGATGCGCCGCCCGATCTGGGCGGCGAAGAACAGACTCGCTGCACCGATGCCGATCACCGGGATGTCGACCACGCTGCGGGCGGGTTCCACGCCGAAGTCATCGAAGCAGTTGACGATCACCGCATCGAACCCATCGGCCGCGGCGCGCATCGTGCAGCGTACGATCTCGACCGTGGCGGCGAGCTGGAAGAAGCTGTCGCGGTAGAACTCGACCCCCGCCTCCGCATGACTCGGCGCCCGTGTCAGCCCGCGGACCTCGAGCCTGGTGGAGCTCTCGAGGAGCCCGCGTGCGCACTCCTCGAGCATGCCCTGCATGGCTAGACGCGAAGATTTCTCGTCGAGTACATTGTTGATCACGCAGATGCGCATACGGCTCATCACCTGGCTGCTGGCGAAGGGGGCAATCCGTGATCAAGACCTTCACTCTCGTAAGGAAGAAAGCCGGCCTCAGCGACCAGGAGTTCTTCCAGCGCTGGACGGTGCACACCCGGAACTGGGACCTGCGCGATCACCCTGAGATCCTCTTAAATCGCCTCGCGCTCCTCAAGGACAATCCGCAGTTCACGGGCATTGCCGAGAACCACTGGCCGAACCAGGCGGCCCTGGAGGCGGCGGCACGCTGGTACGCCACGCCGGCCGGCCAGGAGCACTGGCGCGATCTGTGCTCCTTCATGGACATCGATAACAGCCCCACCGTCGTGGTGGACGCCGAGGCCACTGTCTCCAGCGAAAAGGGCATCGTGCTGACGGCCACGCCCTGAGCCCTCTCAGCCGCCACCGGGGCGCGGGTAGAACTGGCCCATCAGCCGATCCCAGGCACGATCAGAGAGCCGCTGACGCAGGTTCATGAACGTATGCGCCGAGCGCAGCACCCGATAACGCGCACGCGGTCGTTTGTGTTGCATCACGCCGCAGACGAAGCGCGCGACCTCTTCGGCCGTCCCGGCGCCGCTGTCCGGAGCGTCGTAGGCGGCGGTGTTGGAAAGGGCGACGGCCCGGTTGAAGTCACCGTTCGGGCCCGTGAACTGGCTCGCACGCAGTCGCTGGCGCGCCGCCTGGCCAAAAGCGGTCCGTACCAGCCCCGGCTCAATCACCACGACGTCAATGCCGTAGCCGGCGACCTCGAAGCGCAGCGCGTCCGAGAATGCCTCGAGCGCGTGCTTGGAGGCGTGGTAGGCGCCCCCGCCCGGGAATGTCAGGCGCCCCCCCATGGAGCTCATGTTGAGAATGAGACCCGCGCCGGCGGCGCGCATGACGGGGATCACCTGCTGCGTGAGGCGGATGGCTCCGAACACGTTGGTCTCGAACTGCGCGCGCACCTCGGCGAGGTCGAGGTCCTCGACCGCCCCGGGGAGCGCGTAGCCTGCATTGTTGACCAGCGCGGCGATGCCGCCGTGCCGCGCCACTGCGTCCCGGATCACGGGCGCCATGGTCGACTCATCGTTGACATCCAGGGGCCGTACAGTGGTGCGGGCGCTTGCGAGGTCTGCGATGCCCGCGACGTCGCGGGCGGTGGCGTAGACAAGCAGGCCGGCCGCGTCGCAGGCCTGCGCGAGGGCGCGACCGATGCCGGAGGAGCACCCGGTGATGAGGACCGGGAAACGTGCATTAATCGACATGGAACTCGCCCGTATGACGCGTGGTCGGGAGATTATGCGTCGCGGCGTCGACGCCGCGGAGAATTGCCATGCCGAACGACAGTAGCGCCCAGCGGCTGATTGCGCTCGAGGGCGCAAGCAACTTCCGCGACCTCGGCGGCTACGCGGGGGCCGCGGGCCAGCGCGTTAAGTGGGGGCTGATCTTCCGCTCGGGCACGCTCGCCCGCCTCACCCCCACCGATCAGGCCAACCTCACGGCACGGGGCATCCGCACGGTGTGTGATCTGCGCACCACCAGTGAGCGCCTGAGCGAGCCCAGTGCGCCATTGGCGGCCCGCACCCTCAGCTGGGACTATGAACTGGACCACGGGGCCGTCATCGGTGCGGTGAGCGTGCTCGAACCCCGTGCCGAGGCGGTGCGCGCGGCCGTCATGGAGTTCTATCGCACGGCTCCGGAGGACTTTGGCGAGCGGTTCCGCGAGCTGTTCCGGGCCTTGTGTGATTCCGAGGTACCGCTCGTGATCCACTGTACGGCCGGCAAGGACCGCACCGGAGTCGCGACGGCTCTGGTGCTGGGTGCACTGGGCGTGTCCCGTTCTGAGCTCGTCGCCGACTACGTTTGGTCCGAGCGTTGCATCGACTACCAGCGCACCCTCGGTGGCCCGGGCGGCGGCTCGTGGGCGTTTCTCAATACGCTGCCGCCCGCGGTACGCACCCCGCTGTTCGCCTCCGAGCCGGCCTATATCGAGGCCATGCTGGATGGCCTCACGGAACGTTACGGCTCGCTTGAGCAATATCTGCGTATGCGCCTGCATGTCGATACCTCGGACCTCGGGCGGTTACGCCGGCTCTACCTCGACGACGCTTGATGGCAGCGAGCGGCCGCCGTCAGCGCGCCGGGCCTAGAAGGCCACCTTGAAGTCAATCCCGAAGGTACGCGGCGTGCCGTAGTTGCTCAGCTTGATGGCATGCAACCCCGAGAAGCTGCCAAAGGGGTCCAGGAGATACTGGGTGTCGCCGATGTTGCGTACCCAGGCTGAAACGCGGCACTTACTCCCATGTCCAACCCAGTTCTCGCCGATCAGCGAGAAACTCGCATCGGCCAACCCGTACGAGGGCACGGTTGCGCCATCACCGATGACGTCGCGGGAGGTCGTGAAGGACTCGCTGCGCCACGAGTAGTCGGCCTTGAAGTTGAGCGTGCCAAAGGTGAACTTCATCAGGTCCCAGTCGATGTCTGCGTTCACCGAGTTCTTGGGCGCCGCGGCCAGGTGCCAGAGGCTTGCATTGTCCCCTGCCACCTCGATGATGTCGTTGTAGAGATAGGCGTAACTGAGGTTGACGCGGAAGGCCTCGGTGACGGCAAAGTTCAGCTCGGTCTCGTCCCCGGCGACGCGCGCCTTGCCGGCGTTCTT
>Ga0181537_10005700_pt1 | contig 10022 bp, 10 predicted proteins | sample PEATcosm2014_Bin_39_FD_119765 | JGI IMG/M metagenome (GOLD analysis project Ga0181537, IMG submission 119765) | Peatland microbial communities from MTU Mesocosm Facility, Houghton, MI, USA - PEATcosm2014_Bin23_10_metaG | ecosystem: Environmental > Terrestrial > Soil > Wetlands > Peat | place... | reverse complement strand
CTCAGCATCGAGCTTGAGCTTCGCAATAACCAACCGGTGGCCCTCGCACGTGTAACACCGGACTTGCGCCGACGGCAAAGCCGGTTCGGTCGGGCGCTCGGACGGGATATCTCCGGGACGAAGTGTATCGTCAGCATCCGTCGGCATCAAAGCAGCCTTAGGCTCTTGTTTGCCCATTCGGAAGCCCCATTGAGTTGCAGCATTACGGGGATGTCGAGTTGCCCGTCGAAGCACGACGTTTCAATCAGCCAACGATCGTCGTCGACGGGACGCGCATGCACTGCCCCCGTTGTGGGAAGCTTCCATCGAAGCTGCGTATCGATGAACATCTCAGGCCCCGCGCTGAGCTTTACGCGCGCGCGAACGCCCCCGCCTTCTGGCGCAAGACACCAGGTATTAGTGCGCGCGAGGCCAGGGTCAAAGTCGAGGACAACGCGCATTTCAGCGTCCGAACAGCCACGCGATTGCCAACGTTGTAACGGTCGCCAAGAGCAGGACTCCGAACACGCGTAAAAGAACATCCGCCATGATCAGCCACGGCCTCCATCCTGCACTGACGTGCGAAGGAACAGAGGGCGGTCCTCCCCCGTCGGCGTGATCTCGTCGTGCACAATGGGCGGCCCGCTCGCGGTGTCCGACCAGAAGGAACTGCACGCCTCGAGCAGCGCGCCCGCGAGGATGAGGAGCAGCGCGATCGTCATCTTCCACGAACGCATCGCCCGCCCCTCTTCTTCCTCTCAGCCTTCGGGTGCCCGCACAGGCAGCGCCAGCACCCGCGGTGAACGAGGGGATCGATGGCGACGAGTAGGTGCCCGCAGCCGGGCCTCCACGCGATCGCCTTGCGGGTGGAGCTCACGGCCCGCAGTGCCAGCCGCGTGCCGTGACGTCCGCGGCGGTCTTCACCGCCGCGAGGTCCGCGCACGCGAGGGGGAGCTTACCGTTCGCTGGGTTCTGCACAAGCCGCTGGGACTCCACGCTCGCGAGCGTCGACGCGCAGGACGGGAGCTCGACGCACCCCGCGGCGGTCATCGCGGCGCACGCCTGCACGCACGCGCTCGGCGCGTCACCAAAGAGCGCGGCATCCGAGGCGTCGAAGTTCGGCGGTGGGTTCGGCTGCGGGGGCGGCGTGCACGCGACGATGAAGACCAGGACGATCAGAGATGCGTAGTTCATGGTAGCCTTGGTGGGGAAATGAGTTGACCCCGCGCGGTTCGAGCCGCCGGGGTCGTGATCAGCACCTTGGTGTGGAGGCGATGATGCGGAGAAGAGTTAGCACGCGGGAGATGGTCGGACAGAGATTTGGCCGCGTCGTCGTCGTCGTCGTCGTCGAGTGGCTTGGTCCTGTTGCTACGGGCAAACCAGCAAGACTGCGCTGCCTTTGCAACTGCGGCGTAACATTCGAGGTCAGCTCGCAGAATGTTCGCTGTGGCGATACTCGGTCGTGCGGGTGTCTTCATCGCGAATCTGTACGGGCAATGCACATCCCACACGGCGCTGCCACGAATGGGCGGCGTGAAGCCGAATACGGTGTATGGAGTGGAATGATCGCACGTTGCGAAAACCCAAACCATAAAGGTCGCAAGTCGTACTTCGAACGAGGGATCCGCCTCTGCGCACGCTGGCGCTCGGACTACCGCGCGTTCCTCAATGACATGGGGAAGCGCCCTTCGACGAGGTACTCAATCGATCGCATTGACAATGATTCCGGATACGATTGCGGGAAGTGCACCGACTGCCTCTCGAGATGTGTCGTGGCGTGCAATTGCCGTTGGGCGTTACCAGATGCGCAAGCGAGGAATACGCGCATGACTCGCTGGATTGATTTCGATGGGAGGAAACTCACGCTGACCGACTGGGCAAAGGTTGCCGGCATCACTCCCGGCAACCTCCACTATCGTCTGAAGCACAGTTGGCCTCTGAACCGTGCGCTCGCTCCTAAGCAGCGTTGCGACTAGCGGCGAGTTTTTCGTCGATCACCCAAATTTCCCAGATTGCATGGAAGAACGCTTCCGAAACCCAGACCATTCCGTCGTTAGGAGTAAGCGCACCACACCAAGCCCCCCATGAATTGCAGAGGAGGAGCTCTGTCGTTCCTGAGACTGTCGGAGAAGTGCGAGACCCTACGAGGAAGACTGCGTGGCCTCCACCGTTCGGATCATTCATATCCGGCGCAGGAGCAACTTGTTCGAATTGGAGTTCTTGAAAGTTATTTGAGCAGAAGAAGCCGCAGTAGAGCGGGTAGCCCGCCTGGAGCGCTGCGTTCGCCGTCTGCACCGCGCCGTCGCTTGCCGGGTCAATCGTGTAGGCGCCGCTCAGCGGGTCATACGCGCCCTGCTCGAGCTGCTCTCCGTCCGGCTCGAGGTTGACATTCGAGGGCTGCGCGCTCGTATCCGCCGGCGTCCAGATGTCCGAGTAGCGCCCGTCCGGCGTGGGCGCCGCGATGGGCGCGATGCCGAAGACACCGACGGAGGCGATAACGTTCGAGAGGTCGGCCCCCGAGTCCGTGAGGTCGGGTAGCGCCTGCCCCGCGGGCGTCGTGAGCGTGCGCTCATACGCGCGGGTCGTCGCGTAGACCTCGCGCGGCGAGGGCACGAAGCTTACGGGCAGGCCCGCGAACTTCGCGCGCGTCGCAAACGCGCCGGCAAACGCGTGAGCCGTGCAACTGCCACTTTCGCCTTGGTTCAGACGCTGCGGGAGGTAGGAGATGAGCGGGTTCGAGCCCGCATCAGCCGCTCCAAGCGCCAGGGCGATCTGCGGGTGGCTCGCCGCGGGCTTCGTACGCGCGAGCTTCGCGGGGTCGCTCCGGCGCGCGGCGAGTGCGAACTTCCCGAGTGCGAGGGGGAAGCTCACTTCAGCACCGCTTTCTTCGCGGACGCCCTCGCCTTGAGCGCGAGCGCGTTAGAGCGCGCCTGCCCGGAGAGCACGCCGGTATCGAGGAGGGTGGTCACCACGTCCTGCACGATCTGCGCGCTGTCCGCGCACACGGCGTCCTCGAGCGAGTTGCCGCCGAGCGCCTGGCAGACGTCAGCCGCGATCTGCTCGTCACTCGCCCCCGCCGCCAGGTCCTTCGCGACCACGGCCTCGATGGCATTCAAGACAGGGAACGCAGCCTGCACCTGCTGGCAGGCGACGGAGAAGGATACGCAGAAGACTGCGGCTCCCAGAAGGGAGAGCGGCAAGCGGCGCATCTTCAGTGCCGGGGAACTCACCGTCGTATCCGCATCCTTCTTCGCCGCTGCGTCCTTGCCAGCGGAGCTGCCCCCACCCGAGGCGAGAGAGTCGACCGACCAGACGAGCCAGCGCGCCCACGCGGGGGCCGCGGACGTCGAGCCGAAGAGCGCGACGGCGAGTCCGTCGAAGAAGCCGCCACCGACGAGGCCGACGAAGCCCACGATGATAGCCGCGCTCCACGAGGAGCCGCCGTCGCGCGCCGTGACCGTCACGATGACGTCGCCGGCTACGGCCACGAAGAGGGGCCGGTAGTTCGGGTTCCACGTCGCGGGGAACTTGCTCTCGTCCGAGAAGAGGAACCGGAGGTAGACGGCGAAGAGCAGGACGGCGGCGAGCCAGTTGTGCGCGGCGAATGCCGTGACGAGTGCGTTGAGGTTCATGGGTCTTTTCTTCTTTCGGGTTGTGACTACGCCGCGGAACCCGGGTTCCGCGGCACTGCTATTTGAAGAGTGCGATCACGCTGGCAACGCTCTGCGCCCCGCCCGCGACCGCGCTGACAGGGTTGACGAGGTTCGCCAGCCAGGTGAGCGCGCGGCCTCCACCCTGTCGAGCGCGCCCGGCGTGTCCTGCCATGGCAGCCTTCCGAGCGAAAGGAGGTCGCGGAATTGCTGGTCACGCTCCCCCGGCGGCAGCGCCATGAGGTCGCGCCACAGGCCGTCGGGGAGCGGGCAGTCGTCGTCGAGTTCCGCCCACGCGACATCCTCGCTCTCGAAGTTAACTACCTCGACGCCGGACACTGGGGTCCCCCGTCGAACGCCGCGCCGTGGAACGCGAGCTCACGCTGGTTAGCGCAGAACGCCGTGTACGATTTGATCCTGACCTTCCCCGGCGTGCACAAGCCCGCGTCGGGGTCCGTGCACATCTCGTACGTGCGCGCCTCGTTGCGCGCAGCGACCTCGTTCGCCGACGCGTCGTCCTTCGTGTACCGCGAGCCGCAGCCCGCGAGGATTGCCAAGAGGAGGAGCCTGGTGATCATCGGCGCCTCGGCGCGGCGCTCGCGCTCGGGGGCGGGGGAGGTGGTAGCGCGGGCGCAGCAGTCGCGATGGACTCGGGCGGCGCGGATAGCACCGCGGCCTTCCCCTCCGCGACTCCCCGTGCGTGCGCCTCCTCTGCTTGCTGGACGGCAGCAGCAACCCTAAAAGCCATGGCGGCGCCCGCGATGAGCACGGCGGCCATGAGCGCACCGATCGCCTTCCACATCATGCTCACCTGCCGGCGCCACTTCTCCGCGTCCTCCGCGTCCTTGCTGCGCGCGATGCCCTCGCGCACGCGCTCGGAGTCCGTCTTCGCGTCCTTCGGCACGTGGGGCGCACCCGGAACGGGGAAGCCCGGGCTCGTCTTCAGCTCCTCGGCGATCTCCTTCGCGAGGTCGTGCGATGAGATGGACCGGGGTGGGATGGTGCCGGGGACCATGTCCCGGAGCTCGTCCTGCCTCTTCGACATCTTCTCGAAGCCGTCGCGGAGCGTGCGGCGGAGAGAGATAACCTCGTTCCGCGTCGCCTCCGCGACCCCGATCGCCTTGAGAGCGATCCCACTCGTCGTATCCAATTCCTCAACGAACTGTGGGAGTTTGTTCTCCGTAAAGTCGTAGTAGCCTGCCGCGAACGTCGCGTAGTTCTTGAGTGCCTCCTCAACCGTGAGCTTCAGGGGCCCCTCGTGCGACGGGATCGGCGGTCGCGGGAACCTCGGGTTCGGGCGCTGAGGTTTATCCATATCATCGCCGTTTCGGCCGTCGTGGTCGATCGCCATTGCACTATGACTTTCTTTTTCGTTTACTCTCGCGGCTTGAGCGTGAAGCTCGAGGTAAGACTCATCGCCCGTCCCCCTTCGGCCACTCCATCTTGTCGCACCCCGTTCTCTTCGCCTCTGCGATGCACGCGGCGACCTTCCGCTGCACGTCGTCGCCGTCGACTATCGGCCCCTGCTCACGCTGGGTGACCGACTGGAGAGCGCTCGTGTAGATTGCCACGCACCCGAGCACGCAGGGGTGCTCGTTGCCGTCGTGCACCCTCAGGACGCCGCCGTCAGGCTGCGGGAGCACCAGGCTGCCCTCGGGGAGGTACTGCGCGTAGTCGCCCGACTTGTAGCGCGGACGGTTGTCCGGAGGTGTCTGCGGGCCTGCGGGGGCCGAGCTGGCTGCGGTGGCGGCATCCGGAACACTCGCGTCAGCAGCGGTCGGCTGCGGCTGCTCATGGATGATGACCTCCCGCGTGCAGGCGATAGCGAGGAGCGAAACGACGGCAATAACGAAGATGCGCATGGAATTCCTTAGTAGAGAGCCAGGGTGTTCGTACCGTGTGTTTGAACGGTGACCCCAGTCTTCGCCGCCGCGGCCATTGCCGTGATGACCGAGCCCGTGATGTTGAAGCTTGCCGTGCCGTTGGTGATCGTGATGGGGAACGTGGCGAGGTCGGTCGACGTGACCGCGGAAAGGTCGAGCCAGAAAATTCCGGAGCTGGCGTTCGTTCCAAATGCGATCGTGCACGCCGAAGTGAGCACGCCGCTCGTGACCGGAATCCCTGGAGTTGGCGCCTGCGATGTGGAGATAGTCTGCGTTCCACCGGTGCCACAAGCGAGCGCGGATCCATTCTCGCTAAGACGGACAGCGTTAGTGGAAAATCCACCTATCGGCTGCGCGAACTGCACGAGCGAGCTTGCAAAAGCCAAATATTGGTTGTTGGCGACAAGAATGTTGACTTGTGACGGAGCATTCAAATACGCGTTGCTCGACGATGCCGCCAGCAAATAATCTGATGAGCTTGGAGTGACTCCTGGGCCATAGATTGCAAAGTCACTGACTGTACCTACGGCCGCACCGAGCTGTCCAAGTACCGTACCCCCGCGATTGATCTGGAAGTAAGCCTCCGTCCCTCCCGAGTTCGGTGCGTTGACCTCCGCGACGACGTTGCCGCTCGTGAACGTTGCGTTGCTCGTGGCGCCCGCGCCCGCTTGGAGAACGAGGTTGCCTCCCGTGACGTTCGTCGATGCGGTCGCGAAGGCGCTCTGGGCTTGAATAGTAAATGCCTGCGTCGCCACGTCAGTGGTGGGTATTGTCTGTATCCACTTAGGCGTGGAGATGCCTGCACCCCATTGTTCCACCCCGGACGATAGCGTGTGCTGAACCGTACCTGCGACTGCAAACTCAACACCGCTAGGACCATTAATGATCGCGTTCGACAGGTTGGACGCAAGGATGTAATTCGTACTGCTTGGCGTGACTCCGCCGCTGCCGCCTAGGAACACCCCAGTGTACGTTGGGATCGTCGGTATAAGTTGGATCTCCGCTATCACAGTCCCACTACGTTGGAGTTGCAGACCCGCCTCGTTCGTCCCAGCGGTGGACGGGACACCAACGTTCACGACAACGTTCCCGGGGGCGTATATCGCGTTACTCGTCGCCCCTAGACCTCCCTGGAGCACGAGGTTCGCGCCCGTCGTGTGGGTCGAGGCCGTAGCGAACGCGTTCTGCGCCTGGACGGTGAGGTTGTTCGGCGCCAGGTCCGATGCTCTCGTCGCCTGCCCGATGGTCGGCGAGGTGACGGTGCTGAGGAAATTGACGAGCGCCGTTGCGTACGTGAACGTACCCGTTCCGCTGCTCTGGTTCACGACGGACGCCGCGGTTGTGCCGCTGACGTCACCGCCCATCGTCTGCGAGACCTGCGAGGTCGACGGAAGGAGGCCCGTGATGTATCCGGCGCCTCCTGCAAGGTTCAGTGGACCCCATGTAGAAGTGGCACCCCCCGTCGCTTGAAGCACATTGCCTAGAGTGAGACTGCCGCCAGCAGGAACACTCGTGCCGTTGATCTTCGAGACAACGTTTGCGCTTGATGGACCTGTGTCATCACCGGTCATCGTGACGGAAGTCACGGGTGCGCCGCCGCCACCTGAATAGCCTTGGGATTGAGCGAGAGCTAGCTGCGGCACACTGAATGCGTAGAGCACGAACAATGCGCAGAGCACGAACAATGCGATGACGGACTTCATGTACTCAACCCCAAATTGTGGATGATCAGTTCCAGCGCGTTGATCTTCGCAATCAAGCTCGCAAAGTTATTGTCGAGCGTCGCCTGGTTGAATGAGCTTCCAACGTCCGTCACCGTGCTGCCGGCGGAGCCGGTGGTGCTGTCTGTAAGTTGTCCAACGCGTGTGGCTTGCGCTCGCGGGGTGGCGCCGTAGAAGCCGATCGATCCCGACGAGTTGACCGAGAATCCGGAATGCCCGTTGCACCAAATATTGGTCCCCGACGTCGACGCAAGATACAGGTGCACGGCGCCGAACAGGAGAGCGTCTGTGACGCCGCCGCTGTACGGGGAGGCCGTAGCGTCGCTGACGGTGAGGAATTGATTCCCCGAGTTTCCGTGACGGAAGTTCGACGTGTCTGCATCGAGGTAAGCATTGCCACTTGTACCCGACTTGAGCCCCACCAGCAGGCCGCTGGATCCGGACGCATCAACGATGAGGCCGGCCTTTGTGTTGGGAACTACGATCGAGACGTACCCAGAATTGGCTTGAAGAGTCAGAGCCAGCGCTGCCCCGTACCCGAGACCCAGCGTAGAGCCTGCGGCGATAACCTCCGGCGTGATCACTTCGGTCGACGCCGTTACGGCCGTTCCGGCGAAGGTGCTTCCGGTCAACGCGCCGATCGTCGCCGGCGGAAGTTGCGACACGATCGCCCCGCCGCTGTTCAGCCACCAGCCATTGACGAGGCTCGAGAAGGCCCCACTGACTTGGTAGCCGCCGATCGGGAAGATCGTTCCCAGGATCGTAAGCCCGTTGAAGCTGACGTTATTTTGCACGCCGCGGTACAAGTTCCCGCCAACGATGGCGAGCGTGGAACAGTACGGGCTTCGATTCCAGCTAACGGAATACGTACCATATCCCCAGATGTCGCTCTGGTGAACGCCAGACATCACGAAAGGCCACTGGCCCGCGCCGGTGCTCTGCTGATCGACCCAAAGCCAATTTGCGGACTGAGACTCGTGCTCGTAGAACGACGCTCCGCCGGGAACGATCGATCCGCTCGTTGGCGTGGGCGACCAACAGAAACAGACGCCCAGCCCGACGTCGATGCAGTTGTAGAAACTCGAGCGGCCAGCCGCGACGATGACGCCGAAGTTCGGGTAACCTAGCTTCCAACACGCGGCACCGCTGCCGCTATATCCGATGCCACCGGAGACCGGGACGGTAAAGGTATTTGCATCGACGACCGTTACGGCGAAGCCGTAAGGAGTGACCGCGTCTGGACCGTTCGTTCCAACGTCTAGGGCAACGATGCCAGTCCCCTGGAAGATAGCGGTCTGCCCAGCCGTGAACCCGTGACCTGTACAGACCACGACAGCCGGATTTGCTGTCGAGATACTCGTGATGACCTTGCCTGACGGGTTGTCTAGGTCACTGCCGGAGAACTGACATCCGATCCACGTATTACCCAGCGCATTGTCGGAGTTGCAGTAAAGATGCGCGCTCGTCTGCGGCTCGGGCGAGACCTGTCCCTCCCATTGGAGGTACAGGCAATTTTGATGCATGAAGCATGACACGTCACCTGTGCTTGCCGTAGGCGTCGCGTTCCCAATTGCCTCGTTGTACACCGCCGCATTAGCGAAGTAGCAATTGATGGCGTGGAGGTGCTCGGTTGCAATGTCGCCGCTCAAGCACAAGCTTTGAATGCAATAATTGGCTAGCCCGCGAGCGTCGAAACCCAGGTTACTAACGCCTGACCCGTATGTGCTCTCGAGGAGGAGCATCGGACCCGCGTGTGCACTGCCAATCCACTTGAGCGTGACCGACTTATCCGTCGGCCTCGATGGGCCCCGAAGCGTCACGCCGTTTACGGTCGTGGCCGCAGGACCTCCGATTGTGATCTGCGTCGCAATCGCGACGTTGAGCGGGATAAACACTTCCCCACCGCCAGCAGCCGCACACGCTGCGATGGCAGCATTGATCGCCGGTCCGTCGTCTGTGGTCCCGTCGCACTTCGCTCCGTACTGGCGGATGTCATAGAACGTCGGGTACTTGACACCTGGGTTTTGCAGGACCCAACGTGATGTCGTTCCGTCGTAGACGCAGATCGCCGTGGAATGACCTTCGAGGAAGACGTAATTCGCCCCGCCCGAGGCCACTGTGATGCGGTTCGTAGCGGTCGACGACGTGTCCTCGTTGACGATCGTCATCGCCTGCGATGTCGTGTTGATGACCGTGATGATCTGCCCCGCAGCCCACGCGGTCGAGGGAGCGAAGCCTCCTATCGAGAACGTTGCTGTCGGACCCGTGAGCCGCAGCGTTGAATTCCCGCTCGTTGCAACGTTAGAGTTTAGACCATTCGCAACCGCTGTTGAACGTTGACTCGCACCGATCGTCGCCGGGTTCCGAATAAAATTGTTAATGACCGATGTGTAACCGAACGTCGGATCCTGTTCCGTTGTCTCGTTGACGGCGATCACACGCTGCAAGTTTGAGGTCAAGACGTTGACCTTGAACGTCGTCGTCCACGTGGGCTGGACCACGCCATTGACGTCCCGCCCAAATCCCTGCGCGCTCGTCGAGCTCACGCCGACCGTGCTCTGAAAGATGACGGCCGAGCCGGCAGTGCCAGGCGCCGTGAAGGTCGCAGTCTTGTTCGTCTGGTTGATGGATAGCGTCGCGTTGATAGCCGCAACCGTGTTCGTCTCGTCCGTCCCGATCGCCGTTAGGAACCAGAACGCGACGCCCGCGGGGTTCGCGAGCGCGATAGTCACAGTCGAGGACGCCGTAACATCCTGCGGGGCCGCGCCCGAATTGACGGTGCATGTAGG
>Ga0181537_10005699_pt1 | contig 10022 bp, 7 predicted proteins | sample PEATcosm2014_Bin_39_FD_119765 | JGI IMG/M metagenome (GOLD analysis project Ga0181537, IMG submission 119765) | Peatland microbial communities from MTU Mesocosm Facility, Houghton, MI, USA - PEATcosm2014_Bin23_10_metaG | ecosystem: Environmental > Terrestrial > Soil > Wetlands > Peat | place... | reverse complement strand
GAACTCACCAGGTGATACTGCGGGACTTTGAAGAGCGGATGGTCGCCGAGCAGAAGGCGCAGAACCACCCAGGCGGTCGCCGATGCCAGAACGACGCCGCCCATCATCGGCGCGTTGAGGTCGCCCAGGATCTCTTCAAGCGCGAACACCACGGCCGCCAGAGGCGTATTGAACGCAGCTGCAATCGCCGCCGCCGCGCCCACCGGGATAAGGTTCTTCACTTGCTCAGTACTCAGTCCTAGTAAGCGTCCCAGCACCGAGCCAATACCCGCGCCCACCTGCACCGAAGGCCCTTCGCGACCGAGCGGAATCCCGCTGGCGAGCGTCGCCGACGTGCAGAAGAACTTACCGAGTACCGTGCGCAGCGTTATGCGTCCTCCGCTCGCGAACAGCGCCGCTTTCGTCTGCGGCACGCCACTGCCTCGCGCGTTGGGAAAGAATCTAAACAGCAAGTAACCGATGACGAGCGAACCCGCGACCGGGAAAAGCAGTCGCCGCCAGGGCGCTCCACTCACCGGGTACAGCCGCATGCCCAATCGTTCTGTAAGCAAGATGAATGCAACAACGACCAGGCCGGTCAACGCACCAATCACCAGCGAAAGAACCAGAAAGACCTGGCTTTCACGTTGGCGAAGAGCGGCCATGCGTTCCAATAGCGAGACTCGCCACCAACTCATGCTTTTCGTCTGGATGTTCTGATTCATTTCAGTAAATTGTTCCTGACATAGGATACTTCGCTGCGTGGATTTGGCGCTCTGTGCCAAATTTGCCTGGATTTCTGTCCTGGTTAACTTTGAAAGCTCAAGCTTCTTCTGGTGGACAAGATGAGGATCTGGAGAATGAACTCTCTCGATGATCTATGGTTGTTCAGGCCGCTAATAATCGGCAGGAGGGATTTGCCAGCGCCCCGGCAATGCGCTTTCGACGGATTCCACTTAACGCACCCGACGGCTCACCCTGCCATCATCTAACCAAGGCCTTTGATGCTGAGGATCTCCGGCAGGCCAATCAGGGCAACCGACAATCTTATGCAGCAACTGGGAGACCGGTACATCTCCCGGGTCGGATCATGGCGATACCGCTCTGTCATTATCGGGTGGCAACATGATTGTCAGACCTCACGGCCGGGGCGTGGCCCCTCTTCGTGATCGACTGCTCTAACCCGGATGGCACGATCTGTGCGGTAATCGAAGGCGAGCCAGGTGTGGTGCCACTTCCGGGCCTCACTTGCCCCAAAATGGCTAAGATTGGCGCGCCCTATTGGAATTGGTCGCGAGAGGGCAATTCTGCGCCATAAGCCTATTCGACTGATTGTTTTGATGGTGGACGCGGAAGGAATCGAACCTTCAACCTGTCGATTAAGAGTCGAATGCTCTGCCAGTTGAGCTACGCGTCCGCTCGAGTTGCGGCCTCTTTTGGGAGGGGCGATCGGCCGATGCAGCCCAAGTTTTCAAGGCCTGTTACGTGCAATCACCTTGAAAAGGATAGCACATGTCAGCGGCAACAAAATGCGCCATCCTCATGGACGCCGGCCCAGAGCGGTTCAGTGGTTGTTTCGTTCCAGTGGATGCAAGCGCAGCGAGATTCTCTTCGCGTGAAGGGTGCGCGAAGAGCACTTGCTTCGGGAATGCCCCCCCGCGTAACCGCTCAGTCGACGAACGCGACGTCGGCACGCATGGGTATGATCCCGCGGTCGAATCCCATCTCCAGAAGTTTGCGGATGGCTTCGCGGCCGTCTTCGCCGTAGTTCAGGGTGCGCTCATTGACATACATGCCGACAAACTGATTGGCCAGCGCGGGATCGAGATCGCGGGCGAACTGCATGGCGTAAGCAAGCGCTTCCTCGCGATGGTCGAGCGCATGCTGGATACTTTCGCGCAGCGCATTTGTCGTAATCCGCATTGTCTCCTGGCCTAATGACCGGCGAATGGCATTACCGCCCAGGGGCAGCGGCAGCCCAGTCTGCTCCCGCCACCAGGCGCCGAGGTCGAGCGCTTTCACCAGGCCGTTATTGCCGTAGGTGAGCTGCCCTTCGTGGATGATAAGGCCGGCGTCGAACTCGCCGGCGACGACCGCGGGAATGATCTTGTCGAAGGGGACGACCGCGGTTTCGATTTCTGGGGCGAAGAGTTTGAGCGTGAGATAGGCGGTGGTGAGTGCGCCGGGGACAGCGACACGCGTCTTCTTGATTCCGGCGAGAGACAGCTTGCGCGGCGCGACCACCATAGGGCCATACCCCTCCCCCACGGAGCCGCCGCACGCCATCAGAGTGTACGCCTGCTGCATGTAGGGATAGGCGTGAAAGGAGATGGCGGTGACGTCGTAAAAAGCTTCGTGAATAGCGCGCTGGTTTAGGGTCTCGATGTCGGTGAGGGTGTGCGTGAATTTGAAGCCCGGGACGCGCACCTTGTTGGTGGCGAGGCCGTAGAACATAAAGGCGTCGTCGGAGTCTGGGCTGTGCGCGATACTGATTTCCTGGAGGGCTGCGGCGGTGCTGGTGGCATTCATGAGTTGGTTGTTCCTTGGCAGAGCAGTTCAGTGAATGAGACGAAGGATCGGAAGCTCCGTGGGTCGAAGGCACTACGGTTTCGGGAAGGCGAAGGCTAGCGTGAGCCGGTGCGATGACCTTTGCGAAGCGTGGTATAGGCGCAGGCAGCCGCGGCGATCTTGAGAATCTCGCCGGGCAGAAATGGTTGCACTCCCAAATGCCATGCGGCGATTGCGTTGAGATGAAGCAGGTGAGCGAGCCAGCCTGCGCCCATGGCGAAGATGAAGAAGCTGGCGGCAAGCCCAGCCAGGTTGGCGGTAGGGAACTGCGACCGGCCGAGACGAACGGCGCGAAGGACGCCGCCTGCCGCCGCCGCCGCGAGCGGGTAGGAGAACAGATAGCCGGCAGTGGGCCCGAGAAGCTGCGCAATGCCGCCAGGACCATTTGGGCTGAAGACCGGCAGGCCGATCGCGCCTTCCGCCAGGTAAAGGACCAAGGCTGCTGAACCTAGTGCCGGTCCCAGAGCCAGGCCGACGAGAATAACCGCCATAGTCTGCAGCGTGACCGGCACCGGCGTGAAGTAGAGCGGAACCGAGACGTGCGCGCATAGAGCGACGAAGGCTGTAGCCGAGACCGCCAGAAAACTCCTGCCCGCTGTGGTGCGGGAGAGGGCCTTGGGGTCTTGAGCGGCACCGAGAGGGATCGGGAATGTGGATTGCATGGGCGGTCCTTTCGGTGTCGAGCGCGAGCGCGATTTTAGGGTGGTCCTGACCTGTGGTTGCGAAGGCGTCCCAGCCATTCGTACAGTGTCAATACAACCAGAATACCAAGCGGAGCGGAATCCTGCCTCCCATGTGGCAGCGCGAACGCGGGGCCGGCAGAGAGGATTGCCTTTGAGGCAGAGACCGATACCAACTTGATTCCCCCGGCTCATGGTGCAGGCTGGGAGCTTGACTCCAGCGAACGCAGCATCTCAACTCTAGGAATGACCGTTACCTCACCTATGGCGCGAGGGCCAGGCCGTTTTGCCCAAGTGTCCGCGCTGTGGGAGACGCTCGCCATAGGGCGGAGAAGAGCGTTGACTGTGGCCGCCGCGGTGCTCGCCCTGGGCGTCGGATATCACGTTGTCTGCGGACCGGACGGGCTGACGGCGTATGAGCAGAAGCAGCACGAGACGCGACGACTGAACCAGGAGATGCAGGACCTGCAGCGTGAGAACGACCTGTTGCAGGGCCACGTGGAGCGGCTGCAAAACGACCCGAACGCCATCGAACAACAGGCGCGGGAGCAGTTGCGCTATACGCGTCCGGGCGAGGTCATCTACACGCTTCCCGGCAAGTGAGGGCAGGGCGACTAGGGCGTTGGTGCGATCGGTAACGCCACTCGGATCTCTGTGCCTTTGCCCACGGCGCTCTGGATGTGGATGCTCCCATTCGCGCGTTCGACAATTGCTTTACAGATCGAAAGGCCCAGGCCGGCGCCGCCGCTGTTGCGGCTGCGCGATCGGTCGGCGCGATAAAAGCGCTCGAAGACGTGCGGCAGCGCGGCCTCCGGGATGCCCTCGCCGTTGTCCACGACCCGCAGCTCAGTGACTCCATCGTAGGTTTGCACTGTGGCGGAGACGTGTCCGGTCGGCGCGCTGTGCTGTAAGGCGTTCATCAGCAGATTTGAGCAGAGGACTTCCGCGTCATCGGCGTGCATCGCAACCTTGCCAGTCTCCTCTCCGCTGACCTCTAGCGCCACCTGCTTGAGCGCGGCGAGCGGACTTAGCCGTTCCGCTATCGTATGCACAGCCGCCTTTAGTTCGCTGGACTCGCTTGGCTCCGGCGGCGCTTCTTCCAGCCGCGCCAGAGCAAGCATGCGGCTTGCCAGGTCCTCGGTGCGCTCGGTATCGAGCAGCAAACCCTCGAGACCTGCCTCGTACTGCTCGGCAGTTCTGGGGTTCATGGAAAGCAATTGCAGGCTGGACTTCAACACGGCGACCGAGGTCTTCAACTCGTGAGCGGCGTCTCCGGTAAGCTGACGCTGGCGTTCGAAGGACTGGCGCATTCCCTTCAGCAGTTCCTCGATCGAGAGCGCAATCGGCGCGAGTTCGGAGGTGCGCAGCACCGCGCCGGGGGGCACAAACTCCCAGGAGTGCACGGACACGCGGCCTGCGATTGCCGCCAGCTCCTGCAACGGTGAGAGCCGCCGGCGGAGAAACCACACCAGCACGATCCCGGTAATTGCCAGCAGCAGCGCGCCTGCCGCCACGTAAAACCTCACCGCCTCCACCGCTCCGTGCCACAGGTCGCGGGTGGGCGAGGCGTAAAAGACGGTTACCGGGCGGCGCAATCCGCCCTTGTCATCGCGATCGATGACCCGCATTCCATCGAACCGGATGGCCCCATACCAGGTTCCGTTGGCTTTGAAGTTGAAGTAGACGGGCTTATTCGATCCGCCGGAGCCTTTGAATAGCGCGGGCGGCGCCGCCGGCGATTGACCAAGCACGCGTCCGGCGGGGTTCAAAACCGCGTATACGTCCTGACTAGGCAGGACCAGTTCTGTGGGGTCGACGACCACGTTATCGTCGGGATCCTCGGCATCCTGCACCGCGCCCAGCAGCGAGTCGGCCCGGCCGCGCAGCATCACGTCGAAGGCCCGCCTGCGGCCGTGCATTTCATGCCCGACCGCGACGAACGCAAAGACTGCCGCGCAAATCAGTTCGGCCAGCAGCACGCCGCCAATCAGCTGCCGCGTGAGAGAGCTCCGCTTCATAGTTGCTTCTCCGGAGCCTCCAGCCGATAGCCGCGGCCGCGGATCGTGGCAATGGAGGTCTCCTCGCCGACGGCGCGCAGCTTCTTGCGCAGGTTGGAGACGTGGGCCTCGATCACATTGGAGTGGTGCTGCCAGTTGTAGTCGTAAAGATGCTCCAGCAGCTCGCGGGCGGACACGATGGCACGCGGGCGGAAGATCAGATACTCGAACAGCCGGTATTCGGTGGGCGAAAGGTCGATCAATTGGCCGGCGCACCGCACCGTCTGCTCCACGGTATTCAGGCTGATTCTTCCCACCGTCAACACCGGCTGCGAGACGCCCTTACCGCGGCGGATGAGCGCCTTGGCACGCGCCAGCAACTCGCCCAGGTCAAAGGGCTTGGTCAGGTAGTCGTCGGCGCCGGCATTCAGCAGCTCGACCACCTGCGCTCGCTCGTCGCGGGCGGTGAGGATAAGGATGGGGGTAGTGTCGCGGCGCCGGCGCACCTGGCGCACGATGCTCAGTCCATCGAGGCCCGGCAGCATAAGGTCCAGCAGCAGAAGATCGTAGTTCTGAAACTCGGTCAGCGCGGCCCCGTCGACGCCATTTTCGGCGCAGTCCACCGCAAAGCCGCAACGCTCGCGCAGCGCAGCCGCAATGTTGTTCGCGAGCCGGACCTCGTCTTCAACGACCAGCACTCTCATACGCAGCCAAATCTACATTCTCATACAACGCCCTGTCCCTTAATCTCTGCTTAAGCCCGTGCTGGCACAGTTACTATCGGAGCGACCGACAGTCGGTATACTTCTTGTTCGAACGGAACTAGCCGATTGAGCCCTATGTATTTTCCCACCGCAATGATGAAGCCGCTGCGCCCGCGCAAGTGCTTGGGGCACGCCGCCGGTCTGGCGGTGCTGGCATCGGCGGGGCTGGCTCAGCAGCCGGCCGCATCGGTTGCCGCGCCGCCCACCCCCGCCTCGATCACGCTGGACGACGCAATCGCCCGCGCTCGCGCCAACGAGCCAGCCTTTGCCGCCGCCGTGGCCGCGGCCCACAACGCGGCTCTGGATCGCTCCATCGCGCGCGCTGCGCTGTTGCCGAGCGCGAACTATTACAACGAGTATCTCTATACCGAGGGTGCGCGCTGTCCGTTGACGAATGCTGCATGCGCCGCGAATGCCGGCGTTCAGCCACAGAGCACCGGCACCGCCATCAGCTCGGTTCCACGCTTCATCGCTAACAACACGGTGCACGAATACACCAGCCAGGCCCAGGTGAACGAGACCATCGGCGCGCAGCAGTTCAACGCGGTAAGCCGCGCCTCCGCTTCGCTTGCCATCGCCACCGCAGAATTGGAAATCGCGCAGCGTGGCCTGGTCGCCAGCGTGGCTGGGCTCTTTTACGCGTCGTTCACCGCCGACCGCCGCATAGCCGTTGCCGAGCGCGCCGCCAACGAGGCCGCCGGCCTGACCAAACTCACCCAGCAGCGCGAGAACGGCCGCGAGGTCGCCCACGCCGACGTTGTTAAGGCCCAACTACAGCAGCAACAGCGTGACCGCGACCTCTCCGACGCGAAGGTCAACGCCGAGAAGGCTCGCCTGGACCTGGCGGTGCTGCTCTTTCCCGACCCGCGCACCGCGTATACGCTGGCGGTGCCTGACACGCCGTCTGCGGTGCCCGCGCGCGTCGATGTGGAAGCTGCTCTGGCCAAGCACAATCCTGAACTGGAGAGCGCGCTGGCCAGCTCTCACCTTGCCGACCTGAACGTCCTCGCTGCGAAATCCGCGTATCTGCCGGACCTGGCGCTGAACTACACCTATGGCATCGATGCGCCGCAGTTCGCGCTCAACGGACTCGATGGCACTCGCAACATCGGCTATGCCGCCAGCGCCACGCTGAACATTCCTGTCTGGGACTGGTTCACTACGCGCGACAAGGTCCGCCAGAGTGAGATCAACCGCGACGTCGCCAGGGTCACGTTGACCAATACTCAGCGCAAGCTGATTGCAACGCTGGACGAAACCTACGCCGAGGCGGTGGCCGCGCACGATCAACTCGACAGTCTGAACCTGAGCGTAACCACGGCGACCGAAAGCCTTCGCCTGACGAGGCTCAGCTACTCCGCGGGCGAATCCACCATCCTCGAGGTGGTCGATGCGGAGAACTCGCTTACTTCCTCCGAACTCGCCCGCGAGGATGGGATTGTCCGCTACCAGACCGCTCTCGCGAACCTCCAGTTGCTGACAGGAGCGCCGTAAACCATGATGCCTTCAAGAAAACCATGATGCCTCCAAGACAACTTCCCGCCCCCGGTTTCCGCCTCCTCTGGGCTTCCGCGGTCGCTCTCTGCGCTGGTCTTCTGCTTGCGGTCGGCTGCAAGAAAGAGGAAGAGACGCCGACACCCGAAGTGTACGTCCAGGCCGCGCACCCGGAGCAGGGAAGCATCTCCGAGCAGATTGCCGCGGACGCCATCCTGACTCCATTAGCACAGGCGGCTATATCGCCCAAGGTGACTGCACCGGTAAAGAAGTTCTATGTGCAGCGCGGTTCTCGAGTACACGAGGGCGAATTGCTGGCCACCCTGGAGAACAACGATCTGGCCGCCGCGGCGCTCGACAATAAAGGCAGCTATACGGCCGCGCAGGCCACTTATGAAACCGCAACCAAGGCCACGGCGCCGGAAGACCTGACCAAGGCGAAGCTCGATCTTGCCCAGGCAAAGGCCAGTCTCGAACTGAACCAGTCTATAGTGAACGCGCGCACCGAACTCTTCAATCAGGGAGCCATCCCCGGCCGCGATCTGGACACCGCCAGGGCCGCGCTGGTGCAGGCGCAGGCCGCCTACGACATAGCCGCGCAGCACCTCGAATCGATCGAGAGGGTCGGCAACAAGGCCGCGTTGGAAAATGCGCAGGGCAACCTTGACTCGGCCAGGGGAAAGTATCTCGGCGCGCAGGCGGAGCTCGGTTACACCGAAATTCGCAGTCCGATCTCCGGCGTCGTAACCGATCGCCCGCTGTTTGCCGGAGAGACCGCAGCCGCTGGAGCGCCGCTGATCACGGTGATGGACACCTCGGCGTTGATCGCAAAGGTGCACATCGGGCAGACGCAGGCCCAGCAACTTGCGCTCGGCGCTGCCGCCACGCTCACTGTTCCCGGCATCACGGACCCGATTCCCGCGAAGGTTTCGCTCATCAGCCCGGCACTCGATCCCGGCAGCACGACGGTCGAGGTCTGGCTACGGGTGGAGAATCGCAAAGGCCTGCTGAAGGCGGGCACTCCCGTCCATGCTTCGATCACCGGCCGTACCATCGCGAACGCCCTCACGGTTCCGGCGGCAGCGATCCAGGTCAGTCCGGATGGCAGCAGCAAATTCGTGATGGTGATTGCGGCGGACTCCACCGCGCACCAGAAGCCCGTCACCCTGGGCATTCAAACCGCGCAGGACGCGCAGATTCTGAGCGGCCTCACTTCATCCGACATGGTGATCTCCACCGGCGCCTACGGACTGGACGAAAACACCAAAGTAAAAATCGGCGCCGATCCCACCGCCAAGCCGGATGACGATGACAAGCCGGACGCCAGTACGCCGGACTCCAGCGCCAAACCGCCGGGAAAGGATGCGGACGACAAGTGAGCGTGCCGGCAGCTTCCTCATCGTCGCTCCCAGAGCGCGAATCGTCCTTCTGGCTTGCGCGCATGTCGCGCACGATCTTCTTCTTGGTCGTGGTACTCTTCCTTGCCGGCGCCTACGCTGCATTGCGGGTGCCGATCTCCGTCTTCCCCGAAACCAACTTCCCCCGCGTGGTCATAGCGGTCGACAACGGCGTGATGCCGGTCGAGCAGATGCAGGTCACCATCACCAAGCCGATTGAGGACGCGGTAAACAGCGTTCCCGGCTTGCTTACCGTGCGGTCCATCACCTCGCGCGGCTCCGCCGAAGTCGATCTTTTCTTCGACTGGAGCGTCGACATGTTCCAGACGCTGCAGCTCACCGATGCCGCGCTGGCTACCATCCGTCAATCGCTCCCCGCAAACGCGGTGATCAGCACGCACCGACTTTCCTTTGCTACGTTTCCCATCCTCGGCTACGCGCTTACCGCGGACGATCGCGGTGACGCCACCATCCCGCAGACCCGCCTGTGGGAGATCGCCACCTACGACCTGAAGCCGCCGTTGAACCGCGTAGACGGCGTGGCAACGGTTACCGTCCAGGGCGGCCAGGTGCCGGAGTACCACGTCGTCCCCAACCTCGCGCGGCTGCAGAACTCCGGCGTCACTCTATCCGATCTCACCAATGCAATCGAAAGCTCCAACATCATCGACTCGCCCGGCTTGTACGAAGCCAATCATGAACTGATCCTCACCCTGGTCGGAGCGCAGGCGCACGATGCCTCCCAACTTGCTGCGTTGGTTGTGAAGACCACCGCGTCGGGCGCACCAGTCCGGGTCGCCGATGTCGCGACGGTTGAAGCTGCAACCGAGCCCGTCTACACCACCGTGACTGCCAACGGAGTTCCTTCCGTCCTGATCAATATCACACGCCAGATCTCTTCCAACACCGTGCAAGTTGCGAACGAAGTCGCCGCCGAAATTGCTCAACTGCAGAATGTCCTTCCCCCGGGCACCCAACTGACGCCGTTTTACGACCAGTCCGAGTTGGTCCGCCAGGCCATTGCCAGCGTTCGCGACGCCATCTTCATCGGCCTCATCCTCGCGTGCCTCATCCTGTTCCTCTTCCTGGACGACTGGTCGAGCGCACTGGTGGCCGGCCTGGTGATTCCTGCAACCGTTGCGG
>Ga0181537_10005698_pt1 | contig 10024 bp, 14 predicted proteins | sample PEATcosm2014_Bin_39_FD_119765 | JGI IMG/M metagenome (GOLD analysis project Ga0181537, IMG submission 119765) | Peatland microbial communities from MTU Mesocosm Facility, Houghton, MI, USA - PEATcosm2014_Bin23_10_metaG | ecosystem: Environmental > Terrestrial > Soil > Wetlands > Peat | place... | reverse complement strand
TCGCCGGGCTGGTTACGTTCAACTTTTACAGCGACTATGCGTTGCCCGTGCTGCTCTTGGGTTTCTGGCTCACGATGCTGATGTTCGGCACACGCATCAAGAGATTCTTGAACGAATAGCCGTTTAAATAGAAAAATTACCGCCCCTCATTTCTCTTGAGCAAGATTCTGCAAGTATGGGGTGGCTCCTTTCATGATTACTGGTTCACGGACGACGCTGTTCTCAAGGTGAGGCTTGTTCCTCAAGCAATTACTCTGGTCGGGATAGTAGTTCTAGTTGGCCTCACCGCGCTGCTGGGAATCCTTGGGGTCATCATCGGGGCGGTCGTCGCCGTCCTCATCTACGTCGCAAGCGGGAGGCTGGCGAAGAGAAGACGCGACAAGGTCGCCAGCATGTCTGTGCAGGAGGTCCGACAGAAAGGCCTCGTGACCCTGCGAATCCCATACTCAGTGGTCTCCGGGGCGGAACTCAGAGGGAATAAGCTGGTGATATCGGTGGAGGGAAGGAAGGTAAGGGTTAAGGTTCCGGAAGAGGACCAGCAACAACTGCAGACGCTTCTCCGCTCGAAGCTAGGGGATGAGTTCAGCGTCTCGACAGGATAGGACAACAAGAATCCGGCTCAGTCGGCGACCTCGCGCTCAGAAGTCAATAAAAGAGACTCGAATGTAGATAGCATGCGTTGATTCGTTGGCCTGAGAGATATTCTCCTGAGCGAACCTCCGTGCACGCGCACAACGCGCTCGACATGCCCGTCGCTCCTGATGCGGTCTGGCCCTGGCTTATCCGCGCAGACCTATGGCCGACGTGGCACAACAACTCGAAGGACGTAGTAATCGAAGATGGCAGCCATGAGCTCAGGCTGGGAACCAAGTTCAGATGGAAGACGTTCGGGACAAGCTTGACCTCCCAGGTCGAGGAGCTAGTACCGCTCGAGCGCCTCGCGTGGAGCGCAAGGGCGACAGGAATCGACGTGTATGACGCATGGTTGATTGAGAGGACCCCGTCAGGGTGTCACGTGCTCACGGAGGAGAACCCGAACGGGTTCTTGGCGCGCCTCAGCAACACACGCAGGCCGGGAAACATGGAGAGATACTATCAGGTCTGGCTCGCGAACCTTCTCGTCAAAGCCAAGAGCGGTGTGCCTGCTGCCCCCGAAGCCTAATCGAAATCCTGAATAGCCTACGAGCGGAACTCAGGTACAATTCGCGATGCAGTGCTCTCAGGAGAATGGACGCAGTAATTGAAATGGTCTATCACGTTGATGCTCGTCGGAGTACTGATAATCGTCCTCGGTTTTATTCCGCCCTACTTCGGGGGGATTACGATCAACACACTCGAGGGGACTGCTTCTCTGTTCGCAATCGGCATACTCATCTTCCTGGTCGGGCTTCTCATTCGGAGAGCAGGGAAGGCCTTCAGGTCGACCATGTCGAGCACGCCATCCTGATTATCCGGCGATCTGACTCGCAATATCATCATCTCGGTATCAAGCTTATAGCCCACGTCGCATTGTCACTATCCATGTTAGAAAAGTCAGGCTTCGTAACGCTCGTCACAGTCAAGAAGATGGACAGGGCGGTGAAGTTCTACACAGAGGCGCTCGGAGGGAAGTTAACGAGCAAGGGAGAAGGGGAAATGGAGGACACATGGGCATCCGTGAAGGTCGGCAAGGCAGAGTTCTGGTTGATTACACCGGAAAAGTGGGAAAAGCGGGAACTGGCATACAACATGTTCATCGTCGACGACATCAAAGCTGCGGTGGCCGACCTCAAGAGAAAGGGCGTCAAGTTCAGCCGGGCTGAGAAGATGTCCCCGAATACGAAGGTTGACGGTCCGATAGCCCATCACGAGTGGGGCTCCGAGGCCTTCTTCAAAGACTCCGAGGGTAACCAGTTGATGGTCTGGCAAGCCGCAACGTAGAACTCCCGACTTCGATTTCACGAGCCCGCGCTATCTGTTTATCTGATACTATTCGCGGCTCGCCTCTGGTAGTCGAAGGATTGACAGAGAACTCGCCGACCGCTGGGGTCCCTCGGGCGCCCGCGAGTGCAAGTAGCTGGAGGGTCATGCTCTTGGGAAGCCTTCCTCGAAAACTGTACGTGCTTTTGATCTCCGTCTACGCCATCGTCCTGATCCCATACGCGCTTCTACACGACCCGGCGCCCAATGAGTTGGCGCAGCTCGGGGCGATATCGACATGCGTGGCGACGCTTGCTATCGGGCTCTGGAGAAGAGTGGACCTCCAGCGAGTATGGGACAGACTAGATCTTGGTCCTGCGACAAAGCTGTTTCTGGCGGGAGGTCTAGGCGCCGCTTTCGTGGAGACCGAATACGTACTGTGGGAGCACCTGACCGGCGCGACCGGTGTCGCCGCCAGCCCGAACCTTGCAATGGACCTCCTCGAGACGATGCCATGGTATCTCCTCCTCATGGTCTTCCTGGGGATAGCGCTCAGGCACGTGAGACCCAGCCTGTTCCAGCTACTGCTTCTTGGCGGCGTCTACGAGCTCATGTCGGACGGGCTTCTCGGCTCTCTCATTGGCGGAACACTTGCGTCAGGATGGCTATTCTTGCTCGTCATCGTCCCTATCTTCACACTCGTATATTCCCCGATCGTGGCTTTGTCCTCTCTTTCCGTGTGGAAGTCATACGAACGAATGTGGGCGGGGAATCCCCCGCATGGATCCAGACTTTGGCTCCTCTTCCCGTGCCTGGCGATTCTGATCTACGGACCATACCTCATTTTTTTCCTGGTAGCGTTCCACTGAAATCTCGAATGGGAGGTTGTTCGTCTCGAGCTCCTCCGCACTATCGCCATTTGAGGCACGGCCGTCCGCCGTACTATTCATGAAAACCGAAATCGGCAGCAATGAGACGAACGCGTAGCCGAGCCCCACATAAGGTACGATGAAGACCGTGACGAGAGACGGTTCAAGCCCCCGCAGACCACCAAGGAAATACTCCCACCCTATGCCAAAGACGCTGAAAGCAAGTATGACCTTGCGCAGGCTCGTCGCGTGCAGACGCGCTATTAGCAGGGCCAGCACGACCACCTCGATTAGAATGAACGGTAAGGTTGGCGGGACGGCCACTTTACCACACCACGCAGGCATGCAGTCGATCTGTTCTTCAAAGATAATCAGTGGAATCGCCACGAGAGTGCATAGCAGTATCGGCGGTGCGCCGAGCCGCACTATCGCCGCGGTCAATCTTTTTCTGAATACCACAATGAATGCAAATGTGATGGTGAGGAGCGGAACATCGATAAAGAATCCGAACACCATATCCATCCTCTCGCTACAGCTCGATATTTGAAGTAGAATCCGGTCAATAGGACCGAGCCACCGGAAGATTCTCTAAGGATTTGGGAACCATTCGGGAAAGTTCCTAAATATGATTGATTGACCCTCGTCAAACATGCCTCGGACCCTCCTAGTCGGCGCCAAGGAGAAAGAAGCAAGCTAAGGGGAGCGAATCACATGCAGACAACCCCCGAACAGAATGCAAATCCAGCAGGCCGAAGGGCGATAATTGCCTTGGTAGTCCTGGTCCTCATACTCGGATCGGGTCTGGTATACTTCGCGCAGGCATCTACCAACAATGCTGACAGTGCCACCATCAGCAGCCTGCAGAGTTCTGTATCCAGCCTTCAAGCTTCGAACAATCAACTGCAATCGCAGTTGGCGGCCGCCTCAACGGCCTCAATGGGTAACGCCTCTGTGTCGCCTTCCATCAATGCCGAGCAGATCTATGCCGCTGCGAGCTCAAGCGTCGTGACTTTGGAGGGTAACGAACTCGTGACAGCAACCGACCTGTTCGGCAGTCAGACCGAAGTCGAGACTATCCTTGGTTCCGGGTTCGTCATATCCTATACCGGCCAATATTATATCGTAACCAACGACCACGTTGTCAATGGCGTCAGCAACATCACTGCCACGTTTTCGGACGGAGACTCCTATCCTGTGACCGTCGTCGGCACCGATGCTTATAGCGACCTCGCCATCGTGACGGTCCCTACGGCCCCAACGAGTGAGTTCACGCCGATTCAACTGGTGTCCTCAAACAACGTCGTAGTGGGACAGCCCGTGGTGGTAATCGGAAACCCCTACGGCCTGTCTGGCTCGATTACATTTGGAATAATCAGCCAGCTAGGAAGGACGATTGAGGAGGCCACGACGAATGGATTCTCGATCTCCGACATAATCCAGTTCAGCGCCCCCATTAACCCTGGCAACTCTGGCGGGCCGCTTTTTGACGACAATGGGGATGTCATAGGTATCACGACCGCTACCGTAAACGGCTCGGAGGGCATCGGTTTCGCGATACCATCCAGCACCATCCTGAAAGAGCTCTCCTCGCTGATATCTACCGGGAGTTATAAGGGCCATTCTTACCTGGGCATCGAAACGGCTGACATGAACTACCAGCTGGCTCAGGATTCAAAGACGAATGTGACCTACGGCGTGCTCATCGAGCAGGTCGTAAGCGGCGGCCCGGCAGCTGCAGCGGGCCTGAAGGCTGGTTCTGCGACGGTGACAGTCAACGGCGCCCAGTATACGGTAGGTGGTGACATCATCGTCTCAATAAACGGGACCAAAATAATCAACGGGGATTCGCTATCCAGCTACCTCGAGGAGCACACGGTAGCAGGGCAGACTGTCCAGCTAGGCATAATCAGGGCGGGTCAGCCTATGACAGTCGACGTTACACTCGGGACCCGTCCCCCGGCATAGTCGATACCATTGAGCAAGCACAGTGCGGCCGTCGTCGAATCGACGATAGAATTATTGATAGGCGCCGCGACTGGCTTCAAGATGGACTCTTTTGAGCGACTCCTCTGGTGGCTATTCGCCGGGAGTGCGGGAGCGCGCACAAGAGCCCTAGTCCTCTACAGTATCAGAAAGGAGCCGAGGAACGCGCAGCAGCTCTGCCTAGCCCTGCACGTAGATTACACAACGGTGAGGCACCACCTCAAGGTCCTGGAGTCGAACCGTTTGGTGCTCACTGAAGGTGACAAGTACGGAAAGGTCTACTTCGTGTCGGAGAACATGGAAGCGCACTGGGACAAGCTTGAGGCAATATTGAAGAGAACCAAGGGGACTAAGGGTGGAGGAGGGAGATAGTCCATGACAACGACCCCGCCGATTGCGGATCCGAGTCCCCCTCAAAAGCGGTCGTACCTGCAGAAACTCTGGGCGCCGATAGTGCTGTTAGTAGGTCTAGTGGCGGGGGAAGATATCTCTCTCGCCGCCAACGCTCAGCAGGGACCGCAATACGGGGGCGGGCCATTCGGGCACTTCCATCCATTTCCGACCAGCCCTCTTTTTGAGTACCATGTCATCCTCACGACCGTCGAGGTAGCGCTGCTAATCTCGCTGGTCGTAGTCTACTCAAGGATGTACATCGAGACAAAGGCAAATTTCGCCCTCGGCCTGGTAGTTGTGCTGGGCGCGCTCCTGATACAGACTCTAGTTTCATACCCGGTCACTGAGAGCGCAATCGGACCGGTTACCCTTCCGGGACCCGGGTACTCGACCTTCGCCGCAGACGTAGTTACAATATGCGCATACACTGTCTTCCTATATCTCAGCCTAGAATGAGCCGCGAAAAGACCTTCCCTGCCTCAGGGGCTTCAGTACAGCTTGCTCAGCATCGATCTTTCGTCACCGATGATCTTCTTGTTCTCTGCCTTTGTTTGAGTGCGCAGTATCTTCCCGTCTCTTATAGAATAAACGCGATCGCATTCTACCACCACAAGCGGGTCGTGGGTGACCAAGACGAACGTCATCTTCCTATCCTTGCGCAGTGATACGATCAAGTCCATCAGAGCCTCGGCTGACTTCGAGTCCAGGTCGCCCGTCGGCTCGTCCCCCAGTATCACCAGAGGGTTGTTCGCCAACGCTCTGGCAACTGCGACTCTCTGCTGCTCGCCGCCGCTCATCTCGACGGGCATGTGGCCGACCCTCGATTCCAAGCCCACGGTCCGCAAGAGCTCGTAAGCGTGATTCTCCTGCTCCTGCTTTGGCACGCCGGCCAGGTTCATTGGAAGTTCCACGTTCTCGAGTGCGGTCAACGTGGGTATCAAATTGTAGAACTGGAAGATGAACCCGATTTTTCTCAATCTGTAGTCTGCGAGTTGGTCGTCGTTGAAGGTCGACAGATCGACGTTATCTACCAGAACCTTCCCGTGTGATGGCCGGTCGAGCCCGCCAATCATGTTGAGAAGCGTTGTCTTTCCCGACCCAGAAGGCCCGATTATGCCGATAATCTCGCCTTTGCCCACAGTCATGTCTATCCCGTTCAGAGCCGGGACCAGCCGAATCCTGTCTTTCCCCTCTCCCCTTCTGGATTCAACATGGATGCGCCCGCCCTTGTATTGCTTTGAGATGGCAACAGTCTGCACGATGGCAGCCTGCGCGTTAGTCTCAGACATGCCGCAATGCCTCCACCGGGTCCAACCTAGACGCACGCCAGGCCGGATAAAGTCCCCCCAGGACTCCTACCACAATTCCCAGACACAGGCTCAATAATACCACCTCTGGAGTCAGCGTAGGCGTAAGCGCCCCTCCGAAGAGGCCACCGACACCCCTCCCTCCGAACCCCGTTGCGCTTGCGGCTCCGGTGAACGAAGGCAGTAGCAGAGCGACAACCACCCCCACCAGAACGCCGGCGGCTCCGCCTATCAAGCCAATCAGGAAGGCCTCACTGATGAATAGTCGCAAGACCTGCCCCTTCTTGGCCCCTATCGCGCGAAGTGTCCCAATCTCACGCGTCCGCTCCGTCGTCGATATGATCATCGTGTTGATCACTCCGAATCCTCCTGCGAGCAGGGCGACCAGGCCGATTACCGTAAAGAAAGTCGTGAGCGTCCCGGACAGCGACGATGCAGACAGTGTCGACGAGGCCGCGGTTACCGCGTTCACTCCCGGAATGGATGAAGTTATCTCTGAAGCGATGGTGCTTACGTAGCTGGGGTTGTTTGCCTTGACATATATGTCGGTGACCTTGCCGGCGTCACCGGACAGACTTTGGGCGCTCGCGAGCGGTACGTAGGCAGACCTTTCTTCGAAGGAATTCGCTGCCGTATAGATTCCGACTACGGCGAATGCATCTCCTCCCGTACTGTTTTGTCCGATTGTAACGGTTGACCCTACCGTCGCGTTCAGACTCTGAGCTAGGGTCTGCCCGAGTACGACCTGGTCGATTGTGGACGATGAAAGCATAGCCCCGCTCACGATGTTGAGTCCTCCCGTGACCTCCGAGTATGTGCTAGGGTCGATGCCGTATACGAATGCGTTACTTCCGCCAACGTACCCGGTGACTGAGAGCTGCGGCGTGGCAGCGTAGACGCCCGTGATGTTGCCTATCTGGTCCGCAAGCGACTGGCTCACGGTCTCTGAGGTTCCAAAGAAACCTCCAAAGCCTCCGCCTCCACCGAATCCGCTACCTCCTCCTCCTGGGAAGCCACCGGTGCCTGTCCCACCTGGAAAGCTAGGTCTGGTGGAGTTTGTTACAGTTATTTGCGCAGGCGACAGGCTCCTGACCAACCCGTTGGTCTGGGTCGAGGCGCCGGCTGTGAGGGAAAAGAGCACGAGAATCAGGGCCACTCCGGTTACGATGCCCGAGACCGTCAAGGCGGTTCTGACTTTTCTCCGCCTCAAGCTCCTGTAGGCTAAGCTCAGCGAGGACAAGTTCTGCTAACTCCTATTCTCGAAGGGAATCGACCCGCCTCTGAGCGAGGCTCGTATCCAAACTGAGCCCAAATGCACTCCTTCCCTTCCTACCCACCAAAGTTGGTACTTCGAAGCCCAGCTATGCTACTTAACCGATTTCCATAATCGCTCCATAATCAATAACGAATCTCGGCGTCGGTTTCTCACTCACAAGACTTAAGATGAAAGATGAGGAAGCCGCTCGCTGATGAGTTCGGAGAAAATCGCAGACCAAGTACGCGTCATACAGGAGCTCAGAAAGTTTGACACCGCGACAATCTGCAATGTCGTCGCGACCTATCCCGGAAGCGACATCTGCCTGAAACTTTACGATGCCTGGCGCGGAGAATACTACACTGACACGACGCTTCGGTGCATCTACCCCGAATTCGGGCCCGTGTGCGGCTACGCTGCGACGGCCTGGTTCTCTGATGAAAGGGCTGACTACACGAAGTTGGACCGCTGGGCGCTTGCCGAGCATCTGGACGCGTCGCCCAAGCCCGTGATCCTCGTTGCGAAGCAGACGTACTCAAAGGGTCTTGAGAACCTTTCAGGCCTTTTCGGAGGGAACATGACGACGCAATTCAAGGCGTTTGGCGTAGAGGGAGTGGTGACCGACGGCCCAATCAGAGACTACGTGGAGATCAGGGACATGAAGATGCAATACTTGGCGACCGGCCTTACTTCGGGCCATGGCAACACGCAACTTAGAGGCGCGGGAATACCGGTCAAAGTCGCCGGCATGACTGTCGCGCCCGGGGACATCGTCCATATGGACCAGTGTGGAGCTTGCAAGTTCCCCTCGGACAAGCTACCACAGGTGCTCAGCTACGCGACGGAGCTCATAAGCCGGGAGAAGAAAGAACAAGCGAAGTTTCACGAACCGGGATTCAGTCTAAGTAAGTGGAAATCGGAATCCAAATAATCACTTGGGTTTCTTCTTGGGTGGCAGCGCGCCGACCCACGTGAGGGATTTCAGGACCCATGAGCGAGCCTTGGCGGGAGTGGCTGTCCAATAGTCCGGGGTGACGACATAGCCTTTCATTGGCCTGCCTTCCATTGGAGAGAACTCGCGAGCCCCCTTTTCCCTCAACAGGAGACGACCTTCCTCGTCGGGTAGCCTCACGAAGACCTGCTTTCCGAAGGTTCCTGCGAACAGGTTCCCGTTCACGAAGGCGGCGGCGTGACCGAACATGGGCTTGACTTTCACTCGCTTGTCTTCAGGGAGAAGTGACCTGAAGAATTCCTCCGTGTCTGATTCTCTCTTTGGCATCTTCAACTCTGAACCGCCGTTTCACCGTCGCAGGCCGACGATATGAACCTGGCCATCGCTCTCCTTTACTAACCATGAGTGGCCTTTGGGGTGGGTTGAACTACGGTCGCTTGGCCATAGTGGTATCCGGAGCCTGGCTCTCGGTGATCATGACGCTCGAGACCATAGGCGCGTTCACTAACGCATCACTGGAGACGCCCGTATCTCACGCCGAAATCGACATGACGTGGGGCCTGGTCCTGATCTGGGTCGTCGGCGGAGGGTCGCTGACGCTGCTATTGCGTGGCAGGGTTAGCAAAGCACTTTCGAGACTTCCCGGAGACCCGCGATTGAAGTTCTTCCTCTTTGCGGCTGGGCTGTCGATGATTGAGGAAGCCGTCACGACCGGCATGACAAATCTGGCACCTGAGTTCGGGGTAAGAATAGGTCAGGCCTACATCACCGCCTCTGCGAACTACTTCGACGTGATACTTTTTCACAGCGTGATAGTCTTCCTCCCGATGTTCGCCGCTTGGGCCTTACTGCTCTCACGCTACTCCTTTGACCCGAAAGCCGTACTCCTGCTCTACGGCATCACTGGGGCGTTTTCTGAGACAATATCGTTCGGCTTCGCGAATCTAATAGGAGCGGGTCTGTGGATTCTAGTTTACGGGTTGATGGTCTACCTGCCAGCCTTTGCGGTCTCTCCAGTTGCGGGGGTGCGCCCGCCGAGGGCTCGGCACTATCTCTTGGCACTGGTGCTCCCCATTATCTGCGCAATCCCGGTAGCCGTGGCAATTCTACTTGTGTTTCACCAGCCTACGACGGACTTTCAGGATGTCGTGCTCGCGATACCCCTCCAACGTACTCTTCCCATCATTTAAGACCGGCCTTCGCTGCTATATGATCATGGGCAACGGAACTCTTGCAGGGAAGGCAGCACTGATCACCGGCGCGGGAAGCGGAATCGGAAAGGCCACCACCTTGATGTTCCTGGCCGAAGGAGCTACCGTCGCAGGAGCTGACCTCTATGGGGACAGGCTGGCGCAGCTTAGGGTGG
>Ga0181537_10005697_pt1 | contig 10025 bp, 17 predicted proteins | sample PEATcosm2014_Bin_39_FD_119765 | JGI IMG/M metagenome (GOLD analysis project Ga0181537, IMG submission 119765) | Peatland microbial communities from MTU Mesocosm Facility, Houghton, MI, USA - PEATcosm2014_Bin23_10_metaG | ecosystem: Environmental > Terrestrial > Soil > Wetlands > Peat | place... | reverse complement strand
TATTCTTGCGACGGGTCAACTTCCCACGAATAAAACGTTGCAAACCTGATAGGCTCTCCGGGGCCTTCTTTCCGCTCTCTCAATGGACTGGGCCTTCGTACTCGGAAAATACAAAGCTGCCGTTCATGCCGAAGTGGGCGCAGTTGTGATCGCGATGCTGCATGGTCATGTCGGCTTCGGCGACGGCGTTGGCTTCCACACCGTGGCGGACAAGAAACCGGCAAGTCACATCCGGACAACGCGATTGTATCTTGTCGACGAGGCGAGTGTCTACTTTACCGTCCGAGAAGGTCTTCGTTTCGGTCACCTTCACTTCGAAGAATTGTGTCGCCATGTCCATGTTTCGGATATAGAGCTTGCACGTTCTCATAGGTCCTCCATCTTCATGATATCGGACTGCTTTCTTAGAATCAACTGTATTGTCAGACTGTTTCATAATGATCCTACCAAGTGAATTTAAAGGCCAGTTGCTTGTCGATTACCGCTTTGAGAATGAAATATGGGACACCGCCGTACTTCGCGATTTCCTTCATGTCGTTCGTGATGTACCGTTTTTCAAGCATCTTCGTCATTTCGTCGACTTCGCCCTTAAGCCCGCTTTGCATGTAAGCTGCGTCCAGCGCATGGCTTTCGGCGTCATTCATCGGTATCCCAGCGATGCCAGCCGGAGCGCGCCGGACGGCCCTGCGCATGCGCAGGCGAGAGGCCGGTCGACGATGGTGCGTCATAGGCGGCTTGCGTTCGTACAGAAGACCTAGATATTTGTCGCCGCGCAGCATACTCATGCGGTTAACGAGCGTGCCAGTCATGATAGCTGTCGCCTGGGAAGTGCCAGTCATGTATCCGTACTGGTCGCCTGGCAGAGTGGAATATACGTTGTTACCAAGCTCGTACTCGACCTTCATCTCACCTGGCTTAATCGAGTCCACTTTCCGATCTTGCGATAGCGTACCGGAGTAATTGGAAGTCGGCAGTACGGCATTGCCACGGTCGTGAGCCGACACCATCACGATTCTTGGATCGTACGCGGCGGGGTAGTATTTATGGATGTTGATGTCAGACCTTTCATTCCCGGCAGCGGCAACGAACAAGCCTCCTCGATCGAGAAACTCTGTAACCGCTGCGCGCTCTTCCTCGCTAGGAGCAAGACCGCCGCCGGAGTAATTGATAACCGACGCTCCCATTTTGTTCGCGTACATGATCGATTTTACCGTATTTATTAAATTGTTGGACTCATTAGATTTCGGATCATAGTAGCGCAAAATTATTAGGCAATAGTCTGCAGATCCGGCTTCCAATGCGACCAGTCCGGCAATGTGCGTACCGTGGCCGTGATGATCAGTCAAGTCGTTGTTATTGTCGACGAAGTTCCAACCGTACACGTCATCGATGAAACCGTTGCCGTCGTCGTCGATTCCATTGTTGGACTTGTCACGGCCACGAGCGTCTTTGCCGGTTTCGCCTTCGTTCACACAGAGATGTTCTTTTATTCCGAGGTGGGTGACTTGGGCGCCAGTATCGATTACGGCTATCTTCACGGTCTTGGCGGTTACCGGGACAGTTCTTTCAACGACCGGCCAGCCTCCTGCGCCTTTAACGGCATCCAGGCTATCAGCTGCGGCAAAAGAACACACCAAATAAAGTGCAAGCAACAGAGTTCTCATGCCAGCATAATCTCATAATCAGTCGACTTCGTCAACTTCGTCCTCTTTATCCTTCAAAGGGTTGAAAGGATTGCGATAAATACGATTTTTCTCAGGCAGCCATTCGGAGGCTGGCTTATCGTCCATGATCCAATCGAATTTCGATATCGTATATGTGAAAACGTCTTCCAGGCCGAGCGCGCAGACGATCTTGTACGCCCACTCCTCGCCGCCCGCAGACCAAGCCACGATCGTAAAGTCGCGGGCAGCAAACTGTTTTACGATGTTGATGTGGCGACTGTGCGGGAGGCACGGGACTTTGATGCCGGTCTTCGACGTGAGCCATAAGATCGAGTCTTGGTCGATGTGATCCGGTATGCCTTTTTCAAACATGTCCATCAAGACCATTGTCTCGTCGATGTCGACGCCGAACGTTTTCTGTCCGCATTTAATTCTTTTTACCACCGTACACCTTCAATACTTCGCACCACGGACCGTGACCATGGAGATCCGTGTCTTTGTACCCTAACTTATGGGCGCCGCAGTCACAGATAGTCAGCGGCTTGGTTACCTCATCGTCATCTTCGAATTCGCCGAATATGCCCATTTTAGTTCGTTTGTACGGCAGCGCTGGAAGCCCACAGAACTGATTCACTGCCTTTTCAATATCGACTATCCCGTATTTAACGCTCGTGCCGATTCCAGGCAGCTTGAACCCACTCGTTTTCGGGGTATATACCGTCACGTCGCCGGTTTGGGCTTCGAACGTGAAAATTGCTTCGATATCTCCGTACATCAATACCGGGTCCAACAACCATTGCGATGAAATCTTTCCGTGAACGTTGACGTATTTGATCAAATTTTTATCCACGAAAGGCAACGCCAGCACGACGTACCAGCTATCGTGACCGTTATCGTCCTCGTATGTGAGAAGATCGTAACTTGGATACGGGCCAGTAAGAAGTGGCATCAGAATGCCAGTCAGTTTGCTGATCATCATTCCACCGTCAGAATTTCGTAACCGGTGTCGGTCACCAGCACGGTGTGTTCGAATTGCGCGGACAATCCTTTCGGGCAGACGTACATCTTGACCTTGCATTTGTCGTATCCGAAGAGCGGTTCGATGTCGACTGCCTTATAGCTTTGATTCTCCCACACGATCGGCTCGACCGTTATACAGCTCCACGGCTTCAGAACGTCGCCTGTTCCAAACCGCCCTTGAGATGGTACGAACGGGAAATCATGGAAAATCTTGCCTATTCCGTGGCCGCCGATGTCCTTTACCAGCCACAGGTGCGGGTATTTCTTTTGGATGAGCGATTCAGTAGCGAAGCCAATGTCGCCGGTCTTACCGAACGGTCTGATAGCACGGATGCCAGCATCCCGCGCTTCTAAAGCGGCCTGGATGACTACAGCCGCCTTCGGTAGCACATTCCCGATCGGGATAGTGACAGAGCAGTCACCGTGGTACGGGCCAACCTTGACGGTCACATCGATGTTTAAGGTATCGTCCTGTCTGAGGCATCGGTCGTCTGGCACGCCGTGGCATAGTACCTCGTTTACGGACGTACAGATGGTCTTCGGGTACCCACCGTAGCCGAGGCAGGCGTTCGTTCCGCCGTTCGAGAGCGTGAAGTCGGAAGCAATCTGGTCGAGTTCATTGGTCGACACTCCGGCGACGGCGTGCTTCACGGTATGAGCCAACACTCGCGCTGCGAGCTTGCCAGCCTTTCTCATGCCATTTACGAACTCTTTGTCCATTAAACCCTCTGGCGAAACGTGATCCCGTCGAGATGGTCAACCTCGTGGAGTATGCATCGGGCTGTGATGCCGGTAAAATTTCCTTCAATCTGATGCCCGTCGAGATTCTGCCAGGCAACTCTGATGTACGTCGAGCGCTTGACGGCCAACCTGACGCCTGGGAACGAAAGGCAACCTTCATCGTCGGCCTCTGCAGTTTCGGACGAGGATAACACGACCGGGTTGATCATGACCAACCGTTGGCCGCCGGGAATCGGCTTCTTGTTCTCATCTTTCATCTCGCGGGTATTGATGACGATGACCCGTCCGAGCAGACCGACCTGGTTGGCCGCCAGCCCGATGCCGTTGAACTTCTCCATCGTCGCGAACATACGCTCGACGATCGATCGCAGATTGGCGGTCTTGAAGTTGTTCATCGGCTGACACTTCTGTGAGAGGAACTCGCTTCCGTCCTTCTGAATCTCGTACGTTTTCATTTGCACTCCATTCTGGCGTTAAGACACACTTCCGCATCCATCAAGGCATCGTCTTCCGTGGCCGGTCCACGGAGTTGCTCGCGTTCGGCGATCTTGGTCGCGATACATACACGCCATGCTATCTTCTCGGCCTCCACTTTAGATGGAGCTGTGCCAACGCCGCCGGAGCCTTCCAGCACGCGGCACGTCATCGCCTGGGCCGACCATAAGAAAAAGACTGCGAGCCACTTCATTTTGCCTTCGCTTTCAATAGGATTTCATACTTGTTGCGCATGTCGATTACGTCATCCTCAAGTTCGCCTTGGACCATGATATTTTTGTCGTTGAACTCTTCGATTCGACGAACAATGTTCGCCATCTGCTCTTCGTCGGCGTGCTGTTGATTGCGAATGGATTGGAGCATAGAAGCCATTTCATCCACTTCCGGCGGAGTCGGTGCGTGGTATTGCAAAAATTCGATATAAAACACCATCGTGCATATGCCAATAGCCAACCCGATAGCACCGTACAACCACTTCTCGAATTTATTTGGCATTCTTGAGTCCTTCTTTCGGCCCGTAATACTCGACCGGGTGAGAGCCGTCTTCGTACTCTTCTATCGCACCTGGGTAGTGGATGTCAATGTATTTGGAGATCAAGGCGAGGACTTCGCCTTTCTGCAGATCGTGCTTTTCGATCATTTGACCGCCTACGATCCGTTCGATTTCGTGCATGATATCGCCCATTTTCATCATCTTTGCCATAGCCCATTATATCATACGGGCGAACTACGGCAACACCTTCTCACTTTAGGGCGTGAAATAGCGTCCGGATGGTCCAGGCTGTCTCAAATCGACATGGACCCACGTGGTTGTTCCGCGCTCCATTCTGATACCGAGCGTCTCAAGTTGAGGTTCCAGAATGTCTTTCACTTGCTGTATGGTCAGATTTGGAGACGCATCAAAATCGCATGCGAGGTTCATCGCATGAACGTCCATGCCGGTCGGCAACAGAATCTTTTGCTCGATGTTGTACTGCGGCGAGCGAAACATGCAGTGTACATTCATCGGACAGCCGAGAGCAGATCGTACTTCTTCCAGCTTCTGACAGAGAGACTGTAGCAAGTCAAAGTTGGCACCGTCGGCTTCGGTAGCCAGTCTGCCCCAATTATGGAGCATTAAGCAGTCTTTTACGCTGAAATGATCCGTTACTGGATCATTAGGTGCGGTCCAATCCACGACTCCTCCTACGGGTGCTGCTTGATGTACTCGATCTTGTTTCGAAGATCGGTAATCTTTTGCTGCAGCTGTTTGGTAAACGCTTCAAGGTCTTTCAACTTGTGGGCACACATGTCTTCGTTCATATTGTTCGCATGCGTCATCGTCTCGAACGCTGCCGTCTTGACGAAGCCGGTCGTTTCGAACAAACCCTCGATTTCCTTGGCAACCATGCTATACGAGAACACGGATATCGTCCTCCAAAATGGATGGATATTGGGCGCGGATCATTTCCTTCGCCTTCTGTATGCTTTCGGCCAACGTGGGCTCGACAGACACTGCATGGCCAGCGTACTCGCCGCCTTTGGTCAACTCGACTTCTACGGCTGTTTCGATCGACGGGTGACGATCGATGCGTGCAGCTACTTTGAACATTATCCACCAGCCCCTTGAGTTGTCACCAACGGGACACTTACTGCTCCGCCGGAGCCGCCAGCAGCTACGGGCGTAGTCAACTTCTTTTCAAGGCGAGCTATTAAGTCGCCAGCGGCTCCGGCGGTCGGGCGGTTATCAACGAGATTGCCGGTTTCTTTGGCATCTACGATGATTCCGAGGCAAGCCAACGCGTGGGCGAGGTGCGGTTTGCCTGAGTCGGCAGCATTTTCTTCGCCGTCCAGCCAGGCCATCAAGTGGCGCATGGCGGCGTCGACGTAGATTGTGGCGACCACTTTGTTCTGTCTCCAATTATACGGACCATACTTTTTTGCGCCATCTTCCATCGCGAGAGCTTGGTAGATGATGCTCGAAGGTGGAACGAGGTGAAGATTCACCTTTTTCATACCGAGCAAGTCTTTCGGATTCGTGCCTAGTGTCGTACCGTTCGTTGAATTCATGTTACCTCCCATTTAAAATTGATTTAACGGCTGCCAAAGGTACAGCGTACGCCCATGATGTAGGTCCGTAAGCGTACACCACTCCGACCAGATTTCCGACCGAGTCTACCACAGGACTTCCGGAAGCGCCAGGATACATTGCGAGAGTAGTGATCAGCGCAGAATCTGTTTCCGAGCAAAAGTCTACCATCTTACTGGCCGGGAATAACGGACTTTCTGCTAGGAACGGGTAGCATTCAAACAGCTCTTGGAACTCAGATACCCTAGACGTAGACGCGTCTTTCATGGCTTGGCATTCTTCCAAAGAAATGGCGGTACCTATCACACCGACGCCGACGGTTTCGTCCAATATACCGACTACTTCACCTGAGATGAACGTGAAAGGATTCAGGTTGGGATGCCCAGCGTAATAGATTGTCTGCCCGTAAGCGAGGCCACTGGCGAGTCTTATGCCAGTTTCGTTGGTCGGCGGCTTCAGCAAACACAGGTCCGAATTATCTGATACGACTACTATGTCTATCTGTTTTTCGCCGTCTGGCGTAGAAGCCCATAGACCGCCGGTTTCTGCACCTTGGCAAACGTGGCGGTTGGTCATGATATACGTGTTGCCGGACGGCGCCTGGATATAGAACCCGGTGCCGCCGGAACCGTTAGGAAATGACGGTTCGTTCTTCTGGGCCAACATGACCACTTTTTTCGATAGGTACGAGCGTAAAAAGATCCGCTGTGCTCGCGGCACTTCGAAGGCGATGATGACCATCGCTGCCAATAAAAAGAACGCAACGCTCAAGGTCGCAAGCGCGCGGGAGATAAGTCGAATCAGAAACTTCCTCCGATACTGAGACCGTACACCTTATTGGTCAGACCGAACACGCCAACGCTGAACGGGCCGATGATACGACGCTGTATGTGAACGCCGTAGCCCATAGAGCCTGTGTTGAGCAGTGTGTCGTCCAAGCGACTAGGAGTCGCAAGCGCGGAGATGTTCCAATCCGAATTGATGTTTGTCGTCGTGGTTGTGGACTGTGTCGTCGTAGTGGTATTTTTCTGGTCTGTTGTGACAGAGTTGCTCTTGTCCGTAATGTGAATTTCTTCTTTGACTGTACCATCTTTCTCGATGGTTTTGTCGATGGTTTCGTCTTTGTTGTCTGCCACGTCCGTGACTTTGTCCTCATTTGAGTTTGTGACCGTCTGCGTCTTAGTGACCACTTGGCTCGGAGTCGAATACCGACCAACGCAGAAACTCGCGGCGATGGCCGTGACCAGCACTATCGCGCCTGTTTTTAGACTGACTTCCATACATTCTCCTTTGACCCGGCTAATCTAGCACGAAGTCGTGTGTGCTGAGATTCCTCTCTTTGATTTGAGATTTCGCCCAGCCAATATAGTCTATACCATGCTTCTTGCAGATTGACCTAGCCTTTTTTCGGATATCGTACTCCGTCAGCTTCAATGTGGCCAATTCTGACAATTTATCCCGGTAATCGTCAAGATTCTCTTCGAGTATGCTGCGGAGCTGCTGGCGGCGGGCCTTACGGACCCACACTGGCTCAGGCGCCGATTCCTCGACTGCCATGACCGGCGCTTCGATCGGGTAATCTTTGCCGTCTTTGAGAAACGAGTCGTAGACTTCGTCGAGGCTCAGGTCGAGATGATTCTCTCGTATCCGGAACTTGCGATCAAGAAAGTCGTAGAAGTTGGCCAGCTTTTGGTTGATGCCGTGCATCATAACGTAATAGTAGTCTTTTTTCGACTTTCCGTCGAATTCACTGTTCAGAAATTGCAAACCGAGTATCTGCACGATGCTGAGCATGTCGTCGAAGTCAAAGCCGTACCTTGTCAAGGTGTGCTTATTGGCCTGGAACGTCAGGTTCGCGATGTGCTTCGCGCATTTTTGGAACTCGCGATCGGCCAGAAGGGTATTTGCTTCTTCGTTGGCGAAGGCTTTGCGGGCTGGATTCTCGCGCAGGTAGCAGGCTTCGAAGTTGTCTGACACGTTATTTCTGGTCATCTGAACCTATTGTTGGGATGAAACAGGAAGGTAGAGCCCAACGGTTTGGCGTTTTCGAACGCAGTCTTTGCTTCTTCCAACGTACACTCTCCGAAGTCGGCTTTCTTACCCGCCGCTGCGCAGCGGGCGACGACTGATGCCGGAACGTCGATCTTGTAATACGATTCAAATGTTTTCATGTCTGCGATCTCATTCATTTCTACCGCAGCGTCGTCGTCGAGCGCCAGATACAGTTTTCGTATACCATAACTCTTGATTATGTCAAGTTGTTTATCAGTAACCGCCTTGCCCATAGTGCAAACATTCGAGCCGACGAGATCGAACTTCAGTGCGTCAAACGGACCTTCGGCCATGATCGCGAAGTCTGAGCCTTCGAGATTGTCCGCGAACATGACCAAGATATCCCGTCTAAATCCGTCGTTGTTGCGCATGCGCAACCCCTCTTCGACAGGATCTATGTGACGTCCTTGGTACCCGTAGCAGTACCCTCCCATCATGATCGGGAAGTACACGCGGCGATAATGTTTAGAGTATGCCATGTCGTACTTTGAGGCCATTTCTGGCGTGACACCGCGTCTGGCGAGATAGGACATTCCTTCCGCAGAATCCGGACTCAAAATGTCCGTCATGTAAAACTCCGGCCATGCCAGAGCTTCGATATCGCTAGTAGCGTCTTCCCGTTCTTCTAGCCCAGAGACAAACTCTTGTAATTTCTCATCCGCCTTGACGCGGTGCTGTCCGTCATCGTCCGTTCTGAGCATTGCCCGCGCATCCTTGATCGGGATGCCCATCGTTAATGAAACCCAATCCGGAAACCACCGTTTGCCGAAGTCACACGAAGCACGGTAACACCGCGATGCGCCATTTTCTTTTAGAATCGAGAACTTATCTTCGCGCTTGCACAGAGGACATGTGGTGCGCAACGTGTTGCGCTTTTCCACGTACGCGACGCCGGATTCGGACAAAATTGCGACCATTCTGTCCCGAAGGCTCATTCTTACTCCGAGTCTTTGATGCCTTTGATTCGCTTGAAATCGATCATCTTGACATCGCGCAATAATTTCTCTTGGAGTTCCGTGTTATCTCGGATAGCAGTAAGGCACTTCACCGCTCCGTGATACGTGTCTTCGCCGATCTTGTAGTAGGCCGCCGAAGGTTTTTGTATGACACCATGATTGAGAGCCAGCTGAAAGATTTCCTCATACTGATTAACGATACCATCGTCGTAGTTGAGAGTGAACTCGGCGGTGCGGCCAGCGTATGGAAATGAACTGTCTTCCACGCAGAAGCGCATCTTGTGGCCGGTGCGCTGGGCCTTGTCCATCAAATCTTTCACGGCTGGGTCGTTGAACTCTTCGTTGAGCAGGCTCATTTTTCCGTCTTTCCACTCGTTTCTTTCGATGTAGCAGAAATACTCGAAGATGTGTTTGGTAGCCCAACCTGCTTGCATCTTAACGCTTCCGGATTTCTTGGCCTCTTGGGTGTCTTGCTCTGCGCGTACGTGAGTCGTACACAGCAAAGCGATGTTGTGGCGACGTATGACCGGCAGAATGCGCATCAGACCATCTTTGATCGTGAGAGCGTGATCGCCGCGCTGCTGCGTGTCGACCGTATCTGCATCCAGCGTGCGACGGCCTTGGATACCGGACAGAGAATCGATGATCACCAATTTGATGTTCTCGCCTGCCTCGCATAGGGCGGCCACGTCGTACTCGATGAAGTCAAAGATTTCGCTAGGAACGTTCGTATCGCGTGCTTTGAACCGCTTCGGATCTATGCCGAATTTTCGCATGTTCGTCGCGGACAGCTGAAACTTGCTGCGAAGCTCCGAATCCAGTTTGATGGCCTTGGCTGTCGGATCATCGGCGTGCAGCTGGCCGATCGTAGCCGATACAAGAACTGACTTGCCGCCTTTCGGAGGACCGTACCACAGCGCGCCTGCGCCGAACGGAAGACCCCATCCTGGCTGAGCAAACGCCCAATTGATGGAAGGACTAGGCGTCTTGAGGCAGTTCATCAAAGCCTCTTCGCCAGCATCTGGCTCG
>Ga0181537_10005696_pt1 | contig 10025 bp, 10 predicted proteins | sample PEATcosm2014_Bin_39_FD_119765 | JGI IMG/M metagenome (GOLD analysis project Ga0181537, IMG submission 119765) | Peatland microbial communities from MTU Mesocosm Facility, Houghton, MI, USA - PEATcosm2014_Bin23_10_metaG | ecosystem: Environmental > Terrestrial > Soil > Wetlands > Peat | place... | reverse complement strand
GACCGCTCCGGCTGCGAGATCGGCGAGATGGCAGGCCCGGCCGAATGGGCGAGCGCCGACGGCATCAAGCTCGTCAGCACCGCGATCGGCAGCCAATAGAGCGCGGTGAAAACTTTCCTGCGGTAACCGCGCACGGCCATTGCACTGGCTCACCATGACACGCTCACGCCGTGCGAATTTATTGATTATTCTCATTCTCGGTGCGCTCAGCACCATCAGTCCGTTTTCCATCGATATGTATCTGCCGGCATTTCCCGAGATTGCGCACGATCTCGGCACCACTCCCGCGCAGATTTCGCTGTCGGTTTCGGGCTATTTCATCGGACTGGCGCTGGGACAAGTGGTCTACGGGCCTTTGCTCGACCGCTTCGGTCGCAAAAATCCGTTATATGCGGGCTTAAGCCTCTTTGTCGTCGCGTCGCTCGGCTGCCTTACGGCCCGCTCGCCCGGCCTGTTCATCGCCTTCCGCCTCTTGCAGGCCTTGGGCGGATGCGTCGCGCAAGTGGGCGCGGTGGCGATGGTGCGGGATTATTTTCCGGTCAAAGAGAGCGCAAAGATTCTTTCACTGCTGATGCTGGTGTTAAGCGTCTCGCCGCTTTTCGCTCCGTCGATCGGAGGCTTTGTGGCAGTCACGGTGGGCTGGCCGTGGATCTTCGTTATCCTGGCGGGATTCGCCTTGCTCGTCATGATGCTCATCGCCGTATTTCTTCCCGAGGGCGCCCAGCCGAATCGCGAAATCTCCCTGCATCCGCGTGCGATTCTGGCGGGCTTCCTGGAGGTCCTCAGGCTCCCGCAATTTCATACCTACGCCATTGCCGGCGCGTTTGCGTTTGCCGGACTGTTTGTTTACGTCACCGGCTCGCCGATCATTTTCATCGGCACCTTTCATCTTGGCGCCGGCGCTTATGGACTGGTCTTTGCGACCTTGGCCTGCGGTTTCATCGCCGGAAGCCAATTGAACATCTGGCTGTCGCGGCGGCACGACGGCCGTCGTATCTTTCGCGTCGCGCTTTTCTGTCAGAACTTTATTATCTTCGCCGCTTTGCTGGGTACGTCATTGGGCTGGTACGGCTTGGCGGCAAACATCGTCTTGTTGCTGCTGTATTTGGCGTTCTGCGGGCTTGCTTATCCGAATGCCGCAGCCATTGCCCTGGCGCCATTTACCAGAAATGTCGGCAGCGCGGCCGCGTTGCTGGGCTTGCTGCAAATGGGCATTGGCGCGCTGGCGTCCACCGGCGTCGGGCTGCTGAAGTCATCGAGCAGCCTGCCGATCTTTGCGGTTATGGCGGTTACCGCCGTCCTTGGTCTCGTCGTCCTCCTCGTCAATCGGAAACAAGTGCCGTAGGGTCCTATTGGACCGGAACGATGCATTCTGAAGCGAATGAAGGCTCCTTTCCTCATCCATGGCAGCGGCGCATTCCTCATCGTGCTGTGCGTCGCGACGTCGCCGGCATGCGCCCAATCGCTGCAACCGCACCCCGGCGAGGATTGCGGCGAGATCGAGCGCAATTATGAGATGGTCAAAGCCGAGGCCGTATCGGTGCAGACCAATCTGGCGCTGTTCAAAGCGGCCGACCACGGCTGCGACGCATTGGCGAAGAAGCTCCTCGATGCCGGCGCTTCGCTCCAGGCGCGCGACCGCCACGGCGCGATGCCGCTCACCCACGCCGCGCGCGAGGGCCACGTCAAGTTGGTCGCATTCTTTGTCGAACGCGGCGCGACGATCGATGCCCGCGGCGTCGACGGCAGCACGGCCTTGTTCGCCGCCGCCGAAGGCGAGAAACATTCGACGGTGGCGTTGCTGCTTGCCAAGGGCGCCGACCCGAATATGCCCGGGCGCAAGGGCGTCACGCCGCTCATTGCCGCGGCGTTCACGGGCAACGATCGCATTTTCGAACAATTGCTCGCCGCCGGCGCCGCGCCGGATGCGCGCGACGACACCGGCAAGCCGGCCATGGTCTATGCCGCGGCGCGCGGCTTCGACGACATCGTCAAGCGTCTGCTTGACGCCGGCATCGACGCGCGCGAGCGCTATGGCAACGATCTCACGGCGCTGATGTGGGCGGCCGGGCACGACGAGGGCGTCGGCACCGCCGCGGTCGAGCGCGTGGCCGATCTCCTGCTGGCGCATGGCGCGGCAATTAACGATGCCGACAATCGCGGCCGCACCGCGCTGATGATGGCCGCTTCGCTTGGCGACGCTGGAAGCGTCGACATTCTACTCCGCCGCGGCGCAGACCGCGCCGCAAAGGACAAGGAAGGCAAGACCGCGCTCGATCTGGCGGCGAACGTAGCCGTGCGGGCTAAACTTGCGGCAAGGTAATTACGGACTTCCCGCCCCGCTTTGCGGGGGAGGAAATCTCATTGCGTTCCGGCAAGCCACGTCGCCAGCGCCCCGATTTCCTGCTCCGTAAGCCCTTTCATGAATCCGGTCATGCCGGGATTGTTGCCGCGGGCGCCGCTCGCGAAATCGGTCATCGTCTTTGCCAGATAGCCACGGGTCTGACCGGCGAGGCGCGGCTGCGTGCTGTCGCCTTTAAATCCTTCCAGATGGCAGCTCGTGCAGACGACGGACGCATTCACGCGCCGCGCCAGCGCCACCTCGTCCGCCGGCGCTTGCGGCTGTTGCAAATCGGGCCAGGCTTTCTTCGAGAAATAGCGCGCCAGCGGCATCAGATCCTCGGGCTCGAGCCCGTCCGCGATCGGAGTCATCTGGTCGTTCTTACGCGCGCCTGACTTGAAATCGCGGAGCTGGAAAAAGAGATAGCCGAGATTTTGGCCCCAGATCACAGGCACCGCTATGACCTGCTGCGGCGGCACGCCGTTCTCGCCGTGACAGGCCGAGCAGATTTGCGCTTTTTCCTCGATGCTTTGGGCGCGTGCGGAGAAAGGAAACACTGCGACCGCGAGCGCAATCGCGATTGACGATCGTTTCATGCTTCGCGCAGCCCCTGACATCAACAAAAAATCGGACGGGGCCGTTTCCGGTCCCGTCCATGTATATCCGGCCCCGATTGGATCGGGGTAGCTCAGTCCAATGTAAAGGCGACGACGCTGTTGCCGCGTTTGGAGTCGACCTGCACGTTGCCGCCGGCCGCAACCGCGATAAATTGCTTGCCGCCGACCATGTAGGATGAAGGCGGTGCGTTCACGCCGGCACCGGCCTGGAACTTCCACAGCACGCCGCCGGTCCTGGCGTCGTAGGCCTTGAACGAGCCGTTGCTCTCGCCGGCGAACACCACGCCTCCGCCGGTGGCAAGAATGCCGCCGATCATCGGCTCAGGCGTCTTCACCTGCCATTTGATCTTGCCGGTGTTGTAGTCAACCGCCGTCACGTTGCCGGCCTGGATGCCGCCCGGGACGTTGGTGAAGGCGCCGCCGAGCCACAGCTTGCCGTTCGGATATGGCGAGCTGTCGACGGTGTAGGTCATCTCCTGCTCGAGGTTGATCGCATAAGCAAGACCGAGACCCGGATTGGTCGCCATCGGCGACCACTCGACGCCGCCATTGGCACCCGGGAACATGCGCGCTGAATTACCATCGAGCGGCTTGGTCGGGCTCGGCAGCACCCAGCGATCCTTCTGCGAGACCATCGGCTCGGAGAAACGGATCAGCTTGCAATCCTTGCGGTCATGCACATAGACGTAGCCGGTCTTGCCGGCGTGCAGCACGGCCGGGACCGTCTTGCCGCCCTGATCCTTTACGTCGACCAGCACCGTCGGGCTCGTGGCGTCGAGATCCCACAGGTCATGGGCGATGTATTGGAAGTGGCAAGCGAGCTTGCCGGTATCGAGATCGACCGACACCAGCGAGTCGGTATAGAGGTTGTCACCGGGGCGCAGCGATCCGTCGAGATCGGGCGAGGGATTGCCGACCACGAAATAGATGCGCTTGGCCGCGAGATCGACCGACGGATTTTGCCACACGCCGCCGCCCAACGTCTTGTACGGGTCGCCGTTCTTGGCCAGCGCCTCTTTCTCGGCGGCAATGTCGCGGCGCATATCGCGGCCGGTCGCGTCCTTGGTCGCCCATACACCGACCGAGTTCTCCGGGATGGTGTCGAACGTCCACAACAGGTTGCCGTCATTGGCATCGAACGCCTTGACGAAGCCGCGGATGCCGTATTCGCCGCCATTGGTGCCGATGAGGACTTTTCCATCGACTACCGTCGGCGCCATCGTCTCGCTGTAGCCGAGCGAGGGATCGGCGATCTGCTTCGACCAAAGCAGCTTGCCGGTCTTGGCGTCGATCGCGTCGAGCATGGAGTCGAGCGTGGCCAGATAAACTTTGTCGCCATAGACTGCGGCGCCGCGATTGTTCGGCCCGCAGCAATAGACCGTGATCGGCCCCATGTCGTGCTTGTAGTGCCAGATCTGCTCGCCGGTCTGGGCGTTGATCGCATAGAGGTGATCGAACGAGGTGGTCACATACATCACGCCGTTGACCACGATCGGCGAGGTCTCCATCGACTCCCTGACGTCGGTCTGGAAAATCCAGGCGACGTGCAGGCCCTTCACGTTGCCGGTGGTGATCTGATCGGCCGGATGGAAACGGGTCTGATCGTAATTGCCGTTGGTCGCCAGGAAATTGTTGCAGTCTTTCGCGGCGTTGTTGAGCATCGCCTGGCTGACGCTCGGTATCGGTATCGATTTCGCCGCGGCGGACGTGCCGCCGGGGCCGGTCTCTTGCGCGAACGCCACACCTGCCAGCGGCAGCGCCATTGCCCCCGCAAGCAGCATCGTCCTCCCAATTCGGATCATGGCTTTCCTCCCGATGATGCGCTTTGTTGCGCGATAACGGCCATTGCTTTGGCCGCGCTTGCTTTTGGTATTCATGCAAGCGTGATCTTGGAGCGGTAGCCTGTCAAGGCAAACGCTTGCATTTGCACTACGCCAGAGGCAGGAGCGCCGCGTCGAACGAAATTCGCCTTCGTGGGCTCCGGCCCAAATGGCGGGCGCTTGACAGCGCGGGTGGCGGCCTTATACTTAACCACATGGTTAAGCTTGGTGCCGCCCCGCTCGATCGCGTCTTTGCCGCGCTTGCCGACCCGACGCGCCGGGCCTTGCTGGCGCGCCTCGCCGAGCAACCGGACCTTTCGGTCAGCACGCTGGCGGAGCCGTTCGCCGTGTCGCTCCCGGCGATCATGAAGCATCTCGACGTGCTGTCCGACGCCGGCCTGGTGCAGCGCACCAAATCCGGCCGCACCGTCACTTGCCGGCTCGATGCCGAGCCGATGCAAAGCGCGCGGGAGTGGCTCGAGCGCTACGAACGCTTCTGGTCCGAGGCACTACGCCGCCTCGCTGTGTTTTTGGAGGAAGAAGAGTCATGGACGTCCAATCCGCCGTCAAACCAAGCCTCACGCTCAAGCGCCGGTTCAAAGCGCCGCCGGCCAAAGTCTTCGCCGCGTTCGCCGACCCGGAAAAAGTAAAACGCTGGATGGGTCCCGGCGAGATGGCGGCGGTCATCGCCGAGAGCGATACGCGCGCCGGCGGCCGCTATCGGTGGGTCATGCGTTCGCCCGCCGGTCAGGAACACGCCGTCGGCGGCATCTACCGCGAAGTGGTGCCGAACGAGAAGCTCGTCTTCACCTGGGCGTGGAAAGTCGAGCCGCCCGATACGCCGCATGAATCGCTGGTCACCGTGCTGTTCAAGCCTGACGGCGACGGCACCTTGCTGACGCTCACGCATGAGCACCTGTTCGATGAAGACTCGCGCAACGGCCACGAGATGGGCTGGGTCGGCGCCTTCGCCAAGCTGGAGAAATTATTCGCCTAGCAGCACCGCGGTATCGCGGCAGAGATCCCACAACCCTCAAACCTGGAGTAACCTCATGTCCTGGTCGCACGGTCAATTCCACTGGAACGAACTGATGACGCGCAACGTCGAAGGCGCGAAGAAGTTCTACAGCGACACGCTTGGCTGGAAGTACGACGCCATGCCGATGCCAGGCGGCGCCACCTATTTGATCGCCAAAGCCGGCGATACCCCCGCTGCCGGCATTTTCGACATCAGCGGGCCCGATTACAAAAACGTCCCGGAAAGCTGGATGCCCTATATCGCCGTCGATGACGTTGACGCGCGCGTCGCCAAGGCGACCAAAGCCGGCGCCAAGGTCATGAAGCCCGCTTTCGACGTGCCCGGCGTCGGCCGTATTGTCATCCTTCTCGAGCCCGGCGGCGCCGGTGTGGGCTGGATGACGCCGGCTTGATAATCTTCATTTCCCGGATGGCGCTTGCGCCATCCGGAATACGAGCGGAGGCTGCATCATGGAAGCTCACAAGATCGTGTCGCATGACGAATGGATCGCGGCGCGCAAGGCGCACCTCGCCGAGGAGAAGGCGTTCACCCGCGCCCGCGATGCATTAAGCCGCAAGCGCCGCGAACTCCCCTGGGAAAAAATCGCCAAATCCTACGTGTTCGACGGGCCGAACGGTAAGGAAAGCCTGGCCGTGTTGTTCGGCGGCAAGAGCCAGCTGATCGTTTATCACTTCATGCTCGGCCCCGATTGGGAAGAAGGCTGCCGCAGCTGCTCGCTGATCGCCGATCATTTCGACGCCGCGGTCATTCACCTGGCCCAGCGCGACGTTGCCTTGGTCGTCATCTCGCGTGCGCCGCTTGCGCAGATCGAGAAATTCAAACGGCGCATGGGTTGGCACTTCAAATGGGTGTCGTCGTTCGGCAACGACTTCAACTTCGACTATCAGGTTTCGGCAACGCCAGAGGAAAAGGCCAAAGGCATCGCCCACTACAACTACCAAATGACCGAATTCCCCAGCGACGAACGCCCTGGCACGAGCGTGTTCTACAAGAACGACGCCGGTGAAATCTTTCATACCTATTCGAGTTACGGGCGCGGCCTCGACATCCTGATCGGCGCCTACAATCTCCTCGATGTCGCTCCCAAGGGCCGCGACGAGGCCGGGCTGTCTTATGGCATGGCTTGGGTGCGCCATCACGACAAATACGACAACGCGGTCATCGATCCGAAGGCGGAATATCAGGAACCGAAAAAATCGGATTCGTGCTGCGACTGACTAAGGTGCTAGGAGTGAGCGATTAGAAGTTAAACCGAGCTGCATCAAACCACGCTTCATCAAACCAAGCTTCATCAAACCAAGCTTCATGGGGGAGTGAATTCAATGTCGCCCGAACTCAAATACCTGGCTTTCACGGCATTGCTCACGGGATCGCTGTGGATTCCGTATGTCGTTTGTCAGGTTGTGACCAACGGAACTCTGCAGACTGTGAACTACGTCGATCCGACACAGCGGCCGGTGCCGTTGTGGGGCCAGCGCGCCAACCGCGCGCATATCAACGCGGTGGAGACGTTCGCGCCCTTTGCGGCATTGGTGATCCTCATCCAGCTCACCAACAAGAACGATTCCATGACGGCGTTCTGGGCGATGAGCTACTTCTGGATACGTCTGGCGCACGCCGTCGTCTTCATCGCCGCCATTCCGTTCATTCGCACGATCCTGTTCGTACTCGGCTACATCTGCGTCGTCGGGTTGTTCGTCGAGCTGGTGAAATAGTTACCTCGTCATTGCGAGGAGCAACGCGACGAAGCAATCCAGCGCAGGAAACTGGATTGCTCGGCACTACGTGCCTCGCAATGACGAAATAGAGGTTATCAGCGCGTCGGGACCGGCTTCTCGCCGCGATAGTCGTAGAAGCCGCGCTCCGTCTTGCGGCCGAGCCAGCCGGCTTCGACGTATTTCACCAAGAGCGGACACGGCCGGTATTTCGAATCCGCCAGTCCCTCGTGCAGCACCTGCATGACTGAGAGACAGGTATCGAGGCCGATGAAATCGGCCAGCTCCAGCGGCCCCATCGGGTGGTGCGCGCCGAGCCGCATCGCGGTATCGATCGCCTCGACGTTACCGACGCCCTCGTAGAGCGTGTAGATCGCTTCGTTAATCATCGGCAGCAGAATGCGGTTGACGATGAAAGCGGGGAAATCCTCCGACACCGCGATCTGCTTGCCGAGCTTGGAGACGAATTGCTTGGTGGTTTCGAAGGTCGCGTCGTCGGTGGCGATGCCGCGGATCACTTCGACCAGCTCCATCAGCGGCACCGGATTCATGAAATGAATGCCGATGAAGCGCTCCGGCCGATCGGTTGCGGAAGCAAGCCGCGTGATCGAAATTGAGGACGTCGAGGTGCCGACGATCGCCTCGGGTTTGAGCGTCGTACACACGGCGGTGAAAATCTTGCGCTTGACCTCTTCCTTCTCGGTCGCGGCTTCGATCACCAGATCGCAATCGCCGAGCTCGCCGAGCGTCTTGGCGACGCCGATGCGATTCATCGCCGCCTCGCGCTCCTGGTCGGTGATGCGCTGACGACTGACCTGGCGGGCCAGATTGCCGCCGATGACGGCGATCCCCTCGTCGATGCGCTCGGCGACGACGTCGTTGAGCAATACGCTCAAACCCGACAGCGCGCAGACATGCGCGATGCCGTTGCCCATCTGGCCGGCGCCGATCACGCCGACCTTGCGGATGGAATTCGCCGCGCCGCCGCTCGGTTCGCCGCGCGTCTTCGGCCGCTCCTTCACTTCGACCATCTTCGCTTACCTTCTTCGACGATCCCGTTCTTCGTTCCGCTTCGGTCAACGACCGCGCTTGTCCAGCTCCTGCGCCAGTTCCGGCAGCGCCTGGTAGAGGTCCGCCACCAGTCCGTAGTCGGCGACCTGAAAGATCGGAGCTTCTTCATCTTTGTTGATCGCAACAATCACTTTCGAATCCTTCATGCCCGCCAGGTGCTGAATAGCACCGGAAATGCCTACGGCGATATAGAGGTCCGGGGCTACCACCTTTCCGGTCTGGCCGACCTGCCAGTCGTTCGGCGCATAGCCGGCGTCGACCGCCGCGCGTGAAGCGCCCATTGCAGCGCCGAGCTTGTCGGCGACCGGCTCTATGTATTTGGTGAAGTTCTCGCGGTTTTGCATCGCCCGGCCGCCGGAAATGATGATTTTGGCCGACGTCAATTCCGGCCGTTCCGACTTGGAGAGTTCCTCGCCGACAAAGCCGGAAATGCCCGGATCGGCCGCAGCCGTCACCGTTTCGATCGGCACCGCACCGCCCTGCCCCGTCGCCTGAAACGCCGCGGTGCGAACCGTGATCACGCGTTTAGGATCAAGCGAGCGTACGGTCTGGATGGCGTTGCCGGCATAGATCGGCCGCTCAAACGTATCCGGCGCGACGACCCTGCTAATCTCGGAAATCTGCATCACGTCGAGCAGCGCGGCGACGCGCGGCATGATGTTTTTTCCCGTCGTCGTCGCCGCCGCCACGATGCTTTCGTAAGGGCCGGCGAGCGACACGATCAGCGCCGCAATCGGCTCCGCCAGCATGTGCTCGTAGATCGCCGCGTCTGCGAGCAGCACTTTCTTGACGCCGTCGAGCTTGGCCGCGGCGTCCGCCACCGCCTGGCACTGATGGCCGGCGACGAGGATATGCACGTCGGCGCCGATCGCTTTGGCCGCCGTCAACGCTTTGTTGGTCGCGTCCTTGAGCGACTTGTTGTCATGCTCGGCAAGCAGCAAAGTCGGCATCAGATCGCCCCCGCCTCGTTTTTGAGCTTATCGACCAGCTCGGCAACGGTCTTGACCTTGACGCCGGCCTTGCGTACCGGCGGCTCGGCGGTTTTCACCACCTCAAGTCGCGGCTTGATGTCGACACCGTAATCGGCGGCGCTCTTGTCCTCGATCGGCTTCTTCTTCGCCTTCATGATGTTGGGCAGCGACGCGTAACGCGGCTCGTTCAGCCGCAGGTCCGTGGTCACGATCGCCGGCAGCTTGAGCTTGACCGTCTGCAAGCCGCCGTCGACTTCGCGGGTGACCAACAGCGCCTCGCCGTCGATCGTCACCTTGGACGCGAACGTGCCCTGCGGCCAGCCGAGCAAGGCCGCCAGCATCTGGCCGGTCTGGTTGCTGTCGTCGTCGATCGCCTGCTTGCCCATGATGATAAGGCCGGGCTGTTCCGCAGCAGCTATCGCCTTAAGGATCTTTGCCACCGCGAGCGGCT
>Ga0181537_10005695_pt1 | contig 10027 bp, 7 predicted proteins | sample PEATcosm2014_Bin_39_FD_119765 | JGI IMG/M metagenome (GOLD analysis project Ga0181537, IMG submission 119765) | Peatland microbial communities from MTU Mesocosm Facility, Houghton, MI, USA - PEATcosm2014_Bin23_10_metaG | ecosystem: Environmental > Terrestrial > Soil > Wetlands > Peat | place... | reverse complement strand
GGCGCGCAGCGAACATCCCATTGCCCGCGCGATTGTCGCCGAGGCAAAACGGCGCTTCATGCCCATTGAGCGGTGCGTGAAATTCCAATCCGTCGCGGGCCACGGCGTGAGCGCCGAGGTGGTGAAAAGGCGCATCGCGGTCGGAAACCTCAAATACTTCGACGGCTACGAATCGCCTGAACGGACCGCGCTGGAAGAGCAGATGAACCTGCTCCACGACGCGGGCAAAACCGGAATGCTCGTGGGAGAAATTATCGGCGTAGAACATCAACCGACCGTCCGCTACCTCGGCTTTATCGCCGTGGCCGACAAGGTGCGCGCCGAAGCGCCCGCGATGATCGCCCGGCTGCGCGAACTTGGCGTCAAGCGCATCGCCATGCTCACCGGCGACGGGACGCGGGTCGCCGCCGCCGTCGCAAAAGCGTGCGGCGTCGACGAAGTCCACGCCGATCTCCTGCCGCAGGACAAGGTGCGCGTGATCACGAAATTGAAGGAGGCCGGACGCACCGCGATGATCGGCGACGGCGTCAACGATGCGCCCGCGCTGGCCACCGCCGACGTGGGCATTGCCATGGGCGCCGCCGGAACCGACGTCGCCATGGAAACCGCCGACGTGGTGCTGATGAGCGATGCGCTCGATGGCATTCCGTTCACGCTTGCGCTCAGCCGCCGGACGCGCACCGTGGTTTTCCAAAACCTCACCTTCGCGCTCGGCGTCATCGTCGTCCTCATCATCAGCGCGCTCGGGTTCCATCTCCCCCTGCCCCTCGGCGTCGTCGGCCACGAAGGCAGCACCGTCCTCGTCTGCCTCAACGGCCTGCGCCTCCTCGGCTTCCGCACCTGAATTTTTCAGAGGAGAAAAAACTTTTTAAGCCACCGTGTCTCTCCTGTCTCTGCAAGGCTACCGCTCATTTCCACATTTATGCCATGATGGGGTCATGCCAGTCACAGCCTCGCGAAATCTCCCCGGTTCTCCCGCTTGTCCGCTAAGCTCGGTTGAAACCATTTCGTTACATCTCCGGTCTCGCGCGAAAAACGTCTCCGCCTTAAATAGCTTGAATCCCCTCGATGCCCTAAATTTTGCAGAAAATAAATCCATTGACGCATCTCGATACGTGGATGTAATGAGACGGATGTCCTATCGCGCGCTTTGGCAGACCCTGCATGATCCCACCCGCCTGCGCATTCTCGCGCTGCTCGAGGAGGAGGAGCTTTCCGTCGCCGAATTGCAGGAAATCCTCCACCTCGGCCAGTCGCGCATCTCGACCCACCTCGCCCATCTGCGCCGGGTCGGCCTCGTCCAGCCGCGACGTGAGGGCAAACGCACCTATTATTCGCTGATCAAAAAACCGGGCAAAGAAACGCGCCAAATCCTCGACTCGGCCCTGCTGACCTTAAGCGAGGTACCCGGAGCCAAGGCTGATTCGTCCGGGCTGAAACTCGTTTTGGAAAAACGGCGCAAGACCGCGCGCGAATATTTCAACCGGGTCGCGGGCCGCCTGGGGAAAAGCTTCTGTCCGGGCCGCACCTGGACCGAGATCGGTCCGCTGCTGGCGCAACTGGTCCCGCATGTGGTCGTCGCCGATCTCGGCGCGGGCGAAGGCTGGCTCTCGCAACTGCTGGCGCGCCGCGCGGAGAAAGTGATCGCGGTCGACAACTCGCCCAAGATGGTCGCGTTTGGCCGGGCCGAGTCGAAGAAGAAAGGCATTGCGAATCTCGAATACCGCCTCGGCGATCTGGCCGACCCTCCGATTCCCGCCCGCAGCGTCGATATCGTCATTCTCAGCCAGGCGCTGCATCACGCCGCCAATCCCCAGCAGGCCGTGGCCGCCGCCGCAAAACTTTTGCGCAAAGGCGGACGCCTCATCGTGCTCGACCTCAACCAGCATCATTTCGACCAGGCGCGCGAGCTTTACGGCGATTACTGGCTCGGCTTCAGCGAGTCCGATCTGCGCGAATGGCTCGCCGCCGCGGGCCTGCAGCAGATCGAGGTGCAACTCCTCACGCCGGAAGACGAACCGCCCCACTTCCAGCCGACGTTGGCCAGCGGCTTGGCGGAGTGATCTCGAAAGGCTAGCTCCGCCGACTTGCCTGTTTCTCCTCCAACTGCCGGAACCAGTCGGTGTGAGGCGTGGCGTAGGGACGGAACGTTTCGAGATAGCCTTCCTGCTCGTGGTAAAACAAGGCGCGATGCAGTCCTAGGTTGGCCGCCTTGGGGGAATCGATCAGGCTGGCCGAGTCGTTTGCGCTCATCTGGAAGATGACGCGCATGGCAAATTCGCCCAGCGCCTTGCGGTTCATGAAGCGGTTCACGCTGCTCAGAGTATCGACCGTCGTGATGATATGGATCCCGTGACCGGCGCCCTCGGAGATGAGTTCATTGAACTGCGCGCCGGTGTCGGGGCCGCTTTCGCCGCCGCCCACGGAGAAACTGAAATCATCCTCATGCCGGAGTTTCTTGAACTTCTGCAAGCCATGGATAAAAAGGAAAGTGGCCGAGGCTTCATGGGCGGAGGTTTCGCTGGCGCTGCGGGCTTTTAATTCCGTGGCGAGATCGTTAACCGCCGGGGCGACATCCTGCCCGCGAAGGACGACGATCTCATGCGGGATCAACTTGACGATCCGGTCCATAAACTCGGCTTCGGATGAGCCGGGACTGGCCTGATGGAAGAGGACGAATTTCGCGGCGCCCGGCGGATACTGCGCAGCCAGGGCAAGCAAAGAAAGGCCGATCATCGTCAACGACGCTTCCTCGCGCTGTCCCACAATGAGGAGATTGCTGCCACTCTGCCGCTGGAAGACGGCTTCGGTCGGCCCCTTGATGGAGTTGGGCGCTCCGAGCCACACCCGACCGGCGACGGGCGCCTTGGCCGGAATCGTTTCGAACGCGGAGCGCAGCAGGTTGTTTTCCGCGATGTCCGCCGGGGAGTTGCCCTCGAAAACGATGGGGCCGGGATAACGGTGATCGGGGTGTTGCGCGGCGAGGGCCTGCACCTTGTCGAGCCACTGGTCGCGCTCATCGTCGGGCAGCCAGACGACCTGGAAGGGGCTGTTGCCCTCCACCGCACCGGCGGCGTCATTGTAGATGCCTTCACCGGGGCGGGAGAGCAGGCGCGGCGCGGAGTTGCTTTCGTCCATGATGAGGTAGGCGTCGGCTTCATTGCACTGGAGGGCGACGCGAATGACCATCTGCCCCAACGTGGCGCGGGCGAGCGTGTAGGCGCCTCCGAGGGTCTGCGAGCCGAGGAGCACATGGATGCCGAAGGCGCGGCCCTGTCGCACGATGCGGTCGAAGAGAAGCGAGGCGCCCTGCGCGATGGCATCGTCTTCCACAAAAAATTCCTGGAACTCATCGATGAGGAGAAGAACGCGCGGCATCGGTTCAGTCCCGCCTGCCCGTTTGTAACCGGCAACGTCCTGCACGCCGAGTTTGCGGAACATGTCGCCGCGCCGTTTCAACTCGTCATCGATGCGCTGGAGCACGCTCAAGGCGAACTCGCGGTCGCTCTCGATGGCGACCACCTTGGCGTGGGGGAGATGCTTCGTGGCGTAGCATTTGAACTCGACGCCCTTCTTGAAGTCGATGAGGTAGAATTGCACCTGATCGGGGCTGCAGGTCAGCGCGAGATTAGTGATGATGACGTGGAAGAGCGTCGATTTGCCCGAACCCGTTTTCCCGGCGAAGAGCGCGTGCTGGCGCGTCCCCTTCCCGATGGCGAGGTATTGCAATTTCGTCGCGCCGGTCCGCCCGACGGCCACGCGCAATTCGTTGGTCGTATCCTCCGTCCATTCCTCGCCCGGCGTGGGCGCGACCTGGGAGAACGGCACCTGAACGCGGTTGGAGTCGATGCTGCTTTTGCCGATTTTGTGGATCAGTTCGACCGCGAGCTCGGGCGAAGCCGGGGGATCGAGGGTAAGGGTGGCTCCCAGTTCGATTTGCTGCTTGTTGAGCACGAACTCACTTCCAGACCGGCGGAGGCAGAGACTGCCTTTCCGGAGTTCGTCGGGCACAAAACCTTCCGGCTTGGGTTGGCGCAGGTCCCAATGAATGAGGGTAAAAATACCGCACCGGGGACCGCTCTGGGCGATGCTTTGCAGGCGTTTCACCGCGACCTCGCTGAAATTGGCCGGGAAGTCGGCCACGACGAGAAAGTGATATTTTTCCGCCACGCTTCCGGCCTTTTCGTTGTACTCCGTGATCGTGGCGTACTCGTTGCGCAAATACATCTGGATGACCTTCTCGATGTGCTCGCCGAGTTCGGCCAGGCGTTCCTCGATCTGGTCCCGCTGGGTCCAAATGCGGCGATTGATCAGGCTCTCCTCATAATCGGCGAGATGCATGAACCCGGAGAAGTTTTGCCCGAGCCCGACCGGATCGATGATGGTGAAACTAAGCTTACCGGGCGGCGTGGTCGTGAGAAGGCGCAAAATGATGTTATCCACCGTCCCGATGATGGAGGCGCCACCGGAGTCGCTCGTCTCAAAAAGCAGCGAACCCTCGGACGGAAAGGTGAGCGCGAGCGGCAGAGACACCTGCGCCGGCCCGGGAAGAGCCAGACGGGGATCCTTGGGAAGCGCCGTCGGCGGTTTGGTCAAATCGAGGCTGAGCCGGCCGAATTTCGTCGCTGGGGTGAACTCCGTCGGCGGCGTCCAGGCTTCGACGAGAGCGGCGTCCCAGGCGGGAAATCTCGCCGTCGCCGCGGCCTGCATCGCGTCGATTTCCTGGTAGATCGGCGTGATCTCCCGCCGCCAGTCGGCCACGATCTCGTCCCAGCGATTTTTGTCCTGCTCCGTCAGCCCGGTCAGTTCCGTTTTCTGGCTTTCGGCGATCTGCTGCTGCTGCGCCGCGGCATCGGCATTGAGCTTTTCGTGCCAGGCCAGCCGTTGGGACTCCAGGTACTTGAGTTTGGGCTGGAGGGTGTTGTCGATTTTTTGATTGAGCCGGGGCATTTGCGCATCGATTTTTTGCCGTTGCGATTGCTCAAAGTTCTTCTCGATGTCGTCCGCCCGGCCCCACTTCTCGTCGATGTCGGCCCGGGTGCGTTCATACTCCTCCTGGATGTACTGGCGGATTGCTTCGCGTTTCGCCGCCAGCGCAGGACCGGCCGCCACGCTGCCTTGGATGATCCGGCGCGCTTCGACCAGGGCATGGGCGATGACCCGCGCCACCGGCTTTGCCTTGATGGCGCCGATGACGTGGACGATCCAGATCGCGCCGAAAACCAGGACGGAACCACCAACCACGGCAACCATGGCGGGATTGATCCCCGGCTTGATTCCGAGCTGCCAAAAAAGCACTCCATCCACCGCGAGAGTAAGCAGAAAGAACAGAGGCAGAGGCGCGTAACTGAAAAAGCGGGGCAGCGCGAAATCTTGAAACTCGGGCAGTTGCTTCCCGGCCGTCTCGATATGTCCGCCCACTTCCTGCAACATCTGGCTCAGTGACGCATCGTCGGCCACGGCAACCGGCCGCCGGCGGCTCAGCAGGAGCCGAAACGAGAAGTAACCACGGAAACTCGCGCGGGCGCGGCGTTCGAGATCGAGCAGGGTTTTCCAGTGATCTCCCATCTTGGCGCTGAAGCCGGCATAGTCCGCATCGGCTTCAGCCAGGTCCGCCTCCACCTTTCGTTCAGCCCGATAATTTCGCATCTGGAGATCGCCCAGCCACTTGCCTCTTGCTTCCTGGGCCAGTCGCGGCAGGTTGCGCAGGCGCGTCGAACTGTAACGGTTGATCCGGTCCTGTCGCGCTTCGTATTTCTTCTGAATCCGTTGCCCCTCCGCACGGAAATAATTCTCCACCTGGGCCAGCTGCGTGGAATAGTTCGATTCCTTCGCCGCCGTCGCCTCCTGGGCGGTGCGACTCAACGCGTGACGGCTCCCGCTCAGTTCACGGGCAAGAAGTTCTTCCCTCTTGGCAAACCGGGCCGCGGTCTGTTTGAGGTTGCTCAGAAGTTCGAGACTCCGCTGGACGCGAAAATCCAGGCTGCTATTCACAATCGCTCCTCACTTTCTTGAGCAGCAGATCCATTTCTTCCATCGCGGCGGTGGCGCCGGCCACCTGGCCGGGCAGTTCCTCGAGATATTTGTGCTCGAACTCCTGGCTTTTCACATCGCGCCAGTAGGTTTTCGTTTTCTCCCATTCCAGGTTTAAAATTCTGGCGGCCTGGGCGAGGTTGGAGGCGCTTCCTTGGGTACTCATGTCAGGATTGTCCCTCTGGTTCTGGTTCTGCTAGTGATGACGGCGCGGCTGTCGGCGCGGTTTCCGGGCCGGCCGACTCGGCATAAGCCTCCAGTGTGTTTTGCACGCTGGCAAGATACACGATGGCTTTGGGCAGCTCGTCGAGCGACTGGCGCATGCGATCCATCCGTTTGATGACTGGATCGGCGCAGGCATCGTAATTTTGGTTCCACGCTTTCAATTTCCGCAGTTTTCCCTCCACTTCGACCAACTCGCGTTGCGCCTTGGCCACCGCCATCTGCCGCGCCATCAAAGCCGACTGCTGGTTGGAGGCCGCGCCGAGCCGCGCACTCATCAACTCCTGCTGCGCCTGCTCCAACTGCTTCGTCCGCCGCCGAAACTCGCCTTCCCAGTGTGTCCGCTGATCGTGTTGCAGCCATTGCCGCGTGCGGCGAACCTCGTCGCTGGCATCATCAAGGGAACGGCGCGCTTTGGCCAGGAAAACGATCAGGCTGGCCCGGAACGATTCCAGCGCTTCTGTCGAGGTGACTTTAGCTTGGGTCGCCATAGGGGGCTAGCGCTGATCGAGGTATTGCTCGATCCTTTGCGCTTTTCTCAGGAGATACGGCGTGTGCTTCTCGGAAACCTCCATGAATTTGCGCAGGACTTTCATGGTCGTGATAAATTCCTCGGCAAACTTCTCGTGATCCTGATCCTGCCACGTTGTCCCCAGGGTCGCAAACCTCGCTTGCAGCGATGCCGCTTTAACTTGAATATCGTCGTTAAAGCGCTTCAACTCAGATGCGAAACGCCGGACCTCTTCGGGGTCCATGATTGCCTGGGCCATAGTTTTACCTCGGGGTTAACGATTGATTGGAAAGTAGAAGCGGATTGATCTGCATGCGGGGTGGAGTGATCCAGTTATCACCCAAATTTACCGCGCATTGCCGTTTTGTCCATGATCGATACCGGAGATAACCCATTGTCCATCAATAGGGCGGAGCCGGAGGGATTCGAACCCTCGGTACGGTTTTAAGGCCGTACAACGGTTTAGCAAACCATCGCCTTCAGCCACTCGGCCACAGCTCCTTGACGATCGTAAAACGGGAGATTGCAGGCTAGTGGACTTCATTAAGCAAATCGAGAACAAAGAAGCGGAGGTTCCTGACTTCCTGTTCCAAGACTTCACGGCCAAATGGTTGGAGAGCATCAAACCGCACCTGAAGGAGTCCTCCTACGCTAGGCGCGTCAGTTCCCTCACCCAGATACTACTGCAGAATCTGAAGTAAGCTGCGATTAACCGTCGATTTGACCTTGTCGAGAGGCTGCCGGGCTCTAGCCTAAATGTATGGTGAAAAAGCCGGTCGTTCCGCTGGTTCTCCTCGCCTGCTCGATGGTGCTCGCCGCCTGCGACACAACCCCGCCCGCCATTTCCACGCTGATGAAGCAGGTCGCACAGGCGTCCCAGGACGGCAGCACGGACGAGTTGCGCGCCTGCTACGCGCAGGAGGGTGTCACCCCAGACCAAATCGACGACCAAGTCGGAGGGTGGAGTGAGTACTTCGACAAGGGAGAGCATTGGACCTACTCCGGCATCACGTACGTCAGCCTGGCCGACGCCCCGAACAACAAGTCGATCCTACCGGAGACGATCGCCATGGCGCAGGGCACCACCATCAGCGGCATGAAGGTCGCGCCCAACATTAAGGTGCTGGGGTTTATCCTCATCTCGTTCAAGCAGCCCGACGGCACATCGGCAGGCGAAACCGAGGACGTCGGAATCGCCTCCGACGGCACCGCAAAAATTGCGCTGGAAGAGTCACAGCATTAGACATCGCGCTGAATCCCCCATATTTACCGGTACGTTGGCATCCCGCCCGCGTTGGCTGCCTCATTAACCCGCAATCGATTAAAGTCGAATCCGATGTCTGGAAAATCGCCAGGTACTTTTATATGATCAATACCCCATGATATTAATGCTAACGTCGTACGGGCATCCTGACTCATCCGATTATATTCGCGCGTACGATTGTCTTCTATTAGCAAATTACTACAATCCGACGTCCTATATGTTCTGCTACTGCACCAATCAAATACATCATATCCGATTCCATCGCGTCCGACAATAAGGGCCTTAAGACCGGCCTTACGAACTTGAACTGTTATGCTGTTAGAGCCGCTTTCGATACAAAAGGCCTCTTCCTTCGTTTTAATTGGCAAGCTTACTGACTTAATAAAGCGCTGACGCTTCATCATAAATCCATTGGTTCGTATATGTGGATTAGGAAATAATGGAAATTTCGTTAAAAGCGCCAGGTTATTGTCATCTGCAAGCTTCTGCGCCCACCACTTAGCATAGTCTGGCTCTGTTTTACATAAGTTCATGGTCTGCAAAACAATTGACCATGAGTAGGACAAGCTAAGATATTTTGGAGCATGCTTAGCAATAAATCGCCCAAAAGCCGTGACCTTTTGCTTTAACGACCTATCGCTCATACATATGTCATGATAAACAATCGAAAAAAAGGTCGGAACCGGAGTGTGGGCCGCAATGACAAATTTAAAATACTTGTTTAACTTTAACCTGTACTCCTTGGATACTTTTTGAGAATTAAGCCACGCAATCTTATTATTAATTACTATAGAATCTGTCAAACTTTCATAAGAGCCCGTCGGCCCAACAATGCCTACGTTTTCAAGAGAAGCTTGATCGTAAAGTTTTTTAAGCCAATTTGAGTCCATAATTTGGGAGAAAGTATTCAAGCAACAGACATACTCATGGCGCAACTGTTGTGCTGCCAATGAATAAGATCCGAGATCAAATCCCTCATCGGAAAGTTCAAAGGAAATGTACGGATATTGTGAAAATACCTTTTTGGCCTTATTTAACGAGACGGCAGAAGTATAACCCTTGAAAATTACGACTAAATCATGCGCAATACCTGCGGCCTTTTTGGCGTAGGAGTCAATAAAAGACTCCATTGCATATGTTCCTTCAATTCTCCGAGCCAAGTAAATAACTGCCACGGACGGTTTATCAGCATCATGCGACATGTGAATGATTAATAAATAATGACTTCATTGGCTTTCATCAGATTACAAAAATGAGCGATCGCAATATCGGAAGAGTTCACGACATATCTGTAATAAAGATTTTTTCAGCGCAGTAGGGGTAATAGGGAGCTTATGCATGCATCTTTGTGACACTAAGGGCTAAATATTAACCGTTTTTGTTTAAATCGCAAGATGCGAAGAGAGTGCCCAATCCCTACAAAGGTTGTAACTATTTTCCTCAATGAAGTTGACGTCCCTTTGAGACAAGTCAAACTTTAATCGGCAGCACCACATACTTTCTTCTCGCTTAACTATGGAATTTGACTCTCGCTTTGCTTTTCAGGAAATTAGCCGGCAAGACCTTATTTCCTTCGATATTTTTGACACAGCATTGCAGCGAACATTGGCGCGTCCGTCCGACCTTTTCCGTGTCATGGAGGTTCACATTTCTGAACGGATTGGCCAGGAAATATCATCTTCCTTTTTTCATGCCCGTCTCTCTGCGGAACTCTTAGCCGAATCACGTAATCAAGGTGCAAGTCGACAGGTTACATTGGCTGATATTTACGAGGCATTTCGACAAACCCATGGGCTGACCCAAATACAGGCGGAGATTCTTCAGCAGTTTGAAATCGCTACTGAGAAGCGCTTTCTTTACGCGCACCCTCTGATTTTAAGGCTTTATCGTCACGCACGGAATTTGAATAAGAAAGTAATCTTTATAAGCGATATGTATCTGCCCTCGGTTTACCTCAAAGAGATTCTGGAATTCCACGGTTACAACGATGCTGAAAT
>Ga0181537_10005694_pt1 | contig 10027 bp, 8 predicted proteins | sample PEATcosm2014_Bin_39_FD_119765 | JGI IMG/M metagenome (GOLD analysis project Ga0181537, IMG submission 119765) | Peatland microbial communities from MTU Mesocosm Facility, Houghton, MI, USA - PEATcosm2014_Bin23_10_metaG | ecosystem: Environmental > Terrestrial > Soil > Wetlands > Peat | place... | reverse complement strand
TTGCTTTGCATGCCGAGCGGCATGTCGCCGATTTCGTCAAGAAAGAGCGTTCCGCCGGAGCATTGCTCGAATCGTCCGATCCGCCTCCGTTCGGCGCCGGTGAAGGCGCCCTTCTCATGCCCGAAAAGTTCGGACTCGATCAGGTCGCGTGGGATCGCCGCCATGTTGATCGCCACGAACGGCCCGGCGCGCCGTTTGCCGTAGTCATGCAGCGCGCGCGCCACCAATTCCTTGCCGGTGCCGGACTCGCCCGAGATCATGACGGTCAGATCGGTCTGCATCAGCCGCGCCAACACGCGATAGATTTCCTGCATCGCTGGCGAGCGGCCGACCAGCGGGATGGACTCGAAATCCTCAACCTTGGCCGGTTGCCGCGGTTTCTCCTTCGGCTCCGACAGGGCGCGGCCGACGATCGCGATCAGCTCCTTGAGGTCGAAGGGTTTGGGCAGATATTCGTAAGCGCCGCGTTCGGAGGCGCGAATGGCGGTCATGAACGTGTTCTGCGCGCTCATCACGACGATCGGCAAATCCGGCCGCGATTTTTTAATGCGCGGCAAAAGATCAAACGCGCTCTCGTCGGGCAACAGCACGTCAGTGATGATGAGATCGCCGTCGCCCTGACTGATCCAGCGCCACAGCGTGGCGGCGTTGCCGGTCGAGCGAACCTCGTAACCGGCGCGCGACAGCGCCTGATTGAGCACGGTCCGGATCGCGCCGTCGTCGTCGGCGACGAGAATGCTTCCCGCGGGCATCAGTGATCCCCTTGTGGCTGAAGGACACCGTCCGGCTCGGCGCCCTCACCGCTATGCGCGGCGGTGTATTTAGGCATGAGTATGCGAAATACGGTTCGGCGCGGCTGCGCCTCGCATTCGATGATGCCGCCATGGTCGCCGACGATCTTGGCGACCAGCGCCAGGCCGAGGCCGGATCCGGTCGGCTTGGTGGTGACGAAGGGATCGAACAAATGCGGCAATAGCTCCTCCGGCACGCCGGGTCCGTTGTCTCTGACGCAAAACTCCAGCGGCAACGAAATACGCGCATTGGCCCCCGGCAGCGACAGCCGGACCCCGGGCCGAAACGCGGTGGACAGCGCGATTTCGCCGCCGGCCGAATTCTCCCCGATCGCCTCGGCGGCGTTCTTGACCAGATTCAGAAAGACCTGAATGAGCTGATCGCGGTTGGCGAACACCGGCGGCAGCGACGGATCGTAATCCTCGATAAATTTGATATGCCGGCCGAAGCCCGATTGCGCCAGCCGTTTGACGTGATCGAGAACGACATGGATGTTGATCGGCTCGCGGTCGATCGGCCGCTCGTCGGTAAAAACCTCCATGCGGTCGACCAGCTTCACGATTCGATCGGCTTCGTCACAGATCAGCCGCGTGAGCGTACGGTCGTCGTCGTCCGCCGATTGTTCGAGCAACTGCGCCGCGCCGCGGATGCCGGACAGCGGATTCTTGATCTCATGAGCGAGCATGGCGGCGAGCGCGATCACCGAGCGTGCGGCGCCGCGGTGGGTGAGCTGGCGATCCATCTTGTCGGCGATGGTGCGTTCCTGCAGCATCACCACCACGTAATCCGGCTGCTCCGGCAGCGGCGCCACGTGGAGATCGACCAGACGGTCGCCGGGATTACGCGGCGTGCCAAGGTCGACCTTGTATTCGTTGACCGCCGCGCCGCGCCGGCGCACCTGCTCGATCAGGGTCAAGAGCGGACTGCCGAACGGCACCAGATCGCGCAACAGGTGGCGCCGCAACAGCGCCACGGAAACTTCGAAAAAGGCTTCCGCGGCGACATTGGCGTCGGCCACTTTGCCGTCAGACGACACTACGATGACAGGATGCGGCAACGCGTTGAGCACGGCGTCAGCAGCCGACACCGTCAATAGCGGTTCGACGGCACTCATTGTGCCGCCCTCGAAGCCACGCCTCCAGCCCGGCGAATAGGAAATAGCTCTTGTGAATTCAGTGGGTTGACCATTAAATGGATTGCTCGGGTGCGGGCTAAAGTCATCGTGCACATGAATTAGGCGAGCTTTAGCATCTGCATAGAGTTTAGCCAAAACGACCTGCGGCGCAAGTGCTGCACTGCAATATACCTAACCTGTGAATAGCCGCCGGGAACGGGGCCATTTGGGGGCAAGGCCGGGTTCGCACATTGCGGCAACATGCGCTAAAGCCATGAAAAACCCGGAGCTGAATTTTCCATGATAGGCAGTCCATGACTGGCATGGTGGCCGCTGTCGTCGTCGCAGCCGGGCGCGGCGAACGCGCCGGCGGCGGCATTCCCAAACAGTACCGCGACATCGCCGGCGAGCCGATGATCCGCCCGACCCTGTCGGCCTTCCTCGATCATCGCCAGATCGGCCTGGTGCAACCGGTCATTGGCTCGGGCGATGAAGACGTCTATTGGGCCGCGGTCTTTGGCTTGGTACGGCCGGGCTCGAATAAATTGCCGCCGTCAGTTGCCGGCGGCGCGACCCGGCAGGCATCGGTGCGCGCCGGGCTCGAAGCGGTCGCCGCCAGCGCGCCCGAATTGGTTCTCATTCATGACGCCGCCCGTCCCTTCGTGAGCGCAACGCTCATTGACCGCGCCATCGCCGCCGGCAGACAGTCCGGCGCGGCGATTCCGGGGCTGGTCATTGCCGATACCGTCAAGCTGATCGATGCCGCCTCGAGCGTCGCCGAGACGCTCGATCGCGACCGGTTGCGCACCGTGCAAACCCCGCAAGCCTTTGCGTTCAACCTCATCGTCGAGGCGCACCGCCGTGCCGCAGCGGCTGGGCTGACAAGTTTCTCCGACGACGCGGCGCTTGCGGAATGGGCTGGCCACCAAGTTAGCGTGTTCGAAGGCGAGACCGGCAACGTGAAAGTGACGACCAACGAGGATTTTGCCCGCGCCGAAATTTTGCATCTCGCCGGCTTGTCCGATGTGCGTACCGGCAACGGCTTCGATGTCCACGCTTTCGCGGACGGCGATCACGTGATGCTGGCCGGCGTGCGGATTCCGCATTCGCGTGGCGTGACCGGACATTCGGACGCCGATGTAGCGCTCCATGCCCTGGTCGACGCCATTCTTGGCGCGCTCGCCGATGGCGACATCGGCTTGCACTTTCCGCCGAGCGATCCGCAGTGGAAAGGCGCCGCGTCGGAGCGTTTTCTGGCCTTCGCCTGCGAGCGGGTTCGCGCGCGACACGGATTGATCGCGCATCTCGACGTGACCATCGTGTGCGAAGCTCCCCGCGTATCGCCGCACCGCGACGCGATGCGCGCGCGGATCGCCGCGATCGCCGGCATTCCCGTCAGCCGCGTTGCCGTCAAAGCGACGACGAGCGAAACACTCGGCTTTACCGGCCGCGGCGAAGGCATCGTGGCGATGGCAACGGCGACGGTGCGGTTACCGTGGAGCGCGGCGTGACAGAGTCGGACCTGCGCCGCGCCGCGATACGGGTCCTCGATTTGTGCCGCGCGCGCAAGCTGCTCGTCGCCACCGCCGAATCCTGCACCGGCGGCCTCGTCGCCGCGGCGCTGACCGAAATCGCCGGGTCTTCCGACGTGGTCGATTGTGGCCTCGTCACCTATTCGAACAAGGCCAAGCAAAAGCTGCTCGGCGTGCCGGCGGCGACACTCACGCGGCACGGCGCGGTCAGCGCCGAGACGGCCTTGGCGATGGCCGAGGGCGCACTGCGAAAGTCGCAAGCCGATATCGCCGTATCGATTACCGGCATCGCTGGTCCGGGCGGCGGCTCCAAGCAAAAGCCGGTCGGCCTGGTCTACTTCGCCGCCGCGAACCGCGATGGACGGCAACTCGCGCGCAGCCGCCGTTTCGGCAAGATCGGGCGACGCCAGGTCCGCCAGCGTTCCGTAGCGGTCGCGCTGGCTCTCTTGGAATTAATGGCAAGACAAGCGAAGGGCTGAACTGCGCCGGGCGCTGCCGCTGCCCTTTTATTCAGCGGTGCCAAACGCCGTCGGCATAAAGCCGATGTCCGCGGTCGCCGAAGCCGGATGACAGGTGCCAATGGCCGGGTTCGAAATGCGCGCCGTGCCCGCCGGTGCCGTGCCCGTCCCATCGACCGTAGTCGTGCCCGGCCCAATGGCGTCCCCAACGGTCGTGGCGTCCCGCATGTGAGAAACCGCGACCATAGTAAGTATGCATATAGCCATCGTGAAATCCCCGGCCGAGTGCCGGGGCAAAGCCGTGGAAGCCCGCACTGCCGCGCGCCGCCGCGCCATTCTGAGCGAAGGCGATAGCCAGCAGTCCCACGGCAACAAGGAAATTTCGCGATAGCATCTTTCCGATCCAAAACCGTCATTACCGATGTCGCGTCGACATTATCCGCCTTCCCGGCGGCAAATTCGAGGGCTTCGGCTAGCAAACAATCAGGATAGTTAAGTTGGAAGTTGACGCCGCCTGTTAGCCGTAAACCACATCGGCGCGGCGTTCGAAGGCCGCGGCGAAGCGGCGGAAAGCGGCATCGAACACGGAACCCATAAGCATGCCGAGGGTTCGGCTGCGGAATTCGTAGATGATGAAAAACTCGACCTCGCAGGCGCCCTCGCCGGCAGGTCGGAAGCTCCAGCGGTTGTTCATCTTCGCAAACGGCCCTTCGAGATATTCAACCAGAACTTCAAGTTTGGCGCGGTCGAGCGTCACCCGGCTGGTGAAGGTCTCGCGAATAATTTTGTAGGCGATCGTCATATCGGCGACGATGACTTCCCTGCCTTCGCTCGCACTGGTGCGCTTACGCACCTTGAGCGAGCGGCACAGCGGCACGAATTCCGGATAACGTTCGACGTCGGCGACCAGGTCGAACATATCCGGCGCGGAGTGCCGGACCCGCCGCGTCGTGGAAAACTGCGGCATCGATCAACGCGCCGCCCGCAGCGCCTTAAGGCGGGCAAAATCCTCGCCGGCATGATGTGAAGAGCGCGTCAGCGGGCTTGCCGCGACAACGGAAAATCCCTTGGCATAGGCAATCGTCGCCAGCGCCTTGAATTCTTCCGGCGGTATGAAGCGAAGGACCGGATGATGCTTTCGCGTCGGCTGCAAATACTGCCCGATCGTAAGGAAGTCGACATTGGCGGCGCGCAGATCGTCCATCACTTGCAGCACTTCGTTGCGCTCTTCGCCGAGCCCGACCATGATTCCCGACTTGGTGAACATTTGCGGGTCGAGTTCCTTGACGCGCTGAAGCAAGCGAATGGATGTGAAATAACGCGCACCCGGACGCACCGTGAGATATTTCGACGGCACGGTTTCGAGATTGTGGTTGAAGACATCGGGCCGCGCCGCGACCACGGTTTCCGCGGCGCCCTCTTTGCGCAGAAAATCCGGCGTCAGCACCTCGATCGTGGTGCCGGGGCAGCGGGCGCGGATGGCGCGGATGACGGCGGCGATATGCGCGGCACCGCCGTCGAGGAGATCGTCGCGATCGACGGATGTGACAACGATATGGGCAAGTCCGAGTTTTGCTGTGGCCTCGGCGACATGCTGCGGCTCGGTCGGATCGAGCAGGCCCGGCAGACCGGTCTTGACGTTGCAGAAGGCGCAAGCCCGCGTGCAGGTATCGCCCATGATCATGAAGGTGGCGTGCTTTTTATCCCAGCATTCTCCGATATTGGGACAGCCGGCTTCCTCGCAGACCGTATGCAGGCCGTTCTCGCGCATAATGCGCTGGGTCTCGATATAGCCCGGCGAGATCGGCGCCTTGACCCTGATCCAGTCCGGCTTGCGTAAGCCGGGCTGATCCGGCCGGTGCGCCTTTTCCGGATGGCGCGGACGCAAGGCGGCGTCGGCAAGGGTGTCGATGACTACGGCCATAAGGGCTCCGGGGGTATTGAACCCGCACCCGATACTTACGAGTGAGTTTGCTGCGCCGCAAGGCATCGACGCGCGCGATATTGCCCCAGCGCCGACCGCGGCCAGCGCGATCCGCGGCGCACAGCGGTCAACTTCGCCAGCGGTCGAATGGGAATGCGTGATGAACAAATCGTAAGAAAACAAAGTATAGTTCCGCGATTCAAACTAGAACTTTTGCCACAATAGAAATGCTTAGTGGTTGCTCACGCGATAGGTCATCGCGGAAGGATTGTTATGACCGCTAACGGCAAAGAGGCGGCGGCGCTCGCTCTGCATAGATTCGGTTTTGGGCCGACGGGCGATTCGATCGCCGCCCTGGCCTCCGATCCGCGCGGCGCGCTGCTTGCCGAACTCGATCGTCCGGCCGCAGGCTATTTGCCAGCGGCCAATCTACCGTCGAGCGCCGCAGCGTCGCGCGCGGTATTTGACTTCCGCGCCGAGCAACAAGCCCAGAAAAAGCTGGCGCTGCGCGCGCAGAAGGTGGCCGATGGCATGGCGCCGACCGGATCCGATGCCTCGAGCGCGGCGTCGTCGATTGTAGTGCCGCCTCCCCAGAAACCGCTGCCGAACCAGCCGCCGCCGCTGCCGCAGCAGCTCATCCAAGATGAGGCTAAAGCGCGCTTCGATGCCGCGCTTGGCTGCGAAATCGGGTTTGTCGAGCGGCTGGTGTGGTTCTGGTCGAACCATTTTTGCATCTCGGCCGATAAGGACGTGGCGATGGCCGGTCCTTATGAGCGCGAGGCGATCCGGCCCCATGTCATTGGCCGCTTCGGCGCCATGCTGCAAGCGGTCGAAAGCCATCCGGCCATGTTGTTTTATCTCGACAATGTCGAATCGATGGGCGCGGATTCGATCGCCGGCATCAATCGCGACAAGGGTCTGAACGAAAATCTCGCGCGCGAGACGCTGGAACTGCATACGCTCGGCGTTCGCAGCGGCTATTCGCAAGCCGATGTGACGAGCTTCGCCAATGTGCTCACCGGCTGGACCTGGGTGCGGCCGGAGGATCCCGAACACGGCTGCGAATTCGTTTTCATCAGGCGCCTGCATCAACCGGGCGATCAGGTCGTGCTCGGCAAGCGCTATCCCGACACTGGCGTCGATCAAGGCCGCGCCGTGCTCGCCGATCTCGCCCGCCACCCGGCGACGGCGCAGCATATCGCGCAAAAACTCGCGCGCCATTTCGTCGCCGACGAGCCGCCCCCGGCGCTGGTCGCCAAACTCGCCAAAGCCTTCAAGGACACCGATGGCGATCTCAAGCAGGTCGCCAAAGCCCTCGTTGTCGCGGAGGAATCCTGGACGCCGCAACGCGGCAAGCTCAAGCCGCCGTCGGCCTGGATGGTCGCCATGATGCGGCTGACCGGCGTGCGGCCGGACAATGCCATCGGGCGGATCTTGGGCGCGCAGGCCTCGCTCGGCGAAGCGCTGTGGCGGCCGCCGGCGCCAAACGGCTATGCCGACAGCGAAGCGGCCTGGATCGACGGCGTGCCGCATCGGCTCGACATCGCCAATGAATTTGCCAACCGCGTCGGGGCGAATCTGGACCCGCTGGCGCTCCTCGACTCCGGCCTCGGCCCGCTCGCCTCCGCCGATACGCGCGCCACCGTCACCCGCGCCGAAACCCGCGCTCAGGCTTTGGCGCTTCTCGTCATGTCGCCGGAATTTCTGCGGAGCTGACCATGAAATATTTGCACGCCGCAACGCGCCGCGAATTGCTGCTTGCCTCGGGGACCCTGTTCGCGTGGGCCTATCTGCCGAAATTCGCGCGCGCGGAGGGCCGCGATCCGCGCTTCCTCACCATCGTGCTACGTGGCGCGCTCGATGGGCTTGCGACCGTCGCGCCGGTCGGCGATCCGAACTGGGTGGCGCTGCGCGGCGACAACGCCTTGACGCTTGACGGCAAAACGCCGGCGCTGAAACTCGATGACTTTTTCGCGCTCAATCCGGCCATGCCCAATCTGCATCACATGTTCATGGCCCATGAAGCGATCGTGGTCCATGCCTGCGCCACGCCCTATCGCGAACGCTCGCATTTCGACGGCCAGGATCTGCTGGAAAGCGGCCTGGCAAAACCCGGTATCAGCGACAGCGGCTGGCTCAATCGCGCGCTTGCCGGTCTTGCGCCCGGAGGCCGCGTCGATCCGAAAGGCAGTAAAGTGTTTGCCGTAGGGCCGGTCACGCCGCTCGTAGTGCGCGGCGCGGCGCCGGTCTTGTCGTGGTCACCGCAGCACGGCCTGCCGGCCAGCGCCGACACCGCGCAACGGCTCCTCGATCTCTATCGGCATGCCGATCCAAAACTGGCCAATGTGCTCGACGACAATGCCAAACTGGCGGCGATCGAGAACGCCGGCAAGATGGATCAGAAACCCGGCGGTCCGGGCCCGGCGCAGGTGCGCGCTTACTTCGCCGAAGTCGCCGGCACCGCCGCGAAATTTCTGGCGCAACCCGACGGGCCGCGGGTCGGCGCATTGGCCCTCGACGGCTGGGACACCCATGTCAGCGAAGGCATCGCCAATGGCCACCTGTCGCAACTGCTCGGGGCGCTCGATGCGGCGCTGGCCGCCATCGAGACCAATATGGGCCCGGCGTGGCGCGACACCGTGGTGGCCTTGGTCACCGAGTTCGGCCGCACGGCGAAAATCAACGGCACCGAGGGCACCGATCACGGCACGGCGACGGTGGCGCTGTTGGCCGGCGGCGCGCTCAAGGGCGGCCGCGTCATCGCCGATTGGCCGGGACTGAAAAGCGCCGATCTTTACGAGAACCGAGATCTGAAACCGACGACCGATCTGCGCGCCGTGCTTAAGGGCGTGCTAAAGGATCATTTGCGCGCCGACGATCGCGTATTGGCGCAAAATGTTTTCCCAGGCAGCGACGGCGTGAAGCCGATGGTGGGATTGGTGGGCTAATCGTCATTCCGGGGCGCGGCCGGCGCCGGGAAATGACTTAAATATTCAACACTCTGCCGTAGGCATCGAGCACGGCTTCCTTCATCATTTCCGACAAGGTCGGATGCGGGAATACGGTGTGCATGAGCTCTTCTTCCGTGGTTTCGAGATTCATCGCCACCACGTAGCCTTGGATCAGCTCAGTGACTTCGGCGCCGACCATATGGGCGCCGAGCAGTTGCCCGGTTTTCTTGTCGAAGATCACTTTGACCAGGCCTTGGTCCTCGCCGAGGGCGATGGCTTTGCCATTGCCGACGAATGGGAAGCGGCCGACGCGAATGTCGAGCTTCTTGTCCTTCGCCGCTTGTTCGGTCAAACCCACCGATGCGATCTGCGGCGTGCAATAGGTGCAGCCGGGGATTAAGAGCTTGTCCATCGGGTGCGGGTGGAGCCCTTTGATCGCCTCGACACAGATGACGCCTTCGTGCTCGGCCTTGTGCGCTAATAGCGGCGGACCGGCGACGTCGCCGATGGCGTAAATTCCCGGAACGTTGGTTTTGCACGCGCCATCGATCACGATGGCGCCGCGCTCGGTTTTGACGCCGAGTTTTTCCAGGCCGAGATTTTCGATATTGCCGACGACGCCGACCGCGGCGATGACGCGATCGACCGTCAGGGCTTGCGTGCCGCCTTTGCCGTCGTCGATGGTCGCGGTGACGCTGTCGTCTTTCTTATCGAGTTTCGTCACCTTGGCGCCGGTGAAAATCTTGATGCCCTGCTTTTCAAAACTTTTTCGCGCAAAGGCGGCGATCTCGGCGTCCTCGACGGGCAGGATTTGCGGCAGTACTTCGACCACGGTGACCTCGGCGCCGAGCGTGCGATAGAACGACGCGAATTCGATCCCGATGGCGCCCGAGCCGACCACCAGCAGCGTCTTCGGCATGCGCTCCGGCACCATGGCTTCGAAATAGGTCCAGATCAGTTTTTTGTCGGGTTCAAGTCCGGGCAGCACCCGCGGCCGGGCGCCGGTCGCGATAATGATGTGTTTAGCCTGATAGGCGCCGGGGCCAAGCGCGCCCTTCGGCGCTTCGCTCTTACTGGCCTTTACCGTGACTTTTCCAGGCGCGTCGATCGTCGCCTCGCCCCAGATCACGGCGACTTTGTTCTTGCGCATGAGGAAGCCGACGCCGTCATTGAGGCGTTTCGACACGCCGCGCGAGCGCTTCACCACGGCGGAGGGGTCGTAGGTGACCTCGCCGGCCGAAAGCCCGTAATCCTTG
>Ga0181537_10005693_pt1 | contig 10034 bp, 9 predicted proteins | sample PEATcosm2014_Bin_39_FD_119765 | JGI IMG/M metagenome (GOLD analysis project Ga0181537, IMG submission 119765) | Peatland microbial communities from MTU Mesocosm Facility, Houghton, MI, USA - PEATcosm2014_Bin23_10_metaG | ecosystem: Environmental > Terrestrial > Soil > Wetlands > Peat | place... | reverse complement strand
CGAGCCACTCTCCGGGCGCCTCGACCCGCCCGATGGGGCGAAGTTCGCCGGCGTGATGATCGGGGAGCCGGAAGACCTGTGGCTGCTGGCAAGCGACGCCGGCTACGGCTTCACCGCGCGCCTCAAGGACCTGGTCACCGACCGCCGCGCCGGCAAGACCGTGCTCACGGTGCCCGAGAACGCTCAGGTACTGGCGCCGGCCCCGGTGATGAGCCCCGACAGCCTGGTAGCCGCCGTCAGCAGCGAGGGCAAGCTGCTGGTGTTCAAGGTAGGGGAGGTCCCGGAGATGCCGCGCGGCAAGGGCAACAAGCTCTATGACATCCCGGGCAAGAAGGCGAGCGCGCGCAGCGAGCTCATGACCGCGGTCGCGGTCGTGCCGCCCAAGGCGAGCCTCGTGCTGTGGTCCGGGGAGCAGCAAAAAGAGCTCGAGTGGCGCGAGCTGCAGGACTACCTCGGCGAGCGCGCCCAGCGTGGCGCGGTCCTGCGGCGCGGCTGGCCGCGCAAGATCGACCGCATGGAAGCGAAGCTGCCCGCCGCCGCGGCCTGAGCGTGCGGGCCCGATAAGCCTGCGCAGCTGCCCACCGCGGCCTCCCCGCGCCCGCCTCGTTTCCCCTCCCGTCAGGTTCACGGTTCGAATTGCGAATAGGAATTATTCGCATTAGTATTAATTTTCTACAGGCGGCCATTTGGATCCGGGGGGCGAGTGATGTTGAGGGAGGGTCTGCGGGCAGCCGCGCTGCCCGGCGTGCTGCCGATGCTGCTGCTTGCCGGTTGCGGCGGGGGCGGGGATGGGGGCGGCGGCGAGACGCCGGCGCCACCGGCCCTCACGGCCAAAGCCGTGGCGGGCAAGGCGCTCTTCTTCGACACGTCACTCTCGGCCTCGGGCAGGCAGTCCTGCGGCACCTGCCACGTTCCCAGCCGCGCCTTCACCGCAGACCCCGCGACCGATCACGGACTGCCGGTGCCACTGGGGGGTCGCAACATGGACCTGCCGGGGTTCCGTAACGCGCCCTCGCTCATGTACGCCTTCCTCACGCCCGGCTTCTTCCTGGACCAGGGCACGCCGACCGGCGGTTTCTTCCGCGACGGGCGCGCTTCCTCACTCGCCGTACAGGCGCAGCAGCCGTTCGTGACCGAGTTCGAGATGGCGAACCAGGACGCGGCGGAGGTGCTGAGCCGCCTGCAGGCCTCGACGGCCTCGCTGCAGGCATTCGTCACGGCCTTCGGCGAGAGCGTGCTCTCTGATCCGACGGCGACGCTTGCGGCCATGGGCGAGGCGATCGCGGCCTACGAGACCGAGGACCCGGGCTTTGCGCCCTTCTCGAGCAAGTACGACTACTGGCTGCAAGGCCAGGCTCAGCTCACGAGCCAGGAACTGGCCGGACTTGCGCTCTTCAACAACCCCGGCAAGGGCAACTGCACCGCCTGCCACCCGAGCCAGCGTCAGGGCTACAGCGACCATGCGCTGTTCACCGACTTCACCTACGACAACATCGGCGTGCCGCGCAACTGGAACATTGCGGCGAACTTCGCGCACCCGGTGAGTCCCATCAGCGGCGTGCCGCTCGACTACGTGCCGGGCCAGAGCAATGTTCCCGCTGCTGCCGAGTACGCCTACTACGACATGGGGCTGTGCGGCCCGTTTGCGCCGCCCGCGAACGACCCGAACCCGCGCCGCTCGTTCCAGACCACGACCACGCTATGCGGCGTGTTCAAGGTGCCGACGCTGCGCAACATCGCGCTCACCGCCCCGTACTTCCACAACGGGGAGTTCCCGAGCCTGCACAAGGTGCTGCAGTGGTACGTCACGCGCGATATCAACAACAACACCGGCAACAACCCGACGCCGGTGCCGGCCGGCCCCGGCGGCAATCCCTACTTTCCCGTCGGCACCGCCTACGTGAACGCCGACGGCACGCCGGACCTGCTGCAGTACAACGACCTGCCGGTCGACTACGACGCCAACGTCAACATCGGCGAGATCCCCTACACGCCGCCGAGCTTCGCCGGCGGCCAGGCGCCGACCCTCACCGCCGCGGAGATCGACCAGGTGGTCGCCTTCCTGTGCACGCTCACCGACGGCTTCGACCCGAAGAACCCGGCCGCCTACAACGTGCCCGCGCAGTGCCAGGCCGGTGCGCCCTGAAGACCGCTCATTCTGAGAATTCCTGAACCCATGAAAGTCCGTGCCATGAAACGCACCAAGCATTCCACGTCTGCCGCGATCCTCCTCCTCACGGCTGCCCTCGGCGCCGGTGGCGCGGCGCAGGCCGCGGGCGATGAAGACGCGCGCCTCAACGCGCTGCAGAAGCAGCTCGAGCAGCTGCAGGCTACCCTGCAGCAGCTGGCCGATGAGAACAAAGCGCTGCGCGAGCACGAGAAGGAAGTCGACAGGAAGCTGGCGGCGCTGGGCGCCCCGGCAGGCGGCGCGGCCGCCCCGGCGCTCGCCCAGGCGGCGCCTGCGCCGAACGCCGCGGCGCTTCCCGGTAGCTCCGCGCTGCCGAATTCCCCGGCGCTGCCGACTGCCTCGGCGCTGCCGCCGGGGTCGGCCATGCCCGCCGACACCAGCACGCCCGGCGGCAACCCGCTCGGCACCTTCTCCAATGGCCTGCGGCTGTGGGGCTACGGCGAGGTCTATTACACGCTCCCGACCAGTGCCCGCCAGGAATCGCAGTTCGACCTGGCGCGCGCGGTGTTCGGCATCGGCTACAAGTTCGACGACCGCACCGAGTTCAATTCCGAGTACGAGGTCGAGCACGCGGTCGCCTCGGCCGATGACGTCGGTGAGTTCGAGGTGGAGCAGTTCTACGTCGACCGGCGCCTGAACGATGCGGTGACCGTGCGCGCCGGCCTGTTCCTCATGCCCTTCGGGCTGCTCAACGAGCACCACGAGCCGACCAACTTCTACGGCGTGCAGCGCAATTTCGTCGAGACGCTCATCATCCCGAGCACCTGGCGTGAGGGTGGCTTCAACCTGCACGGCGACACCGCGGCCGGCTTCTCCTGGAACGTCGGGCTCACCACCGGGTTCGACCTGTCCAAGTGGGACTTCGCGCCCGAGTTCCCCCCCTACCGCAACGCCCTGGACCTCGAGGACAGCGACACCGCCCCCTTGCAGGCCTCGCACCAGGAACTGGCACTCGCCAACGCGCGACACCTCTCGCAGTACCTGGCGCTCGGCTACTACGGGGTGCCCGGGCTCACGCTCGGTGCGGCCATCAGCACCGGGGATGCCGTGCCGGTGCCGGCGCCGCCCAATGCCCCGATCCCCGGCAACCAGCGCGTGACCCTCTGGGAGGCGCACGCGCGCTGGATGCCCTCGCGCTGGGACCTGTCGGCGCTCTACGCGCGCGGCACCATCAGCAACGCCGGGCTCGCGAACGCGAGCAATCCCGGATCCCCGAACCCCATTCCGGCCTCGTTCTACGGCTACTACTTCCAGGGCGCGTACGAGCTGTGGAGCCACGGCGACTACAAGCTCAACCCGTTCGTGCGCTGGGAGCGCTACAACATGGGCGCCAGCTACGATGGCACCACGGGGCCTGTGATCCCGGTGGGCGAGGTGCCGCTGTCAGCCGCCCCCGGGGACTATGGGCTGTGGCCGGCGAACCATGACCGCGTGTGGACGCTGGGCGCGAACTTCTACATCGGCCCGCACCTGGTGCTGAAGACCGACTACCAGTGGTTCCAGGAGAACGTGAACTTCAAGCGCTTCGACCTCGGGCTCGGAGTCGCCTTCTAGGCGCGGGCGGCGCGCAGTCTCAGCGCTCGGCGCGCAGCACCACTTCCTCGGGCTCGTTGACGAAGTAGCCCTGGATGTACTGCACGCCGACCTGCCACAGCACCGCCATGGTGTTGGCGTCCTCGACGCGCTCGGCGATCGTCTGGATGCCGTGCTTGCGGGCCGCGGCCACCAGCAGGCGCACCTGCTGCTGCAGCTCCGGGTCGCCGGAGAGTCCCTGCACCAGGGTGCCGTCGATCTTGACGAAGTCGAGGGGCACGGACTCGAGCGTGCCGATGCTGTTGCGCCCGGAGCCGAAGCCCTCGAGCGCGAAGCGGAAACGCCGCTCGCGCAGCGCAGCGGCGAGTGCCTTGACCTCCGGCACGTGGCTCGCGGCGCCTTCCTCGGTGACCTGGAAGCACAGCCGCTGCGGCTCGGCGCGACTGTTGCGCAGGTGATTGTCGAGCCACTCGAGGAACGCGCCATCGCGTGCCGTCTCGCGTGACAGCCGCACGAACAGGCACTGCGGCTTCTTCTGTGCCGCGAAGGACAGCGAGGCCCCGACCACCCAGCGGTCGATGTTCTTCAAGAGGTCGTTGCGCCCGGCGGCCGCCATGAACTCGCTCGGCAGCACTTCCTTGCCCTGCTGGTCGATCATGCGCACCAGCACGTCGAACATGCCCGGGTCCTCGCCCTGCAGGCTCGCGATGGGCTGCTGCACCAGGCGGAAGCGGTTCTCCATGAGCGCCGCCTTGATGTGCTTGACCCACACCTGGTCGTAGGACATGACGCGGCTGTCGTTGTCGGCGCGGTCGGAGATGACGCTCTGGTTGCCCCCGCGCGCGCTGCCCTTGCGGTTGCTCTCGATCGCGTCCTGGATGACGGCGTCGAGCTGCGGGTCCCCCGGGGACACCACCGAGAGGCCGATGGTGCAGGTGACCGAGACTGACTTGTCGCGGATGCGCATGACGTGGCGCTGCACGCGCGCCAGCACCCGCTCGCCCCAGGCGCTGATGTCGTGCTCGTTGCCGCGCTCGAGCAGCACGAGGAAACGCACGCCGCCGAAGCGCCCGGCGATCTCCTTGGGGTGCAGGGTTTCCTTGAGCAGGCGCGCCACCTCGGTGAGCACCTCCTCGCTCGCGGTCGCGCCCACCACGCGCTCGAGCGCTGCGAACTTATCGATGCGCACCAGTGCCAGACAACGCATGCCGCCCGGGGAGGGCGTGGCGAGGCGCTCGGCGAGTGACTCGAGCAGTTCCGGGCGGCGCATCAGGCCGGCGGCCGGCTCCGGGCGCGCCGCCACCGGCGGCGGCAGGTAGTGCTCCTCGCGCGGTCGCGAGGGCACGACCAGGCGCACCGAGGCCTCCCCCTCGTGCTGCCCCAGCGCCAGGGTGATTTCCAGCGGCAGCACCGTGCCATCGTTGAGCAGCGCGTTGGCGCGCAACGCGTGATCGCTCCAGCGGCCCTGCTGGCAGGCCGCCAGCGCACCGCGCAAGGCGGCGTGCGTCGACTCCTCGAACAGGTCCATCACCGGCTGGCCGGCGATGCCGTCCTCGACACCGTAGAGTTCGTGCCAGGCGGGGTTCGCGTCCGTGACGATGCCTTCCTGCACCTGGATGATCGCATCGTTGGAGCGCTGCAGGACCACGTCCAGCTGGCTGCGCGCATCGTGTGCGGACTTCTGCGTGCTATCGAGCGCGCGCTCGGTGCGGAACACGCGCAGCTCGCGCAGCACCACCGCCTTCAGGCGCTCCGGGCTGGCGAGCGTGACCACGTCGCGCGCGCCGCGCTCGATGGCGGTGGCGATCAGCGCCTCATCGATCGCCGGCGCCAGCAGCAGCAAGGGGACCGCGGGAGCGAACTGGTCGCGCACGCCCACCGCGGGGGCGAGCTCCGCGGCGGTGCCGGCGACCTGGATCAGCAGCTCCGGGTTGATCTGCGTGAGCGCGTCGCCGAGGTCGCGTACCGCCGGGATCCAGGTGCAGTGCACCGGGTGGCCCGCGCGCCGCAGCACGCTGTTGATGGCTTCGACGGGGTCGCGTGCGGAGCTCAGTACAATGAGCGGAACGGCGTTCGGCTCGGTCAAGTCAGTCTCCACAGTGGGCGCGCGGCAGCTGTGGAGTCTAGCACCGGCCGCGCGCAGGCCCGCGTGCTCGATGTCGCGAAAAAACCCGCAGGCTAGCTGAGATTCTCGGCGCCGAAGTGGCGCAGCAGCCGCGTACCGAGTTCCTCCGGGCACAGGAGGACGCACTTGGTGAGCGCATCCGCGGCCATCGCGGTCTGCGCGCACACCGCGGCGTAGTCCCGGGAAGCGGCCGCCGCCGCACAGCGCACGTAGAAGCCGCGATGCCCGCCCGGGGCGCCAGGAGCGTTGCGCGTACTCACCGCCACGGCCGCCTCCCTCACGGGCACGCTGCGGTAGTGGCCACTCGCCTGCCGCAGCAGGATGGCCTGCGGCTGCGGCCCAAATACGCGCAGGTCCCCGCCCGCGTTGACGAGCCCGGCGCTGCAGCCGGCGCAGCGCAGCGCCTCAACGGCCGCATCGACGGCGAAGCCCTTGGCGATCCCGCCGAGATCCAGCTGCAGCGGCAGACGGCTTTCGGCGAGGGGCTGCGGCCCTGCGTGGAGCTTGAGGTCGGCGAGGGTGCCGGCGCCTGAGGGCAGGCACGGATCGAAAAAGCCTTCGCTCAGGGCGTGCAGACGCTGCGCGAACTGCAGCACTGACAGCGTCGCCGCCTGCAGCGGGACGCGCTGCCCGCAGGCGGCGGCATTCAGGCGCGCGACGTCACTGCCCGCAAGGCTGGGGTGCAGGGTGAGGGAGAGCTGCGCGACCTGTGCAAATGCGGCCTCGATCCCGTGCTGCACGGCCGCCTCGTGCGCGGCGTGAGCCTCGATCGCCACCCAGGTGCCCATCGCGATGCGCATGCGACGCGCGCTGTGCCCCGCAGGGGGCGTCGCATCGGTGGGGCGGGCCTGCGGGAGCGGCTTCATGCATCGGTGGGGGCGAACCGGAGTCCGGTTATGATACAGTAATTAAGAATCATTCGCATTTAACGGAACGTCCTGACTTCCCATGAAACGCGCGGATGTCGCCTCCCTCGGCTGGCTTGGCCTGCTGGCCGCCCTCTCGGCCGCACCGGTGCCGGTCGTCATCGCGGCCGACTACCTGAGCGTGGAGGGGGCGCAGAAGGCCTTGTTCCCGGCGGCCGACCAGTTCACCGAAGTGGTGCTGGCGCTGAATGCCGCGCAGCGCGCCCGCGTGCAGGGACTCGCCGGGGCGCAGCCCCCGCACCGCAGCCTGCGCGCCTTCCGGGCCCTCAAGGGCGCCGAGCTGCTCGGGTACGTGTTCATCGATGAGGTAATCGGCAAGGAGGACTTCATCACCTACGCCGCCGCCATCGACGCGGGCGGCAAGCTCGGGGGGCTGGAGGTACTCAGTTACCGCGAAAGCCACGGCGGGGAGATCCGCGCGCCCGCCTGGCGGCGCCAGTTCGCAGGCCGCGGCGATCTTGACGAGCTCAAGGTGGCCACCGACATCAAGAACATCGCCGGCGCCACGCTCTCGAGCGAACACGTCACGCAGGGCGTGCGCTGGCTCGTGGCGCTGTGGCAGGTCGCGCTGCAGCCGCAGGCCGCAGGCTGAACCCCGATGACGCACCTGCACGCCACCCCCGGACAGCTCGCAGCACGCGCGCGCGTGCCGATGTCGCGGCGCACGCGGGCGGCGATCCTGAGCGTGTGCACGCTGCTGTGGCTTACGGGCGTGTTGTGGCTCATCGCCCACTGGCTCTTCCCGGCGCGCAACGAGTTTGGCGCGCTGCCCAACCCCTGGGAGGCGCCCCTCATGCGCCTGCACGGGCTGATCGCCGTGGCGGCGGTGTTTGCCTTCGGCTGGGTGGGGGCCGGCCACATCCTGGCGCGCTGGCATGCGGCCAAGAACCGCCTCTCGGGGCTGTGGCTGCTCGCTTGCGCGGCGCTGCTGGTGGTGTCGGGCTACGCGCTCTACTACAGCACCGATGGCCTGCACCTGGTGGCGGCCAACGTGCACGCGTGGCTCGGGGTGGTGGCGATTTTCGCAGCCCTGGCCCATTGGCTGCGCATCCGCGCGAGCGCCTGAAAGTGCGCGTTTGCGGGTGCGCTGGCGGCCTTAAAGCGATGCCGTTATCATACGCGGCCCTTTGAGCCGGCCGCGCTTCCTGCGGCCCCGACACCGCGAGATTTGAACATGGCCAGCTACTCCACCAGCGAAATCCGCGGGGGCATGAAACTGCTGCTCGACGGCGACCCGTACGCGGTGATCGAGAACGAGTTCGTGAAGCCGGGCAAGGGCCAGGCGTTCAACCGCATCAAGGTGCGCAACCTCAAGACCGGCCGCACCATCGAGCGCACCTTCCGCTCGGGCGAGTCGCTCGAGGCGGCCGACGTGGTCGACACCGACATGCAGTACCTCTACCAGGACGGGGACTTCTGGCACTTCATGGTGCCGGAGAGCTTTGAGCAGTACACCGCCGGCAAGAGCGCCGTGGGCGAGGGCGCGCAGTGGCTCAAGGATGGCGTCACCGTCGTCGTGACGCTGTGGAACAACGTGCCGCTGGTCGTGACACCGCCGCCGCACATCGAGCTCAAGATCATCGAGACCGACCCGGGACTGCGCGGCGACACCGCCACCGGCGGCCAGAAGCCTGCCAAGGTTGAGACCGGGGCGGTGGTGCGGGTACCGTTGTTCATCAACGAGGGCGAAGTGATCCGCATCGATACGCGTACCGGTGAGTACGTCTCGCGCGCCAAGCAGTAAACGATCGGCGCGCTCAGGCGTTGAGCATGTCAGGCCCGTGAGTCAGGGAAGAGGTTCGCCATGAGTATCCGTCCGCGGCTGTTCGCGCTCCTTGCGTTGCTGGCAGTGATTCCGGCGGCGCAGGCGCAGTACTACGGCTCCTATGGCGCCCCTGAGGGGCGGCCGGTGCAGTTCTACGCCATGGGCGGCTTCAGCCAGCCCCTCGGCTACACCAACTCGATCCTGCAGGGCGGTTACGACGTCGGCTTCGGCGTGGCGCTGCGCCAGCCGGACAGCCCGCTGGCGCTGCGCCTGGAAGTCAACTACGCCAACAACAATGCCACCCACACCCTCATCGACCAGGGCTCGGAAGACACCAATCTGCAGATCACCGGTGGCTGGGCCGAGACCTGGTCGTTCACGGCCAACGGGGAGTACCGCGTCCACTTCGGGCCGGGCGTCTATGGCTACGTGATCGGCGGCGTCGGTGCCTACTACACCCAGATCTCCCTCACGCAGTACGGCTATGGCTACGTGTGCGACCCGTGGTGGGGCTTCTGCTACTTCGCCAGCGGCAACGTGATCGTCGCGCAGCACGATGACACCAAGTTCGGCTGGAACGCGGGCCTGGGCGTCGCCTTCCGCCTGCGCGGCACGCCGCAGATGTTCGTCGAGGCGCGCTACACCGAGATCGAGACGCCGCAGAAGTTCCAGTACCTCCCCATCACCTTCGGGGTGCGCTTCTAGGAAGCGCGCTCCTCGGCGAGCACCGGCGGGGCAAGGCGCGCGCGCCATATGCCGTCGACCGCGTAGATCGCCAGCGCCGCCCAGATCACCACGAACCCCGCCGCCCGGGCGCCACCGAAGCGCTCGTGGAAGATGAGCACCCCGCACAGCAGCTGCAGCGTCGGCCCGATGTACTGCAGCACCCCCACGGTCGAGTACGGCAGCAGGCGCGCCGAGTAGGCGAACAGGAACAGGGGCACCGCGGTTACCAGACCGCTGCCGATCAATAGCGCCGTCACCGCCGCCCCCGCAGGCCTGCCGCCCATTGTCGGCGACACCCCGCTGCCGACCCTGGCCCCCATGATCAAGAAGGTGTCACCGGCCGTGGTGAACATCGCCACGCGCGGCACCATCCGCGACCGCGGGCAGCAGAACCCGCTGCTCGATGATCCCTTCTTCCGGCGCTTCTTCGACGTGCCCCCCGACACCGGCCCGCGCGAGCGCCCCTTCCAGAGCGCCGGCTCGGGCGTCATCTTCGACGCCAAGGCCGGCTACATCCTCACCAACGCGCACGTGGTGGAGAACGCCAACGAGATCACCGTCACCCTGCAGGACGGGCGCGACCTGAAGGCGGAGGTCGTGGGCAGCGATGCGCCCTCGGACATCGCCGTACTCAAGGTCAAGCCCGACGGGCTCTCGCAGATCGCCCTCGGGGACTCGGCCCGGGTCGAGGTCGGGGACTTCGTGGTGGCGATCGGCAATCCCTTCGGACTGCAGCACACCGTCACCTCCGGGATCATCAGCGGCCTGTCG